>JAEEGL014125027.1_pt1 | contig 72463 bp, 50 predicted proteins | sample 9134231 | NCBI WGS metagenome assembly JAEEGL01 (sample SAMN16246548, study PRJNA631951) | gut metagenome | biome: gut microbiome; feature: rumen; material: fiber-attached | host: Bos | place: Iran: Karaj | collected 2018-10 | reverse complement strand
GGTCCGGAGATTTGCTATCGCTTCTTTCAGCTATCGGATTACTCCGACCACCTTGCGATTCGCTAACTCTTCCCTCCAGCGGGCGAGTTCGGGACTTTCACCCTATAGTCAATGCTCATGCCGAGCACACCAAAAAAAGGGAGGCTCTGCGGCCTCCCTCTCTCAGTGCCTTATTTTAATCTCAGGCCTTTTTGGTAGCGTCCTTCATTGCCCTGGTGAAGGAGGCGAGCTCTGAGATGAGCTTCTGGTGATTCCCGAGGTTGGCCTCGATGATCTTCACCACGGCAGAGCCGCTGATCGCTCCGTCAGCGCCGTCCCTGATCGCGCCCTTTACCTGCTCAGGCTCGCTGATGCCGAAGCCGAGGAGGCAGGGAGCGGAGTTGTTCTCCCTCAGGATCTTCATGACGTGATCTACAGGGCGCTGCGCGGCCATTCCGGTCCCGGTTACGCCTGCCCTTGAGAGAAGGTAGGTGTAGCCGCGGCTGTACTTCGCGACTGCCTCAAGCACATAGTCAGAGGCGTTGGGCGGCGCGATGAAGATCTGATCAATGCCGTACTTCTCGGCGCACTCCTTCCATGGATCATTGCCGAACTCGTACATTACGACAGGAACGTCAGCAACCAGGATGGAGTCGACGCCTGCCTCTGCAGCGGTCCTGTAGAACTTGTCGATGCCAGGGGCATAGACGAGGTTCACATACATGAGGAGCCCGATAGGGGTCTCAGGATATTTGTCGCGGATCCTCTTAATGGCCTCAAAGCACTTCGGAGGGGTTACGCCTGCCGTAAGGGCCCTGTGGTCAGAGACCTGGATGACCGGGCCGTCTGAGCCCGGATCGGAGAACGGGATGCCGAGCTCAAGCGCATCAGCTCCGTTCTCAATCAGGGTGCTCATAATCTCAACAGAGGTCTCGATATCCGGATCGCCTACAACGACAAACGGAACAAAAGCCCCTTCATTCTTTTCCTTCAGCTTTCTGAAGAGATTCTCATAGCGTGCTGTCATCAGAACTGTCCTCTGTCTTTGATTATTTTGCCGACGGTGAAAATGTCCTTGTCTCCGCGTCCGGAGAGATTGACCAGGAAGGTCTGCTTCTTCTCAGGATCCTGCCTTGCGAGCTTGAGCGCATAGGCGAGCGCATGGGAGGACTCCAGGGCAGGAACAATGCCTTCCTTCCTTGAGAGCTCCATGAAGGCGTTGAGCGCCTCATCATCGGTGACGCTCTCGTACTTGACCCTGCCGATGCTCTGCAGGTAGGCGTGCTCAGGCCCTACCGAAGGGAAGTCAAGTCCTGCGGATACGGAATGGGACTCGTTAATCTGACCATACTCGTCCTGAAGATTCAGTGACTTCGCGCCGAAGAAGATTCCTTCCTTGCCCTTCTCGAGGGTGGCGCCGTGGAACTTGGTGTCAAGCCCGTAGCCTGCCGGCTCGACGCCGTAGAGCTTAACGTCCTTCTCCTTGAGGAAGTCAGTGAAGATGCCGATGGAGTTGGAGCCGCCGCCGACACAGGCGAACACAGCGTCAGGAAGGCGTCCGTCCTCCTTCTCCATGAACTGCTTCTTGGCCTCTTCGCCGATAATCTTCTGGAACTCCTTGACGATGGTCGGGAAGGGATGCGGGCCTGCTGCGGTTCCCAGCATATAGTGGGTGTTCTCGAAGCTTCCGGCCCAGTCGCGGAGCGCCTCGTTGCAGGCCTCCTTCAGGGTGCCTACGCCGGTGGTTACAGGAACAACCTCTGCTCCCATCAGCCTCATTCTGAAGACATTGGGCTCCTGGCGCTTGACGTCAGTGATTCCCATGTAAATGCGGCACTTGAAGCCGAAGAGCGCGCAGACAATCGCCGTTGCTACGCCGTGCTGTCCGGCGCCGGTCTCAGCGATGATTCTGGTCTTGCCCATTCTTCTTGCAAGGAGAGCCTGGCCAAGAACCTGATTGGTCTTGTGCGCGCCGCCGTGGAGCAGATCCTCTCTCTTGAGGTAGATCCTGGTGTTGGTTCCCTTGGTGATGTTCCTGCAGAGGGTAATCGGAGTAGGGCGGCCTGCGTAGTTGTGCATCAGGTCGTTGAGCTCGGCCCTGAACGCGGGATCGTCCTTTGCCTCTACGAAAGCCTTCTCAAGCTGGAGCAGGGCGGGGATGAGGATTTCTCCCACATACATTCCACCGTACTGTCCGAAGAATGGATTCAACAGTGTTTTCATACTTAACTATACTTCCTTGTCTTATCAGTCTGGCTGATATTATATTTTCAAATCCTAATAAACTCTGAGCTTCGCGAAAACTTTTCTCAGCGCGTCCTCTGACTTGATTCCAGGCCTTTCCTCGACCCTGGAGTTGAAATCAAGCCCGAAGGCGCCGGCCTTTGCCGCCTCGGCGCAGTTCTCCGGTCCGATCCCTCCAGCAATGAAGCACCTGGAGAGGTCGTGCCCCCTCAGGATCTCCGTACCGAAGGACTCGCCGGTTCCGCCGAAGCCGCTGGCATTTTTCGTGTCAAGGACAATCCTGTCAGCAGAGCCGTATCTGCCCACCTGCTTCTCAGGGAACGAGCCGGCCACGGGCACAGCCTTCCAGATCTCGGTATTCTCCGGAACGCTCTTCCGGAGCTCCGCGATATAGTCAGGCGTCTCGCTGCCGTGCAGCTGCACAGCGGAGAAGCCGTGCTTCCTCACCGTATCTGAAACAGCATCAAGCGGGGCATTGACCGTTACCGCGCAGTATTTGAGGTTCTGCCCGCTCTCCCTAGTGCCGGCCATTATGCCGTCAATATCCGAATCCTTCACAAACCTCGGCGACTTTTCCGCGAGGATTATTCCGCCGTAGACAGCCCCGCACTCCGCGGCAAGCGCGGCATCCTTAGCCCTGGTGAGCCCGCAGACCTTGTTGCTCCCGAAAACGAGCTTCCTTTCCTCAAGGTCAATGTCGCCTGACGCGGTAAGGCTTGAGCCTACGAGGAACGCGTCGGCAAACTCGGCCATTTCCCTTGCCTCATGGTGCTCGGTGAGTCCTGACTCGGCGACCGCCACGCGATCCTTCGGGATTAGGGGCCCCCAGTTCCTGGTATTGTCGAGGCTGACCTTAAGTGTCCTGAGGTTGCGGTTGTTGATGCCGATGATGTCAGCGCCGAGCTCAACCGCGAGCCTGGTCTCATCCTCGGTGCTGGCCTCAGTAAGGACATAGAGCCCCAGGGACTCCGCAGTCTTCCTGAAGGCAAGGTACGCGTCAGGAGTCAGGATCGAGAGCATCAGAAGGACTGCCGAGGCGCCGTATTTCCTCGCGAGGAAAATCTGGTACTCGTCAACGACGAAGTCCTTGTAGAGAACCGGGAGGCTCACTGCGTCAGCGACCTCGCGCACATACTCGGGCTTTCCCTGGAAAAAGGCCTCGTTGGCCAGCACCGATATGGCGGAGGCGAACCTGGTGTAGGTCCGGGCAATCCCCGCGGGATCAAAGCAGGATCTGATCATGCCCTTGGAGGGAGATGCCTTCTTGCACTCCATGATGAAGCGCATGCCGCGCCCCTCAGAGCGCAGCGCCTCGCGGAAGTTCCGGCTGTTGCGCCGGAGGCTTCCCTCGAAGGTGCCGAGCGGCTCTGTTCCCTTGCGCTTTTCCACCCAGTCAAGGCGCTCGCTCACAATCTTGTCGAGAACGGTGTCCTTGATGGACGGGACATTGATTATCTGCATCTTACCTGCCGTTGCTCATCTCAGCGAAGCGGTGCAGGCGGTCAATCGCCTTTCCGCCCTTCAGGGTTTCGATGGCCATCGAGGCGCCTTCCTTCAGGGATCCTGCCTTTCCTGCAAGGAGGAGCAGGGCGGCGGTGTTGGCCGCGATTGCGGCGTTCTGTCCGTCAGTTCCCTTTCCGGAGAGGATGCGCTCGGTAATGGCACGGTTCTCCTCAGGCTCGCCTCCCTCAATCTCCTTCTGGTCGTACCTCTTCAGGCCGAAATCCTCCGGCGTGATGCGGTACTCGGTAATGGAGCGGTCTTCGTGGAGCTCCGCGACATAGGTAGTATCGGAGATCGAGACCTCGTCAAGCCCGGAGCCGTTGATTACGAGGGCCTTCCTGATGCCGATCTTCATGAGAGTCCTGGCGAGCACAGCGCAGAGCTTCGGATCATAGACTCCGAGAAGGATGAAGTCCTCATGCGCGGGGTTGATGAGCGGTCCCAGGATATTGAAGATGGTCCTGGTACCCATAGCCTTCCTTACCGGCCCGACGTACTTCATGGCGCTGTGGTAGAGCTGGGCGAAGAAGAAGGTAACATGGAGCTCATCGAGGCACTTCCTCGCGGTTTCCGGCGACATCCTGAGGTTGACGCCGCAGGACTCCAGGAGATCTGCAGCGCCGGTCTTTGAGGATACCGACCTGTTGCCGTGCTTCGCGACAGGAACGCCGAGCTCAGCCGCGACAAATGCCGAGGTGGTCGAGATGTTGATGGAGTGTGCGCCGTCGCCGCCGGTTCCGACAATCTCGCCGAAGCTGTAGTCAGGCCTCGGGAAGGCAAGCGCCTTGTCCAGCAGGGTAAGCGCAGCGCCTGAGATCTCGTCTGGAGTCTCGCCGTTCATCTTCATCGCGGTCAGGACCGAGGCAATAAGGCACGGATCAAGCGATCCGGAAAGTATTTCATTGAACAGGGCGCGGCTCTCGTCAAATGAAAGATTCTCACCCCTGTACAGTTTTTCTGCGAGCTGATGCATAATCACTTGTTCCCAGTTAAAAATTCAATAGTCTTGGTCAGAAGCTCGGCGCCGTCCTTGGTCATGATTGACTCCGGATGGAACTGGAAGCCGACAACGCGGTCCTTCCTGTGCAGCACTGACATTACCATTCCCTGATAGTCTGCCATGACCTCAAGGCAGGGCGGCACATAGGTCGCGACCAGGGAGTGGTACCTTGCGACTGGCATGGGGCTCTGCAGGCCCTCAAACATGTCCCTGCCGCAGTGGCTGATTCTCGAGACTTTGCCGTGGACTATCTCGCCCGCGGGTCCGACGGTCCCGCCGTAGTACTCGCAGATTGCCTGATGCCCGAGGCAGACGCCGATGATCGGGAACCTGCCGTGAGCCAGATCAATGAGCCTCGGCATGCAGCCGGCCTCAGAGGGGAGCCCAGGTCCCGGGGAGAGCACTAGAAGGGGCGTGCCGCCATCCTTTTCCATCCTCGCGATGATGTCCTCTGCGGGAATGTCATTGCGGTAAATCTCAACCTCGTGCCCGAGCGAGCGGAGCAGGTCTACCAGGTTGTAGGTAAACGAGTCGAAATTGTCGAGCAGAAATACCTTGTCAGACATGTTTAATCTCCCCCGGTTCAAAGCCGTTTGCCTCTGCTATCGCCTTAATTACCGCGGCAGCCTTGTTCCTGGTCTCGTTAGCCTCATTCTGCGGCACGGAGTCAAAGACGATTCCGGCGCCGGCCTGGATGTAGGCGATTCCGTCCTTCACAAACGCGGAGCGGATGACGATGCAGGTGTCCATGTCGCCCTTTCCGGTAATGTATCCGATTGCTCCGCCGTAGCTTCCGCGCCTCTCGCCCTCAGCCTCCCTGATGAGCTCAGTTGCCCTGATCTTGGGCGATCCGGTCAGCGTGCCCATGTTCATGCAGGCCTGGTAGGCGTTGAGCGCGTCAAGATCCTCCCTGAGCTCTCCGACTACATGCGACACAAGGTGCATGACCTGGCTGTAGCGGTCAACCTTGAGAAGGTCGGTGAGGTGCCTGGTTCCCGGCCTGCTGATTCTCGCAATGTCGTTTCTCGCGAGATCCACCAGCATCAGGTGCTCGGTCGTCTCCTTGATGTCCATGCGCATGTCGAGCTCAATCTTGCCGTCAAGGTCAAGATTGATCTTGCCGTCTGCGCCGAAGCCTCTTCTCATGGTTCCGGCGATCGGGTACATCTCGACCTGGCGGGTGGCGTTCGTGTACTTGACCGAGCTCTCGGGCGATGCGCCGAAAATGACGAAGTCGCGGTCGTTCTGGAAGAACATGTAGGGGCTTGGGTTGGTTTCCTTCAGAGTCCTGTAGGCCTTGTAGCAGTCAGGGCAGGTCAGGCTGAAGATTCTCGAGGGAACAACCTGGAAGATGTCGCCCCTCCGGATATTGCCCTTGAGCTTCTCGACAATGCGGCAGAACTCGCCGTCAGAGAGGTTTACGCGGAGCTCAGGCACGAACTTCCCATCGTCCGGATCCGCGGCGCGGTCCTCTCCGCTCCTGCAGGCAGCGTCAATCTCTGCGATCCTCTTCTCTATTCTTGCCTTTTCCGCATCCTCGTTCCCGCCGCTGAACAGGAAACCCCTGATCTCGGCAGTCCTGCTGATGTGGTCAACATGAACGGTAGTCTCAGGCAGGTAGAAGCAGTAGTCAGGGCAGGTGTTGCTGCTGTTCCTGATCTCCGGCAGCTTTTCAAAGGAGGCGATGAGGTCATAGCTGAAACATCCGCCCAGAATGAGGTCATCATGGTCATTGCAGCTGATTTTGCCTACCGCAGTCCTAAGGCAGTCAAACACCGACACCGCCTTGAGCCTGGAGTCCTCGTCAAGCCCTGACGGGATGGCCGGATAGCTGATGGTGAGGACATTGTCTGAAAGGGAGCAGGCGGCCTCTTTCGGGGAATTTGCGGCAATTGCCTTTACTGCGTTGAGGCCGTTTCCTGTGAGGGCCTCTGCAGTAACTGTACGTCCGCTGCAGCTGAATCTTACCGCTGAGTTCACCAGCAGCTCGCTCTTGGTTCCGGCCTTGCTGTTTATCTCAGCCGACTCCAGAAGCATGGTATTGTCGTGTGCTTTTGTGAGACTGTGAAACAGGGTGAGTGGATCGGCCCTGTACACCGTATCCTTCCTGAGCTCTTCGCTTTTCCTGTCTGTCATTTCCGTTTCCTCTTTTGCTGCCGGCCGCTTTCTGTACTCCTGCGGAGCTTCCGCGGCCTGAGCAAAAAAAAAGGAAGCCCGCTTTCGCGGGCTCCCTTCGATCGTTAAATGTTGCATGACACATGGACACAGCGAATCGCAGCTACCCGCAATCAAAACAGAGTACGCCACCACCAGCTGATAACAAATCCAGATGCCATTTCAAATCTCCTAAAATCTGTCCCGATTATATTATCGATTTCATCAAATGTGCAAACGCTTTTTTCAGATTTTTGAAACGGATTGCGCCATGCGCCGCAAATTCATGAGCATCCGCAGCCGCATCCTGAGCGCTGCAACTGCAGCCCGGTGAGCAGTGTGAGATAATCATCCCCGCTTTATTCAGTAGGCGCGGGGCATAGATTCGAATGGACATGATAGACAGGGCAGCTGGCAGCAAATACGGCCCGCTGCTTGCCGCCGCATCTGCGGCCATCATAATCTTCATCTTTGAGCCGCTCTCGCGCGGCGGGGCCCCCGGTTTCGACGCGTCAGTCTTCGCGGCCTTAGGCCACATGATCTCGGAAGGATATGTCCTCTACCGTGACATGATTGACATCAAGGGCCCTGGCATATTCCTCGCGGACGCGGCCTTCATCTCGCTCGGCGGCTTCAGGGGCATTGCCATTGCGGAGGCTGCGGCCTTTTTCGCAGGGACACTTTCACTCATTTATGCGGCAAGGAGGCTCTCCTTGTCAGGAGCCGCAGCAGCCTCTGCGCTCTTCCTTGTGCTGCCGTTCTATCTTGCCAGGTATTTCTACGGGAATATGACCGAGGACTGGGCCTTTTCCCTCGCGCTCTGCTCAGTTTATCCGGCTGTCAGGATGCTGGGGAACGCGCAGCAGGCGCCAGCTGCCTCAGGCGCCTCTGCGGCTGTCTCGCGGCAGGGCATTTCCGGGCAGCGCGCACCGTTTGCCTGCGCGGCGCTCTTTGCCGCACTGATGTTCGCCGCCGCGTCAATGCGGCTCAACAACGGGGCATTCTTCGGGGCGGAGTTCCTCGCAGTTATGCTCAGTCTCATTTCTTCCGGGAGATTCAGGAGGGCAGCCGCTCTTGCCGCAATATGCGGGGTTACATTCCTTGCCCTTGCCGGCTGCTGCGCCTTCTATTTTTATCATGAAGGCGTGCTCAATGAGCTTCTTTACTACTCGTTCGGCATATTTTTCGGAGGAGGCTACGGAAGCGGCGGCTCGGGGCTCAGCCCCTCGGTCGGCATTGTAGGATTCTTCCGCACCGGCTTCTGGATCCCATTCCTTCTGACTCTCACCATGGTTCCGGCAAAGATCAGGAAATGGAGAGAGACTGACGATGCAGGCAGGTTCTGCCTGCTTCTTGTGCTCTTCTCGCTCCTTCCCTTTGCGGCCAACTCCGTATCCGGCCATATCTACGATCATTACGACGAGCTTTATTTCCCTGGAACGGTATTTGCTATGGCATACCTCCTCTCATACCGGCATGAAAACAGCGGCAGTGAAGCAGGTTCCCTTCCTGCGGCAGCGCTTGCCTCATTCTCCGCCTTCGTGCTTATGGCTCTCGCTCTTCCCTGGAACCATCATGAATGGAGCATGGCACAGGTGTTCGCCTGGTGGGCCCTGCCTGCAGCCGCAGCGGTCGTCGCCTGGAGGCTCTGCGGCAGACTCGGTGCCGGAAAGAAGAAGACAATGGCCGCGTCCCTGTCTGCAGCCATAGGCGCAGCACTCTATGCCGGAGCGCTTCTAATCCCAGATCTGCAGACCGTTCATCAGCGTACTATGCTGACCATAGGCGCGGCTCTCACCGGAGCCGGAGCAGGAGCGTTCCTTCTCAGGGAACACAGCTCTTCGGGGGAACAGGGCGGGAGAGCGCGGGCGGTATTCACAGCCGTCTCCCTCCTCTCTGCCATCTTCCTTATCGGATATTTCGTCATGGAGGGACGCTTTGACTACATGCCTGCGCGCTTTTCCGCAAGGGCGGCGCAGCATATCTCGGTTATAGGAAAAGAGGCGAGGCCCGGAGACCGGCTCTGGGCGGAGAGCGTCATGCCGCAGTACTACGTCTGGACAGGGCTCCTTCCCGCATCAAAATACCTCTTTTTCGACAACGTGAGCCCAGGGTATGACGTGAAGCTCGCGGTCCTTGACGAGCTGAGGAAAAATCCGCCAAAATTCATTGTCGTCAAGAAGAGCTTTGAGAAAAGGCTTAAAGAAGGCACACTCCCCCAAAGCGAGAAGACGCTTCTCAGCTGGATAATGCAGAATTACGAGAAGAGGATGGACGGCCTTTACATCAGGCAGTAAGAGGAGGCATCATGGGCAGTCTTAACATCGGGGCGCATCTTTCAATTTCCGGAGGCCTCAAAGGTCTCCTCAGGGAGGCTGAGGAGACCGGCTCGTCATGCTTCCAGTTCTTCATGAGAAATCCCCGCGGCGGCAAGGCCAAGGACTATCCGGAGAGCGATATTGAGCATTTCCGGAAGACCGCGGAGGAGAGGAAGCTTGGCCCATTCCTTGTCCATGCCCCTTATACCATGAACCCTGCGGCAAAAAAGCCGGAGCTCCGGGAATACGCGCTCGAGACGATGGCCGATGACATAAAGAGGGCCACAGCGCTCGGCAACGCCATGTACAACTTCCATCCGGGCTCCCATGTCGGGCAGGGCATTGAGAAGGGAATTGAGCTGATTTCCGATCTCCTGAACAGGCTCCTCACCGAGGACACATCCATTCCCGTGCTCCTCGAGACCATGGCAGGCAAAGGCTCTGAGGTCGGAAGCCATTTTGAGGAGCTCCGGGAAATAATTGACCGCACGGAGCTTGGGGACAAGCTCGGAGTATGCCTTGACACCTGCCATATCTTCGACGGAGGCTATGACATCAAAGACGACCTCGATGGTGTCCTCGCCGAGTTCGACCGGACAGTAGGCCTTTCGAGGCTCAGGGCCATCCACCTCAACGACAGCGTCTTCGGCCTCTCCTCGCACAAGGACCGCCACGCGAAAATCAGCGAGGGCGGCCTTGGCGCCGAGGCCATCTCCCGCATCATCAACCACCCGCTCCTCCGCAGACTTCCGTTCTATCTCGAGACGCCCAACGACCTCAGAGGCTACTCGAAGGAAATAAGCCTCCTCCGCTCGCTCTGTGCAGAGGAGCAGTAAGAGACGCTTTTCAGGCAGCAGGCCCATTATCTTAAATATGACGGCCTGCTTTACTGTATAATATACGCCGTTGTTCTTATGGATAGTGCCTGTTGCCTCCTCAAAGAGACAGTAAGCCTGTCGAGGTGTAATATGCCGATTTATGAGTATAAATGTTCAGCCTGCGGCCACCAGTTTGAGGAGCTGCAGAAATTTTCGGATGCTCCCCTGGTAGAGTGTCCGGTCTGCCACAAGCCTGCCCTCAAAAAACAGATTACCGAGGCGGGCTTTGTCCTGAAGGGTACCGGGTGGTATCAGACAGATTTCAAGAATGAGGGCTCAAAGCCTTCCTCTTCAGGCAGCCATACGGCCGGATGCAGCTGCAAGGCATGCAGCGCTAATTCTAAAAACTAATCAGGAACTGTTATGCGTACTAACTACTGTGGCGATCTCAGGAAGTCCGATGTCGGCACTGCCGTGCATCTGTTCGGCTGGGTTCAGAAGCGCCGCGATCTCGGCGGGCTCGTTTTCATTGACATGCGCGACCGCGGGGGAATTGTCCAGGTCTGCTTCGATCCGAAGAACCCAGAGCTTATAGCAAAGGCGCAGGAACTCCGCAACGAGTACTGCATTGAGGTGCAGGGCACGGTCAGAAGCCGTCCGGAGAACCAGACCAACGAGAAGATGCCGACCGGCGAGGTTGAGGTCGAGGCAGAGCAGCTCAATATCATCAATAAGTCTGCCCCTCTCCCGATTGACCTCGGCAACCCGGACAACTCCGAGGATCAGCGCCTCAAGTACCGCTACCTCGACCTCCGCCGCCCGGAGATGGCAGAGAGGCTCAAGGTCAGATCCCGGATTACCCATCTGGTCCGAGGCTACCTCGACTCAAAGGGCTTCCTTGACATCGAGACCCCGATGCTGACCAAGGCAACCCCGGAGGGAGCAAGGGACTACCTGGTTCCGAGCAGAATCCATAAGGGGCATTTCTACGCTCTTCCCCAGTCTCCGCAGCTTTTCAAGCAGCTTCTCATGATCAGCGGCTTCGAGCGCTACTATCAGATCGTTAAGTGCTTCCGCGATGAGGATCTGAGAGCTGACCGCCAGCCTGAGTTCACCCAAATCGATATCGAGACCTCCTTCCTGACCGCAGCAGAGCTGCAGGAAATCGTCGAGACCATGATGAGGAAGCTCTGGCAGGATGTCGCCGGAGTTGATCTCGGCGTGCTTCCCCGCATGACCTGGGATGAGGCGATGAGGAGGTTCGGATCGGACAAGCCTGATCTCAGAATTCCCTTCGAGATCGTTGACATTGCCGATATCGTAAAGGACTCAGAATTCGAGGTCTTCAAATCAGCACTTGCCTCAGGCAAGGGCAGGATCGCGGCTATCTGCGTCCCGGGCGGCGCCGACATGTCCCGCAAGATTACCGACGGCTACACCGAGTACGTCAAGGTGTTCGGCATGAAGGGTCTGGCCTTCATCAAGGTAAATGACGCCTCCAAGGGCATTGAGGGCGTCAAGTCCTCAATCCTCAAGTTCCTCTCCGAGGATCAGGTCAAAGGCATCATCAGCGCGACGAGCGCAAAGAGCGGAGACATCATTTTCATAGTCTCAGGCGAGAAGTGGAAGACCGTCTCCGAGGCCCTCGGCCAGCTCAGGCTCAAGACCGCCAGGGATCGCGGCCTCGTTGAGAAGTCCTGGAAGGCACTCTGGGTCGTTGACTTCCCGATGTTCGAGGAGGCTGATGACGGCAGTATCACCGCGATGCACCATCCGTTCACCATGCCCAAGATCTCAAAGCCGGAGGATCTCCTCAATGATCCTTATTCCATCTATGCAGACGCATACGATATGGTAATCAACGGCTACGAGGTCGGCGGCGGCTCCGTGAGAATCCACCGCGAGGAGATCCAGCAGGCAGTATTCAAGGTTCTCGGAATCACCGAGGAGCAGCAGCGCGTCAAGTTCGGCTTCCTCCTGGATGCCCTCAAGTTCGGCGCGCCTCCCCATGCAGGACTGGCCTTCGGCCTTGACCGCGTGACGATGCTTCTCACCGGAACCGACAATATCAGAGACGTAATAGCATTCCCCAAGACTACAGCGGCAGCATGTCTGATGACCGGAGCTCCCAGCCTTCCTGACAGCAGTGCTTTAAATGATTTGGGAATAGCTGTAAAGGAAACTACTGATTAACTGAAGTTTAAGCAGCCTCAGGAAGGCTGCCTTTTTATGGAGTTATACCTATGTCAGGTCATAGTAAGTGGCATAATATTCAGCACCGCAAGGGGCTGCAGGATGCAAAGCGCGGTAAGATTTTTACCAAGCTGATTCGTGAGATTACCTCTGCTGCCAGAGTAGGCGGCGGTGATCCTGCAGGCAACCCGCGCCTTCGCGCTGCCATTGCAGAAGCCCTTTCCAACAACATGACAAGAGACACCGTTGAGCGTGCCGTAAAGCGCGGCGCGGGCGGTGAAGGCGACGGAGCTCAGCTCGAGACCCTTACCTATGAGGGATACGGTCCGGCAGGCACTGCCATTATGGTAGAGTGCATGACCGACAACAAGAACCGCACTGTCGCAGACGTACGCCATGTATTCACCCGCTACGGCGGCAACCTGGGCAACAGCGGCTCAGTAAGCTACCTGTTCAACAAGAAGGGCGTTTTCTCCTTCGATCAGGGCGATGAGGACAAGATCATGGAAGTTGCCCTCGACGCAGGCGCAGATGACGTCATCTCCAACGACGACGGCTCTGTTGATGTCTACAGTGCACCCGAGGCATTCGGCCAGGTTCTCGACGCGCTCGAGTCTGCCTCCCTCAAGCCCGACTCATCACGCATCACCATGGTTCCGACCACTGAGGCGGAGCTTGACGCAGAGAGCGGCGCAAAGCTCATGCACATCGTTGACGCGCTTGATGATCTTGATGATGTTCAGCAGGTCTACCACAACGGCAGCATCTCCGATGAGGTAGCAGCCCAGATCGAGGCTTCCGAGGACTAAGCACCCCTGCCGGCGGGGAGCCACAGAGGCTCACTGCAATACCAGCATCCCGAACCGATCCGCTTCCGGATCGGTTCATTTTTTTTATTCCATTCTGATTTTTTCTCAAGAGTCTCTCCGACTGCAGGCCATCAGCAGAACTGCCGCCTCTTTCCTTCCATGAGACAGAATAGGCAGCATTCGGTGCTAAGTGCCGCATGCGCAGGGGATAGAACGTGCCTGATTGAGACGAGTGACCGAAAAGGCGGCCGCAGGGCCGCCTCAATGATGGTGAATGAAGGGAAACAGCTCAGAACCTGAACTGCCTTACCTGCTGATCGATCTGCTCGGTGAGGGTATTGAGCTCCTTTCCACTCTTCTCGATATTCTTGATGGCCTTGACGTTCGAATCAGAAATCAGGGAAACCTTCTGAATGTCCTGCGCCATCATGTCAGTTGCCTTCTTCTGCTGCGAGGTCGACTCCACAATCTTGTGGCTACGCTCAGTTATATCATCAACGGCAACGCTTATCTCGCTGATGGAGTCCTTTGCCTTCTGGCTCTTCTCACGGGTATTGACAATCTCGTCAAGGCAGACCTTTACGGTCTTGACGGTGTTGTTCATCTTCTCCTGGAGCTTCTCAATGACATTGGCAACCTCAGTCGTTGCAGATGAGGTCTTCTCGGCAAGGTTCCTTACCTCATCCGCGACAACCGCAAAGCCCCTGCCGTACTGCCCGGCCCTTGCCGCCTCAATTGCGGCATTGATGGCCAGCAGGTTGGTCTGATCCGCAACCTCGCTTATCACATTGACGATGTTCCTGATGTCATTTCCCATAAGGCTTACCGAATGGACAGCCTCGCTCGCATCGGTTAGGCGCTCGGAAAGGGAATTGGTCGCGTCGATGTTGTTGTCGATAATCTGGGATCCGGTATCCGTAAGATCATTTACCTTATTGACAACATCCAGAGTCAGGTTGGCGTACTGGGCAATCTGCTCCACGGTGCTGGTCATCTCCTCCATTGCCTGGGCAATGCTGGAGGTCTTCTCGTTCTGGGTCTCGATTGCCGAGGTGGTATCCTCAGTAATGGCCTCATTGGCGTCAGTCGCCCCTTTGAGCCTCTGTGAAGTCTTGGCCATCTGCGAAAGGACCTCGGAGAACTTGAGCCTCAGCTTGTTGAGGTCAGTGCAGAGCTTGCCGAACTCGCTCTTGGAGGCGTAGTTCAGCTTCCCCGTCATGTCGCCCTTGGTCATGCTGGAAATTGACTGGACGACATGGTGCAGGGGAACGCGGACCAGCGTCGAGACGGTTGTAGCGACCACGACTACAAATATGATGGAGAATACCGCGGCGATGATCATCTGGATAACTGTGCTCTTCATCGAAGAGTGGGCAACGCTTATACAGTCGGCGCGGAGGTTTTCCGCAAGCTTCTCTACGGTCTTGATGTCCTTTTCAATCTGGGCGATGGCCTCCTTGCTCAGGCGGGCCTGATCCTGCGCCTTGACCAGCTCCCTGGCGAGGTCAAGATGGATGGAGATAACTCCTCCGTCCATTGTCGTATCCTTGAGGAACGGCTCGATATACGGACCGATTACATTGTCCATATCCGGGTATTCCTTGTGCATCTCCTCCTGGGCCTCGCGGAAGAGCTTCAGATCCTTCTTGTTCTGCTCAAAGGCCTCAAGCACCTTCTCGGGGCTGTTTTCCTCCAGTGCGGAAGCAGTCCTGGTCTCAAGCTTGTTCTCTGCTGCAGTAAGGTGGCCCATTACGCTCAGGATGTAGTCATCATAGGAGATTCTCTGCCTGAGCTCGATGATGGCGTCGCCGAAGACCTTAACGAGTCCCTCGTAGGAAGCCTTGAGCTTGTTGGCCTTCTGGGTCTTCTTGATGAGGTCGAGGTGCCCCTGGGCTATGCCGCTTGTATTGGCAAGGTACCTGTCAGCTGATTTCCTGATGCCTGCCACCGAAAGATTGATGTTGGTGAATGTGGCGGTAAGCTCAGCCTTCTCCTTCTTTGACATGCCGCTTTCATCAAGCTCAAAGCTCTTCACCTGATTCTCGAGCTCATCCATGGTCTGCTTAAGGGCCTTGCGCCTGTCGTTGAGCACGGACATGAGGGCCTGGGCGTCCTTGTCGGTCTGGCTCAGCAGGACTTCATTGAGAGTGCTGTGGGCAGTATGAATTCTTGCCTCAAGGGACTTTGCTGACATCAGGATAGGATCCGCCATGGTTGTTACCATCGAGACGGAGTCTGAGAATTTCCCGATATTGATGTACGACTGAACGGCAACAGCAAGCTGGATTACAATAAGAAACAAAAAGCCGCTGACGATAATGCGAATTACCGAAACGTCGCTTATAGCTTTTAATATTTTCTTGAAAATTCTTATCATAAAACCCTGAAGCTCTCTTTTTCCTGTTATTTTTAACAAGGCCGCCCAGGCGCTTTCCTGCGGCCTGAAGATGAGCAAAATCCCGCTGCCGCTCAGGGAATCAGCGCCACAGACTAAGCTCAGGCGGCTCTCCAGGCGGCATTCATGCTGGCTTATCAGATGATTATATTGATATCCGGCCGCAAAATCACTCTTTAGTGTAGGATTGTGCCCGAATTTGTGATCTTGTGAAAAATTAGCCGGAATGCCGGCTCTCATGCCGCTGCAGTGCTGTCTGCAGACAGGCAGGATGCAGATGCAAAATGCAGAAAAGCAGGCCCCTTAAAGGCAGGCGGCCTGCGAAAGTACGGCCGCCGCTTATGCATCGGGAAGTGCGGCAGGCTGGTGTATCAGCGATTGAACTCCAGCTGACTTCCCCTGGTTTCGCCGTTGATGCGTCCGTTCTCATAGACGACATTTCCGTTGACCAGTGTCATGAGAACCTTGCCCCTGATGCGCTTCCCGGTAAGTGGCGACCAGCGGCAGAGGCTCAGCAGGCTGCTCTCTGCGGGCTCTGTAATATCCTTTACTGAGAAGGCTGCCAGATCGGCATAGTACCCCTCACGGATAAAGCCTCTGTCCTTCAGCTGATAGCGGATTGCCGGATTGTGGGCCGCGGCCCTTGCTATAGTCTCGAGCGAGAGCTTTCCCTCATTGTAGAAGTCAAGGAGGAGGGGCAGGGTAAACTGAATCATCGGAATTCCCGACGGGCAGGAGAAATACGGCTTTTCCTTCTCAGCTGCCGCATGCGGGGCATGATCTGTCGCAATGATGCTTATTGTGCCGTCATTGAGTCCGGCAAACAGGGCATCCCGATCCACGCTACTCTTAACCGCAGGGTTGCACTTGATGAGGGGTCCCAGCTTCCCGTAGTCGTCTGACGTGAAGGTCAGGTGCGGCATGCAGACCTCTGCCGTTATTTTCCTATCCTCAAGCGGCCCGCGGCTTATTTTCCTGAGCATCTCGGTCTCGGCCCTGGTTGAGAGATGGAATATGTGGAGGTTCGCACCGGTCTTCTCAGCGAGCTCTACAGCCAGCGATGATGACTTAAGGCAGGCCTCAGCGGATCTTATCTCCGGGTGAACGGAGAACGGAGGGTTATCACCGTATTTCTCCCTGATGCGGGCCGTATTGCCGTCGATTATGCCCATGTCCTCGCAGTGCGTTGCGATGATTACCGGGGAATAGCGGAAAATCTGCTCCAGTGTCTCGGGGCTGTCGACCAGCATGTTGCCTGTAGACGATCCCATGAACACCTTTACTCCGGCAGTCTTCTTCGGATCAAGCCTTTTGATCTCCTCAATGTTGGTGTTGGTGGCTCCCAGAAAGAATCCGTAATTGATGAGTGAGTCGCGCGATGCCTTCCGGAGCTTTTCGTCAAGAAGTTCGGAGGTGACGGTCTGCGGCTTGGTATTCGGCATGTCCATAAACGATGTCGTTCCGCCAGCGGCGGCCGCGCGGGACTCAGACTCTATAGTTGCCTTTCCCGGGAAGCCCGGATCACGGAAATGCACCTGGTCATCGATTATTCCGGGCATCAGGTAGTTACCCTCGAGATCAATGACCCTGTCGCCCGTCCTTGCCGCTATATCCGCGGCTATCAGGCCGATCCGCTCATTCTCAATAAGGAGATCGGATATGAATATCCTTCCTTCATTGACGATGGTGGCATTTTTTATGACTGTTCTGCACATAGTGAATCCGAAAGAAAAATCCCGGCCACGGCCGGGATCAGGGTTAGAACTTGAAGCCCTTGAGGAGCTCGTCCTGCCGTACAGCCATCTGCTCGAGCCTGCCGCAGGTGTCCGAGATCTTGCTTATCTCAGAGTTGTTCTCGTTGGAGAGCGTTGAGATCCTGTTGATGTTGCCGACGATGTTCTCCGATGTCTTCTTCTGCTCGTCCGCGGCATGGGCCACCTGGCTTGACATGTTGCTGATGCGGATGAGCACAGCCTGCATCTCCTCAATCGCTCCGTTGGCGTCCGAGCTCTGCTGTACGGAGGCCTCCATCGCGGCGCTGCATTCCTTGACCGTATCGACCGTCTGGTTGATGAAGATCATAAGCTCGCTGATGATGGCGCTGACGTCCTTCGTCGACTTCGCGGTCTGATCCGCGAGGGTCCTCACCTCGTCGGCAACAACCGCAAAGCCCCTTCCGTGCTCGCCTGCGCGCGCTGCCTCAATTGCCGCGTTGAGGGCAAGGAGGCTGGTCTGGTCAGCGACTCCCTTGATTACTCCGATTATGTTGTCGATGTTCTCGCCCATGTCGGAGAGGTGCTTGATGGCCTCGGAGGTCTTGGTCAGCTTGTTCGAGAGATCATGAATGGTGGAAATGTTCTTTGACATCTCGACGCGGCTGTCCTCCGCGGCCTTCTCAATTCCGATTACTTCCTGCAGGGCGCCGTTCGCGGACTCGGAGACGGCAACCACAGAGCTGTCCATCTCAGTCATGGCAGAGGCAACCGAGTTGGTCTCGTTCTGCTGCTCCTGGATGGATGCCGAGGCAGCCTCTACAGAGTCCCTGTTCTGATGGGCGGTATCACGGAGCTGGTCTGACGCGGCATTCATCTCCTTCAGTGCAGATACCAGCGTATCGCGCAGGGCATTGAGCTGTCTCGCTATCGTGCCGAACTCGTTCTTGGCGCTGTAGGGCACAGGCTTCGAGAGATCTCCCTTCGCCATCCTGTTCATGCCGCGGCTTATCGCATCAAGCGGCACTCTGATAATCCTGCCGATCGCTGCCGCGATCAGAACGCCGATGAGTATGCCGATCGTCGTGCCGATCACGAGGGTCAGCACCAGGCGCAGCATGGTGACGTTGCTGCTCGCGACTGACTTTTTCATCCTGCTGTCAGCCGCAGTCTGGATGACAGTGAGCTTCTCCCTTATCTGGGCGATGATTTTGTTCGCCTTGCTCGCGACGTCAAAGAGGTGCTCCTGATCCTGGTAAATTCTCATTCTCTTGGCGAGAATTCCCTTGTCGCTGGAGGTGTTGAGCTCAAAGTCCTCGATGTAGTAGCCGATGGTCTCCTTGAACCCAGGCTGGGCATTGGTAACATCCTTGAATGCCTTCTGGAATACCGGGAGCAGCTTCTTGTTGCTCTCAAGGAGCTTCTTTATCTCCGCAGAGTTCTCGGCCTTGAGCGCGTTGCCGGTGTTTATCTCAATAGGTCCCTCAGCGGCGACAAGGGAGCGGGACATGATCTTGACGAAATCATCCTCGGTTGTCACCTCAAGCTTCGAGAGCTCTCCGCCGAAGAGCCTGAGCAGGCTCTCGAACGAGCTCGTTGCCTTGCCGAGCGACTTCTTCTCGTTCATGAGGCGCAGTGCGACGTCCCCCATCTCGCTGCCTGAGGCTCCCTCAGTGCGCAGCTGGTATTCCTTGGTGAGCTTCGTGACCTCCCCGACATCGGCATCAAGCTCGGTATTTTTCCCCTGGCTCATGGCCGTAAGCTTGTCGAGAGCTGACTTATAGCGGTTCTGGGCTGTCCTGAGCTCCGAGAGCCTCTGGGGCATCTTGGAGAGATCATGCTCGTTGAGGACAAGCTCAAGGGCGTTGTGCGCCGAGAGAATGGTCTTCTCCATCTCATCGGCCTGCTTGACGAGCGGCTCTGCCTCCTCGGTTATTTCGGTGAACGAGCTCTGGAAGTCAGCCAGGCTGAAATAGGTGACTATGCTTATGGAGAGCAGTATCACGAGGATCAGAACATATCCGATATTTACTATTTTTATTATTGAAATTCCGTTAAAGAGTCTAATCAGGAAAAACTGCTTTTCCTGATTTGTCCCGTTCTTTGCGGTGTCAGACATCTTGCTCGTCCCCTTTTGTTTCTTCTGCTCTTTCCTGCACTGTGACCAGATGGCATATTCCTGCCCACAGTTTATCAAAACGCTGCCGGAAACATTCCCGGGCTGAAGATTTTCAGCGCACTGATCTGATTGAAACAGAAATATAGAACCAGTTCCCTATTATCCTTTCTGCTGAAATAAATTTATGTGCCGAAACCGGCAATTTTTCTTAAATTCCCGATGCCGTGATGCAAATTGCCAAGGAAGCGCGCTGAAATACTTTAAAGAGCGTGTGCCTTCAATTAATAGATTCCCAATCTCTTAGACTATACCCTCACTTTACGAGGTCTTCCGCGTGGTCTCTTAGGGGTATCTTCAGACGTTTTAGAAGTTTCTTCTGGTTTTGGAATAAGTCCAAGCTCCTCGAGAACATGTCGTTGTCCAACATTGGTTCTGACCATCTGCCATTCGTTTTCTCCAATGCGACCTTTCTTGGCTTTGGTCAGTATGGCCATTATTTCCTTATAAGTCATCTTATCCAAAAGGTGGACTGAATCAAACTTATTTATAAGGCGGCAGGTCAGAAGCGATGCCAAAAAATCGCAAAATTCGCTACCAATTACGGAATAGTCATCATGTACTCTGGTGTCATCAAATTCGCATGCGGTCTTGTAATAACGCATGAAGACTTCGATCTCCCAGCGTTTTGAATAAGCCATATAAACGGTTTCCGGATCAAGATCCAAATCGCATTCCAGAACAACTGTTCCAAACACAGCCCGTTTTTTGTGCAAAACATCAAAATCAAAGTTACCTGACTTATGTGCATGAGACATCCAGTCCTGTTCCTCTTTGCCTGCACGCCGCATATCAAGAAAAGAATATAGCCATTTGCTTTGGCCCTGCTCTTCGCATTTCGCTTTTTTATAGGCTATTTGCTCATTATTTTTCAGATCTTTTGTAAATTTGAGCAGCGTATATTTTTTGAGTAATTTGGAATTGCGTTTTATTGGGTTCAGGTAATGAAGGTCCGGATGCGCTTTGAACTGTTCTTCTGCTGATTTCTCTGGGAAGCCTTTATCGGCAACGATGATTCCCTTGGTAATCCCATTCTCCTTTATAAACTCCTCATATGCGACACTGTCCAACATATTTCCCGGGAAGCATTTGGAACAAACAGGTTCCATTTTCTCCAGGTCAAAAGCATAAAGGACAGAAATATCCCTTGTGCCCTTCTTTTTTGCTTTCCGTGAGAATTCAGAAAGTGAGTTCACAACAGAATTGTCGGTTTTCAGCGTTCCATCTATCAGCAGATGGCTGTCTGCCTTGACTGCGCTTGCCCGGTTCTGCATAAAAGTGTGGATTTTTGAACAGGTCTTCCCGAGGTCATTTATGAATTTCGATACGGTATTTTTCGACAATACCACACCTGGATAGAGTTCAGACAGGAAGCTTTCCTCATAATCATCCTGCAACTCACAGTCATGTACTCCATGACGACAAACTCTCAGAACAGATATGCAATAGATTTTGATTGTGTCATTCAGGCTATAGACCTTACGCAATTCTGGCTGAATATCTCTGAACAGCTGATCACAGAGTTCTGCATTAGCCCAGTTCTTCAGGTCTATGCATGCCTGTGATACCGGTTTTGGCTCCTCATCTCCAATCGGCATATATAGGTGATTTACGATATGACCAACAGTAGAGCCGTTTATCGGTAGTCGTCTCCCGTTAACATACTTGCAACCGATTCGCTCGCGAACAGCATAGAGCTTTTTATCTTTGCCGTAAGCGATAACGATGGTGTTTTTAGGTCGTTCCACTTTAAGAATATCTTCAGGAATAGGCATGGCAGTGGTCTCCTTGGTATAGTCTATTTTATCATAATTAGACTATACCAAAAGGCAAAATCAGCAACGAGCCCCCTGTCAAAATGAGGTCTGAAAATACGGTGAAATAAACTTGGTTTGGAAAATGGAGAGAAGAAAAGTTCGATGTCTATCGGTTTTTATTGAGAATAATGACTTTGGTATAGTCTAATGGATTGTGAATCTATTATTCAATATTTTTATCCTGCGTGTTTTTTGTCCGGAAATGCGTTTATAATCTTAAAGGCGGCTCAAAGAGAGCCGCTGCGCAATCCTGAAGTGTACGGATGTTTCCGTGCCAGCTTTACATCACTCGGTGACAGGAGAATTTCAAAATGGCCGAAGAGACTATATTTACCAAGATAATCACCGGAAAGATTCCCTCAAAGCTTCTTTATCATGATGATCTTGTTTCAGCCTTCAGGGATATCAGCCCCAAGGCTCCGGTTCATATCCTGATTGTGCCCAACAAGCCCATTCCTTCAGTAAATGAGGTTGCCCCTGAGGATGAGCCTGCCATCGGCAGGATGTTCTCTGTTGCACGGAAGCTAGCCGCAGAGGAAGGAATTGCCGCAGACGGCTACAGGCTCATTGTCAATGTCGGCAGGAACGGCGGGCAGGAAGTCCCTCATCTGCATATGCATCTTCTTGGCGGGCAGGAAATGGGAGCGCTGGGCTTCAGGGGGAAAGGTGAATAAGATTCGTTGCGGCCTTATCATGGCCGCCGCTGCGGCCGTCCTGGTCCTTGACGGCTGCTCGACGCTGTCGGCCATTTTCCCCAAAAGGCGCGATCCCGGAACCGTTGAAATCGTAAGCCTAAGCGAGCCTGCGGCAAAGAACACCATTGACAGGCAGGGCACTGCGTCAGGCGCTGTCTCCGCGGGCAAGTCCGGCACGGCCGCCGCTGCGCCGAAAAAGCCCTCTGCGTCTGACGACATCCCGCTTTACGGCGGAACCGGCCCGCTGCCCGCAGCCGCGCCGCAGCAGAGCGCAGGAGCATCTGACGGCATAGAGATCATCGACTCCCACGAGAGCTCCGTACCTCCGGCAGCACCAGCGAAGGCTGAAAGCCAGTGGCCTGCCGCGAAGCCTGCGGCAGAGGCTCAGGCTGCGAAGCCTGCAGCCCCGGCTGCTGAAAAGGCTCCGGCAGAGAACGCCAAGCTGCTGCAGGCCTCCTCCATCCTTGTGAAGAAGGGAATCAGCACGGCAGGCTCAGGCTCCATATATATCGAGAAAATTGCCGTTGACGCTCCGTACAAGCATGACACTGCGGCGCTGACCGCGGCTGTCGAGAAGCAGATCCGGAGCTCCGGCAAGTTCACCATGGCCGACAGCAGGGCCGTTTCCAATATCAGGGGCTCCCTCGAGTACCAGAATGTATCCGGCGGAAACTGGGCAAGCCTAATCAAGCTTGCCAAATCGCAGAACATCGACAAGGCCTTCTACGGGGCAATCGGCTCAACCGGCGACTCGGTCTACCTTGACTATTCCATCATAGACGTGAAGTCAGGCGCGATCCTCTGGGAAGACACCGTTCATGTAGACGGAGCAGCGCGCTGAGTTGATTAACGGCATTTTCAGTTCCGGCGGGCGCAAGTCCGCCGTTTTTCTCACGGTCCTGCTCTCCTCCTTCCTTCTCTCCGGCTGTCTCGTCAGGTTCATGTACGACTGGCTTGACGTATACGCGGCATGGAAGATTGACGACTACTTCGACATCACAAGAAGCCAGAAAAGCTCGCTGTACTCAGAGCTTGACGGGATAATAGCCTGGCACCGGAGGAGCGAGCTCGCAAAATACTCCGCCTATCTACGGGAAATCTCCGCCGCTGCAGAAAAGCCGCTCTCCGAGGCCCAGGTCAGGGACTTCCTTGACCGCGCATACGAAATGTCGCGCGATCTCCTGAGGCATTCCGCTCCATCAATGAACAGGCTCGCGGCAAGGCTCTCTGATGAGCAGATAAAGTCCTATCTGGCAGACCGGACCCGCCATCAGCAGAATGACCGGGACGACTTCATGAAGGATCACGGAGTGAAGGCTCACCGGAAATTCAAGAAGCAGCTTGTCTCGTCGCTCGAGTATGCGCTGGGGAGCATCGAGCCATCGCAGCAGCATTATGTCGACACGCTCGCCGGGTGGTACGTCATCATCTACCCGAAGTGGCTCGACTATGAGGAGCTCTGGGTCAATGAGCTCGTCAGGACGTTCGGGGAGCGCGGCAAGCCCGCCTTTGAGAAGGACATCATTCTCCTTTTCCTCAATGCGCCGGAGCTCGGAGGCGGACGCTACTCAGAGTTCATCAGGATGTATAATGACAAGCTTGTCAGGTGGATTTCCGATTTCTCTGCCCGCCTTACGCCTGAGCAGAGGGAGCATTTCAGGGAAAGGCTTGATGATCTAGCTGATGAGCTTGATTCGATCGGGCGCTAGCCCCATGTTTCTGGGTCCGGCCCGTATGAAAGCGTGTCCGCCCGGTGCGGCAACAGATTAAGGATTTTGGTTATCACATGATTCCTGTACTATCAAATGAGCCTGGAATTGAGCCGGAGTACCAGGCATTCTTCAAGGCACTGAAGGAAGCCGGCTTTTCCGGGGATATCGAGACTTCGTTTTCCTCAAGGCTTGCTGTCGCAACCGACAACAGCGTCTACCAGTGGCTTCCCCAGGGAGCGGTGTTCCCGAAGAGCAGCGATGATGTGGTTAGCCTGGTAAAGCTGGTATCCGATCCGAAGTTCCGCAATGTGCGGTTCACCCCGCGCGGGGGCGGCACGGGTACAAACGGCCAGTCCCTCAACGGCGGAATCGTGGTTGATCTGTCAAGGCATATGACGGCCATCCTCGAGCACAACAAGGATGAGCACTGGGTCAGGGTGCAGCCCGGCGTCATCAAGGATGATCTCAACTCAAGGATCAAGTCCACCGGCTACTTCTTCTCGCCGGATCTCTCGACCAGCAACCGGGCGACGATCGGAGGCATGATCAGCACTGACGCCTCCGGGCAAGGCGCAAGGCGCTACGGCCGCACATCAAGGCACGTAATGTCCGTAACCGTCGTTCTCATGGACGGCTCAGTCGCCGAGTTTTCTCCCAAGACCGGCAGCGCGCTCCGGGAGAAGCTTGCCCTCAAGACCTTTGAGGGCGATCTCTACAGGATTGTCTACGGCATAGCGAAGGGCAGGCGTGCCGAGATCGAGAAAACCTTCCCCGATCTCAACCGCTTCCTTACCGGATATGATCTGAAGCATGTCTACGATCCGGAGACTGACACGCTCGATCTCTCCAGGATCATCTGCGGCAGCGAGGGCACGCTTGCCTTCATTGTCGAGGCAAAGCTCGACCTGACCAAAATCCCAGCGTTCCGCGCGCTGGTCAACGTCAAGTACGACAGCTTCGACTCAGCACTCCGGAATGCACCTCTCATGATGAAGGCTGACGCGCTCTCGGTTGAGACGGTTGACTCCAAGGTGCTCAACCTCGCCAAGACAGACATCGTCTGGTATCAGGTAAAGGATCTCATCAAGGAGGTTCCGGGAAAGGATCTCCAGGGCATCAATATTGTCGAGTTCTCCGGAGACGACGAGGAGCACCAGAACGAGCTCGTCGAGAGCCTCTGCCGCAGGCTTGACGAGCAGATGAAGAAAGGCGAGGCGGGCGTCATCGGCTACCAGACCTGCAAGGATCTGCCGAGCATCCTCTCAGTCTACGCCATGAGAAAGAAGTCCGTAGGGCTCCTCGGCAAGGCACAGGGAGACGCCAAGCCTATCCCCTTCACTGAGGATACCGCCGTTCCGCCGGAGCATCTTGCTGACTACATCCTGGAGTTCCGCGCGCTTCTTGACTCCTACCACCTTAAGTACGGCATGTTCGGCCATATCGACTGCGGCGTGCTGCATGTCAGGCCGGCACTCGACATGACCGATCCCGAGCAGGAGAAGACTCTCCGGAGCATCTCTGACCGCATGGTCGAGCTCACCAAGAAATACGGCGGCCTGATGTGGGGAGAGCACGGGCGCGGGTTCAGGAGCGAGTACGGCCCCAAGTACTTCGGAGACCTCTACCCTGAGCTCAGGAAAATCAAGAAGGCCTTCGATCCTGACAACAGGCTGAACCCCGGCAAAATTGCCGTTCCTGAGGGGAAGGATGAGAAGCTGGTATCTGTTGACTTCCAGAAGCGCGGCACCTTTGACCGCCAGATCAGCCTCGACGTGCGCCACGATTTCAGCGACGCGATGGGCTGCAACGGCAACGGCCAGTGCTTCACCTACGATCTCAACTCCCCGATGTGCCCCTCATACAAGCTTACGAGGGATCGCCGCTTCTCCCCTAAGGGAAGATCTACGCTTATCCGCGAGTGGCTCAGGGAACTTCAGGCAAAGGGGATTGATCCGAGGGATGAGGAGCACATTAAGGACGGCCGCTCTGTAACAGGCGTATTCCGGAGGTTCCTCAATACTCTTGCTCTCAGGAGCGGAACCCAGGACTTCTCGAAGGAAGTCTGGGACGCAATGCAGGAGTGCCTTGCCTGCAAGGCCTGCGCAAGCCAGTGCCCGGTGAAGGTCGACGTCGCGAACTTCAGGGCAAGGTTCCTAAATATCTACTACCAGCGCTACTCAAGGCCTCTCAAGGACCTGATCGTGCGCAATATCGAGCAGACCGTTCCTCTCGCCGCCTCCTTCCCAAGGCTGATGAACGCGCTCTCGCTCAACCCGGTCTCCGATTTCCTGACAAGGAAGGTGGTCGGCTTTGCCGATGCTCCGGCAATGAGCGTCCCGGCGCTTCCGGAGCTCCTCTCAGAGCTTGGCATCGAGACTCTTGATGAGCCTGAGAAGCTCGGAACTCTTCCGGAGGAAGAGCGCAGGAAGAGCATTCTCTTCGTCGAGGATGCCTTCACCCGCGTCTATGACGCGCCGGTTGTCGCCCATTTCCTCAAGCTCGTGAAGCTCCTCGGCTTCAGGCCATTTGTCCTCCGCTACATGCCGAACGGCAAGACCCAGCACGTCAAGGGCTTCCTCCACGAGTTCTACCAAACGGCAGTCCGCGCGGCAGGCTACCTCAACAGCGTGTCTGCCTACGGCATCCCCCTCGTGGGGCTCGATCCGGCAATGGTCATCTGCTACCGCGATGAGTACACGAAGGTGCTGAAGGACCTCCGCGGCGACTTCAACGTCATGCTCCCGCAGGAGTGGCTCCTCTCTGTGCTCGATCAGATCCCGGCGAAGGCCATCCCGGAGAATGCCGAGACCTATTACCTCCTCGCCCACTGCCAGGAGCGCACTCTTATCCCCTCAACCCATGCGGACTGGGAGAAGATCCTGGCGCATTTCGGCGTTAAGCTGAAGGCAGTTCCGGTAGGATGCTGCGGAATGGCTGGCATCTACGGGCATGACTCATCGCACCTCGAGCAGTCAAAGAAGCTCTACTCGATGAGCTGGGGACCGGTCATCGCGAAGCACGGTGTCGATCACTGCGTCGCGACCGGCTACTCCTGCAGATCGCAGGTTTACCGCATGGAGAACAGGGCAGTAATGCTTCATCCCCTGGAGCTTGCCCTGAAGTCCATGGAGAGCGCTCAGGAGAAATAATGCCTGTCTCACTGCTCTGACAGGTCATCCTCCTGATGAGCCCCGGCCGATGGGAAACCTGAAGCAGGGGCTTTCTTTTGCAGCTAAGGCCTTCGGGGCACTCTGCTGCCAGGCAGGGCTCCGGCATACGCATTACAGTGCCTGGGATGATAATTTCAAAAATTTGAGATTTATCACAGAAATTCAAGTATAATCGGGAATTCATCGGTGCAGAACCCCTGTTAGGGAATAGTGCAGGGCAGGCACCTTTTTCTTGACAGGGACAACAAATGACTGAAGAAATCAAAAGCGCTGAAGAGAATGCCGCTGCAGGCGCCGGCACGGAAAACGGCAGCGCAGCGCCGCAGGAGAACCAGATCTCCTTCCGTGATCTCGGCCTTTCCGAGCAGGTGCTCCATGCAGTAACCGATCTTGGCTTCGAGCTTCCCTCAAAGATCCAGGAAAAGGCCATTCCTGCAATACTCGAGGGGCACGATCTCATCGGACAGGCCCAGACCGGAACAGGCAAGACCGCGGCCTTTGCGCTGCCGCTCCTCTCCAGGACCGACTTTTCCGGAAAGGACGTCAGGATCCTCGTAATCCTGCCCACCAGGGAGCTTGCCATCCAGGTTGCCGAGGCCTTCCAGCAGTTCTCCAAATACCTTGACGGCTTCCATGTCCTGCCGATTTACGGCGGAGCGTCATACGAGACTCAGATCCGCGCGCTCAGAAGGGGAGTACAGGTCGTGGTCGGCACACCCGGAAGAGTCATCGATCTGATGAAGCGCGAGAAGCTCGACACCAGCCACCTCTCAGCCATCGTCCTCGACGAGGGCGACGAGATGCTGCGCATGGGATTCATCGACGACATCGAGTGGATCCTGAGCCAGATCCCTGAAGAGCGCCAGATGATGCTTTTCTCCGCAACAATGCCGAAGCCCATCAGGAAAGTTGCCGAAAGGTATCTCCGCAGCCCGGTCGAGATCAGGATCGAGTCGAAGACCCAGACCGCGTCCACGGTCCGCCAGCGCTACTGGCTCGTATCCGGCATGCACAAGATCGACGCAATGGCAAGGCTTCTCGAGGTCGAGCCGTACGACGCGGTGCTCATCTTCGTGCGCACCAAGAATGACGCTGAGGAGGTTTCCCAGAAGCTCTCCGCGAGAGGCTTTGCCTGCGACGCGCTGCATGGCGACATTCCCCAGAAGATGCGCGAGAAGATCGTGGACAAGCTGAGGAACGGACAGCTCGACATCCTGGTGGCGACTGACGTTGCCGCGAGAGGCCTTGACGTTGAGCGGATCACCCACGTCATCAACTATGACATCCCCTATGACTCCGAGACCTATGTCCACCGCATAGGCAGGACCGGAAGGGCTGGAAGGGAAGGCGACGCAATCCTCTTCATCTCGCCGCGCGAGAGAAGGGCGCTCAGGGCAATCGAGCAGAGCACCCATCAGAAGATCGAGCCCATGAAGATGCCTACGGCAGATGACATCAACAAGCACCGCGTCGAGGCATTCAAGCAGAAAATCCTCGACGGCCTCGGTGCAGACGATCTTGAGCCGTACGCGGAGATTGTCGCGGAGATCCTTGAGGACGACTCAATCGATCCGACCGATCTCTGCGCGGTACTCGCCAAGATGGCAAACGGCAGCGAGCCTCTCACTATCGAGCAGACTGAGGAGGAGCCCAGGCAGACCGACTTTGAAGAGCTTGACTCCCAGCGCGCAGGCCGCATGGAGAAGCTTGAGCGTGAGAAGAGCGAGCGCGACGAGCGCAGGCTCTCTACTGAGGCAGCGCAGCTCAGGGATTTCCCTGAGATAAAGATGGTCAAGTACCGCGTTGCTGTCGGACGCAGGGACGGGGTAAAGCCCGGGCAGATTGTCGGGGCTATAGCCAACGAGGGCGATATTGAGAGCCGGTATATCGGCCACATTGACATATACGGCAGCTTCTCAACCGTCGATCTCCCTGAAATGCCCGATGAGGTGCATGATGTTCTGGCCAGGGCGATGGTATGCGGCAAGCCGCTTGACATCAGGCCATATGACCAGGTTGAGGAAGATGATGACGCGTCAGGCCCCTCATCATTCCCCCGCGGCGGAAGGTCGCGCCCCCGCTTCTTCTCCGACAGGCACGGCCGCAGGGACGGGAGATCGGACTTCAGGGGCGATGACGGGCACCGCGGCCGTCCGGGCTTCAGGGGCGACAGGAAGGATCATTTCTCGAAGCCCCGCGACTTCGGCGGCCGCAAGGGCGGCAGGACCTTCAACAGGACCGGAAGCAGGTAAGTTCTGAGTCCTCGGATCAATGAAGGCCGGTCACTGACCGGCCTTTTCTTAAATGCGCGCTCTGCGCGGAGTCTGCCCAGGCTTTATTCGGCAGGCTTCTCAAGCCTTCTCAGCCTTGCCATGAAGAAGCCGTCGAACCCGGTCTTTGAGGGATAGATGTTCTTCTTTTCCTCAAGCTCCCACTCTCCGGGATGATCCTCCAGGAATGCCTTGATCTGAAGCTCGTTCTCGTCAGGCATGATTGAGCAGGTGGAGTAGACCAGCTTTCCGCCGGGCTTTACCATCCGGCTGTACTCCGCGAGGATTTTCTCCTGGGTCTCATAGAGCTCCTTCATATTCTCCATGCCGCTCCGCCACTTGGTCTCGGGATTTCTCTTCAGGACTCCGAGCCCTGAGCAGGGAACGTCAAGGAGCACGCGGTCTGCCGAGCTGTCAAGATGCTTGATGGTCTTGCCTGACTCGATGAGCCTGGTCTCGATATTGAACGCTCCGCATCTCCTCGCCCGGAGCTTGAGATCCTTCAGCTTCCATTCCTCGACATCCATGGCGATGATGGTTCCTTTTCCCTGCATCAGGGCGGCGAGATGCATGGTCTTGCCGCCTGATCCGGCGCAGGCGTCGATTACCCGCATGCCTGGCTCAGCCTGGAGGAACGGGGCAATGAGCTGCGATCCGGCGTCCTGCTGCTCGAACATGCCCTGCTTGAAGGCATAAAGGTTGAAAAGGGAGGCGTCTGTCGTTATCTCAAGCGCGTTCTCGACACCCGGAACATCCCTGAAGCCGACCTGCGAGATGCTGAGCGAGCGCTTCAGCTCATGCATATCAGCCTTCAGGGTATTGAGCCTGATGAATCTCTTCGGCGCCTCGGAGAGCGCCTTCCTCTCGGCAGGCCACTTCCGTCCGAGCCCGAGATCCCCAAGAGCGTCCAGCCAGTCAGGGCAGCCGTCCTTCAGCGCGGGTAGCTTTTTCGCCCGGCTGAGCTTTTCCTCAAATTTCTCGAGCTCCTCTCCCTCAAGCGGCACGGCCGGCTTTTCGGCGCACTGCGGCAGACGGTTGAGGAGATGCCAGATCTCGAGCATCTTGGTGATGTTCTCTGGGATCTGCCTCATGCTGAAGCTGCCGAGGAAGCAGTAGTAGTTCAGCCTCCTGAATATGTCCCCGATTACTCCAATGATGAGCCCGCGCTCTGCATTCCTGATATGGAGCTTGTTGAAGTACTTCTGGTAAGCCCTGTCAAGAGGAAGCTTCTCGGCTGTAGCGGCGTGGATTATCGTCCCCGCGAGCCTGAACTGGAAAGGAGTAAGTGTCGTCGGTTTCATCTTTTTCCCCGTATATGCCTGTTTCAGGAATGCCTGGCTGCCTAATTATAGCTGTACTGTCAGTCCTTCTGCCCGTCGTCTGACATCAGGTTGTCGAGATCCCTCTCAAAGCTTCCGATGAAGGTGTCCAGGAAGTAGTCAAGGGCAGGCCTCGACCTTTTCCTCAGCGTGTCCCTGATCTTCCGCTCTGCCGAAAGAAAGTCCCGGTTGCCTGACGCGGTCTCCGTTATGCACTTGATATAGGCGGATATTGTATCAGCGTCCTTTACGATGCGGCTGATCTCGGGATCAGTGCATCCGGAGAGGAGACAGTCACGGTAGTACTCCTGAAGCTCCTCCGGCAGCGTCTCGAGAAGGAGCTCCTCGGCGTTCGCCTCGATTTTCTTGTACTCCGCGGTGAGGATTTTGTTCTTATACTTGATCGGAGTCGGCAGATCCCCGGTGAAGACCTCTGACGCGTCATGGTAAAGGGCAGCGGCTGCGGCCTTCTCCGGATCCGCCTTGCCGCCGAACTTCACTTTGTCTATCACTGCGAGCATATGGGCGATGATGGCGGTCTCCAGGGAATGCTCCGCGACGTTCTCGTGCCTGGTGTTGCGCATGAGCGACCAGCGCTCGATGAGCTTCATACGGTCAGTATAGGCGATGAAGGGGCTGTCAGCCATATTTCCTCCTGATACGAAAAAGCCGATCCAGAGGACCGGCCGTTATTCGCGCAATTCTTCTTTCTGCTTACTGCCTGTAGTGCTTCAGGAACCTCGCCAGCCTGGTTGCGGCATCCTTGAGGACATCCTCGGTCGGGAGGAACACTACTCTGAAGTGATCCGGGGCAGGCCAGTTGAAGCCGGTTCCCTGGACAAGGAGCATGTGCTCCTGGCGGAGGAGATCGAGCACCATCTTGCTGTCGTCCTTGATGGGATAGACCTTAGGATCGATCCTCGGGAACATGTAGAGTGCGCCCTTGGGCTTAACGCAGCTGATTCCAGGAATTGATGTGAAGAGGTCGTAGCAGATGTCGCGCTGCCTGCAGAGCCTCCCGCCCGGAACGATGAGCTCGTTGATGCTCTGGTAGCCGCCGAGTGCGGTAGGGATGGCCATCTGCATCGGAACATTGGCGCAGAGCCTCATGGTGGAGATAAGGTTGAGACCCTCGATGTAGCCCTTGGCCATCTGCTTGGGACCGCTCACCATCATCCAGCCCTGCCTGAAGCCGCAGGCGCGGTAAGCCTTCGAGAGCCCGTTGAAGGTCAGGAAGAGCACGTCATCGCAGAGAGTGCAGGCGCTGCGGTGCGCGGTGTCATCGTAGAGGATCTTGTCGTAGATCTCATCGGCGAAGATGATGAGCCCGTGCTGGCGGGCGATCTCAATGAGATCGAGCAGGAGATCGGTGCTGTAGACCGCGCCGGTCGGGTTATTCGGGTTGATGATGACGATTCCCTTGGTCCTCGGGGTGATCTTCTTCTTGATGTCCTCGAGATCAGGGTACCAGTCGGCCGACTCGTCGCACATGTAGTGGACGGCCCTGCCGCCTGCCAGGTTTACGGCAGCGGTCCAGAGCGGGTAGTCAGGAGCCGGGACAAGGATCTCGTCGCCGTTGTTGAGGAGTGCCTGCATGGACTGGGTGATAAGCTCCGAGCAGCCGTTGCCGATGAAGATATCGTTCACGTCTGCCGAGCGCAGCCCCTTCTGCTGATAGTACTGTGCTATCGCCTTGCGGGCGACGAAGAGTCCCTTGGAGTCGCAGTAGCCTGTGTTCTGGGGAAGGTTGGCGATTACGTCGCGGATGACCTCCTCAGGCGCCTCGAATCCGAACGGCGCCAGGTTGCCGATATTGAGCTTGAGGATCCTGTGCCCTTCATCTTCGAGACGGCGGGCCTCTTCATGAACCTTGCCGCGAATGTCATAGCAGACATTGTCGAGCTTGTGAGACTTATCTATATACACTTGAACTACCAGCCTATCAAACAAGCAAATAATTTTTATTATACCCGCTGATTTTACCATTGCCTCAGATGATTTTCCTTACATTTCAGAATCCAGTGCGGTGAGCCGGGAGGAGCCTCTGGGGATATAATTGGGCGGAACAAGTGCGGAGGAAAAATGAAAGTCTTTCTAACATCAGAAAAAGCAGGCGGCTTCTACCAGAAGGGCAGCGTCCTTACCTTCTCGGGCGAAGGCGCGGTGATACACGCGTCCCCATTCACCTATCTCAGGGACATCCAGAGAGGAGCAAGGAAGCTTGCGGTATTCGGCGCGGATTCAGCAGAGCTCACTGGAGACGAGTGGAGCACCGAGGCCGAGCTCGCCTTCACCCAGGGCTTCAGGAACGAGAAGCGCACTGAGAGCATCACCTACGCCTTCAGAAACGACGAGCTTGAAAATGAGCTCGCCGCTGCTGATTTTGTCAGGAAGGCCGTAAATACCTCCCCGTCTGAAATCTATCCGGAGTCCCTGTCCGCGATGTCAGCGGACTTCATCAGCGGGCGCCTTGGAAAGAGCGCCACGGTCTCGCTGATGCGCCGGCCTGAGCTCGAGAAGGCCGGCTGCGCCGGGCTCCTTGCCGCAGGCGCCGGATCCGCAAGGGAGCCGGTCCTGTTCTCGGCAGACTTCAATCCCTCAGGAAATCCTGACGAGCCTGTAACCGCCTGCCTCGTCGGAAAGGGCATTACCTTCGACACCGGCGGCTACAGCCTGAAGCCTTCAAATTACATGTACTCCATGAAGTCTGACATGACAGGCGCCGCCTACTGCGCCGCAGCTCTTGTCCTGGCGGCGTCAAGGGGACTGAGGAAGAGAGTGAGGATCTTCGAGTGCCTTGCGGAGAACATGGTTAGCGGCAGCGCCTGCCGTCCGGGCGATGTCATCACCTACCGGAACGGGAAGAGCGTTGAGATAGTCAACACCGACGCTGAGGGCAGGCTGGTCCTCGCCGACGGGCTCATCTCGGCCGCGGAATGCCATCCACTGCATATCCTTGACTGCGCGACCCTTACCGGATCGGCCAAGGCCGCTCTCGGGCGCGACTACAACGCGGTGCTCTCGAGGGATCCGCTGGAATCGCTGTCCTTCTGCACCATGGCCGCTGCCGAGAACGAGTACGCCTGGCCGCTGCCGCTTGCGCCGTTCCACTCAGACATGATTAAGTCGGATGTCGCCGACATTGCGAACTCATCCCAGGGCAGCGACATCCCGGGAGCGTCGACTGCCGCGGCCTTCCTCTCCGAGTTCGTGCCGGAGGGCACTGACTGGATCCACCTGGACCTCTCGGCCTCCTACACCAAATCGGCCAATGGCATGTGGGCCACGGGCGCCAAGTGCCACGGCATAAGGAGCATAGCGCACTGGCTGATGACTCTCTAGGGAGGACCGCCCTTCCTCTGCCGCGCGCAAACTGAGACGCGCGCGGCGTTTTTGCCAAAGAGACTTTGAGCTCTGTTTCATTCCGTGATCTTTTGTGTTGTATTTTCCTTTTTCTTAACTGAAACTACAGGCGTTTCATGGAGAAATGAAAATGACTATAGAAAGAACACTTTCCATTATCAAGCCTGATGTTGTCGGCAGGAACCTCATCGGCGACGTCATCCACCGTTTTGAGAACGCCGGGCTCACCGTTGTAGGCGCCAAGATGGTCCACCTGCGCCCGGAGCAGGCAATGCGCTTCTACCAGGAGCACCGCAAGAAGCCTTTTTTCATGGAACTCGTGGATTACATGGTCTCAGGCCCTATCATGCTCATGGTCCTTGAGGGAGACAATGCAGTAATGCGCCACCGCGAGCTTATCGGTGACACTGATCCGAAGAAGGCGAGGGCCGGCACGATCAGATCCGACTACGCTGCGTCCGTTGAGGAGAACGCAGTGCATGGTTCTGACTCAATCGAGAGCGCGCAGCGCGAGATCTCCTTCTTCTTCTCAGAGAGCGAAATCTGCCCGAGGACAAGGTTCTAGGAATGCCTTCCCCCTGGGCGGGGCAGGGAGCGGCTGACAGAGCCGCTTCAGCTCCGCCGCCCGGATGTCCCCGGTGCCCTCCTGCGGCCGCTGTTTCGTCAAAAGCTCATCTCTTTGATATAATTCCGCGGATCAGGGGGATACTATGACGAACAGTAAGGTCAATCTGCTTGGCTTGAGCCGGAAAATGCTCCGGGACTATCTGCTTTCGATAGGCGAGAAGCCTTTCCGCGGCGATCAGATCATGAAATGGATCTATCACGCAGGAGCGTCCGATTTTTCTGAGATGACAGATGTCAGCAAGGCCCTCAGAGAGCGCCTTCCTGATCTGGCCGAAATCAGGGCTCCTGAGGTCATAAGGGAGCAGAAGTCCAGGGACGGCACCATCAAGTGGGCGCTTGACGTCGGAGACGGCCAGGCTGTCGAGACCGTCTATATCCCCGAGGACGACCGGGCAACGCTCTGCATCTCGACGCAGGTCGGCTGCCCGATGGGCTGCCGCTTCTGCTCAACAGGGCTGCAGGGATTCAACAGGAACCTCACCGCGGCTGAAATCGTGGGGCAGGTCTGGCGTGCCGTAAGCTCACTCGGCTTCTCGAGAAGGACTGACGAGAGGGCAATCTCCAATGTGGTCATGATGGGCATGGGAGAGCCGCTCCTCAACCTGCAGAACACCGTAACCGCCGCGGAGATCCTCCTTGACGACTTCGGCTTCGGGCTCTCGAAGAGGCGCGTTACCGTATCGACCTGCGGAATCGTCCCTGCTATGGACAGGCTCGGGGACATGATCGACGTTGCGCTTGCCGTATCGCTTCACGCGCCCAACGACAGGATCAGATCAGAGATAATGCCGGTAAACGACAGATACCCTGTCGCGGAGATAATCGACGCGGCAAGGCGCTTTATCGGCAAGAGCAAGGCAAACCAGGGAAGGGTTACCATAGAGTACGTGCTGCTTGACGGCGTAAATGACTCTGAGGACAACGCGAGGGAGCTTGCGAGGCTCCTTTCAAACCTTCCCTGCAAGATTAACCTCATTCCGTTCAACCCGCATCCGGACAGCGAGTACAGGAAGCCCTCGGAAATAAGCGTTGCGGCCTTCCTCAAGGTTCTGATGGACAAGGGATATACCGCAGTTGTCAGGAAGACCAGGGGCGATGATATCGACGCGGCCTGCGGGCAGCTGGTCGGCGAGGTGAAGAACAGACTCAGGGTAAAAGTTGAGGAATAGCGGCTGCACAGCCTCGGGCTGTTCAGGAGTTTTGGTTGGCCAGGGTTAATGGCTTTTCACGGAGGACGGCTGTCGCCTGTTGGTGGCCGTGATAATGATGCGTAGAACTATTGCTGTATGTCTTGCCGCTTCAGCGGTGCTGTGTCTTTCTGGATGTGTGACTGCCACCTATGAGTACGGCCAGGACCACCAGCTTCATGAGGTGTCTGACGTCATGGACCCTCAGACGGCTGCCAAGAGAAGAGTGAACATCGCCATCAGCCACATGAACAAGGGCCAGATGACAGAGGCGAAGCAGAACCTCGAGATTGCCAAGAAGTACGACTCAGACAGCCCGTACGTCAAGCTCTCGTACGCTGACTACTACCAGAGGGTAGGCGAGGATCAGCACGCTGAGGAGCTTTACCGCGAGCTCGTCTCGAGAAACCCCGAGAACATCGGCGACGTCTACAACAGCTATGCGAATTTCCTCTGCTCCAAGGACAGGTTCACCGAGGCCTATGAGACTTTCGGCAAGGCGGTGAAGATCCCGTCCTACGCAAATATCTCAGGAGTTTACGTCAACGCCAGCGCCTGCGCGCATCATCAGAAGAATTACTCTCTTTCCCTTGCCTATATTGACAAGGCAATAGACTATGACGGAGCGTCGCCGGAGCTCTTTGCCATCAAGGCGCAGCTGGCGCTTGACGCCGGGGACATGCCTACGGCAAAGACCGCCATCGCGGTATTCGACCGCATGGCCAAGGGAAAGGAGAGCCCGAGAAGCTATCTCGACAAAATCAAGATCGCAGACTCCGAGCACAACATCAATGAGTCAATGCGCCTCGGGAAGGAGCTTGTGGAGAAATATCCGAACAGCTCGCAGGCAAGGGAATACATGAACAACGAGTACTGATCCCGCCAGCTGACGCAGGGCCCGGCCTGCACGCTCATGCCGGGCAAAAGCATTGCATGGCCGCTGCAGTGAGCAGCGGCTGTATCTGTTTTTAATAAAGGGCATTTTTCATGAAGTGCCTTGTGGGGTAAGAGATGACAGAAAGCACCAAAGACCAGGCAGAGATCAGCAGCCAGACTGGAAATGCTGCGGCAGAAGGCAAGGCGCCTGAAGCAAAGCAGGACGCGCCGCAGGGAACGGAAAAAGCGGCATCTTCTCCTCAGGGTGAGATCACCAAGGCCGCAAGGAAAAAGCGCGACACTACCCCGGGAGGAATGCTCCGTGAGACCCGCGAGTTCATGGGACTCACTATACAGGATGTGACTGACCGCCTTAAGTTCAGGCCGGAATTCATCAGCAACCTCGAGAACAACTGCTTTGACTCAAGGACCGCGAGCACGCAGCTTGTCAGGAGCTGGCTCATAGCCTACGCAAAATTCCTCGGCATCGACCGCGTCATGATCCTTGATGCCTTTGAGAAGTACCATGACGGAGAGAAAAGCGGCAAAGCTGAGGCAGAGCCCCAGAGAGAGGAGCCGGAGCATACTGAAAAATGGAAGACAGTAAGCCTCAGCAGGCCGAATGGCAGGGCTGAGGAGACCAAAGCCCCTGAGACAGACGCCGATGAGCCCTCAGACAGCGGCGATGTTGATACGGAGACCGCCGGAGACGACAAGGGCAGGGTTCTGAAGAACATCATGATGTTTCTCCTCATTCTCGTGGTCTGCATCTGCATAACGCTTATCCTCCGTGTGCAGAACCAGGGCAGGGAGAAGGCGAGCCTTGACAGCGCCGTGCAGACCAGGGTGAGCGAGCTGACCACTGAGGAGAAGCCTGCCGCTCCTGCGCCCGCCGGTACCGTGACGAATGCTCCTGCAGAGAGCGCAGCAGCCGCGGCTGATACAGCCGTGAAGCCTGCGCCTGCCGCATCTCAGGGCAAGGCAGCAGAGGAGAGCACTGCATCCGCTCCCAGGACTGCGGCTCCCGCTGAATCCCAGGAGAACAAGGCATCAGATTCCGCCGCTCCTGCTCCAGAGGCCCAAAAGCCCGCCAAGGAGGAAAAGGCAGAGCTCTCTGTGCCAGAGGAGAATGAACAGCCATCGGCGGCCGTATCCGGCAAGGCTGAAATCAGCGTAACCTTCAAGGGAACCTGCTGGATCGAAATTCAGGATGCCGCAGGAAAGCGCCTCATTTCCAACACCTACCGCAGCGGCAAGACCGTCAGCGTCTCATCCGAGAGGCTGCCTCTTACCGTCAGGATCGGAATGAAGTCCAACATCGCTGAATTTACCGTGAACGGCAAGCCGGTAGAAATTTCTTCCAAATTTACGGTGGGAAAGTAATTGAACAGAGTTAATTCACCAATAAAGCGCCGTCCGACCAGGCAGATTCATGTCGGGAAGGTCGCAGTCGGCGGTGACGCTCCCGTAAGCGTCCAGACCATGACCAACACAAGGACGGAGGACGTTGAGTCCACCGTAGCCCAGATCCTCTCTGCGGCAAAGGCCGGCGCTGACATAGTCAGGGTATCCGTTCCCACAATGGAGGCGGCTGAGGCATTCAGGGAGATCAGGAAAAGATCTCCGGTTCCTCTTGTTACGGACATTCACTTTGACTACCGCATCGCGCTCAAGGTCGCCGAGTACGGAGCTGACTGCCTCAGGATCAACCCGGGCAACATCGGGCGCGAGGACAGGATCAAGGCAGTCATCGACGCGGCGAAGGAGCACGGCATCCCCATCAGGATTGGTGTCAACGGCGGCTCCCTGGAGAAGGATCTCCTGGAGAAGTACGGAGAGCCGACTCCCGAGGCGCTCGTGGAGTCCGCGATGCGCCATGTTGCCTACCTCGAGAAGTACGACTTTCCTGACTTCAAGGTGAGCGTCAAGGCATCGAACGTGTTCACGGCCGTCGATGCCTACCGCCTTCTGTCAAAAAAGATTGAGCAGCCGCTTCACCTCGGCATCACCGAGGCTGGCGGGCTCCTTACCGGCACGGTGAAGTCATCCGTCGGTCTCGGCATGCTCCTCTATGAGGGCATCGGCGACACAATCAGGGTCTCGCTTTCGGCAGATCCGGTTGAGGAAGTAAAGGTCGGATTTGAGATCCTCAAGTCGCTTGGCATAAGATCCCGCGGCATCAATTTCATCTCCTGCCCGACCTGCAGCCGCAGGGAGTACGATGTCATCGGGGTGGTGAGCGAGCTTGAGAAGCGCCTCTCGGACATCAGCGTTCCGGTGGACGTCGCCATTATCGGTTGCGTTGTCAACGGGCCGGGCGAGTGCGAGACAGCCGAGATCGGACTTGCAGGCGCCAGGGGAAAGAGCGGGTATTACGAGAACGGGCAGCGCATTGACCGCATAGACAACAGCTGCCTCATCGACGAGCTCGAGCGCAGGATCAGGGCATATGCCGAGAACAAGGCCAGAAGGCTTGCGGCAGAGAATGCCTGAGGCATCCGCTTAAGGAATTTTGAGAACATAAGCTTCGGGGGAACAGTGAAAATCCAGGCTATAACCGGCATGAAGGATCTGCTGCCGGAAGAGACTCCCTTATGGGAAAAAGTCGAGGGAATCCTCAGGGAAACAGTTGAGTCATACGGATATTCTGAAATAAGGATGCCGATACTCGAGAAGACCGACCTCTTTGTCCGCTCAATCGGCGAGGTAACGGACGTCGTAGAGAAGGAGATGTATTCCTTCGAGGATGTCGGAGGAGACAAGCTCTCCCTGCGTCCTGAAGGAACTGCCGGATGCGTCAGGGCCTGCAATGAGCACGGCATCATCCATAACCAGGAGAGAAGGCTCTGGTACATGGGCCCCATGTTCCGCCACGAGAAGCCTCAGAAAGGGCGCTACAGAGAGTTCCACCAGTTCGGAATCGAGGTTTTCGGCCTCACCGGACCTGATATCGATGCCGAGATCCTCATGCTTACGAACCGGATCTGGCAGAAGTTCGGCATTTCGGATCATGTGAAGCTCGAGCTCAACTCCCTCGGATCCGCTGAGGAGAGAAAGCAGTACCGCAGCCGGCTCGTCTCCTTCCTTGAGGAGCATAAGGACGTGCTTGACGAGGACTCGAAGAGAAGGATGTACACCAACCCTCTGCGCGTCCTTGACTCCAAGAATGAGGCAGTGCAGGAGCTCCTGAAGGATGCTCCGAAGCTCTCCGACTTCTTCGGCGAGGAGACCAAGGCGCACTTCAGCGGACTCAGGCAGCTCCTCGACGAAGCCGGGATCCGCTACGAGATCAACGACAGGCTAGTCCGCGGCCTTGACTACTACAACTACACCGTTTTCGAGTGGGTTACCGATCTCCTCGGCGCGCAGAGCACCATCTGCGGCGGCGGAAGGTATGACGGGCTCGTCGAGCAGCTCGGCGGCCAGCCTTCCCCTGCAGTCGGCTGCGCCATCGGACTCGAGCGCTTCATGCTTGTCGCTGAGGCGGTAGGTCAGCAGCAGTCCCGCGGCCCCGTAGATGTGTATTTCTGCTCGATGGGAGAGAATGCGCGCCGCAGATCCTTCCAGATCGCAGAAAAGCTCAGGACTGACATCAGGGGGCTCAGGCTCATGATGAACTGCGGCGACGGAGCCTTCAAGAAGCAGTTCAAGAAAGCTGATAAGTCCGGGGCAAAGTATGCTCTTGTGCTGGGGGACGATGAACTTTCGAAAGGCATCGTCGCGGTAAAGGATCTCAGGAATGACGGAAATCAGCAGGAGATCGCCCTCGATGACCTTGCGGGCTTCCTCAAAGGCGCGCTGCCGCTTGGTCAGGACTGACTTCATTTTCTTGCAGGAGGCGTAGTTTTCTGCGAAAATTACGCCCGTATATTTTCCCTGCAATAAGCAGTTGCAGATAATTCAGGAGCTTTATTAAAGTGGAATACGGTACTGAAGAACAGCAGGCGGAGGCCGTCAAGGACTGGTGGGTAAACAATCGCGTGCCTGTCATTGCCGGGCTTGTGATCGGTATTGTTCTTATGATTGCCTGGAGCGGGTACAAGAGCTGGAATAAGACCCAGTCCGAGAACAATGCTGCTCTGTATGCCGGCATTTCAGAGGAGATTGTGGCCAAGCACGGCAGCGCATATGCTGACGCAGAGAAATATATCTCCGAAAACAAGGGCAATGTCTACGGCGCGCTCGGCTCGCTTTCCCTTGCGTCAAACTATGTGCTTGACGGCAAGTACGACAAGGCTGAGTCAATGCTCAGGATTGCCGCTGACTTCAGCGATCCTGCCCTGAGCAGCACTGCGAAGATCCGCCTCGCAAGAGTCCAGATCCAGCAGAAGAAGTACGATGAGGCAAAGAAGACCCTGGACAGCGTGAAGAGCCCTGTTTACCAGCCTATGGCCGAGGAGGTCAGGGGAGACATGCTGGTTGCCCAGCAGAAGCTCAAGGAGGCCCATGACGCCTACAAGAAGGCAGTCGAGCTCTCCGGCGATTCCATTGAGATGAACCCGCAGCTCTCCTCCAAGCTCAACGATCTGACCATCGCCGAGTAAGGCGCACTCCAGCCTGCATCAAGACCGAAGCCGTCCCCGGACGGCTTTTTTCGTAATTTCTGCCTCCATCCTGATCTCTTTCCGCAATTTCCTTTTTTCCGGCCTGTTTTCGGTTAAAATAAGAAACTGGATAATGCGAATGCTGGAGTTGCCGGCGGCGTCAGGCGGAGTTCCGCCGGGGCCTAGGTTTTTATCCGGCCGGATTCTGTAAGTTTAGGACTGCTGACGCTATGCTGAGAAAAATTCTTACTGTTTCATTTTCGTTCCTGATGCTGACTGGATGCTCCGGCCTATTCGAAAAGGATGTAGTAAAAATCGCTCCCGTCCCTGAATTTGACAACAAGATTGAGGTTCACGAGCTCTGGAGCAAGTCCGTCGGCTCGGGCAGCGGCACCTGGTACACGCTCCTTGCCCCGGCAGTTGACTCCAAATACGTATTTGCTGCGGACCGCGGCGGCAACGTCTACTCCATAGACAGGATAACCGGCTCCACGATCTGGAGCACGGACCTCGATGACGAGGACGAGAACGACGACAAGCGCAGCGCCAGGCTGTCGGGCGGCGTCGCAGAAGGCGAAAGCAATGTCTATGTCGGCAGTGAGAACGGCTGGGTATACGCTCTTTCGAAGACTGACGGCAAGCTCGCCTGGAAGAGCAACCCGGGCTGCGAGATAGTCTCAAAGCCTGCTGCAGACTCAGGCAGCGTGTTCGTGCTCTGCTCCAACGGATGCGCCCATGCCTACAGTGAGTACGATGGCTCTGAGATCTGGAATACCGCAGCAGAGAACCAGGGACTTACGGTTAGGGGAGTATCCTCGGTGCTTGCCAAGGGCGGCGTGATCATCTACGGAACCGCAGCAGGAAACACCGCCATCGTCCATCAGAAGAACGGGCTTCTCCTCAACATGATCAGGACCGGACACGCCCGCGGCGCTTCAAACCTGGAGCGCCTTATCGATGTAGACTCGGCTCCGGTGCTTGACGGAACGGTCCTTTACACTGTCGCCTATCAGGGAGACCTCGTGGCGACCGATCTGAGGCAGCACCGCGAGCTCTGGCGCACCAAGCTCTCAAGCCTCGGCGACATCTCTGTCGGAGGCGGAAAGGTATTCGTTACCGATGATCAGGGCCACGTCCAGGCCATCTCCTCCTATGACGGCGGAAACGAGTGGCATAACGACGCGCTCTCCTACCGCAATGTAACCGGCACCGCGGCGGCAGGCGGCTATGTTGTCGTCGGCGACATGGACGGCTACCTCTATTTTCTGGATGCCTACACGGGAGAATTCGCGGCAAAGTACCGGCTTGACCGCGGCAGCGTATATTCCGCCCCGGCTGTATATGACGGCATCATCTACGCCGAGACCTCCAAGGGAAATGTCTACGCAATTGCTCTTCCCGGCTACGTAGCCCCTGACGAGAGCCCGGCAGAGGAGGAGGAGCGCCTGAGAAAGGAAGAGGAAAAGGCTGAGCGCGAGAAGGCAGAGCAGGATGCGGCGGCTGCAAAGGAAGAGTCTGCAGCTGAGGAAAGCTCAGACGATTCCGAAACCTCTGACAGCGATGAGTCTTCCGATGACTCTGAGAGCTCCGGCGATTCTGAGAGCTCTGATGAGTCAGGGAGCTCCGATGATTCAGAAGGCTCAGATGATTCAGAAAGCTCTGATGACTCCGGATCCTCCGATGACAGCAGCAGCGAAGCTCCTGCACCGAGGAAAAAGCACGGATTCAGCATTCTCAATCCGGGATTCTCAGGGTAAGATTGGATAAATTTAATACGGCAGAGGCAAGCTCTGCGGCATGAGGAATTTTGTATGGTACCAGTAGTAGCCCTTGCAGGGCGTCCCAATGTCGGAAAGTCGACGATTTTCAACCGCCTGACACGTTCCAGGGATGCCCTGGTTGCGAACTTCCCCGGCCTGACACGCGATCGCCAGTACGGGCACGCCGATGCCGACGGCCAGAGCTATATCGTCATCGACACGGGCGGAATTGACGGCACTGAGGAGGGCGTTGAGGCCCTTATGGCCGGGCAGTCCATCGAGGCAATGCGCGAGGCCGACATCGTCATCTTCGTGGTTGACTGCCACGAGGGTCTGATTGCGGGAGACGACGTCATCTGCAAGGAGCTCAGGAAGCTCAACAAGAAAGTATTCCTGGTCGCCAACAAGATTGACGGTACTGATCCGGACACCGCCATAGCGGACTTCTACAGCCTCGGCATGGGCGAGATTTTCCAGATCTCGGCAGCCCACGGCACGGGAATGGCGCATTTCCTTGACGAGTCGCTTTTCCCCGCAATCAGGCAGGTTGCCGCCGAGAAGAGGAAGCAGGAGGCGGAGGAGAACGGCGAGGAACTCCCGGAGGAGTATGTCCACAAGGCTCCTGAGGAAGACGATGTAAACCGCGACAACCGCGTCACCTTCATGTTCAGGGGCGACCGCATCCCCCGCTTCAGGGACGATCTTACCTATGAGTGGGTGCCATACGACGCAGTGAAGCTCCAGGAGCATGTCGAGTTCTCCCGCCACCACGGCGCCATAATGCTTTCTGTCTATCACGACGGAGTAGACAGCCTCATGCAGTTCGATGAGGGCGACAGGCTCATGGGCGCTGACATCGTGTTCTATGTCAAGTACATCCAGGAGCTCCCGTACGTCTCCCTTCCGGAGGATGATCCTTCGGTTCTTGATCCGAAGCCTGAGGATGGGAATGAGACTGAGGAGCCGGAGGATTTGAAAAAACACTCAGATCCGGATCTCTCCCAGCCGGTCAAGTTTGCCATTGTCGGAAGGCCGAATGTCGGAAAGTCTACCCTTGTAAACAGGATCCTCGGAGAAAGCCGCGTCATTGTCTATGATCAGCCCGGCACAACGAGGGACTCGATCTACATTCCGATGGAGCGCGGCGGAAGGCAGTATGTCATCATCGATACCGCCGGAGTGCGCAAGAGAAAGAAGGTTACGGAAGTCGTCGAGAAGTTTTCGGTAATAAAGACCCTCCGGGCGATCGACGACTGCAATGTCGCGGTTCTGGTCATTGATGCAAGGGAGTCCGTGTCAGAGCAGGATCTGGGCCTCCTCAGCTACATCATCAGCGCAGGCAGATCCCTGGTCATCTGCGTCAACAAGTGGGACGGGCTTTCCCAGGATCAGAAGGAAAAGATCAAGATCGATCTGCAGCTGAAGCTGGGCTTTGTTGACTTTGCCGATGTCCATTTTATCTCGGCGCTCCACGGAACAGGCGTCGGCAACATATTTGACTCAATCAACGAGGCATACCGCTCCGCCGTAACGAAGATCAGCACCTCGATGCTTACCCGCCTCATTATCCAGGCGCAGAACGAGCACCAGCCGCCGCTCGTGAGCGGCAGGCGCGTCAAGCTCAAGTACGCGCATGCGGGCGGCTACAACCCTCCGAAAATAATCATCCATGGCAACATGGTTGACAAGCTGCCGGGATTCTACAAGCATTACCTCATCAACTATATCAGGAAGGCTCTGGATATCAGGGGCACCCCGCTTGACATAAGCTTCCTTGAGGGCGAGAACCCGTATGAGAACCGCTCCGACAGGAAGACCAGGAGCGAGAAGAGGGCACAGCAGCGCCGTGACAAGGAGCGCGGAAGAGGAAAGCCCGACAGAAAAGACGGCCAGCCAGGAAAGCCGCGCGCGTCCTCCGGCAGGCCGGGACAGGGCAGGGGCCGGAAATAGTCCGAGCGCTCAGGTATAAAAAGAAACACTCCGCTCATCAGCTGATGGACGGAGTGTTTTTTTATATGCATCTGCCTCTTTTAAAGGCCGGCAACCTCAAAGGCTATTCTCCTGTGAGCCCTCGTCAGCCGCTTTATATGCTTGATCTTAAGCTGATGGCGCCTCCAGGTGCTTTTCTTCATGTGTCTGAGAAATTTGTTGCTCATTTTTTTCATGACATTCTCCGGAATCCTGATATGCGCGTATTTTACAATAATTCAGGTGAGTTCTAATGAGTCCGGCTGGTAAAGAATATGTTAAATGACAGCATCCGGGGCTTTGCAGCAACTTTCCATGGAATGGAGCCGGGAACGGCATTAAGTGATAATATTAGCTGTCTCTGCATCTTGCCGCATCTGAATAAGGTCAGATGCCCTGTCATCTATCGACTTGAATTCAGTCCTTTACTATAATTGCGGTAAGATAAAACGAGTGGCCGGATGATTCTCCGGCGGGTCCTTCTGACCTGCCGCCTGAGTCCGGCAAGGCTAAGGTCGGATCCAGGATCGGCTTATGAGCGGTCATCCGGATTTTGAGCTGTAACGGAATCAGTCACGGAGCTTCCTGTTTCATGGCTGATAATCAAACTGGGGCAATGTTCCATATGGAAATTTTTAAGGGCGCTCCCGCGCTGTCGGCTTTCAGAATCAGTAAAATCATGACTTCATGCCATGAGCTGTCTCTGCCTGTCACTGATGTTTATGCTGAATTCGTGCATTTTGCAGATTTGAACTCTCCTCTGACAGACTCAGACAGAGAGGTTCTCAGCAAGCTTCTTGTTTACGGTCCCCGTGCCGACAAAAAGGACACCTCAGGCGATCTTTACCTGGTTATTCCCCGTCCCGGAACCATTTCCCCCTGGTCATCCAAGGCAACTGATATTGCAAAGAACTGCGGACTGGCCTCAATAAAGCGTCTTGAGCGCGGCATTGCCTATTACGTAAAGTCCGAGTCTCCGCTTACCGATGAGCAGAAGAAGAGCTTCATCCCCCTCATCCATGACCGCATGATGGAGATCGTCACCCACAGCATGGACGATGCCGAGAAGCTCTTCTCCAAGCAGACTCCGGCTCCCATGACCTCAATTGACGTGCTCGGACGCGGCAAGGAGGCGCTGCAGGAGGCAAACGTCAATCTCGGACTCGCTCTCTCCTCTGACGAGATGGACTACATCGTCAGGTCCTTCACCGAGATGAAGCGCAACCCGAATGACGTTGAGCTCTACATGTTCGCCCAGATGAACTCCGAGCACTGCCGCCACAAGGTATTCGGCGCAGACTGGACTATCGACGGAGTGAAGCAGGACAAATCCCTGTTCGAGATGATCAAGAACACCACCAAGGTTACTCCTGATCACGTTCTCTCCGCATACTCAGACAATGCCGCCGTCATGGAAGGATCCCGCGCAGGGCGCTGGTTTGCCGATCCCTCAACCCACAGATATTCCTATCACAATGAGGATATCGACATCCTCATGAAGGTTGAGACCCATAACCATCCTACCGCAATTTCTCCGTACCCAGGCGCCGCAACCGGCTCGGGCGGCGAGATCCGCGATGAGGGCGCAACCGGATCAGGCTCAAAGCCCAAGGCAGGAATCTGCGGCTTCTCCGTATCAAACCTCCGCATACCGGGATTCGAGCAGCCCTGGGAAACCGACTTCGGCAAACCGGACAGAATTTCCAGCGCGCTTGACGTCATGATCGACGGGCCTCTCGGAGCAGCAGGATTCAACAATGAGTTCGGACGCCCGAACCTCGCCGGATACTTCAGAACCTACGAGGAGAAGGTCAACAGCTACAACGGGCTCGAAGTCCGCGGCTACCACAAGCCCATCATGCTTGCAGGCGGCATCGGCAACATCAGGCATGAGCATATCAAGAAAGGCTCAATTCCTGTAGGCGCCAAGCTCATCGTCCTGGGCGGACCTGCCATGAACATCGGACTGGGCGGCGGCGCGGCCTCCTCAATGACCTCCGGGCAGTCCTCCGCTGAGCTTGACTTCGCGTCAGTGCAGCGCGACAACCCTGAGATGGAAAGAAGGTGCCAGGAGGTTATCGATGCCTGCTGGGCGATGGGCAGCGCGAACCCCATTCTCTTCATTCATGATGTCGGCGCGGGCGGACTCTCCAACGCAATGCCTGAGCTTGTCCATGACGGCGGCGTAGGCGGCGTGTTCGAGCTCCGCAAGGTGCCCAATGACGAGCCCGGCATGAGCCCGTATGAGATCTGGTGCAACGAGTCCCAGGAGCGCTATGTCCTCGCCGTATCAAACGAGGATTTCCCGGTATTCGAGCAGATCTGCAAGAGGGAAAGAGCCATGTTTGCGGTAATCGGCACCGCAATCAAGGAGCACCACCTCGAGCTTGACGACTCCTACTTCAAGAACCGCCCGGTAGATCTCTCGCTGAGCGTTCTCCTTGGCAAGCCTCCCAGAATGCACAAGAACGTTAAGAGCCTGCAGGTCAAGGGCGAGCCTCTTGATCTCAGCGCCATCTCCCTGCGCGATGCGGCCATGCGCGTGCTGAGGCTTCCTACCGTTGCCGAGAAGACCTTCCTCATCACTATAGGCGACAGGACCGTAACCGGCCTTGTAGCCCGTGATCAGATGGTTGGCCCCTGGCAGATCCCCGTATCAGACTGCGCCGTAACCGAGGCGTCCTACGACACCTATAACGGTGAGGCAATGGCCATGGGCGAGAGGACCCCGATTGCGCTTCTCAATTATGCGGCTTCTGCAAGAATGGCAGTAGGCGAGGCCCTTACCAACATTGCGGCAGCCGACATCGGCGGCCTCGACAGGGTAAAGCTTTCCGCCAACTGGATGGCCGCTGCAGGCCACCCCGGTGAGGACGCAGGCCTTTATGCGGCCGTCAAGGCAGTCGGCATGGAACTCTGCCCGGAGCTCGGAGTCAGCATTCCGGTCGGAAAGGACTCCATGTCCATGAAGACAACCTGGCAGCAGGACGGCGAGGAGAAGACCGAGACTGCTCCTCTTTCCCTGATTGTCAGCTCGTTCGCGAGAGTTGAGGACGTCAGGAAGACCCTGACTCCTGTGCTCCGCACCGACAAGGGCGACACCTCGCTCATCCTTATCGATCTCGGCAACGGACAGTGCCGCCTCGGCGGATCCTGCCTTGCCCAGGTATACAAGAAGCTCGGCGACACCGCGCCTGACGTTGACTCACCGGTCAGCCTCAAGGGCTTCTTCAACGCCATGCAGTTCCTGCTCTCACGCGGCAAGATCATTGCCTACCATGACCGCTCGGACGGCGGACTCTTTGTAACTCTCGCAGAGATGGCCTTTGCCGGGCACTGCGGCGTCAATGTTGCCATCGACCAGCTTGGCGTCAATGACCTTGCGGTCCTCTTCAACGAGGAGCTCGGAGCAGTAATTCAGGTCAGCAACAAGGACAAGGAGACCGTACTCAACGTTCTTTCAGGACACGGCCTCGGCAACTGCTGCGTAACTATCGGCACTGTTACTGACGACGACAGCATCGTCATCACCAGAAACGGCGAGCCGGTATTCTCCGAGTCGAGAACTGCTCTGCGCTCCGTCTGGGGTGAGACCACCTATCACATGCAGGCTCTGCGCGACAACCCCGCCTCTGCTAAGAGCGAGTTCGACGCGAAGTCCGACAGCAGGGATCCGGGACTCAGCGTAAGCCTCACCTATGACGTGAATGAGGATATCGCCGCTCCGTTCATCGAGTCAGGCAATGCGCCCAAGGTTGCCATCCTCCGCGAGGAGGGCGTCAACTCAGAGAATGAGATGGCTGCCGCCTTCGCCCATGCAGGATTTGACGCAGTCGATGTCCACATGAGCGACATCCTCTCCGGCAGGGTATCCCTCTCCGGATTCAAGATGCTGGCAGCCTGCGGTGGTTTCTCCTACGGAGATGTCCTCGGTGCAGGCGAGGGCTGGGCAAAGTCAGTTCTCTTCAACTCCAGGGCAAGGGACGAGTTCGCCGCATTCTTTGAGAGGAATGACACTCTTGCGCTCGGCGTCTGCAACGGCTGCCAGATGCTCTCCAACCTCCGCGAGCTTATCCCCGGTGCTGAGCTGTGGCCGCACTTCGTCAAGAACGAGTCAGAGAGGTTCGAGGCAAGGTTCAGCCTGGTCAGGATCGAGAATTCCAAATCACCGCTCTTTGACGGCATGGCGGGCTCCCATATGCCTATCGCCGTTGCCCACGGCGAGGGAAGGGCTGAGTTCGAGTCAGAGGACGCGCTGAAGAAGGCAGAGGCTGCCGGACTTGTCGCCGTACGTTTCGTCGACAACTATGTTGAGCCTACCGTCAGGTACCCGTTCAACCCGAACGGATCGCCGAACGGCATCACCGGAATCACCTCCGCAGACGGACGCGTCACCATTATGATGCCGCATCCTGAGCGCTGCCAGAGGGCGGTATCCAACTCCTGGCATCCGGATGACTGGCAGGAAGCAGGCGCATGGCTCAGGCTGTTCAGAAACGCCCGCAAGGCAATCGGCTGATCAAAAGCATAAACAGCTGCAGCTGATTCATCAGCAGGCTTTATGAGATGGCGGACCGTGAAGGCTGGATTTCCAGCCGGAGCGGCCCGCTTTTTTATTGTTCCCCGCTGCAGAAACATCACTTATCCCTGATCTTCCGCCTAAATCTTTTAATTCATTTCTGTGAGCTTATCAGCGCATGATGACAGGTAAATTTTGTAAAATCTCAGGATCGGAACAGATATGGCTGACGGCAGAATAATTTTCTGATACGGCAAGGCTTTTCACGGCAGGTACGAAAATGAAGAATTTTTCACTTCCTTTGGAAATTCCAGTCAAAAGTTTCAGGGAAATCAGAGACGGACTGAAGAGCCCTGAGACCAGAGGCAGGGCGGTCTCGAACCTCCTCGTGTACCTTGCCGGCGCATTGCTGAGCTTTGCCGTGATTTTCGGGGCAGGCTATTATTTCATGGCCGTTACCGCATCCGGCGTAATGTATGAATCATTTGCCGATTCGGCCTACAGCAGCCTGAACGGCAAATCGGGGCTCGCGAAGCTCGTAAAGAACGGAGATGACAGCGGGCTCTTTGGGAAGGAGCACTATTACCGTCTCGATCTGCCTTTCATCAGCACCACGATGAACCTGACGGCAGTAACGAGCCTCGGGCTATTCAATTCCTCGACAGAGATTGTCCTGCAGAATATCTCAGTCGGTTCTGACATTCCACAGCTCAACCTGGCAGGCGGCAGGGTACTTGCGTCATTTGATCTTGACTTCTCCTCCGACAGTCCGGCTCCCGCAAATGTAAAAATGGAGGATATCAAGGCGGATGACGGCAGCAGGAGCCTCGTGATAAGCGGAATTTCAGTAAAGAAATGCAGCGCGGGCGATGAAAGCTGCAGCTATCTCTTTTCCGCATCCGAGCTGACCGTCAGGGACTCCAGCAGGGATGTCTCATACTCGCTCCGCAATGTCCAGCTTCCGATAAAGATCTCTGACAGTGACTCCGGAGAGTCAGCTGCTGTAAACAAGGGCGTAGTAGCCTCCGCGGACCTCAGGCTCGGAAAGCGCGGGAGCTTTTCCGCAGCAGGTCTCAGGATAAGCGGGGTATTTTCCAACAAGGCTGACAGCCTCAGCGCGGAAAAAGTCTCCATTAGCGCAAAGCAGGCCAAAATCAGCCTTGAGGGAATGCAGCAGGGCGAGCTGTTCGACTTCGACCAGAGGTTTGTGGTCAAAGGCTCAGTAAGGAATGGCGGAAACAGCTTCATGTCCCATCTCTCTAACTTCCTTGAGCCGGTAAATTTCTCCGATTTCACCATCAAAGAAGGCCCTTTCAATAAAGCATCTGCCGCTGCCGAATATTTCAGGAAAAACAGGACCTTCATTGAAATAAAGCAGCTGCAGGCCGTATCAGGAGACGCCACAACCACCTCGGATTTTACCCTGAGCAACGGCTACGCTGACTTCGAGCAGGATGAGGCAGGGGCAGAGCTCCTCTTCAAGAAGGACTTCCTGGCCAATTTCTCATCCTGGAATGATACCGTCTCAAGGCTCCTGGAGCGCGAGTACATAAAGAACTCCGCTGATGCTCCCGGCTACATCACAACCACAATCAGGTATGTAAGAGGAAATGTCTCGGCAGGAGACAGAATTCTCTACAGCAAATAGCATGTCTTTACCGGGCGTATAATCTGACATGATGTTATACGCCTTGTTTAATACTATCTCTTCTCCTTTCATATTTGCAGCATGATGTTCAGACGGATATTCATGCATGCCAGTTGCCCGCATTTAAATAACAGAATTATTTAAAAAATATGTGCATATTCATTTATGCCACGTCATATATACAAAATCAGACAGTATAAAGAATATTACGGACAAACTTAAGAAAAACACGCCTTTATGTTATAATTAGAAAGGTTTTTTGAAGAGAATTTCGGTAGTTTACATGAGCAGCACAGAGTCGGGAATAAAGCCTACCAATATAGTTGACGAGCTTAAATCGTCATATCTTGATTATTCAATGAGCGTAATCGTATCAAGAGCGCTCCCGGATGTACGTGACGGTCTGAAGCCTGTTCACCGCGCCTGTCTGTTCGCCATGAACCAGCTTGGCATAACCTTCGGCGGCAAGACGGTCAAGTCAGCCCGTGTTGTAGGTGAGGTCATCGGTAAGTACCACCCGCACGGAGACACTGCGGCATACGACACCATTGTCCGCATGGCCCAGGATTTTTCACTCCGCTACTGCCTCGTTGCCGGCCAGGGAAACTTCGGAACGGTGGACGGCGACAAGGCTGCCGCCATGCGTTACACGGAAGTCAAGCTGCAGCGCATCACTGATGAGCTCATGGCAGATCTGAAGGAAGACACTGTCGACTGGATGCCGAACTACGACAGCTCGCTCATGATGCCGACAGTGTTCCCCACCAAAATCCCCAACCTTCTGGTAAACGGCAGCTCGGGCATTGCGGTAGGAATGGCAACCAATATCCCTACGCACAACCTGAGAGAGGTCATAGACGGCTGCCTCGCCTTCATCAAGAAGCCTGACATTACCGTCGACGAGCTCATGACCTATATTCCGGGGCCTGACTTCCCCACAGGAGCAGAGATTCACGGCAGGGCAGGCATAGTCAGCGCCTACCGTACCGGACGCGGCACGATTACCATAAGGTCAAAAACCCACGTTGAGAATGACGAGGGACATCAGATCATTGTCGTTACCGAGATCCCCTACGGCGTCAACAAGGCTGAGATGGTCAAGCATATCAGCGAGCTGGTCAGGGACGGCAAAATCACCGGCATCAACAGCATCAAGGATGTCTCAGCAAAGGATATCCGCATCGAAATCGAACTGAAGAAAGACGAGAATCCTGATTTTGTGCTGACCAACCTCTTCAAGCAGACCGAGCTGCAGAGCAATTTCTCCTGCAACATGGTCGCACTGGATCACGGCGCTCCGAAGACCTTCAACCTCCGTGAGATGATCGCGGCATTCGTGTCGCACCGCCAGGAGGTTGTGTCGAGAAGGACTGCCTACAGGCTCAAGGCCGCCAGGGCCAAGGCCCACATCCTCGACGGGCTCCTGGTCGCCATCGACAATATCGACGAGATTATCGCGATAATCAAGAGGGAAGGCCAGACAAAGGAAGGGGCCAAGGCCGATATCCTGAGCCGCCCGTGGGATCTTCATTTCGCGAAGGCCCTCCTTGATGAGTGCGGAGAGGCCTGCAGGCCATTCGGCCTGCCTGCCAATCTGGGCTACGTCAACGGAAAGTACTATCTCTCTCCTGAGCAGGTAGACAAGATCCTTGACCTCAGGCTCCATCAGCTGACCGGAATGGAGCGTGACAGCCTGGCAAAGGATTACCGTGCCCAGTACGCAATTGTTGCCGAGTGCCTCCACATACTCAATGACCCCGAGTACCTGATGCAGGTCATTTCCAAGGAGCTCGTTGAGGTCAAGGACAAGTTCGGCGACGAAAGGCGCACCACAATCCTGAATTCAAGCGCTGACATCGAGATTGAGGACCTCGTCCCTGACATGGACGTGGTCATCACCCTCTCGCATGAGGGCTACGTAAAGTACCAGCCCCTTTCCGACTACGACGCGCAGCACCGCGGCGGCCAGGGCAAGTCCGCGACCAAGCTCAAGGACAACGACTACATTGTCAATATGGCCGTCGCCAATACTCATGACTACCTCATCATGTTCACCTCAAAGGGACGCGAGTTCCTGCTCAAGGTATTCAACCTGCCTGAGGCCTCACGCGGCTCGAAGGGCCGTCCGCTGGTAAATGTCGTAAAGCTCGGCGATGGCGAGCGCGTCACGCAGATGCTGCCCGTCCATGATTTCGGCGATGAGGGCGAGTTCAAGTACGTAATCATGGCAACCAAGAAGGGCAGAGTGAAGAAGCTGCCGCTCAGGCTGCTCTCGAGCCGCTCGCTGGGCAAGATCGTAATAACCCTCCTTGAGGGAGACGATCTCATCGGCGTTGCGCCCTCTACCGGAAATGACGACATCATGCTCTTCTCCAAGAAAGGCAGGTGCATCAGGTTCAATGAGTACTATTCAGCTGTCGGTGAAGAGGATGATCTTGCGTCAGAGGCTGATTCCGACAGCGATGACACGCCGGCTCCTGAGACCAGTGAAGGCAGCCTCGATGACGCAGCCCAGGCGGACAATGCTGACGCTGAGACTGATGCATCCGCTGCAGGCGGCGGACTCAGGCCACAGGGCTGTTCATCAAGGGGCGTACGCGGAATGAAGCTCGCCGGAGACGACGACGAGCTTGTTGCCCTGGTAGTTCCCAGAAGCGCCGATCCGGTTCTTGACATCACTGAGACCGGACTTGGCAAGAGGACTCCGATTGAAAGCTATCCTCTCCGCTCCAACCGCGGCGGTATGGGCGTTATCTCCCATAAGATTACCGACAAGACCGGACTGGTTGTCGGAGCCATCCAGGCTGCATCGGATGATGAGATTCTGATCATTACCGACCATGGCAAGCTTATCAGGACCAAGGTCGGAGAAGTAAGGGAATGCCAGAGAAACTCCGCGGGTGTCAAGGTTGCAAGGTTCCCTGACGATGAGAAGATCATGTCAATTGAGCGTGTCGTTCCCGGCGACGAGAGCAACGCTGAGGAGCAGCATCCTGACGCAGACGTGTCTGACGATGAGACTGCAGCGCTGCCGGACGTATCCGGCGATGCTGCGGATGGCAGCGCTCCTGACGAGACTGACGGGCAGTAACGCTTATTGCTGTGAGTTCAGAAACGAATAAATGTATAATTGCCCAGGTTATTTTTAGGTGATTTGTAATGGCTAGAGTTTTTAATTTTTCTGCAGGACCGGCGATGATGCCGGAAGAGGTCCTCAGAACCGCCCAGTCTGAGATGCTTGACTACCACGGCAAGGGACTTTCCGTAATGGAGATGTCCCACCGCAGCAAGGAGTACATGGAGATTGCCGAGCAGGCAGAGCAGGATCTCAGGGATCTGTACAATATTCCTGACAATTACAAGGTCCTCTTCCTCCAGGGCGGCGGACGCGGCCAGTTTGCCGACGTTCCGATGAACCTCATCAGGGATCAGAACAACAGCGCCGACTATATCGTTACCGGCGCCTGGTCCAAGTACGCCTACGAGGAAGGCCTGAAATACGGCAGGATGCGCAAGATTGACGGCGTCAAGACCGTAGACGGACTCACCTGCTGGAATGACGACTACACCATTTCGCCTGACGCTCAGTACGTTTACTACTGCATGAACGAGACCATTCACGGCATCGAGCATCCTGAGCTTCCGAAGGGAGCAGAGGGCAAGGACATCGTAGTAGACATCTCCTCCGACGTGCTTACCAGAAAGCTCGACATCTCCAAGTTCGGCGTAGTCTTTGCCGGAGCTCAGAAGAACATCGGACCGGCCGGCCTCATCATTGTCATCGTAAGAGAGGATCTGCTCGGCCGCTCGCTCTCAATCACCCCGAGCGTTCTCGATTACAAGATCCAGGCAGACAAGGACTCCATGTACAACACTCCTCCTACCTATTCCTGGTACATTGCCGGCCTCGTCTTCAAGTGGATGAAGGAGCAGGGCGGAGTTGCCGAGATGGAGAGAAGGTGCATCGAGCGCTCCACTATCCTCTATGACTACATTGACTCCAGCGATTTTTACATCTCCAAGGTTGCCAAGGAGTGCCGCTCAAGAGTGAATGTTCCGTTTGTCCTCAGGGATGACGCGCTCAATGCGGAGTTCCTCGCCGAGGCCAAGGAAAACGGGCTTATCAACCTCAAGGGCCACAGGGTTCTTGGCGGCATGAGGGCAAGCATCTACAACGCCATGCCGGTTGAGGGAGTCAAGGCGCTTGTCGCATTCATGGACAAGTTCGCTGCAAAGCACCGTTAATTTTAATTTTCCGCACTGCAAGGCCGCCTGTTCAGCGGCCTTTTTTCTCTCTAGATTTCAGACCATGGATTAATCAATGGATAGTATTTGCCTGAGTAAAAAATCCAAAGCCTTCGGAACTGTAAACCTTCCTGGATCCAAAAGCCTGTCGAACAGGGCTCTCCTGCTCTCGGCTCTGTCATCCGGCTCTACAGTCCTGAAAAACCTCCTGAAAAGCGACGATACGGATCGCATGATCGAGGCACTGTCAGCGCTGGGAGTAACAGCGGAAAGGCATGAGGACCTGAGCTGCAGAGTTGAGCGGGATTTATCCCAGCCTCTGCGCTCCTGCGATCTCTTTCTCGGCAACGCCGGAACCGCGATGCGCCCCCTCACTGCGGTGCTTGCCGCTGACGGCAATGAAGGGCATTATGTTCTGACCGGCGAGCCGAGAATGTATGAAAGGCCAATAAAGCCCCTCACCGACGCTCTGACCGCTCTGGGTGCATCCATAAAATTCCTCGGGAAGGAGGGCTTTCCGCCTCTCGAGATTAACGGAAGGAAGCTCCATGGCGGCACAGTAACAATTGACGGAACCGTCTCAAGCCAGTTTATCACCGCGCTTCTTATGGCAGCTCCCCTTGCGTCAGGCGATATAACCATAAATATTTCCGGGGACCTGATCTCGAAGCCCTACGTTCTCATTACGCTTGATCTGATGAGAAAATTCGGAGTAAATGTCGAGCATGACGGCTTCAGGTCTTTTTTCATCAAAGGCGGTCAGCACTATGTCTCTCCAGGCGAATATCTGGTCGAGGGCGATGCCTCGTCGGCCTCATATTTCCTGGCAGCAGGAGCGATAGCCGGCAAAGTCCGTGTTACCGGAGTCGGATCCGAAAGCATACAGGGCGACATAAAGTTTGCCGAGGCACTGGGCCGTATGGGCGCGAAGATAACCTTCGGGAGTGACTTTATTGAGGCAGAAAAATCAGAGCTCCATGGCATTGACGAGGACTTCAACCTGATCCCCGATGCTGCCATGACCATAGTTCCGCTCGCAGTCTTTGCCGACTCTCCTACGGTAATAAGGAATGTCGGAAGCTGGAGGATAAAGGAAACCGACCGTCTTAAGGCCATGGCCACTGAGCTTGCCAAAATCGGAGTCAGGTGCGAGGAGGGTGATGACTACATCAGGATTATCCCTCCTGAGAAGCTGTCAGATCTCAGGACCGCAGCGATAGATACCTATAACGATCACCGCATGGCGATGTGCTTTTCCCTCATCAGCTTTGCCGAAAGCATCACGATAAATGATCCGTCCTGCACCAAAAAGACTTTCCCTGGATTTTTCAGTGAATTCGGCAGGATCTGCAGCTGACAGCTGATTTTCCGATACAGCATCTCATCCATGCAAAAACCCCGGGGCCGTTTCCAGCTCCGGGGTTATTGTTTGTCCGCCTTTAACTTAGGCTTAAGCTGAACCTGTTACTGCTCAGAGATTTCCTCTCGGCAGATCAGCAAGAATTTCCTCAGCCGAGCGCTTTCTCTGGGGCTTTTCCGGAGCTGGTACAGGTGCGGCAGCCGATGAGACGGCGCTCTGGGTATTGTTGATTTCCTCGATCGGGGCAGGCTTCGCGATGAGGTAGCCCTGAACGGCGTCGATGTACATCGACTCAAGCGTTCTCTTCTGATTGAACTCCTCTACGCCTTCGGCAATAACGGTGCAGCCAAGGCGGTGGGAGATTTCAACAATCATGCGGATGAACTGCTGGGAGGTATGATCCCTGTCAAGATCATCTACAAGGCTCGGATCAAGCTTGATGAAATCAGGCTTGAGCTCGCGGTAGAGCCTGAAGGACGAGAGCCCCTTGCCGAATCTGCTGATTGAGGTCCTGGAGCCTACTCTTCTAAGCATGTCGAACAGCCTGATGCTGGCGACGAGGTTGCACTCAAGCAGATCCTCGCTGATCTCAAATACGAGGTTGGCGGCGACGTCAGGAACCTTCATAAGCTGGGTCTCGAGCCACAAAACGAACTTTGTGCTTGAGAGCGCGCTTGCGGAAAGGTTGATGCCCCAGGAGCCGTTGTTCTTCTCGATTTCCTGGTACTTCTCGATAATCAGCTCGATGATCATCTCCTCAAGGCTGACGAGCTGATCATTTCTCTGGGCCATTGCAAGGATGGTCTCAGTAGGAAGCTTCTTGCCGTTGTCGCCGATAAAGGTTGAGAAGATCTCGGTATAGCACTTTGATGAGATATTGAGGCTTCTGATCGGCTGCTGGTTGAACTTGATGGAACGGCTGTCGATAATCTTCTGTACGACCTTGCTCCACTCGCTCTCTCCGTGCAGGTAGTCCTCGCTGTCCTTGGTCTGGACGAAGAAGCTGTTGCTGCCGGCAGTCTGTGCCTTGGACAGGGCAAGATCAGTCCTTCCCAGAATCCTTTCGCCGGTCTGGCCGGGCTTGAACAGGGTAATTCCGGTGTAGGCGACTCCGTCAATCTCATTCTCTTCCTGATAGGCGTTGAAGCTTTCCTCAAGCTCCTTGCCCAGAACTTCGCAGATGTCGGGCTTGGCATGCGGGATGAGCACTGCAAAGTCGCTGCCGGCGAGACGGTACGCAACTGCGCTGGTGAACTTCCTCGCAGTCGCTGAAACAAGCCCTGCGACGTCCCTGAGATACTTGTCTCCGATAGGGTATCCGCGCGTCTCATTGATGATTGAGAGCTCCGTCGCGCGGACAATGGCAAGGAGCGAGCTGTCCGGATTGTCTGTCTCGGAGAGCATTCTTTCCAGATCGCTTCTGAAATAGGTTCTGTTGAACAAGTTGGTGAGCGGATCCTGGTTGACTCTTGACTCAAGATCCTTGTTCTTGTTCTGCAGCTCGGCAATCTTTGCGTCTGTCTCACTTACGAAATTCTGCAGCTCAGCGCCGACCGAGGGAACAGGGAAGCTCTCAAAGTCCTTTTCCTTTATGGAATGCTTCATCCTGCTGTAGCAGATATTCTGCAGGTACACAGAGATGAACATCATGATGACGGTGGCTGCGATTACAGTTACAGCGGCCAGGATGCCGAAATGAACAAACGGGCTGCTTACGTAGGCGCTGTTTACCTTGTATTCCGCATGATAGTCAGTGCTGCTGATGTCAAGGTTTCCGGAAAGCTCGGAGAACAGCACTGATGAAATGCCGCCGGACTTGTAGCCTGACGATGCGGAAGGAGTCTGGCTTCCGTTCTTGTAGACCGCTATGTAATCCAGGCTTCCGCTGGTGACGAGCTTGTTTACGGCTGCAGTCAGATCACGCTCATTCTGGTTCTGCTGGATTGCATTTTCAATCTTTTCCTGAAGGAGGGGCAGGGTGTTGCTATGGAACTCACTTCCTATATGAACGGTTATGAAGATCAGGTTGATCAGCATTAGTACGGCCGCAATTATGCAGGCCAGCTGGATGTTGGACAGTTTTGATAGAGGTTTCATGAAGCTTTGTTCCGTAAGTGAATTGTCAAAGTGAAGTTTCACCCCGCCATTATATACGACACCAGCTGTATCAAAAAGCGGCTTAGGTTACGAACTTGACTATGAACAAAAGATGAGCAGCTTGCCGGCGGCAAAAGCAGCAAAAAGAGAGATTTGAAAGATGAGGGAGATATCTGAAGTGTGGCTCCTCCTACTGGACTCGGACCAGCGACATACGGATTAACAGTCCGCCGTTCTACCAACTGAACTAAGGAGGAACAACCTGAAAGGTATGGAATTCATGGCTCCTCCTACTGGACTCGGACCAGCGACATACGGATTAACAGTCCGCCGTTCTACCAACTGAACTAAGGAGGAATCCCTGAAAACGAGGGCTATTCTACACTGAATTTTTTTAAAGTCAAAGGTTTTTGACAAATCATCCGCAAAATTATCCGGCGCCTTATTCCGAAGCAGGCTCACCGCCTTCTGGCTCCGGCGCCCTGAAATGCCACAGCCTTAAATATATAATCCCCATGCAGGCAATGAAAGCACAGCGCTGCCGGCATCTCAGAGGAATAGAAAGTTGCATTCAGACAAGTTCAAGCTGGTAAGCAATTTCAGCCCGGCGGGCGATCAGCCGGAAGCTATAAAAACGCTTGCCGACAACTGCGAGAGCGGCGTTCCGAGACAGGTTCTGCTCGGCGTTACGGGATCCGGAAAGACCTTCACCATGGCCAACATCATTGCAAGGCTTAACCGTCCCACGATGATCCTGGCCCACAACAAGACTCTTGCAGCCCAGCTCTACAGCGACATGAAGGGATTTTTTCCGGAAAATGCCGTTGAGTATTTTGTCTCATACTACGACTTTTACCAGCCGGAAGCCTACGTCCCGACGACTGACACCTATATTGAAAAGGATGCTGCGGTAAATGACCATATAGAGCAGATGAGGCTCTCCGCCACGAAGGCACTCTTTGAGAGGCGCGATGTAGTGGTAGTGTGCTCCGTGTCGGCCATCTACGGACTCGGTGATCCTGAGACGGAGTTCAAGATGATGCTCCACCTCAGCGTTGGCGACGTGATTACCCAGCAGGACATCATCAAGAGGCTCTCCGAGCTGCAGTACACGAGGAACGAGATCGATTTTGACAGGGCAACATTCCGGGTGAGAGGGGATGTAATCGATATTTTCCCGGCAGAGTCAGATGACGAGGCGCTCCGCGTCGAGCTCTTTGACGACGAGATTGAGAAAATGCGCCTCTTCGATCCGATCACCGGCGACATCAGGGAGAATATACAGCGCTACTCAGTATTCCCGAAATCCCATTACGTCACTCCCCCAGACATACTGGAACGGGCGGTGGATGAGATTGAGACAGATCTTGACGCGAGATGCGAGGAACTGCACAGCAGCAACAAGCTCCTTGAGGAGCAGAGGCTCAGGCAGCGCACCGAGTATGACATCGAGATGATACAGGAAGTCGGGTACTGCTCAGGAATAGAGAACTATTCGAGATACCTCTCGGGACGCGCGCCGGGGGAGGCCCCTCCGTGCCTCTTCGACTATCTGCCGGCCGACGGGCTCCTTTTCATAGACGAGTCGCATGTAACCGTGCCTCAGATCGGGGCAATGTACCGGGGAGACCGATCCCGCAAGGAGACGCTGGTTGAATACGGCTTCAGGCTTCCCTCGGCTCTCGACAACAGGCCTCTGACATTTGACGAGTTCCGCTCGATGCAGCCGCAGACCATCTACATTTCTGCGACTCCCGCGGAATACGAGCTTGAGGAGTCAGGGGAGTATGTGGTGGAGCAGGTGGTAAGGCCCACAGGGCTCCTTGATCCGCTAATCGAGGTCCGGCCGGTTGCCATACAGGTCGACGATGTCATCGCTGAAATTGAAAAGAGGGCTAAAATCCATGAGAGAGTCCTGGTAACCACCCTTACCAAAAGGATGGCAGAGGAGCTCACGGATTTCCTGGACAAAAACGGGATCAGGGTTCGCTACCTCCATTCAGACATCGATACTGTAGAGCGCGTGCAGATCATCCACGATCTAAGAGTAGGGGCATTTGACGTTCTGGTCGGAATTAACCTTCTGCGAGAGGGACTCGATATTCCGGAGGTTTCCCTGGTCGCGATTCTTGACGCGGACAAGGAAGGATTTCTCAGATCCTCAAGATCGCTGATTCAGACTATCGGAAGATGCGCAAGAAACGCTCACGGCCTCGCCATTCTCTATGCCGACAAGATTACCGACTCAATGCAAGTCGCCATAGACGAGACCAGGAGAAGGCGCGAAAAGCAGGAGAAATACAACAGGGAGCATGGCATTGTTCCGAAAACAATCATCAAGAAGATTGATGACGGCATTGTCGATCAGAGTCTTCCTGCAAGGTCCGCCTCAGGCAGAAAGAAGGCGAAGATAAAGGACTCGGTATTCAACAGCAAGGTGATCTCGCAGGATCCGGCAGAGATCCAAAAGGAGATAGCAGTCCTGGAGAAAAAGATGAGGCAGCTCGCCTCCGAGCTAAGGTTCGAGGAGGCTGCGGCCGTAAGGGACAGCGTTTCCGAGCTCAACAGGAGGCTTCTCATGCTGTAGCAGGACAGCGCTGCACTTGGCAGATAAAAAGTGCCTGAGAATTTCTTCCTGAGGCGCCTGAAACATTGGCTCTGAGCCGCAGCGCCGCCTCGCCGGACTCTGCAGCATCGGGCTCCGGCTTGCCATACCGGCTCATGCATGAATATAATAACGGCTTATGTTTGTTGAAGGTTTGTTACATGAATTACTATAAATATATTCCTATAGACGTTGTTAACGGACCTGGCACAAGATGCACGCTTTTTGTTTGCGGCTGCGAACATCATTGCAGAGGGTGCTACAACCAGGCAACCTGGCCTTTTGATGCCGGTTTCCTTTTCGGTGAGGATCAGGAAGACAGAATCATCAGCGATCTGAACGACAGGCGCATTCACAGAAGGGGGCTTTCGCTTTCAGGAGGAGAGCCCCTTCACCCGAGAAACGTGCCGGCTCTCCTGCATCTTGTCAGAAGAATACGCGAGGAGTGCAGCCCCCAGAAGGACATCTGGCTCTGGTCAGGCTTTGTTCTCGATGAGCTGAACGCAGAGCAGCGCCAGCTTGTTGATCTGGTCGATGTCATGATTGACGGCAAGTTCGTTGAGGAGCTAAAGGATCCCAAGCTTGACTGGAGAGGAAGCAGCAATCAGGTCATTCATGAGTTTGACCGCAGCAATGCCTGGTGGAAAAAACAGGGCTGAAAGCATTCCCTGAATGCGCCTCAACAAGGACAGCAGCCGGTGCGAATGATAAATCCCCGCCGGCTGTTTTCTTTACTGCCGGATAAGAGGAAGAAGATCAAGCGGTGTTGCCGCCTTATAAAACTCCCCACCGGCAATGTTGCCCGCAGTGCTGTATGAACCATACCCCCAGAGAGCCAGTGCGCCCCTTGCTCCCGCCCTGACAGCGCTCTCAACATCAGATAGCGCGTCCCCGACCATCAGCGTTGTGCCGGGCGCGGAGCCGGTGAGCTCAATCGCCTTCAGGACAGGCTCAGGATCAGGCTTGTGCCTCTCAACGCTGTCCCCCGCGACAACTGCTGCGGGAGAGGCAAGCTCCGGGAATGTTTCGATGAGCTCCCTGGTCAGGAACATCGGCTTGTTGGTAACAATGCCCCAGGCAAGGCCCTTTTCCCTGATATAGGAGAGAATGTCTGTAATTCCAGGGTAGAGCCTTGTTTCTACGTGAATGCTCTTTCGGTAATACTCAAGAAAACTGGACTTGAGCTTTTCCAGATCATATTTCCCGATGCCGCTCCCCAGCGACGCCTTCAGCATCGCCGCCATGCCTAGAGGGGCAGTTCTGTATGCCTCCTCTGCCGTAAGAGCTCTCCGGCCAAGGTCTTTGAGAACGTGATCAGCAGCCCTTTTGAGATCAGGCGCTGTGTCCGCCAGTGTTCCGTCGAGGTCAAACAGTACTGTTCTGATGCTTTCCATGCTTTAGCTTCACTTTGAGATCGGGTTTGTATTTTATCAGCTGAGGTTGTATTGTAGAATCCCAGCGCGCCCAGGGTAGGATATATAATTCTGCTCCGCCTTATAGATAAGAGCTTTCCTGCGGAGCAAGGTGCCGCCTCACGCCGCGCGCTTGTTTTGTAAGGCTGTCAGGGCTCTGCGGTAAGGGATGAAGGAGTTCCTGCAAAAAAGCGATAAGTTATGGTGAGCTGTATGTTTAATGGAAACAGGGGATTTTTCTCCGGAATCATTGCCGCCTCTTTCTTTCTGTGCCTTGCCGGAGGAGCGGCAGCCGAAGGCTTCTCAGATTCCGGCAGTGTCATCAGGAACAAGGCACAGGATCTGACTGCCGACAGTGAAATAGACGGGCAGGGATTCAGGATCAGCGTTCTCCGGAACAAATATGTCCCGACGCACCCATCGAGGTCGGAATTCAAGAAAAATCACGGGGCACTGCTTGCTGTGCTCAGGAAGAAGTGCCTGGAAAAATTTCCCGATGTGATGTCAATTGAATTCGTCGACTGCTACAGCGCCACAAACTATGAGATTGACCAGCGCACCGCAGAAATTCTCTCCGATCATGCAGGAGAGCAGCCCCCGGAGAATTTCAGCACGACGCTTGCAGGATCCTACAGTGTCCTCGACTACTGCAGGGACAAGGCACAGAAGGATGAATGCTCCTATACGCACCACCTTATGCTCCTCAGCGAAATGGAGGTCAGGTACCACGAGGCTGAGTCCACGGACAGCATCACCCTTTCCTGCGATGCTCCGTCAGAGAGGATTTTCCAGGTAAAGTATTTCGCGAGCGAGATCAGAAGCGCTGTCCTCAGCGAAAATGGCACTGAGAGGAGCATTCTGCTGTTCCTGTTCCCAGATCATGTAACAGGGGTCATGAAAGACAAGATGGGAAATTCCATGCTGCAGAAGGGAAATTCATTTGACCTTTCGCTGAAGGGCGGAGATGAGCTTCACTGCACCATGAAAAAGGGCAGCAGAAGCTGATCTGCTGCCCAAGGAATTAGGTCCGGTCCTGTCTGCAGTCCGGACTTGCAGCTCAGGCGTTGCTGGCTGAGCGGTGTCTCTTTACGAAATATGCGGCAATCTGCCAGATTATTGAGATGCCCAGCGCAATCAGGTAGCCCCAGAAGCTTACGATTATCCACCAGGGCATGCCCTGTCCGAAGAGAGTCCAGTCCATGGACGCGCCGCACTGACCGGTAGGCCTGAACATAAAGGGAATATACTCGTCAAGCGGGATCCAGAAATGCGCCTGTATCGTGCTGTTGCAGGTGCTGAAGATATTCTGCGCATCGGCAAGGTGCTCGATGGAAATCGTCAGCCCTTTGTATGCCGAATATCCCCAGAGCAGAAGGGCAGGATACTTGAGGATTTTCGGCAGGATGATGCCGATGATTCCTGATATGAGGATTCCCATGTAGGCCATTCTCTCGTATACGCACTTCTCGCAGGGATCAAGCTTCTCAATGTACTGGAAATACATGCCGCAGCACTCGAAGGTAAACGATATCAGAATAACGCACAGCCAGTAGAACCTTGTGTTCAGAAGGTTGCTGAGGAAATTTTTAATAAAATTCACGATAAAGTCTTTCATAGGATCTCTCTGCAAACAAAAACAGCAGGCACTGCATTCTGTCTATTGTACAGCAAAGCCGCAGTCATGCAGGCATTGCGGTACTGCATAATATCAGCGCAGCACGGAAAGTGTAATATATGAGCAAATTTATAAGCCGCTATTGATTTTCATGGCATTCCCTCACTGCTTTGTCTCCACCTGCTCTCTGTTAAAATGGCTCGGCTGCGGGCAGCAAGGAACACCTGGCACCATACTACGGCAGAGGACACAGCATGGACAGTAAATGGAGACGCATTGCCATACTCCTTTCCGTTACGGCAGTCCATGCGCTTCTCCTTATATATGCGTTCGTGGCCCGGGAAGAGGCTGCATTCACGGCAGTACGGGATTCTCAGAGCGGCCTTCAGCCGGGTGAGGCTTTGGTCCTCACGATTGCCGGAGTAAGCGCAGGGAAGGGAGCCTCTTCTGCGCCAAAAGTGCTGAATGCTCCGGAGAAAACCCTGGAGCCGGCCCCTGAGCCAGGTCCTGCAGCAAAGGTGTCAGCAGCTGTAACTGAAATTGAGGCTCCAGGCACGGCAGAGCCAGTGCGTTCCGGTAAAACCGCTCCAGATGCCGGCAAAGCATCTGCCCCCGAAATGCAGCCCGGCACCGGAAACAAGCCGTGCTCGGCAGCGCACCAGAAGAGACATGCCGCCCAGGCTGCGGCTCCGGAGAAACATTCTCCCGCCAGAAAGGATGCCGGCAAAGGAAGAGCTCCTGAGAACAAAGAAAAAAGCGCATCGTCCAAAAACCAGGAGAGCAGAACGGAGAGAGCTGTCAGCGCAGGCAGCGGAGCGTCAGGCGGAAACAATAGCCAGGCTGGGCCTGCGCACTCCTCCGGCGGAGTCAAAGAGGCATCTACGCGGGGCTCCGGCAGCGCGCAGGGCGGGAGTATCTACAGAATGTACGGCGTTTCAAGCAGCGGCGCCATAGAGAAGTGCAGCACCGTGCTCAGGTACCCGGAAAAATCCCGGCGGAGGGGAAGCGAGGGCAGGGTAAAGGCAAGAGTCGCGGCAGCCCCTGACGGGCATGTTCTGACGGCAGAGACCTCAGAGTCCTCGGGAGACTGGTATCTGGACAGCGCACTGACAGGCTTTATAAAAAAGTGCCGGTTCAGGTCAGGCGGCGTTTATGAGGTTGAGGCGGTATTCCGTCTGAAATAATAAGCATTTATAGCCATAGGTTGTAACCTGACGCTTTGTAGGATAGTATATTGCCTCAGATCAGGGCACAGGCTGGCGCTGATTCACCTTTGGTGATCATTCATATAGGCAGCCTCTCAGTTTCGTGTATCAGTTCTAAGCAGACTCAGTAAGTGGACTCGGTAATCTTCAGGAAAATGCCTGTTGTCAGGCTCTTCTGGCATCTTGTTCTTCCAGGCTCGGTAAGCAGGGTAGCCTCTGCGCTCTACATCGTGTTTGACGGTATGTTCGTCGGGCACTGCATGGGGCATGACGCGCTTGCTGCCATAACCATGATGTGGCCGCTTATCGCCATCTTCTTTGCGGTGTCAGACATGATCTCGACCGGCTCGTCCGTGCAGATTTCCGTATACCTCGGTAAGAAGGACAATGTCCTTGCGAACAGGACCTTTACCACCTGCCTGGCCCTGATCATCGGCATATCAATGCTCTTCAGCACTTTAGGATACTTCCTGGCCTACCCTTACCTTGACGTCATGGGTGTTGACGCTGAGACCAGGGATCTCTCGCTCGAGTATATAATTCCGTACTGCGTTTCCGCTCCGTTCCTTTCCCTGTTCTTCACGACGGATCATTACCTCAGGGTCTGCGGCAGGCAGCGCCTGAGCATGTGGATCAATGTCTTTGTCTCACTCTTCAACCTGCTTCTGGACTACATCTTCATTGTCGAGCTCAGGCTCGGAGTGTGGTCTGCCTCGCTGACCACCTGCCTTGCCCTCTCAACAGGCTCGCTGATGTCATTCTATCCATTCATCATGCGAAAGACTGACGTGTTTTTCGCGAAGGGGCTGATTTCACTGAAGACTCTATGGCGGATCTGCTATAACGGCTCATCAGAGCTCCTGATGAGCACGGCAGGTGCGTTTTTCATGTTCCTGGTCAATGCGCTGCTTCTCAGCATCGGCGGAAATGCCGCTGTTGCGGCAACTGCTGCCGTCATGTACCTGGACTCAGTATCAGTAATGCTGCTCATCGGAATGTCAGACGCTATGCAGCCTGCCATCAGCTACTGCTATGGCGCCGGCAGGCTTTTAAGAGTCCTCAGCCTTGTTAGGGCCGGGTAAAAAGGGCCATCCGAGAGCCGGATTAAAAGGGCCAATGGCCCATTTCACCCGGCTCTAACAGCCTTCAGCGCTGGCTCATCAGGGCCTCAGCTCTCGTAGGGCTGTTCTTCTTCTGCTTCCTAGAGTTCCTCGGACCGCTGATTATGCCGCTTTATGCCCCGGAGGGAGACTCCGAGTTCGCGGAGCTTGCCGTAAGATGCGTGAGGATCTTCGCCTTCACCTATCTTTTCATCTGGCTTGACATTACTCTGCATGCCTTCCTTACGGCGCTTGACTGTCCTTCCTACTCTTTCATCCTGTCCTTCTCGAAGGCAATCATTGTCCCTCTCGCCGGGCTTTACCTCTTTGCGTATTTCTGGGGGCTCGACGGCATCTGGGCAAACTCGGCCGTCTCCGCGCTGCTTACGGCCGTGCTTGCGGTTTTCCTTGTGCGCCGCCTCTGGAAAAAAGTACGGCACATAAGGCTTCCGTCGCCTGTATGAATGCGCTGTGTCCTGCCTGCCATGCCTGCGGTTTGAGAGCGCATGGTGTTTTTGGTAGAATACACCGCGATTATTTACTGATTCTTTAGTAAGTCGGATTCCGGGACATCCCCGGCTCTGTTTTGTTACATCAAAGAGAAGATCTATGCACTTCAGCGATTTAGCAAGTACAGTGGTCGTTATAGCCCTTGTGAGCTTTTTCGGCCTGGTTCTTGGGAAGATAAAAATAAAAAGCTTCAGCCTCGGCATCGGCGGCGTGCTTTTTGCCGGAATTATCGTTGCCTGGTCGTTCAAGAACTACCTGGGCGTTGATCTCAATGAAGGCTCTTATTTCCCCCAGACCCTGCATTTTGTCCAGGAATTCGGCTTAATCCTTTTTGTCTATGCAATCGGCAACCAGGTCGGACCGGCCTTCTTCGCGAGCTTCAAGTCATCAGGCGTGAAGCTGCTCGGCCTCGCTACGCTCATTGTCGTTCTGGGATGCTCCGTTGCATTCGGCTTCCACAAGATCGGCAATCTTCCGCTGGCTGACACGCTTGGCGTATATTCCGGCGCGGTAACCAACACTCCGGCACTCGGCGCCTCACAGAGCATGCTCCGCGACATCACTGTTCCGCAGATCACCCACGGCAAGAGATTCGATCTGTTCGACGAGGAGCTCTCCGGTGTCTGCGGCAAGGCAGCAGGTGACATGAGCTGCCTCTCCTCAGACAAGGCTGACGAGTACAGGAACAAGGCAAACAAGATGATCGAGGGACGCATCACCAGCGGCTACGCGGTTGCCTATCCCTTCGGCATTCTCGGAATATTCCTGACCATCGTTCTGATGAAGATAATCTTCAAAATCAGCATTCCTGACGAGGGCAGGAAGTTTGACGAGGCCAAGACCAAGCTCAGAAAGTCAATCAGCGCAGTAAACGTTGAGCTGACCAATGAGAAGCTCTTCGGCAAAAAGCTCCTTGAGATCCCTGAGCTCGCTGACAGCAGGGTAATCTGCTCAAGAATCAAGCGTGCAGGCGAGCTTCACGTTCCCCATGCCGAAATGCCGGTCGAGAAGGGCGACATCCTGCATCTCGTCGGTGAGGAGTCCCTGGTAAAGGCGGCTGCGCCCAATATCGGACAGGAAGTTCAGGTTTCCATGTCGACCAAGGGAACCAACATGCGCTCCGTAAGGGTTGTCGTAACCCATGAGAAGGTGCTCGGCAAGTCGATTGCCGACATGCAGCTCAAGGAGAAGTACGAGGTGGTCGTATCCCGTCTCGTACGCACCGGCGTGGAGCTGATTCCGGATGATCATCAGGTACTGCAGTTCGGCGATGTGCTCAACATCGTGGGCAACAGCGCCGACATTGACGCAGTGGCAAAGCTTCTCGGCGACTCCAAGCAGAAGATGATGCAGGTCAACATGATGCCTGTCTTCATCGGCATTTTCCTCGGCGTCATCGTCGGATGCATTGAGATCCCTATTCCCGGAATGACTGCGTCGCTTAAGCTCGGGCTTGCCGGCGGACCTCTCGTAGTTGCGCTTGTCCTCGCCCGCTACGGCAGCTCAATCACCATGGGACGAATGTCCTGGTTCATGCCTATTTCCGCGAACAACGCAGTGAGGGAACTTGGCATTGTTCTCTTCCTCTCCTGCGTCGGCATAGTTGCAGGCGGCAAGTTTACCGAGACTGTAGCAACCAAGGCCGGCCTGATGATGATGCTTTACGGAGCATGCATAACCTTCATTCCTCTCTTTATCACCGGACTCATCGCCATCGGCGTAATGAAGCTCAACTACCTCAGCGTCAGCGGCATGTTTGCCGGCTCCTGCACTGACCCTCCGGCTCTCGCCTTCGCGAATTCGCTCCACACCAACAGCGAGGCCACATCGCTCGGATACGCGACCGTATATCCTCTCACGATGTTCCTCAGAATCCTCTCGCCGCAGCTGATTGTGATTCTTGCGCTGATGGTTGACTGATTTCAGGCTGTACAGCCCCAATGATAAAAACCCGGACCTGCTCCGGGTTTTCTTTATTTCCTGTTGATTTTGCCGCCCAATAATGACAGAATGACAGTGCTTGTCGGAGTGCCAGTCGGCTGAGACCGGGAAACCGGGATCCGCAGAACCTGTTTGGTTAATACCAGCGAAGGGAATCAAGTTTAGTTCTGATTGTGCATGACAAGCTGGCTACAGGAGCATGTTATGCAGAAAATCAGAGAGACAAAAGAGACAGAGGCAAAGGAAAGGATCTCAGGGCTTCAGGCCAGCGTATTTCCTGGGTCCAGCCGCGTTTATGCCGAGTGCGGAGCCGCGGGCCGTGTTCCTCTGCGTTCCATTCACCTGTCAGGCGGGGAAAAGGATGTCCTGGTATACGACACCTCCGGCCCTTATGGCGATCCTGACTATCAGATAGATATCGTTTCAGGCCTTCCGAAGCGCAGGGGCCCCGGTCCGGAGGACTCAGGGTTTTCCAGGAGAGCGCCGAGCGGGTTCTATGCCGAGACGCTAAGGACCGGACAGAGCCCTGCCGTCACGGCCATCGCAGAAGGCCCGGACGACGGCTCAGCCACTCAGCTCTCTCGCGCGAGAAAAGGCGTAATCACCGATGAGATGAGGTTTGCCGCCAAACGCGAGTCTCTGGGCGGTGATTCAGTAACTCCGGAGTTTGTCCGCAGCGAGGTTGCCTCTCTCAGGGCAATCATTCCCGCAAACATCAACCACCGTGAGCTCGAGCCGATGGTAATCGGACGGAATTTCTTCGTCAAGGTCAATTCCAATATCGGAAGCTCATCCATAGGCTCATCACCTGCTGAAGAGGTAGAGAAGCTTATCTGGTCGCTCCGTTGGGGCGCTGACACGGTCATGGACCTCAGCACAGGCCCCGCGATTCCATACACCAGGGAATGCATCATCAGGAACTCTCCTGTTCCCATCGGCACAGTCCCGGTCTATGAGGCGCTGGAGCGGGCTGGCGGCATAGCGGAGAAGCTTTCCTGGGAGCTCTTCAGGGAAGTGCTTATCGAGCAGTGCGAGCAGGGAGTCGACTACTTCACCATACACGCAGGGCTCCTCCTTGAGCTTATTCCCTTTGCCGCAAAGCGAGTTACCGGAATCGTCTCAAGAGGCGGCTCGATAATGGCCAAGTGGATGACCTCGCATCATAAGGAGAATTTTGCCTACGAGCATTTTGATGACATCTGCCGCATCTGCAGCAGATTCGATGTCTCGCTCTCGCTTGGAGACGGCCTGAGGCCAGGCTGCCTCGCCGACGCGAACGACAGGGCACAGTTCGGAGAGCTTGAGGTCCTCGGAAAGCTTGCGTCCCGCGCCGCGGAGTTTGGCGTGCAGGTCATGATCGAAGGCCCCGGCCATGTTCCCCTGAACAAAGTTGCCGAGAACATGCAGAAGGAGCTTGATCTCTGCCATGAGGCGCCTTTCTACACCCTTGGGCCGGTAGTTACTGACATAGCCCCTGGATACGATCATTTCGTATCAGGGATAGGCGCCTCCATGATCGGAATGCTGGGATGCGCCATGCTCTGCTACGTTACCCCTAAGGAGCATCTCGCTCTTCCTGAAAAGGACGATGTAAGGCAGGGGCTTATCGCCTATAAGATCGCGGCCCATGTCGCTGACGTGGCAAAAGGCTCGAAGCTTGCCATGGAGCGCGATGACGCCATGGGCAGGGCAAGGTTCGACTTCCGCTGGAATGACCAGTTCAATCTCTCCATCGATCCATATACCTCAAGAAGCTTCTACGAGGCAGGAAAGGGCGGCGATGGCTGCTCCGACAGCAGGCATTTCTGCTCAATGTGCGGGCCGAAGTTCTGCTCGATAAGGCTCTCGCGGGAAATCAAAGAGCAGTTTGAGTCAGGGGAATGACGCATGGCCTCAGCTGTTATGATAATTGCCGCATCTGACAGCGGATGCGGAGCCGGCACGGCTGCAGACATTCTGACCACACATGACTTCGGCGTTCACCCTGTTGCCGCCGAGACCGGGGCAACCTGCCAGACCTCAGAGGGATGCTTTGGGGTATCGCCGCTGCCTGCGGATTTTGTCCTTGACACTATACTGAGGCTTGACGGGGATTTCCGTCCTGCTGCCGTCAAGATCGGCCTGATTCCGAACCGGGAAATACTTGACGCCGTAATAGCAGGATTAACCGAGATCAGGAAAAGACATGGGCTTTTTGTGGTGGCAGATCCGGTTTTTTCTGCGTCAGCAGGTGGCATAATGTCCTCGCTCGGTCGCGATGACTACCTGAGGCTTTTTGCAGTATCGGACCTTGTCACGCCGAACATCCCTGAGATTGAGCTTCTGTCAGGGCGCAGGATCTCATGCTCAGAGGATCTCAGGGAGGCTGCTGTTTCCCTCTCGGCAAAGCTCGGCGGCGTCTCAGTGCTTGCCAAAGGCGGCCATCTGAAAGGGGAGCAGGTTTTCGACTTCCTCATAACGCCTGATTTCTCGGCATGGTTCGGCGAGCCGTACTATGACCACACAAACAAGCACGGCACCGGATGCACACTGTCATCCGCCATAGCCTCGGCCGTTGCTGACAATTATGATCTTGATGACGCTGTGGCCCTGGCTGAGGCATATGTTACCGGAGGGCTTTCCTGCGCAGAAAGGATTGCGCACGGCCCTGGCCCGGTGCAGCACAGAGGACTCTCCCAGGCTTTCGGGCATCTGCCCTTCATCTGCACGGAAAGTCCGGCAGTAACTGAATATCCAAAGTTTCCCAGGTGCCCGCAGAAGCTCGGACTTTACCCGGTAATGCCGGACCTTGCCTGGCTCAGACGGGTGCTTGAAGCCGGAGTGAGGACAGCGCAGCTCAGGATAAAGGATCGGAGCGATCCGGGGCTCTTTGACAAAATAAAGGAGGCAGTTGCTTTGGGCAGAGAGTACGGTGCCTCTGTATTTATTGATGATTACTGGGAAATGGCCATTGAGGCTGGGGCCTACGGAGTGCATCTCGGACAGGAGGATCTGCAGACAGCCGACCTCAGGAGGATATCTGATGCGGGGCTTCATCTTGGAGTCTCAACCCACGGCTGGTATGAGCTCTCGAAGGCACTCGCTCTGAGGCCCTCATACATAGCGCTCGGGCATATCTTTGACACCAGGACAAAGAAGATGAAGTCAAAGGCCCAGGGACTGGAGCGCCTCAGGCTCTTTGTCCAGGCAGCAGGCGGCATACCGACAGTTGCAATCGGCGGGCTTTCAGGGGAGCGCTTCTATGACGCGATCCGCACGGGAGTCGGCTCGGTTGCCTGCGTAACAGCCATTACCGAGTCGCCTGATCCAGAGCGGCAGATAAAAGAGTACATGAGTGCTTTTGAAAATTACGAGGATAATTGAAAAGCAAATGATTGTTTCAATCAATAACGAGAAGAAAACCGTCAGGGACGGCACAACGCTCACTGAGCTTCTTCTTGGTGAGAAGATTATTTCGGATGCAGGAAACCTTTCGGGCATTGCCGCGGCAGTCAATGAGAAGATTGTCTCAAAGAAGGACTGGAATCACTACGAGATTAAGGAAGGCGATTCCGTTGATGTTTTCAGCATGGTATCAGGAGGCTGAAAATGCAGGGT
>JAEEGL012052763.1_pt1 | contig 72543 bp, 55 predicted proteins | sample 9134231 | NCBI WGS metagenome assembly JAEEGL01 (sample SAMN16246548, study PRJNA631951) | gut metagenome | biome: gut microbiome; feature: rumen; material: fiber-attached | host: Bos | place: Iran: Karaj | collected 2018-10 | reverse complement strand
GGCCTCCAGATCGCAAAGCATCGAGCCGAACCGTAACGCTTCGCGCGCCCCCGTCCGCGCCTTAGCGTACTGCGCCAGCAGTTCGTCCGGTTTGGGACACGCGCCTGTGGTGAAGCGGTCGCGGACGCGCCGCCGCTCCCGTGCGAGCCGCTCCCTGCGGCTGCGCTCCCGGGGGTAGTAAGCCGGCCTCCGCACTTTCGCAAGAAGGGCTCTTGTCATCCTGCCAAGGGTCCATAGTCCCAGCGCGACAGATACACCTCCTGCGGCGGCGAGCATCCCCGCCAGCGCAAAGCTCAAGTCCGCGCCGGCGGGCGCCTTGCCAAATGGGCCGTTGTCTTTTGCGAAGTGACTCCCGGCCTTCGCGCCGGACAACGCGGCTGACGCGACGAGGCATAGCGCGTCGCGCCTGTTGAGGATGTCGAAGGCTTCGGAAAAGGTCTTCCTTTGATGCGATGAATATTTCATGGAATCAAGGATATCACAACGAAAAGGGAATTTCAAGACTACGGTGAGGAATGAAAATAGCCTGTGACAAACAAGATTATGATTTTTACAGGATTATAAAGGAACGAGGGCCTATTTGATTAAAGTTCGAACAGATGCAGCTGGCCGGTGGCGGCGTCGAAGTCGATTTTCTGGCGAGAGCGGCGGGCGAGGGCGGGCTGGCGCGCAGCGTCAAGCTCACCTTCCTCAAGGTTGTGCAGGATTTCCCGCGCCCGCGCCACCACCGGAGGCGGCAGTCCAGCAAGGCGCGCGACCTGGATGCCGTAGCTCTTGTCGGCCGCGCCGCGCGCGATGGTGCGCAGGAAGACGATGGACTCCCCTTGCTCCCGCACCTGCACCGAGTAGTTCTTCACACCGCGCAGCTGGAGTTCGAGGTCGGTCAGCTCGTGGTAGTGCGTGGCAAAGAGGGTCTTGGCCTTGACCGACGGCGCGTTGTGCAGGAACTCCGCCACCGCCCAGGCAATCGAAATGCCGTCGAATGTCGATGTTCCGCGCCCGATTTCATCGAGCACGATTAGCGACCTGGCCGTGGCGCAGTTGAGGATGTTGGCCGTTTCCTGCATCTCGACCATGAAGGTGGATCGGCCGCGCGCAAGGTCGTCGCCGGCGCCGACGCGGGTGAAGACCCTATCCATGACGGGGATCTTCGCCGAGGAGGCCGGAACAAATGACCCGGCATGCGCCATGACGGCGATCATCGCGACTTGGCGGATGTAGGTCGATTTGCCGGCCATGTTCGGTCCGGTGATGAGGACTATCTGGTTGTCGGTGCAGTCGAGAAGGGTGTCGTTGGGCACGAAGCGCTCGGCATCCTGCATGCACTCGATCACGGGGTGGCGGCCAGCGACGATGCGGAGTTCGTCGCCGGAGTGCATTTCGGGGCGGGCGTAGCCCAGCGCCATTGCGCGGTCGGCGAACGAGGCGAGGAGGTCGAGCTGCGCAACTGCCGCCGCGCTGGCCTGGATGGCGGGCGTTTCGGCGGCGACTTTGTCGCGCACCTCGCAGAAGATGCGGTATTCAAGGGCCTGCGCCTTCTCCTGCGCGCCAACGATCTTCTCCTCGTATTCCTTCAGCTCTGGGGTGATGAAGCGCTCGGCGTTCACAAGGGTCTGGCGCCGCTCGTAGTGCGGCGGCACCAGCGAAAGCTGGCCCTTTGAGACTTCGATGTAGTAGCCGAAGACGCTGTTGTGGCGCACCTTCAAGGTCTTGATGCCGGTGCGCTCCTGCTCGGCGGCTTGGAACTCGGCCAGCCAGGAGTGGCCTTCGTGCGAGAGGCGGCGGAGATCGTCAAGCTCGGCGCTGTAGCCGTCGCGGATGATGTCGCCGTCCTTGAGCGTGGCGGAGGGCGAGTCGGCGATGGCGCTCCTGATGAGTGCGGCCGTCTCGGGGAGGCATGAGATGGCGGCACAGAGCGAGCCAATGAGGCCGCCATCGCAGCCGGCGACGGCCTCGCGCACCTTGGGCAGGGCGGCAAGGGAGTCGCCGATGGCGTTTAGGTCGCGGCCGTTGCCCTGGCCCGCGCCGATGCGCACGATAAGGCGCTCCAGGTCGCGGACGCCCTTCAGCGCCTCGCGCAGGGCGGAGCAGGCGATTCGATGGCCCATCAGCCAAGCTACGGCGTCGTGGCTCTCGACGATTGCCTTCAGCGAGCCGAGCGGCCGCGTCAGGCGCGCCTTCAGCGCACGTGCCCCCATTGGCGTGAGGGTGGCGTCGAGTATGCCAAGCAAGGTGTTCTCGCGGGGACGCCCCCGCACGGGGAAGAGGTCGAGGTTCTGGCAGGTCGTCTCGTCGAGCACAAGACAGTCGCCAGAGGCGGCGAGGCGGATGCCGCGAATGTGGCGGACATCATGCTTGAGGTCGAGCGCCACATATTTGAGGAGGGCGCCAGCTGCAGAGACGGCCTCGGGGGCCGCGCCGAGACCGAAACCTTCGAGCGACTGGACGCCGAACTGGCGCGTCAGCTCCTGGGTGGCGGCGTCAAACTGGAAAGTCCAGTCATCGACTTTCGTGATGGGCGCGGAGAGCCGCTCAAGCGCCTGTGCGTAGCCGGAGGATGCGTCCTCTGAGGCGTCGCGCGGCTCGATGCATTCGGCGGGCGAGTAGCGCGCGATGGCGTCCGCCAGCGAACGCGCATCGGCCGCGCGTTCGGCCAAGAAATCACCGGTGGAGAGGTCAAGGACGGCGAGGCCCCATGTGCCGCGCTGCGACTTGAATACAGAGATGATGAAGTTGTTGGAAGAGGCGTCGAGGATGGCGTCCTCCGTGGCAGTGCCGGGCGTGACGATGCGGACGATTTCGCGGCGGATTGGGCCGCGCGCGGTGGAGGGGTCTTCCATCTGCTCGCATACGGCTATCTTGAGGCCGGCGCGGACGGCCTTGGCGAGGTAGGTGTCGAGTGCGTGGTAGGGGACTCCGCAGAGCGGTGCGCCGGCGCGGCGGGTCAGGGCGACGCCCAGGATTGGCGCGGCGCGGACGGCGTCATCGAAGAACATCTCGTAGAAGTCGCCGAGGCGGTAGAAGAGGATGGTCTCCGCCGGAAGGGATCGGCGGACGGCCATGTATTGCCGCATCATCGGCGTCAGTTCATCGTCGGACATTTTAAGGATTAGGGATTAGGGACTAGGGAGGATAGGGACTAGGGGTTAGGGGCTAGGGGTTAGGGGGTGGCGGGGAGGGCGAGGGCGAGGCGGAGCCAGTCTTCGTGCGAAAGTGATTCAGGGCGGGCTGCGGGATCAACTGACGCGGCGGCGAGTGGCTGCTGCGCGGCGGCCGAGCCGGCGGCGAGGCCGAGAACTGCCGCGTTGTTTTTGAGTATTGTCGCCAGCTGCTTGCGGCGCTGGGTGAAGGCGACCTTGGTAAGACGGTAGAAGCGTTTGGCCGCCTCGGCGGGAAGGCGGTCATGGAGTGTGAGCTGGACGACCGTCGAGGAGACTTCGGGGCGGGGCCAGAAGCAATTGGCCGTGACTGCGCGGAGGGGCTTCACATCCCAGCGCGCCTGCACCCAGACTCCTGCCAGGCCGCGCTCGTCGTCGCGGGGGCCGGCGGCCAGGCGGTCGGCGACCTCGCGCTGCACCATCACGAGGAGCAGCGGCGGCGCCAGCGGGTGGCGGCAGATGTCGAGGAGAATGCGCGTGCCCACCGAGTATGGGAGATTCGAGACGAAGGCGTCGAAGTGGCGGCCGAGGAATTCGTCGAGGGGGAGGTCGAGGGCGTCGGCGACAATGAGGTCGAAGTGTTCGCTGTGGGCGGAAAGCTCGCGGCGCAGCAGGGAGGCCAGGCGCTCGTCCTTTTCGACGGCCGTGACGGAAGCGCCGCACTCAAGCATGGGGCGCGTGATTGCGCCGAGGCCGGGTCCGACCTCGAGGATGTTCCTGCCGGGGGCGGCGCCTGAGGCGTCCACGATGAAGTCGATGGCGTTGCCGTCGGTCAGGAAGTTCTGGCCAAGCGTCCGGCTTGGGTGGAAGCCGCCGGAGATGCACCACTCCTTCACCTCGGAGGGCCTGCTTGGGGAGGGCGCCGTCATAGCGCCTCAAAAATCCTCACGGTGTACTTGGTGGCGAGATGGCGAGTCCAGGCGTCAAAGCGCTCGCCGCCGATTTTCTCAAGGAGCTTTTCCTCGATTTCGTCACGGACGAGGGCAAAGGGCACGGAAAGGTCCTTGCGCTCGTCGTCCTTGCGCAGGATATAGACATAGTCGCCAGCCTCGACGGGGCCTGCGACCTGGCCGGGGCTGATGCAGTCCAAGGCGGCGGCGAGTTCGGGGCGAAGCTCGTCGGCCGGCTCGATGTAGCCCCAGGAGCCGCCGCGATCGGCGTGGTTCTCAAGGGAGTGGGTCCGGGCGAGGGCGGCGAAGGAGCCGCCAGTCGAAAGCTTGGAGATAATCTCGCGCGCCTTGTCAAGGGCGGCGCCCTCGCTGTCGCCCTCGGCGTTGCGCAGCATGATCATCGAAACCTTCACATGGCCGGGAAGGGTGTTGGTGGCGTATTGCTCGCGGTAGATGCGCTCCATGTCGGAAGGCCGCGCCTTGACGTTCTGCGCGATGAACTGCTGGCGCATGGTGCCGAGGATGGTGTCCTCGTTGCGGCGGCGCCGCCATTCGGGATAAGAGATGCCATGTTCGGAGAGGGCTGCGACGAGCCGTGCCTTGTCGCCGCCGAAGTTGTTCTCGATGACGCGCTCGATGCGCTGGTTGAAATACCACTCGGGGATTTTTGTCTCGGCGCTGTTGTATTCCAGAAGGACGAGCTGGCGCGCCACGAGGTTGGACAGCGCGGCGGCATAGTAGGTGCGCATGATGTCGGCATTGGGCTGGATGCGCTCATCGAAGAGGCGCTCGCGCACCTCGCCCATCACTTCGGAAAAGGTGATGCGGTGGCCGCCGACCTCGGCGACCGTCTGGTCGATCAGGATTGGCCCTTCCTGGGCAAAGGTGGCGAGAGTCGCGATGGTGGATAAGGCGGCCAGCGCGACTGCGGCGAGTGCGGGATGTGCAAGGTGGGGTTTCATGGGGGGGTAGGGACTAGGGGGTAGGGACTAGGGGCTAGGAGGAAGGGCTAGGGATTAGGGGCTAGGGGCTAGGGATTAGGGGCTAGGGGCTAGGAGGTAGGGGCTAAGGCTAGGGGGTGGCGGGGTTGGGGCGGGCGAATTTGGGGTTGTTTCCTGCGACCACAATCGCCACCTCGCCCTTGACTTTCTTGACGCAGAACTCCTGGGCGAGGTCCGAGAGCCATCCGCGGCTCACGCGCTCGAACTGCTTGGTCATCTCGATGCAGACAGCGGCGCGTCGGTCGCCAAGGACCTCCAGGGCGGCCTTGAGGGTGTGCCAGACGCGGAAGGGCGACTCGTAGATGACGAGGGTGTGGGGCAATTCGCGCTCCTCCTCGAAGAAGCGGTGCAGCGCGCCGTCGCGGCGCGGGGGGAAGCCCTTGAATGTGAAGCTCGACGTGGGGAGGCCGGAGTAGAGGAGGGCGAGGTTCACGGCGCAGGCGCCGGGGATGATGTCGAATTCGATGTCGTTTTCGATAGCCAGCTGGATGAGGCGGTAGCCGGGGTCGCTGATGCCGGGATAGCCGCCATCGGAGCAGAGGGCGACGCTGCGTCCGGCCTGGAGGGCCTTTAGGATGTGGACGCCGGCGGCCTCCTCGCGGCCCTCGCGGTAGGAAATCATCTCGGGCCTCGCGATGTGGAAAGCGCTCAGGAGCGCCCATGTGCGGCGAGTGTCCTCACAGGCGATCAGGTCGGCGGAAGTGAGGGCGTCCCGCGCCCTTGGCGTGAGGTCACCCAGGTTTCCGATTGGCGTTGCGACAATGTGAAGCATGTTGCCATTATACCAAAAACAATCCCACCTTGCTATTGCGATATGCTATAATGAATGGCATGAAAAGATTGTTTCATGCCGCAAATGGGCGATGGGCCAACAGGGAAGGCTTGATTTATTAAAGTTTCAGTCCTAATTCCCGTTTACAACGCCGGCGAACACCTCAGCCGCTGCCTGGACAGCCTTGCGGCGCAGACCTTCAATGACTTCGAGGCCGTCGCCCTGGACGACGGCTCGACCGACGACTCCCTGGCGCGGCTCCGCGCCTTCGCCGCCGACCACCCATTCCTGCGCGTCGAGACACAGCCCAACGCCGGCGCCCCGACCACCCGCAACCGCCTCATCAAAATGGCGCGCGGCGAGTTCGTCATGTTCCTCGACGACGACGACACATACGAGCCGGACTGCATCGGTCGCTTCGTGGCGGAAGCGGAAAGGACGGGGTCCGACATTGTCTGCGGAGGCTACCGCCGCGTGACGACGGACGGCCGTGTCCTGAGCCTCGTCCACATGAAGGACGCCCAGTGGTCGCCGCTGGTCGTCATCATGGCCTGGACTAAAATCTACCGGCGCGACTTCCTGATAAAGAACGACGTCGAGTTCTTCAACTACGGCATAGGGGAGGACATAGGCTTCAGCTTCAAGGCATACCGCGCCGCCGGCTCGATGACCATGTTCCACTATGCCGGATACAACTGGACCTTCAACGAGACTAGCGTCTCCAACACCGCCCACAGGGCTTTCCGGCCAAACCTCGACCCCATTCATCTGCTTGACCACCTCTTTGCCATCTCAGGCGCGGAGGGGCTTTACCGGGCGTTCTATGTAAGGCATGTGATTTGGCATCTTTTCTATTCGGGCCGGGGCTCGCCGCCCGAAGAGTTCGTCCGGCAGTCGAAAAGGCTCTTCGACTGGCTTGCGGCGCACGGCATACCCGCCCGCTACCCATTTTCCTGGCATTTCTGGAAGGCGGGAGACTTCTGCACGTTCCTCATTGTCCGGTTCTACCTCGCCCTGCGCCGCCTTGGCCTCGTTGGCCTCTTCGCAAGAATCTACTGTCTCGGGAAACGGCGGGGAACCCCCTAAAGGTTTTTATCAATGCAGCTGAACTTTTCAACCATTTTCCCCTCTCCGCGTCAACGGGGGCGGCTTGTTTTTCTGCTCCTGGTTTTGTTCGTGGCCGTCAACAACCTGAACTATGATTCTTTTCCTGACATCATCGCCTCCCGCTCATTTGGACAATTGACGGAAAGGGCGCTCCTCAGGACGGCCTTTGATTTTGCCATATTCGGAGGACTGGCGATAATTGGCGGAACAGTCGCCCTCCTCTCATGCCCCGCACTCCGCAAGCCGCACAGGGCGTTTCTCACCTGCATCTGCGTCCTGGGCCCCATTTACCTTTTCCTCTTCACGCCATTTTCGGTTCCAGACGAGACACACCACTATCGCCAGTCCCTTGTGCGGGCCGCATGCCTGGCCGGCGAGGACAAGCTCGACGAGTCTTACCTCCTTAGCGCGAACAGCAGCCACAAGAACACATGCAGCGGGTATGTCAATGCCAGGAAGGCATTCAAGCGGACAGAACCCGTTGGCAGGGATTTCCTTATTTCAAAAGAGGCATTGGCCGGCAACGCGCTACAGCACATTCCGCAGACAATCGGACTCTGGCTCGGCCTAAAAATGAAACTGGCGCCGCTGGCGAACTTTTACCTCGGACGTCTTTTCGCACTTGTCTTCTATGCGCTGGTTGCCGCCTTGGCAGTAAAGACAGCGCCCGTGCTGAAGGAGTGTATTGCCATTGTGTCACTCTGTCCAATGGCCATGCAGCAGGCCTGCTCCTATTCATACGACTGCGAGGCCTTTTCCATCGCTTTCCTCTGTCTGGCCCTCTTTCTCCGGCTCTGCGTGGAAAGACCGGAAAAGCCATGCAAGTGGACAATGGCCGCCGCCTGCGCCGTCACTTTGCTTGGCATAGCCGTGAAGTGCTGCACCCTCCCCTTCATGCCTTTTCTTTTCGCCATTCCCCCCTCGCGCTTCATGTGGGGGAAGAGGGGCAAAGCCGCGTTCCTGGCAAGCCTCTTCGTCCTGTCGGCAGGCATCGCGTCCGTTGCCATATTCTCCTTGGGATTCGGACAATTGTCAGGCGGGGGAAGCGCATGGACCTTCCGCGCCTTGTTTGGTCATCCGCTGCGTCTGGCCCACATCATGATAAACACCTTCGACCGCTATGTGCTGCACATGGCCCTCGACGCATTTGGAAGGAGTTTGTCTGGATTCACAATACAACTGCCTTTCCTTTACGCGGTTTTCCTGCTCCTGGCGTGCGTCCAGGCGACACGTCTGGAACGGAGTTCGCTGACGCAGCCGATACGCATGGCGGCCATCGCGGGCGTTCTCCTTCAAACCGCGTTCGCCATTCTTCCAATGCTCACAACGTTCACCCCGATGGGGAGGATGATTTGCGATGGACTCCAGGGAAGATACTGGACGACGGTAATCCCCCTCGTTGCCTGCGCGACACTTGCGAGCAGATCTACCGAGGCGAGGCCTTCTTCCGATAGCGCAACCTACCTCTTCCCAAATCTGCTAATACTGCACCTCGCCGTTATGGTGTTTGTTGTCAAGATAACAATGCTTACCTATTGACCAATGTCTGACGCCCCACAACATCTGCCAGATGAAAGCCCACCCGCTACGGACCTCGCGCCTCCCATGCGGCCAGGCCTCGCCTCCGCAGACGCGCCTTCGCCGTGCGTCTCAGTCCTAATTCCCGTTTACAACGCCGGCGAACACCTTGGCCGCTGCCTCGACAGCCTTGCGGCGCAGACCTTCCATGACTTCGAGGTCGTCGCATTGGACGACGGCTCGACCGACGACTCCCTGGCGCGGCTCCGCGCCTTCGCCGCCGACCATCCCTTCCTGCGCGTCGAGACACAGCGCAACGCCGGCGTTCCAACGACTCGCAACCGCCTGATCAAAATGGCGCGTGGCGAGTTTGTAATGTTCATGGACAACGACGACGCCATCGAACCCGACTACATCGGCCGCTATGTGGCGGAGGCGCGGCGCACCGGCGCAGACGTCGTCTGCGGCGGCTACAGGCGCGTGACTGTGGACGGGAGAACCATGTTCGCCGTAAAAGCCATGAACGCCGAATGGGCGCCATATCTGGTGGTCACCCCGTGGGCAAAGATTTACAAAAACCGGTTTCTCACGGAAAACGACATCTCCTTTTTCGATTATGGATTAGGCGAGGACATGCCGTTTTGCCTTAGGGCCTACAAATTGGCCAACCCCCTGGCCGTGTTCAATTATTCGGGCTACAAATGGGTTTACAACGGGGAAAGCATCTCAAGCACGGTGCAGAAGACATTCAACGCCGACAGGGATCCCGTCAGGTTGCTGGACGAATGCTTCGCGAAGTCCGGCGCGGACGGTGTTTCCCGATACTTCTACATACGATACGCGGTATGGTATTCAATTTACGCCGGGCGTGGCGCGACGTCAAAAGAGTTCCTCCTCCAAGTGGACCGGCTGTTCGTGTGGCTCTCCGAGCATGGGATCCCGGCCCGCTATCCGATTTTCCGCCACGGGCTCTGGCGTGGCGACATGCGGGTCTTCCCGGCTGTCGTAGCCTTTTTGTTGATACGCCGGCTGGGCCTTCTGCCCGTTTTCGCCAGAATCATCTGCCGTAGCGCAAGGAGGAAGAATGGCACCTAACGGCGTTGGCAAGGGGGCTTCATCGGACCACACATTCGCGGTGTGCGCCTATGGCGACAGCCCATACATCGAGGATTGCATCTGCTCGCTGGAGCGCCAGACGGCCGCGTCCCGCATAGTGATTGCCACGCATACGCCGAGTCCCTTCCTCGACGACCTTGCGCGGCGGCATGGAGTGGATGTGTTTGTGAACGAAGGCCCCGGCGGCATCACGCAGGACTGGAACTTCGCCCTGTCCATCGTGAAGACGCGCTACGCGACAATCGCGCACCAGGATGACCTTTATGAGCCGGAATACGCGGAGCGGGTCATTGGCGCCATGCGCGGTGCGCAAAGGCCGCTCATCGCCTTCACCGACTACGGCGAGCTGCGCGGCGGGGAGCGGGTATTCGCGAACCGGCTTCTCCGCATCAAGCGGCTGATGCTGCTCCCGATGCGCCCGCGCTTTCTGGCGTCGGCGCGCTGGGCTCGGCGGCTTTCGCTGGCATTTGGCGACGCCATTTGCTGCCCGTCAGTCTCTTTTTGCCTGGACAACTTGGAGAGGCCAGTTTTTCAAGACGGCTTCCGCAGCTGCGAGGACTGGGAGGCGTGGGAACGCATTTCGCGCCTTGACGGACAGTTCCTCTACATCCGGCAGCCGCTCCTGATGCACCGCATCCATCCTGATTCGGAGACAACGAAGATCATCGGCGATGGCGCGCGGGTTGGCGAAAACCTCGCCATGTTCAGGAAGTTCTGGCCAAGACCGATTGCGCGGCTTCTCAACCGGCTTTACACGGCCGCCGAAGCGTCAAACGACATGGCCGCGAAAGGGCGCGGCAAATCTTGATGCTCTCCCGTGCGCATTGGCTGTGGCCGCAACATCTGTGTTCTTGCGCCAATGGGCGCAAAAGTGTAGAATAGGGCTCTATCATGGAAAAGATTTTTGTCGCATCTGATCTCGGCGCCGGCAGCGGTCGCGTCATTGCCGGGCGCTTCGACGGTTCGCGCCTTCGTCTGGAAGAAACCAACCGCTTCGAAAACACGCAGACGCATCTTCTGGGCCATGTCCACTGGAACATGCTGACGCTCTACCGGAACATCCTCGACGGAATCCGGCGCGCCGGCGAGTTTGGCGAACCTCTGTCGGTAGGCATCGACACCTGGGGCGTGGATTACGCGCTGGTTGACAAGGAGGGCAGGCTGCTTGGCCTCCCCTATTCCTACCGCGACCCGCGGCTTGACGGGGTGATGGAGGAGACCTGCGCCCGCATTGGCCGCCGCAAGATCTACGAGGCCACGGGGACGCAGTTCATGCCGATCAACACCCTCTTCCAGCTGGTGGCGGAGTCGAAGACATCGTCTTCGCTCCTTGACCGGGCCGCGCATTTCCTCATGGTCCCCGACCTCTTCGACTACTGGCTTTCCGGCACGTTCTCGAACGAAATCACCATGGCATCGACGAGCCAGTGCCTAGACGTGCGCAAGCGCGAATGGGCGTGGGGGCTTCTCGCCGAGGCGGGAATACCAAACCACCTTTTCGGCAAACTCGTGCGTCCAGGAACGATTCTCGGCCCGATGCAGGGGCTGGAGGGGCTGTCGCCGCAGGTCGTCGCGGTCGGCACCCACGACACGGCCTCCGCCGTAGCCGCGATCCCCGTGCCGAAGGAAGGCAAGTGGGGCTGCCTCTCCACGGGCACGTGGGCGCTCATCGGCGCGGAAATCCCGGAGCCGATTTTCTCGGATGAAGCCTACGAATGCAGCTACACCAACGAGATTGGCATCACCGGCGGCATACGGTTCATGAAGAACATCACCTGCATGTGGATATACCAGGAACTCCACAAGGCCTGGAAGGCGCAGGGCGAGGACGTCTCATACGACATCATGACCAAGCTGGCCGCGAGGGCGAAGCCGCTTGTCTCCTTCATTGACCCGGACGCGCCGGAATTCGCGCGCGCCGGCCACATGGACGAGAAGATCGCCTCGTGGTGCAAGCGCACCGGCCAGCCCGTGCCGGAGACAAAGGGCGCCTTCGCGCGCTGTGCCTTGGAGAGCATCGTCCTCCGCTACAAGGAGCTCTGGGCGCAACTGGAGCGCATCACAGGCGAAAAGCGCGACGGCCTCAACATGATCGGCGGGGCGACGCGCAACGCGCTGCACTGCCAGATGACCGCCGATGCGCTAGGCGTTCCCGTGCTGTGCGGCCCCACGGAGGGCGCCTGCTCGGGCAACATCCTTGTGCAGATGATAGCGCTTGGCGAACTCAAGGACCATGCGGAGGCGCGGGAGCTCATGCGCGTCAGCGACCCGCCAATAGCCTACGAGCCGAACCTTTCCTCCGCCTCCGCCTGGGCGGAGGCGCTGGAGAGGTTTTCATGTATGCGCAAAAAGAATTGCCTATGACCGCGATTGCTACGCAACGCCATCTTGGCGGAAACGCTTCCCGCATCGGACGCCGCCCTGCGGCTATGCGGAGAATTGTTTCCGCCGTGCATTTCGGGGCAAATGCGGCGTCTTTCCTCGAAAGGAGGACTCATGCACCCACTCTATGAGAAGGCCAATGCACTGACGAAAATTGTCATCGATGCCGCCATTGCCGTGCATGAGCATTTCGGGCCAGGACTTCTCGAAAGCATATACGTCAAATGTCTCGAACAGGCATTGAAAGCGCAAGGCATTGGAACGGCAAGAGAGGTCGCTGTTCCAATTGAATACATGGGACTTCGTTTTGAGGAAAACCTACGCATCGACCTTCTGGTGGACAATTGTCTTGTTGTTGAAGCAAAAGCCGTAGAAAAGTCAGATCCAATGCTTTTCAAAATGCAGGCGTTGACCTACATGAAACTCGCCAATCTCCCGCTCGGACTCGTCTTCAACTTCGGTGGAACAACGTTGAGAGGTCGGAACATTTGGCGCGTCATCCTCAAGGATGCGGCACGAAAGGAGGCTGAACCATGTCTCTTTTGATGATGGAGAACGGCGGCGAGTGCCAATTCCGCATAGCCGCGCAGCGGCGTCCGATGCGGATTGGCATTCGCCAGAACTGGCGTCGCGAAGCGATCGCGGTCGAAATGAGAGTAGAGGAGAAACGATGAAAACGGGGATAACATTCGGGACATTCGACATGTTCCACTACGGCCATCTGCGCATACTGCAGAGGTCGCGCGCCCTCTGCGACAGGCTTGTCGTTGGTGTCTCGAGCGACGAGTTCATCGCCAGCAAGAACAAGAGCCACGGCCTTGCCTTCCCATACGAGCAGCGCGCGGCAATCGTGGCGGAGCTGCGGTGCGTGGATGAAGTCTTCAAGGAAGAGTGCGAGGAGAAGAAGGCCGACTACGTCCGCGAGCACAAGGCCGACGTCTTCATCATCGGCGCCGACTACGAAGGCAAGTTCGACTGGCTGAAGGAGGCATGCGGCGTAGAGGTGATCTATCTTCCCCGCACCCCCGGCGTCTCCACAACCGACCTCATGACGAAGATAGGGAAATAGGCGCCGTGCGTCATTATGCTTTTCGTAAGGCATGGAACCCATTCCGCATCTAATATCCGCTCTCTCGCCGTCGATTGTCGCGCAGTCGCTTTCGGGCCTGGCGGTCTTGGCGGTCCGCAACCCAGCGCTGTTCGCCAAGCTGCTAGGTGGCGCGTTGCGCAGCCGGCGCGGCCGATCCAGACTCCTGCGCTTTCCCGTGGACCTGGCGACAGTCAGGAAATCGAAACTCTTCGACAGAGAATGGTATTGCGCCCGACACCCGGATCTGGCGCAAAGCGGACTATCCCCGGAAGAATACTTCCTACTGCATGATGATTTGGACGGGCGCCGGGCCTCACCCGCCTTTTCGGGCGACGAATATCTGGAACTGAATCCCGAAGCCCGCGAAAGCGGCATCAACCCCCTCGTCCACTACGAGCAATTCGGCCGGTTCATCGGATTCCAGGCCACACGTGCCGATGCCGAAGCGGCTTCCGCCAAAGAAGTTTTTCCGACAGGCGCGGAGGAGTTTGACATCCTTCTTGGCGAGGCGCCCAAATGCCATTTTCGCACCGCCATCTACGCCACCCATGCCAAAGACGGGAGAATCGCCGAGAGGGATGTCCTCTATCTGCGCGGACTAGGGGATGTGTGCGACAACATAATAGTCGTGGCGAGTTCCCCGCTCTTTCCGGACGAGCCGGAGAAACTCCGCGGCATTGCGTCGGAGGTCGTTTGCCGCGACCACGGCGGCTACGACTTCGGTTCATATCGCATTGGAATCGAAATCGCCCGGAACCGCGGCTGGCTTGCCCCGGAGGCGTGCCGCGAACTGGTGTTCGCCAATGCCTCGTGCTATGCGCCCGTCCGCCCCTTCTCGGAGATGTTCGACGCGATGGCGGGGCGTGGCAAGGCCCACTTCTGGGGACTGACGTTCAATGCACAGCGCTCAGGCAAGCCGCATCTCCAGTCGTTCTTCCTCGTCTTCCGCCGCCCGGTTATCGAAGCGAAGGCCCTTGAGGCGTTCTTCTCCGAGCGTCCCATGCGTGCGACACATGGCGAGGCCATAAAACTATTCGAGCTGCAACTAACAGATTTTCTGCGGCAACGGGGATTCGCGCCCGCGGCTTTCGCGCGGCAGATACTCCCCCGTCTGCTCGGTTACAATCCTACGACCAAGCCGGTTGACCTGATTCTTCGCCACAAGTCGCCACTTGTCAAGGTCAAGGCCCTGCGAGGCGAAACACTCCAGCCGCCGGAGCGCATATTCGAATGTGTCAGGCGTCTCAATCCGGAACTCGCAGCCGTAATCCGCGCGGATCACCCTTCGTTGCCATTCTAACGCCACCTTACTTGCAGCGCATGTGGTGATGTGCTAGAATGCTATGGTATGAAAAACAGTCTTATCGGATAAAGGAATAGACCCAACGTGAAGATTTCATTTTTTACCAGGGGTTGTATCGCGGGGCTTGCCGTTTTTGTGGGAACGATTGCAGGAGGCTTGCTTTTCTGCTTTCAGAATACAATTCGTGTTCAAGTGTGCCTCGAAGCTCCGATTGACCAAGGTATCCAAGTCTATTATTACAACAAGCCAACTGACGTTTTCAGCCCTAAAAAATTGATCTTCGCACGGACGGTAGGCGTTCCTGCGGTTGCAGATTTGTTGATTCCCGCGCGGCAGATTTATGGGTTGAGGATTGATTTCGGCTCCGCACCGGGGGACGTTTCGGTTCTCGGCGGCAGTGTAGGCGATATCCCTCTTCCTCCGTGGAAATATTGGTCATTCAGCGACGATGTCATTTTAAAAAGCGATGTTGGCGAGTCCGGGAAGTTGAAACTTTTCTCAAACAAAGAAGACCCTAACATGGCTGTAGCGTTTCGCAGGCCGATACTCTCCCGAAGGACATTCAATAAACAGAGGTTCACTTTGTTCCTTACCCTGGCGGTGGGGATTTCAATGGCTACTGTCATCACCATTTTGAGGCAATCTGGAAACACGGATCTGGCGGGTTGGAAGTACTGCGGGTGGAACGGCCCGGTTTTCAGTGGTCTGACAGTGCCCGAATTGGGCTTTCTTCTCCTCTGCGCGGCGTATTACACCATGTGGGTTTTCCAACCGTACAATTTTTCCCCTGACGAGAATACGCGCTTTCTCGTGACACGATTTCTTTTTGAGCACGGGCGTCTTCCCGTGAACGAAGAAACGATTGACCATACAATAGGTTTTGGGTATGCGCACATACCTACTATGTTCTGCAATATCGCAGGCGCTTTTTTCATGAAAATGGCCGCATTGTTCACATCAGACGCGGTTTTTTTGCTTCGCGCGGCGAGAATGGCAAGCGTCTTGTGCGTGACAGGAACGCTCTACTGGACAATCCGGGTGTCAAAACTCTTGTTCCAGCCACCATTCAACTGGCTTCCGGTATGCATCGTGGCGTTTTTGCCGCAGTTCGCCTCGATTGCCGGTTATGTCAACAATGACGGCGCTGCCCTTTGTGGAAGTTCCATGATTCTTTTTGCCTGGGTGTCGGCGATAGACAAGCGCTGGACATACGGAAACGCAACGATATTGGCGATTGGAATCGCCATGTGCGCAACAGCATACTATAACAGTTACGCATGGATACTGTTTAGCCTGCCAATGTTCCCGCTGACATATCATATTCGGAATGGACGAGCGGGGATGTTTAAAATGGGGCTGTTCATCGCGGCGGTAGCGTTTTGCCTTGGAAGTTACCTGTTTCTGCGTCACTTGTATCTTTATGGCGACCTGCTTGGCTTTGCGACCATCAGGAAATTTGCGGCTGAATACGCCGCACCAGAATTTGTCCCAGGCGTCAGGCAATCACTTCGCGACAAAGGATACACTCTGGCGGAAATGCTGTTCAAAAAGGATTGGATAATTTGGACCGCATATAGTTTTATTGGAATGTTCGGGCATATGATATACCAAGTGCCTAAATGGTGCTATAAAGCGTATGAGACGATATTTGCATTTGGGGCTCTTGGCGTTTTATGGAAAGCAGTTGATTGGACTCGCAATTGGCGGCATGTTAGTATCTGCAAATTAGCGCTTCTATTCTCCTTGATTGCCTGTGCGGCAATCACGATTGGATTAAGCATTCATTACAGCTTTACATGGGATTTTCAGCCGCAGGGTCGATATTGCCTTCCAGCACTTTTGCCTATTGCGGTATTGTCGGCGAAAGGCATTGAAAAAATCATATATGGGGTTGCCGCCCGCAAGATCCAAGGGATCGTTGTATTTGCGTTATGCCTTCTTCTCGGCCTCGTCACGGAGGCTGCCTACCTATCATTCCGAATCTCGCATTAATAGCAGTGACCTGGTTGAATCCTCGCATACTATGAAAATCTCGTTTGTCATTCCCTGTTATCGGTCAGAAAAGACAATTGAAGGGGTCGTCGCGGAAATCAAAGCAGTCGTTTCCACCCGGTCCGAAGCGGATTACGAGGTGATTATGGTGTCCGACAATTCACCTGACAACGTCCTATCCGTTATTGAAAGACTATGCCATGACGATCCACAGCATTGCCGGGGTCTTGAACTCGCCCGTAATTTCGGGCAGCATTCGGCCTTAATGGCTGGCTATTCGCGCTGCGACGGCGATCTGGTATTCTCCCTTGACGACGACGGACAGGCGCCATGCGATTCCATCTGGAAACTTGTCGACAAACTAGTCAATGGCGGTTACGATGTTGTATATGGCACATACGGAAGCAAGAAGCACAGCTTCTTCCGAAATCTGGGGAGCGGAATCAACGATTTGATGACGGTCTGGCTCCTTGGCAAGCCCTCCGGCCTGAAAGTGACTAGCTTTTTTGTCGCTCGGCGCTTTGTCGTGAGGGAAATGATTAACTACACAGGCCCGTATCCATATCTCTATGGACTGGTGTTCCGCATAACGAAAAACATAGGGGAGATTCCCGTCAAACACAGGGCGCGCCAGATTGGCGAAAGCGGATACAGTCTTGCTAAACTAGTTGGACTATGGATGAATGGTTTCACCGCGTTTTCAGTGAAACCGCTTCGCCTTGCATCATACACCGGTCTTGCATGCGCAATGATTGGATTCTCTTTCGGCATATGGGCAATTGTCAACAAGCTTTGCATCCATCCAAACGCACCGGTCGGTTTCAGTTCGCTGATGTCTGCAGTCCTTTTCATCGGTGGCACGATTATGCTGATTTTGGGTTTAATAGGGGAATACATTGGACGTATATACATTTGCATAAACTGTTCGCCACAATATGTCGTATCCAAGGAGATCAACATCCATGAGTGAACCCGCTGTGGAGAAACTTGCGTGGGATAGCGCATTCTTCGGCTTCGAGGTGGGGCGGGTCATACTGGAGAACGACGCCGATGCGGTGTGCCTTGCGGATGCCATAGGCGCTTCCGGATGCAGATGCGTGTATGTTTTCCTTCCGCTGGACTCCGCCGGTGCATCTGGCAAATGGGATTGCGCAAGGCGTGCGTTGACGGGCATGGGTGGACATTGCCAAGACACCAGAACGATTTACAAAAAAGAGATTCATGCAGGCACATCTCCTCGTTCGCCTGTTCCCGTATCCAATCTGACGCCCCGCCTTGAATCTTTGGCCGTGGAAAGCGGGGGCATGTCTCGTTTTTTCAAGGATGATGGGTTCCGTCCTTTTTTCGAGAGGATGTACAAGACGTGGCTGCGGAAGGATTTCGCGGTAGGAACGATATTTGCCCACTGCAATTCCGATGATTTCGACGGACTGGCCACTGTGACCATCGACGGCGAAACCGGCAGGATTGGGCTAGTCGCAGTTGATGGGCGAAGTCGCGGGAAAGGAGTCGCCACCAATCTACTGCGCGACATAGATTCCTGGCTATTTGCCAATGGCGTCGGCAACGTGGAAGTCGCGACCCAGGGCGACAATGTCGCGGCCAGACGACTTTACGAAAAGTCCGGCTTTCGGATTGTAAATCAAACGGAGGTTTGGCATGTGTGGACGAATCTCCGCCAAGTGGGAGGGAAACGATGATACCGTTCAACAAACCCTACATGACCGGCATGGAGACGGAATACATCCGTCAGGCCGTGGATTCGGGGAAGATTTCCGGGAACGGCATGTTCACCAAGCGTTGCCAGGAGTTTTTCGAGCAAAAATATGGATTCCGAAAATGCCTGCTGACTACTTCCGGCACCGATGCGTTGGAGATGTGCGCCATTTTATCGGAGGTGGGCCCGGGGGACGAAGTGATAGTCCCTTCCTACACGTTTGTCTCCTCGGCGCTCGCTTTCGTGCGGCAAGGCGCCAAAATCGTCTTTTGCGACAGTTGCCGCGACAATCCCAACGTCGATCCTGCGGAAATCGCGAATCTAGTTTCCCCGCGAACCAAGGTCGTCGTATGCGTCCACTACGCCGGCATCGCCTGTGACATGGACGCGATTATGGACATCGCCGACCGGCATGGTCTTCTAGTGGTTGAGGACGCCGCGCAGGCGATTGATTCCTATTACACGGGGCGAGATGGCGTCAAGCGCCCACTTGGCACCATCGGCCATCTTGCGGCCTTTTCGTTTCACGAGACGAAGAACATCATCTCCGGCGAGGGTGGAATGCTGGTCGTGAATGACGAGCGGTTTGCCAACCGCGCCGAAATCATATGGGAGAAAGGGACTAACCGCTCGCAGTTTTTCCGCGGCGAAGTCAACAAATATGGCTGGGTGGATACGGGAAGTTCGTTTCTGCCTTCCGAAATCGTTTCGGCGTTTCTCTGGGCGCAACTGGAGAACCTTGACCGCATTCAGGCGCGACGCATTGAAATCTGGAACAAGTATTTCGAGGCGCTGAAGACGTATGCGGACAAAGGGCTTTTCGCGCTGCCGACGATTCCCGACTACGCCACCAACAACGCCCACATGTTCTACCTCGTGTTCCCGTCGCTTGAAAAGCGGACTGACTTCATCGCGCGGATGAAGGGAAATGGGGTGTTGAGCGTCTTCCATTACCTGTCGCTGCACAAGTCCGATTTCTACAGGCCGTTCCACGATGGCAGGGAGCTGCCGAACTGCGACCGCTACGCAGACTGCCTTGTGCGCCTACCGATGTTCTACGAACTAGATGTGGAGAATGTGCTTGACGCCGTGAAAAAGACATTTCGCGATACTCCCTCGTCGTAGCCCCGTGTCAGCGCCGCCAGACCTCTGGGAGGAAATCCTTGACATGAAAGCTTCCGCAAAGATAGCCATCGTAATTCCATGCTACAACGAGGCCGCCACCGTGAAGTCAGTTGTGGTGTCATTTCGCAAGGCAATTCCCGAAGCCGACGTGTATGTTTATGACAACAATTCCACCGATGACACGGCGTTGCTGGCCTCGGCTGCCGGCGCCATTGTCCGCCGGGAACCCCGCCAGGGGAAAGGGAATGTCCTGCGCTCGATGTTTCGGGACATCGACGCAGATGCATACATCCTGGTGGACGGCGATGACACGTATCCCGCCGAAGCCGCTCCCGAAATGGTGCGCCTGGTTCTAGAGGAAGGCGCGGACATGGTTGTGGGCGACAGGCTCTCGTACACTTACGCCAAGGAGAACAGGCGGTTGTTCCATAATTTCGGCAACAACTTGGTGCGGGCGCTCGTCAACTGGCTTTTCCATGGGTCAATCTCTGACATCATGACTGGCTACCGCGCCTTCAGCCCGCTTTTCGTCAAGTCGTTCCCCATTCTTTCGCGGGGGTTCGAAATCGAGACCGAGATGACGATCCACGCATTGGATAAGAATTTCGTCGTGCGGAACGTGCCAGTAGAATATAGGAACAGGCCCACAGGTAGCGAAAGCAAACTCAACACCTTTTCAGATGGAATCAAAATACTCCGCACCATCTTCTGGATGCTCAAGGACTACAGGCCGCTCCTTTTCTTCGTGTTTCTCGCCGCGCTCGCTTGGGTTCTGGCGGGCGCTATGTTCATACCCGTGTTCATCGACTACTGCCGCACCGGTCTCGTGCCGCGGTTTCCGACGCTCATTGTGTCAGGAGTTGCCGCGACGTTCGGGCTCCTGTTTCTGGTCTGCGGGCTGATTCTGGACACAGTGGCCCAAAAGCACCGAGCCCTGTTCGAACTTCAGCTGACTATGCTCTCCAGTCTGAGGCGCGGCAAATGACAAGGGGGGACGTTTGCGTCCAACAGTCGCCTTTTATGGAGATGTCTCGACGACGAAAATCCTCCATTCCGACGCTCTGGCCATCTGACGAAGCCGGAGTCCGTCCCCGGCCATTTCCCCAAGGTTTCGGCGGCTCAACACCCAGCGCACGTTCCAGCGCCTGAGAACGGACATAGGCAAATCTACCTGGAAGGAGTCGGGCTGGAGCAGACGGAATATCGGCTTTCCCTCGGGGTTCACGTCGAGGCGCATGCTGCAGGCGTAGCGATTCCAGACATCCATTGCCTTGCCGTCGGGATCGATTTCCATCCACCGTTCCCGAACCGGATAGGAGTTGACGGAGTTGACGGTCGGGGCTCCGGCCAAAAGCGGGTATTGGTTCATCGGGAAGGTTTCGGCGTCCACCAGCCATGTTCCGCCATCGGACTCGACGACCGACCGGATTTTCCGCGCGAGATTCGACATCCGGACGCCGGCGTCGCCACGCTGGATGGGGTTGACGAAGGCGCCACCGAGAATCGCGAGAACGACGGCGAAAGCGGGCGCCAACAGGCGATGGTGGAAGAAGCGAAGCCAGAGAAAACCCCCCGATGCCGAAACGGCAAAGACCGCCGCCAGGTGCGCCAGGGACAGGTATGTCGGGTAACTCCGATGGGCGAGCAGCGTCGATAGACCCGCAAAGACGACTGCCGCCAGGGCTGCGAACGGGACGCGTGGCGAAGGGCGCAGCAGAGAAATGACGCGGATGAGAAGCAGGAACTGGGCGAAGCTGAATGCAACGAGCGCACGGGCGTCCGTTGAACGGGACAGTTGCGTGGCGGCCGCCGCCCATCGGGGAAGCCCGGAGATGGCATACACCCCCAGCAAGACGCAGGCCGCGACCAGCAGCAGACTGGGCAAATCGCAGACCTTCCGGCGTAGAAAAAGAAAGGCCGCCAACATGATTCCAAGGGGGAAGAAGTCGAGGAACACCGCGAGTTCAAAAGAATTGGAGTTTTCAACTGTGGACGAAGTCCAGGGAAAGAAAAGGTTGCCCCATGACGCGCCGAGCTTCCTGCCGCCTCCGCCGCCGCAACTGAACCGCCGCCCCGGATACTCCGTGCCAGCCGTAATGCGAAACGCCTCGGAGGAGAGTCTGAGATACCAGGCAAGGAACCCTGCCGCCGCGAGGACGACGACTCCGGCGAACAACCATGTGGCGGAGTCCGCGCGGAAACCTTTCGCGCGGCGCAGGACCGTCCAGAGCGCCAGGGCTCCGAACACGTATGCGAAAGGAACCTGTGCGGCCGGGTAGAGCGCCATTGCGTAGGCTACGGCGGAATATCCCATCCCGACTATGGGAAGCCATCGGGTCCGCAATGAGGACTCCCGCATGAAACGATCCAGGCAAAGGACGAACAGGGAGCCGGAAACCATAATCTCGACCAGGGCGTTGACCGCGCCCCACCACTGCACGGCGGGCGCGAACATAACCAACGCCGCCGCCGCTCCGGAAAGAGGTTTGTCGCCGGCGGTCAGCAGCTTGAAGAGTTCGTAGGCGACAAGCAGAAGCGCCAGCCACCTGCCGACCCAGAAAAAGGCGAGGCCGTGCCGGAATCCAAACAAGACGTGTCCGGCTAGAAACGGGCGGAAGACGAGGAGTGGATGGCGGACCGGCTGGGCGTAAACGGAGAACATGTCCGTTGGGGCGGCGCGGGGGATGTCGTTGAAATACGGCCAGGCGGGTTTCGCGAGCGACTGCGCGAGCGTCATAGGGGTGAACACCGCCCATTCATCGGATCGGATGTCGCGTTCAATGCCGAAAAGGGGGGCTTCCGCCCTTTTATTTGGAACATACCGATTCCAGAAGGCGATTGACGATCCGTTCAAATTGAACATGACGGCAAAGGCCAGGACTCCAGCCGCCAGTGCGTATCGGTTGCGGTCTATGGCGGACCAGACGACATCTGCCGCAAACGCCGCGTGGAGGAGCAGAAGAAACGCCGGGAAGAAGAGAATGAGCGGGCGGAGGAAAAACGCGCCCGAAGACCAGGGGCGCACGAGGAAACATTCAAGAAGCGCCGCAAGGCAGGTTGCAACGATCAAGGATGCTCCGGCGGCGGCGAAGACGCGAACCGCCCGGTTGCCCCACGGCATTTTTCCAGAAGTGCGCGTCGTCATTTCAAAATGCCCATCAAAACCGCGATGAATGCTGCCGCCGCATTGCCACGTTCGACGATGACGGCGTTTTCTCCCTTCAGGATTGAATGCTTTCCGTATAGGTCGAATGCATTGCGGTCGGAGAAGAACACTTTCCAGAAATAGGCGTAGTTCTGGCGCTTCATGGCATTGCCGTCAGAGTCCGAGCCAGAGAGGTCGTTGTTCACGTGAATCGGCAGGAAAGAACGCCCGACGGCCCAATGCGGGTTGTAGCGGAAGTCGGATGCGTCATTAGCCGAGGGGTAGCAGACGATGTCGGCGTCTTCGAGCAGGTCGGGCCATTCGCCGGACTCGTCGCGTGTCGCGGATTCAACGCGGCATTCAGGGAAGGCCTTCGAGATTTCGGATGCGCAGGAGGAGAGTCGCGATTGCCAGTCCGCGCAGCGTAAATCGGGAATGACCGTGATTCGCATGTCGAAACCGGGGTTGGAATGCATGGCGGACAGGAGAGGCCCTGCGGGGAATTCCGACGGGGAAAAGACGAGGAATCTGATGGACACGGCCTTCCCCGACGCAATACGCGCGCGGATGCGGGCGATGGTCGCATCAAAGGAATGGACATGATTCAGACGGGCCTCGCGGATCTTGTCGTGGTCCGGTGCGTTTGATCCTGCGCTTGACCAAGGAATCAGTTCCGCCAGCGCGGGGGCGGCTTTCCTTACGAGCGATTTGATTTCCTTGGGATCCTCGTCGTTCTCCCCCTTGACGGCCTTGACTTTGATAAGAGGCATCCGATACTTTGATAGAATCGTCGCGGGCCGGGCCGGGGGGAAGGCGAACTTTTTGGGAGAGGATTCTTTTATGTAGAAATTCCAGGGAACGAGCGTATCGCATTGATATCCCGCATTCGTCAGAACCTGCGTGAGCTGGGTTTCATAGTGGATGATCACCCACCAGCGGTTGGGCTCGCGGTGAACGGAGTCCAGGAAACGGCTCAATTCCGGCCCGTCCAGCACGCGTCTCCGGAAAACCAGGAAAAACGACTGGATGTGTTCGATTCCAAAACCATTGAAGGCCGTAAGCCCCCAGAAGTCGCAGGGGCGGGAGGCCATTGTCTGGAAGGTTTCCCTGAGCGGAACGACGGGGCCGTAGCAGGAATCGTTCGCCAGAATCAGCTCGTCTGCGGATCCTGGATCCAGTAATCCCGCCCGACGCGCTTCGTCAAAGCCGATCTTGTAGGATCCGAAATCGTATTGGCCGTGATGGCGGAAGACGGCGATGCGGACGAGACCGTCAAGTTTCCGGATTTCGTCTGGAAAGACGGGCGAATTAGACACGAACACGATTTGATCCACGACCTCCCGAAGTCCGCGCAGGTAGAACAGCGTTGTTTCAGGAATGCGGCCTTTGCCGCAGAATGCGGCGAAGACGGCGAGACGGCGATTGACGCCCGGCCCGCCCGGGAACTCTGCTCTCGTCTCCACGGCCCCCTTTGGGAAGGTCTCCGGCGGGATTTCAAGGTATGACATCTGGCGGTTTTCGCAAAGGCCGTTGCGCTCGAAATGAATCAGGGGGTTCACCTTGGCCAGCATGACATCCGGGTTGAGCGAGAGGTATTCCGCGCCGACAAAGTCGGGACCTGGATTCCAGGTCGGATCCAGGCCGTTGCGGACATAGTGCGCGGCCGGATCGACACCCGAGCGGATAACCTCCGGATAGTTTTCAAGATACCACTGGGCGTCGAACCACTTGGACGAGCGAACGAGCGCGATTTCCTTTTTTTCCAAAGGAAAGTATCCGCCGCCGAGAAGCCAACGCCACGCCGACGGGGATGTGGCGTAGCGGAAACACTTCAAAAGGGAGGTGAATCCGTCGCGACGAATGAGGTTGAAGAAGGTGACGATTGATGCGGGCGGAAATTTCATGTTGCGTCAGAATTCAATCGTGGACAAGCGATGGCACATTCTAACAAAGCGCGGTTGCCAACGCAAATGCGCATAGATGATTGGCAATTTGCAAGTGAGGCGTAGGGACGCGTGTCGCCGCCGGCAGTCGCGAGGACGGGAAGGAACGACCGGCCTACGGCCCAGTGCGGCCGGTATGGGAATGGGAAGGAGGAGTGGTTTGGTGGATATACGGCGATGTCCGCTTCCGCAAGCACATCGGGCCATGCGCCATCGGGATTTGGCTTCGGACGGATAGTGCTGTCCTTGGGAAGGCCTATGGCCATGGCGGCGGCGCAGGCGTCCATGTCGGCATCGGGATTGTCGGTTCGACGATCCGGAACGATGCAGGCGACGGCGCGGAACGGCCTCGCGCGTCCAGAAGCCAAGGCGTCGAAGAGGTCTTTCGCGGGAAAAGAGTCGGGAGATGAAACGAAAAACACGCATTGGACGACCTCCCCCCGGGATACCTTCGCCTGGATTGCGGCGGCCTTCTTCGGGAACGAGGCCGGAAGCCCCTCGCGGAGGGCACGAAGCCACTCCTGCTTGCGGGACGATTCGGCCTCTCCGTTCCGGGGTCTGGATACGACGAGCCTCGACAATTCGGAATTGGCATTGTGGAGAAACGCGAGTGTTTCGTCAAGCGGCTCCTCGATTTCCCCATCCAGCGCCTTGACCTTGACTAGGGGGGCTTTAAAACGGCGGAGCAGCGTCAGAGGGCGAAGCATCGGGTTAGGGGACTTGCCCGTTTCATTCGGCGTTTCGCCGAATGGCACAAAGGAATCGGGACGGTTGCCGGCCTTTCGAAGCGATTCCGCAAGCGACGTCTCATAATGGAGGACGACGCTTCCACGGCCAGCCAGGGCGGTTACGCCGTCGAGGAAACGGGCCAGTTCCCCGCCGTCGAGAACCCTTCTCCGAAAAACGAGGAAAAAAGACTGGAGGTGCTTCGCGCCGAGCTCCTCGTTGGCCGTCATCCCCCAGAAGTCGCAGTCGCGGCGGCGCATGGACGCAAACATTTCCGCGAAAGGGAAAACCGGGCCGTAGCAGGAATCGTTGCAGAGGATCAGCTCGTCAACGGCCTCCGCGTCAAGAAGCTTCCGCCCCCTGGCCAGCCTGAACCCCCGCTTGTAGGAGCCGAAGTCATATTCGTCGTGCTGTTCCGCCAGAATGTCGGACACGAGGCCGTTGAGCTTTTCCGCTTCGCCCGGCAGCAGGGGATTGCTGGCGACGAATACGATGTTGTCCGCCACGTCGGCCAATCCTCGGAGGTAGAACAGAGTGCGTTCCGGTATGCGGCAGTCAGACGAATGTGCGGCGAATACGGCGGTACGGCGCAACCGGGCAGGGCGGAGAGGGAAACTTGCCCGGACGGGCCTGGCCTCTTCTGGATAGCTGCAAAACGTTTCAAGAAACGAGACGCATCGCCCCTCCGCATTTCCGCCCCGCTCGTAGTGGAGCAGCGGGTTGACTCCAATGGCTGCCACATCGAGGTTGAGGGCGAGATATTCATCGGCCACGAAATCCGGCCCGGGTGAGACGCGCCCATCCGTACCTTCGCGCAGGTAATGGGCTTCGGGGGAGATTCCCAGCCGGGATGCTTCGGGATACTCCCGGACATACCACTGGGCGTCGAACCACTTGGACGAGCGAACGAGCGCGATGTCCTGCTCCTGGTCTTCCGCCCTGAAGCGGCCGCCGCGCAGGAGCCATAGCCAGGCGTGGCTGGAAAAGGCGTAGCGGGCGCATTTCCCGAAGAAGGCGACTCCGTCGCGGCGGAGCAGTCGGGCAATGGTGGTCGGCGAAAAAATCATGGCCGGACGAAAATCGGTTTCCTGGCGAATGTCAGGCTCCTGAGACACTCGTTTTTCGCCGCAAGCAGATTCTTCGCCCCGGGATCCCAGCTGGCGGGGCTGTCGTCACGATACACGATGATGTGCGATGTGAATGCCACGGGCGGAGAAGCGAGCATGCGCGCCGCAAGACGGGCCTCGACATTGGAGATGGGGGGCGCCTCCGATGTGGCGGAATGTGCTCCGGCGCGCCGGAAGGCGAAGGCCCCGACGCAGGCGAATGGCCCGGGGAGTGCGCCTGGGGCCGATTCGGCCTTTCCGCCGAAGTAGCGTTCTCCGACCATCGTCCTCGTGAGTCCGAAAACTCCGTTGATGTCCGGCCCGAGGACGATTCTCGCGGCGAAGGTCTTAAGGGCGTCTGGGCGTAGCCTGTCTCCGGAGAGAACCGGAACGACCCAGTCGGCGGATGCGGCCGCGATTCCGGCCTCCAGCGCGGCTGCCGTGTCCGACCCTTCTGGCGCAGGAACGAAGCGCAACTTGCCGGAGATTCGTTCGTCGGACATCCAATCGCGGCGTTCGCCGTTTCGGGCTTGGCCGCCGCCATGCGCCGAAACGACAATCAATTCGAAATGGCCATAGGTTTGTTCCGCCACCGAGCAGATGGTCGCATCGTCCAATTTTGCGCGATCCGTTTCCGCCATTACGACTGAGAACCCGGGTTGCTCCGTTTCCATGCCGTTCACCAAAAGCCTTCCCCCCCCGCAACGGGCGCGGTCTTCCAGCCGCAGAAAAGGAAGGAGCGAATCGGCGAGTGCGGGATGCCTCTGGAAAAGGAACAAGTCCATGCGCGACCTCAGTTCAAGCACGTCGGCCATGCTGTCGCCTACGCATTCGCGCATAAGGTAGGAATCGCCGTGGAGCCGCCACTTCGTGAGTTTCTCGCGGACGACCCAGACGTCGTTGTCGAAACATATTTGGCGCCAAAGCCATACGTCGAGGTTGGAGGGGAATGGAACCGACAGGATGTCGCATGAAAGCAATGTGGAGCGGCGAACCATGCAGATCGAAAATGTTAAAATCCAGTTGTGCTCCCTGAACAAGATTGGCGAAATGCGGTTGCGGACGCCATCGACGACAACCCTTTGCCTTGCGAAACATTCCTCCATGTCGCTGCAGCGTTTGGGGTCCCCGAATGGTTCGATGTCGTTGATGACGACATTGGGCTCGCCCCAGCGCTCGCGGAGGAATTCGACCTTCTTTTCGAGATGGTCGGGGGTCCAGAGATCGTCCGCTTCGCAGAAGGCGACGAACTCGCCCGTCGCAGTTTCGGCACCGAGCTTCACGCTGGCTGGAAGGCCTTTGTTCATTCCGCCCTCGTGCTGCAGGAGCCGGACAGACGGCCATTTCGCCTCGTATTCCCGGATGATGGAAACGCTGTCGTCCTTCGAGCCGTTGTCCACCACGAGAATCTCATGGGCGGGATAGGTCTGGGCGACGAGGGCGTCGAGCGTCTCCCGGATTATGTGCGCGTAGTTGTAACTCGTGACGACAACGCTGACAGTCGGGCGGTAGTTCCGCAAGATGCGGCTGCTGCGTTCGCGCTCCTCCGGCGGGAGGTCGGGAACGGCTGCCGACTTGAGGGCGGGGAAAGGCGCAAGGCGTCCGCCGCGCAGGAGCCAAAGCCAGGCATCGCGGGAGGCGGCGTAGTGGACACATTTCAAAAAGAACACGAATCCGTCGCGGCAAAGGAGGCGGAGGAGGGCGACAGGAGCGGTCATAGGGGATTTCATGGATGGACGTAGAACGGTTTCCCGAATGGGGCGATGGCCGGATTGGCGGCGAGGAAGGCGTCGCGCTCTTCATCGCCGACGGCCAGCAGGAAGCCGGGGCGTTTTGGATTGGCCAGGCGGTGGACGGGAACGAGTCCTGGCGCGGCCTCGGGGCGGACGTATCCGATGACCTTCTCGTATTCCCAGTCGGCTGGGCGTTCGCGGAAGGCCGCGGCTTCGCTTTCGCCGGCGGCGAAGGCATGTACACCATCGGTGAGGCTCAGGAACCGCATGAGGGGAACGGTGCCGGGAATGGAGGTTCGAAAGGCCCGGAACACAATGCCGTCGCACGCCCAGTCCGATAGATTATAGAAAATGTTCTGCATCTCCTCTCGTTCGGAGGTGAGCAGTTGGCTGCCAAGGCTCCGGGAGCGAAACCGGGCGACGAGGAGGGTCCCGTCGTCTTGTTCCTGGTGTCGTTTTTTAGAAAGCGAGAGGAACGGAGCCGTGGAGAACTCTCCAAATTTAGGACAGACTTCGGCCGCGGGTCCATCCATGACAACTCGCCCTTTTTCCAGCCAAATGGCGCGAGAGCAGAGCTGGCGGATGTCTTCAAGGGAATGCGAGACGAAGAAGACCGTCGCGCCGGCCTTGACGATTGTGGAGATGCGGGCGCGGCACTTGGCCTGGAACGCGGCGTCGCCGACGGCGAGGACTTCGTCGAGAATCAGGATTTCCGGCGTGGCGGCCGCCGCGATGGAGAAAGCGAGGCGCATTGTCATGCCGGAGGAATAAGTACGAACTGGCGCGTTGATGAAGTCGCCAAGTTCAGAGAAGTCGATGATGTCCGCCTCGTGCGCCTTGAGCCAGGCTTTCTCGTAGCCGAGGATGGCGCCGTTGAGGTAGATGTTCTCCCTGCCGGTGAGCGTTGGGTCAAGTCCGTTGCCCAGGGCCAGCAGCGGCGCCACCTGGCCACGGACGGCGATGGAACCGGATGTCGGGTTGGCGATGCCGGTCACTAGTTTCAATAGCGTGCTCTTGCCCGCGCCATTGCGTCCCACCAGGCCCACGGACTCGCCGCGTTGAATTGAAAAAGACACGTCATCCACTGCAAGGAACCCCTTGTGGCGCACATGTCCGCGTATGGCGTCCAAGACCCATTTCTTCAGACTCCCCTTCTTGTCGGTTGGCGCGGAGAAGCGGAGGGAAACATGGCTGGCTTCGATTAGGGTTTCCATGTGGTGGTAAGGGCTAGAGGGCTAGAGGGCGGAAGGGGTTGAGGGCTAGAGGGATAAGGCGAACTTGTTTTTGAGGGAGCGGAATACGAACATCCCCAACGCGAGCGCGACTACGGCGAACACGGCGCAGGCCGCGAATTCGCTCGTCGGCGGGACTTCGCCATTCAATGCCGTCCTGGAGAAGTGGATAACATGGTAGAGGGGATTGAAGTAGAGCATGTATTGGTGGCCTTCGCGCAAAATCGAATCAGGGTAGAAAACCGGCGTCGCATACATGAAGAGCATGCAGGCGAACCCCCACAGGAAGGCGATGTCGTGGAAGAACACGGCAAGAGCCGCCAGCACCAGGCCGACGCCCAGCGCGAAGACGAGCATGCATGCCGTGCTGTATGCGATGAGAAACATGGTCGGGCGCAGCGGAACGCGGGTAAGCACGACAACGAAGACCAGTGGGATAAGCGCGAAAAGGAAATTAATGAGACTGGAAATGGCCCGTGTTACCGGATAGGCCCAGAGCGGGACCTTGACTTTTGTTATTAGAGCCTGGTTTTCCCTTATGGATCGCATAGTCGAAGTGGTCGTTTCGTTGAAAAACTGGTAAAAGACTATGCCTGAAATCAAATACAGGGGGAAATTCGGAATTGCGCTCTTGAACACAAACGAAAAGACCGCATAGAGCAACCCCAGCGTCAGAGTGGGTTCCAGGACGCACCAGAACATTCCAAGAATGCTTCTGTCGTATCGCGCCTTGAAATCGCGCTTGACCAGTTCCGACACAAGGAACCAGTCGTGCCAGAATCCAGGCTTCCTGTATGGCTTCAATTTCGTATCCATTATCTGAATTTCTCGCGCAATGATTATACTTTTTTCTTTTATCGTTTGTCAATAAGTCTGTTTCAAAAGCAAAAGAGATATATTCTGTTGCCTTTCAAGGTGCCAGAAAAGAAATGGACTCGAAACACGCTGCAAGCGCCGGCGGGAAGCCGCGTTCGTCATGGCGTTCCTTCGCGCGGATGCGGTAGAGCGCCGTTGCCGGAAGGACAGTGGTGTCGTCGGCAGGGCGCGTCACGCGCCAGGTTCCCTTCTGGAATTCCCTCCCTGGCTTCAACTCGACTTCCGTTGCCGATGAGGCCGAGCAGGGGAACGGCGTCTCCAGGCGCAGTTCCTGCGGCGGGGCGTCCAGGCCGTCGCGTGTCCACCACGAGGCGGAGAAGGTGATTTCAACAGATTCTCCGGGTGCGGGCACAGGACCCCAGAAGGCGGCGCCGTCGCATGCCCAGCGGCCTGGCTTGTCTCGCCTTGGAACATCCCATCCACCTGGGGCCATCCCAAATGGGAGGGCCAGTCCGGGCCGAAGCGCCGTGCCGTCGTGCAGCGCCGCAATCCCCTCCATGGAGTCGGCGGGGTAAACGCGCAGGAAGGCGAAGGTTCGCTTGGTGCCGGTAACCCTCGCGGTGCCGAAACTCCCACCCGCCGTGCGCAGCACTTTGTTCCAGATGGGGTCGCCCTCCGGGCAGAGGACGATGCCGTTTTCGGCAATTGGCGCGGGAATGGTGTCGAGCGCCACGACGTAAACCGGGCGGCGCTGCGCCTCTCTGCGAAGCCAGTCAACGACCGCGCCGTGCCCGAGGGCGTTCGATGCCGCGTCGTTCAGCCCGAAGACCTCGTGTCCGGGCGTGGCCGCGATGGAAGTGGAGTCCGGGATGCGGGCGAAGAGATAGAGGGCGTCGGGCCGCATGGCCTTTTCAACCCACCCGACGAGTTCGGGTGCGCCCCATTCGCTGCCACCGCCGTATGCGAGCGGCATGGAGAACAACTGCACAGCCGCGCAGAGGGGGACAAGCGCCACCGTCGCGCGCCGCAGCCAGAGGCCGATGCGCCAAGTGGCGCCTTCGGCGTCGAAGGCCGCGTAAAATGCGGCAAGCGGGAGCAGCGTCAGGAATGGCATAGACCGGCGGAGCGACCAGAGCCCGACATGGACTTCGTTGCCCTGGACCTTGAGGAAAGGGAGCGCCGCGGCGGTGAGGGCGGCCACGATGAAGCAGGCCGAAGGCCGTCGCATCGCGAATGCGGCCGCGTATAGGGTCGCGAGGGCGGGAACGGCGAAGCGCAGGCCGTCGCTGTCACGCAGGAGGGCGGCGCGTGTACCGGGCATCGCGCATGCCGCCGCCAACGCCAAGGCGGCAGCCACGCAACCAATGATGGCGGCGGCAACGCCAGCTTGGGGCCGCGCCGCCAAAGCGCGCAGCCGTGGCGAAAAGGACGCGGCCACCAGCAGCGCCGCCAGCGGCACCAACGCCGTCAGGCCAATGGCTATTGTGCGGATGTCTGGGCTTACGGCGATCATATAGCGCAGTCCGGCCAGAGACAGGAAGTCGCCGTAGGGCGCGGCCACGCACTTGGTGGACCAGACAAGCGGCGCGACGCCAGCGGCCGCGCCGATGGCCAGGGAAAGGGCATGGCGGGGGCGGCCGGCGCGCAGCACCGCGAAGGCGGCAATGGGCAGCGCGCAGACGGAGAGCGTCTGGTGGAACGCCACGGAAAGGCCCAGTAGCAGGCCCTCCGCCGCGCCGAATGCCACGCATGCGGTGCCGCTCTTGTGAGGGGCGCGGAATGAAAGCGAGAGGGCGAGCGCGGCAAGCAGCGTCGCCATGCCTTCGGAAAAAGGCGAAAGGCAGAAATGCGCCGGCCACGGTGTTAGCAGCGCGACGGCGAGGGCAAGCCCTGCTGCGGCGGCCAGGGCCCCAAAGGTTCGGCGCGGTGCGGCCCACAGCGCCATTCCGACAAGAATCGCCAGAGCCAAAGCTACCGGAAGGCCGGGCAGGAAGGCGCGTTGCAAGGGACAAAATGGCTGGAAGAATGGCTTGGCGATGAAGGTGTCCGTTTCAATTTCGTGGGCGAGGTCGTGAGTCTTGCGCGACAAAATTGGGCGGTAGGTAATCGTTGGCCGCACCGCTTCAGGCACGGAGGCGAATGCCCCGTCGCGGTAGCGCAGCGGCAGGCCTTTTGAATAACCGCGCGCAAGGGCGCACAGGGCGGAATCGTCAAGGCCGGTGAAGACGACATCGCCATGGGAAGGGCAGAAGCGCGCAATCGCCAGGGCTGCGACGATTGCCGCCGCGATTGCGGCGATCCTTGCCGTCCGCCCGACGGAACGATTCCCGCTGTCGATGCGGGATGTGGCTGTGGAACTGGGAGGTGCGTTGTCTTCCATGATGCCCTTTCGTGATGGAAAAGATTCTACCACAGTTCCGCACGATGCGCGGAATATGCCGTCGTGCTGTCATGCGTATGGCTTGCGCCGGAAGTCCAACTTTGCTAGCATTGACATGTGAACTAATGAAAAACCTCGTGATCATACCCGCCTGGAACGAGGACAAATGCATCGAGGGCGTCATCTCCGAGTTGCGCCGCGACGCGCCGGGCTTTGACTTCGTCATCGTCAACGACGGCTCTACCGACAGCACTGAAGAAGCCTGCCGCCGAGTTGGCGCCACGGTCCTCGACCTGCCCGTCAACCTGGGCATCGGCGGAGCCGTCCAGGCCGGCTACCTCTACGCCATGCGAAACGGCTACGACACCGCCACGCAGCTCGACGGCGACGGCCAGCATCCGGCCTCTGCCCTTCCGGCGATGCTTGAGCGTTTGCGCGCCGAATCGGCCGACATGGTAATAGGCTCGCGCTTCATCGAGGGGAAGGGCTTCCAGTCCGCGCGCCTGCGCCGCATCGGCATCCGCCTTCTCTCCCTCTGGATGAAGGTCCTCACAGGGAAAACCATTACCGATCCAACCTCCGGTCTTCGCATGGTCTCCCGGCGCCTCATCCGCGTATTCGCCCAAGACTACCCCAACGACTATCCAGAACCGGAAAGTGCCGTCAACGCCCTTTCCCGTGGCGCGAAAATTGTCGAAGCCCCCGTTGAAATGAGGGAGCGCGCCGCCGGAACGTCTTCGATTTCCATGAAGAGAAGCTTCTACTACATGGTCAAGGTCAGCATCGCGATGGCAGTGGCGCGCTTCCACAATCGAAAGGGAAAGGCATTGGCATAATGATCTCCACCCGAATCCAGGTTCTCATCCTCGTATCCATGTTCCTTTGCGTGGCGTCCATCATCCGCCTTCTGGCAAAAGGCAAGATGGACTACAAGCTCGGCATCATCTGGGCAATGGTTTTCACGGCCATCGCGGTGCTGTCGCTCATCCCGCGCACGCTGTCGCGCATAGCGGCCTTTCTCGGCATAGCGTCGCCTGTGAACATGCTCTTCTTCCTTGGTTTCCTCCTCTGCGCTGGAATCATTTTCACCTTTTCGCGCCGAATATCGAGGCTGCAAATGCAGGTGCGCCGTCTGACTCAGGAGATCGCCATAGTCAAAGCCTCACCAAATACCGTCAGACAGATTGCAAAATGAAGGCATTCCTCACAGGCTTCGCTTTTCTGGTGATTTTCGCGACGGCGAACTGGACTCTAGGCTCCACCGCGCTCCACCCCGCGCTTACCATCGCCCTGCTTGCCTTCGCGGGCATCGCCTTTGCGGCAACAACGCTTGTCGCCAAACGCCTTTGGAGGGGCGGCGGAGCCGGCTCCTGCCCGACAGCCGATTCCAATGAGGCGGTCGTCTTCTTTGTCGCCCTCATTCTCGCAACTCTCACTTCGTTCGCCTACAGTGGAATCTATTTCTTCATCGGCTGGCCGCCAATCAGCCATGGCGTTACCGCCTTTCTCCGTTCTGGTGTAGTCCTCTTCGCCCTCCTTACGCCGGTCGCCGCCCTTGTATTCCAGCCCATGCGGCGCAAAGGCTGGACGGTTCCTCTCCTTGCGCTTCTGCTTGTCGCTTCCGAAATCCTCGCCGCCGCCGCACTAATCCGCTTCACGGGCTTCGGGCCAATCTACACCGACGACCATCCCTCGTTCTTATTCCGAGTGGCTGAGTTCTGGGGTTCCTTCCCCTGGCGCGAGAACTATGTTCCGCATTGGAACGCCGGCGTCGTGAACAGCGTCCTCACATCTTCGGGCATTCCCGGATACGCGCTCTTCTCCGCGCCGCTGCACCTCATATTCCGACAGCCGCACCTCTACCACACGACCGCCTTGATCGCATACCATGTCGTCTTCACCCCATGGCTGGCGATCTGGGGCTTCCGCGCCTGCCGCCACGACTGGGCAACCGCGCTTACCGGCGGAGTGCTCGCCCTCTTCGCAAACAAGCTCTTCTTCATCTGGACGCTGCGCTTCGGAACCGTAGGCGCGGCCGTGTCATGGGCCGCCACGCCTGCCGCGATTCTTTTCGCCTACGCCATCGCCGAGGAAGGGCGCACCGACTGGCGAACAGTGGCCGGACTGGCGCTGTCGGCTTCGCTGCTCTGCGCATGGCCGCAGATGTGGCTCTTCGCGGCAATCGTCGGCCTTGCCGTCCTGACCTCATGCCGCAGCATTCTTGGCCCTGGCAAGTGGCGCCGCGCCTTCGCCTTGGCGGTGGCGGGTGCCATCGCCATGCTCCTCACGGCCCATTCGCTTGTTGCTGCAAAGGGGTCGAAGGATCTGATGGAATACGTCTCCGAGCGCCCCGACCCCATCGGTGGCCTGGCCCTGCTGGCCGCCTCGTGGAAGATGTTCCGCCTAGTCCTTTCCAAGAACCTCGTGACGCAGGCGAACCCGCTTGTCCTCGTGTTCGGCCTTGCCGGACTCCTGACATTGCGCCCAAGGCCCATGCGCCGCTGGATCGCCCTGATCCTCGTCCTCTCAGCCGTCATCTTTTCAGCCGGGGCGTCTCGGTACCCCAACATGCAACTCTACCGCATGGCGATTCCATTCGCAATGGCCCTCGCCGTTCCCGCCGCCATCCAAATCGGCGGGGTCTGGCGCCAGGGCAGCCCCCTCGCCGCACCGCTCCAGGGCGCGGTCGCCATGCTTCTAATCTTCGGGGCAATCAACACGGCGCGCATCTACCATGCCGAAGACCCCTCGCCTTTCGACAAGTTCGACCCAACGATCAAGGCCCTTGCGGATTGGGTTTCGGAGACTGTTCCCGAGGGCTCGCGCGTGGCCTTTGCGGGGCGGACCTCCCACGCCTACGGCCATGCCCACATCGCCTACCTGCCGATTCTCACAGGGCGCGAGATGATGGCATGCGACTACTACGAATTTCCACCTGGCACATACGAACCCGATTTTCCACCAGCTGCGGCGCGCGGGCAGGAGGGCGGCATCCACGCCTACCTCCTCGAACACCGCGTCACCCATGTGATTACCTGCCGCCCGAACTACATCGACTTCTTCGAGTCCAACCCAGACCAATACGAGCCTGGGCCTCGCTTCCTCTACCGCCACGCCACCGGCAGCACCGACATACGCACCTTCGCCGTGAAGGGCCCGCAGCCGGACGACGCCGGAGTCCACGCCAAGGCCACCTTCAATCGAATCGAGGTGGATTTCGACGCCACCCCGCCCGAGAGCGTTGTCCTAGCCTACCACTGGCACGACAGGCTTGTCGCCACGCCGCCGGCGGAAATCCTCCCGAAGCCAACGGCCACGCCGGGCGAGGTTCCATTCATCGAGCTCCATCCGAATGGCTCCTCCCATGTCTCCATCAAGTATCGCAGCAGGTTCTAGAATGAAAAGGCTTCTTCGCGCAGCCCCGCCACTTCTCTTCTGCGTAGGCGCCGTGCTCCTTGTCCGCGCCGCCTGGCAAGCCGCCTACAGCCCCAGCATGGACTACGCCGTCGTGGTCGAGATGGCGCGCGACATGGCCTCCGGCGCGAACTACCCGACATTCTTCTACGGCCAGTCCTACATGGGGTCCTTCGAACCTGCCGCAAGCGCCCTTCTTTGCGCCCTGTTCGGGCCACACCCATTCTGGGTCTGCATGGGCAGTGCGCTCTTCGGCATCGCGACTCTCTTCGCCGTCATGCGCATGGCGCGCCGTCTTGGAGGCAACGCGGCATCCGCCATTGCCCTGGCCTTTGCCATCTGCGGTGGCGCATACTGGGTCCACTTCATGGTTTCGCCGCGCGGCGGCTACGCCCTCGCGACACTTCTCTGCCTCTTGGCCCTCCATCTCGGCACCATCGCCGAGTTCATAGATGGCGCGACGGGCCGCGTCCGCATCGCGCCATCCGCCATTCTTGGTCTCACTGCCGGTCTTGCCTTCTGGAACTTCTGGCTCGCCCTCCCGGCATTCGTCGTCGCCGGCGCTGCGCTCCTGGTGCGCCTTCGCTTGAAGGCCCTTTCCCCGCGCCTTCTGTTTCCCGCCGCCATCGCATTCCTCGTCGGCTGTTCCCCCTGGTGGATTTTCGCCATCCGGCATGGTCTTGGCGCATTCGCCTCCAGCGGCCCCCTGCCGCCGGGCATTCATGGCCTTGCCGACATCGTCGAAATAGTGGCCATACGCTTCTATGGCGTCGCGGCCAACGCACCGGCCTTCTGGCGTTCGCCATTCCCGTGGGTTCTCATAGCCATCGCGGCCTTCACGGCAGTTGACGCGGCCATCGGCGGCAGTCGCGACCGCCGCCGCTTCTTCCTCGCGACCGCCCTCTACGCCCTGCTTTTCCTCATGGCCTACTGCGCCACATCCTTCGGCTCACTGAAGGTCGCGCGCTACTTCGTGCCCTTTGTCCCGACATTCGCCGTAGCCGGCGGCAGCGCCATCGGCGCGGCGCTGCGGCGCTTAGCCCAGCGGCCGCGCCACATTGCCATGCCATGCGCCGCGGCAGTCCTTCTCGCCGCATACGCCACATTGGTGGCGCCCGCCTCGATTCGCGCTTCCGAGGAACTCATGGATGGTCTCCGGCGCAAGGGCGAGGCGTGGGCGCAGCTGATGACCGCCGCCGCCGAAGATCCGACCCTGGCGCAGCCTGCCTTCGCAGACTTCCGTCTCTTCGGCGCCAACTGGGTCACAGACCGTAAGCTCTGCTTCTCCTCCCCCCTCTGCTGGCGCTACGAACCCTTCCTGCTGCGCCTGGAGAAGGCCGATGCCCCCGTCGTCATAGACGACTCCCAGGCCTTCGGCCAATTCTGCCACTCCACGCAGGGCCGATGCCAGACGCACGCCAACGCCGGCTTGTCCGTGACGGCCGACATCTCCCCGCCGCCGGAGCTCCACGAACTTCCAGCAGACGCCATTTCCGAAATCGTTTTGTCCAATGCGGCCGATGTCACGGCCGCGCTTGTCGACGACAACCTCGCCTCGGCCGCGCAGATTACATCTTCCGCCTCGTCGCTGGATATCACCCTCAAGGAAACACAAACGCTTTCAGGCGTCACCGCCATCGTCACGCACACCCTTCTGCTACGCGGCTGGCGCGCCGAGGCCCTTGATGGCGAGGGCAACCCCACAACTACGCTTTCCTCCTGCAACCCAATTGGCGGCTGGTTCTGGTCGGGGCCACGCCCCTTTATGTTCGGCCCGGACCACAGGCTGGAGCTGCGCTGGACCAAGCAGCCGCTTTCCCGCATCCGCATCACCTTTGACAGCGCCGCGCCTGCTCTAGCGGAAAACGGCATGGAAGTGACCGTTGCCGACTTGCGCCTTCTTTCGGATGCCCCGCTTCCACCTTGCGATGTCGGCGCCGTGTCCACAGCCGTTCAAAGCGCCCTTCGCGAGCTGCCCGGAGCACGAATCCACGCCGGTCGCTGGCTTGGCGGCAAGCTTGGCGCCGAGCTTGATCCAGCGCTGAAGTTCGGACGCGGCGCCTCGCTTGCCATTGACGAGGTTTGCCGCTTTGCGACGCTTGACCTAGAAAGAGGCGCCATCGTTGTCCTTCGTGGCGATGCGGCGGACGCGGCAGAGGCCACGCTTTCCACCCTCCGCCTGGAACATTCGAGGGCCGACACCGGTGGCTGCTCCGTATTCGCGATTGGGCCGACAAGGGCAGGGCACCCGACCATGCGCTTCTTCGGAGGCCGTCTCAACCGCGATTGCCCGCCTGAAAAAGTCGCAGCCAATGACACGCCAAGGGCGGACTTCGGCGGAGACTGGCGCAAAGAGAGCGTCTTGCCGCTGCCCGCCTCCCTTTCGCCCGGCGACACCATCCATCTCGAACTTAGTATCTCCAGATGTGGCCAGAATCCGTTCCCGTTGCTGGCGCTTTTCGTCCACGGCGTCCGCGATGGCGCCCGCATATTCGATGGCGGAACCAGCGTCAACTGCACCAAGGCGCTGATTCCCGCCGACGCCCCGACGCCGCTCACAATCAAACTGGACGTGGCCATCCCCCGTGACATGACTCCAGGGCCTGCCAACATTGAACTGTGCGCCAAGCGCATCGGCGGAAAGCTCCGGCTTCGTCCCGCCAACGCAAATGCCCCCACCGACCGCCGCCGTCTCGTTCTCGGTAAAATTCAAATACAATGAAAAAGCGACTGCCAACATTTCTCCTGGTATTTGTGTTCCTGGTATCGCTGGCGCTGAACATGCGCGGCATCAACTGGGCCCAGCTCGCCCCCGACGAAAACCAGATTGCCTCGTGGATGTCCGCCATGGACAAGGGTGAGACGCTTTTCATCCGCAACCGCGTTTATCCGGAAGGCTTCTTCGCCTTTGCCAAGGCCCTGCGCGCCGCCGACAGGCAATGCGACAAGATTTCCAGCCACATTGCAGACTGGCAGCGCCAGAACGCAGAAAAGTCGTCGAGGAATGGAGCCGACGCCGACATGGCGGCCGGATCAAGGTTCCCCGTCCGACGCATCAGGCGCATAAACGCCTGGCTAGGCGCGACGGCTTCGGCATTCGTGTTCCTCATGCTGCTTGAGATGTTCGGAAGCCCCGTGCTGGCATGCGTGGGGGCATTGCTTTTCGCCTTCCACCCCTTCCTTATCGAACACGCCCACTATGCGGAGACGGACATGATGATGGTCCTCATGGAGACGCTGGCGCTCTGGCTGATGACACTTGCCCTGAAGCGCGGCAACGCCTGGCTTTTCACGGCGTCGGCCTTTTTGACTGGCGCGGCCGTGGCGTCGAAGTTCTCCCTGACCCCGATGCTCTTCCTTCTGCCACCCAATGCCGTCATAGTCATGCGCAGGCGCGGCAAGGGCTGGGGAACAAGCCTGGCGTTCGCCGTCGCGTCGCTGCTTGTCGCGACAGGCGGCTTCGTCGCCTTCACGCCGAAGCTCTGGCATGCCCCGGCACTTTGGATCGCCCAGTATGGCGCCATCAAGCGCAGCGCATACGGCGAGCTTGAAGGCCTCCTCGGCGAAGACATTGGGAAACCTTACGCCGCGACAATGCTCCGCATGCGCTTCCTCTTGAAGCACGCCCGGTTCTGCGGGCTAGCCTGCTGGATGGCCGTGGCCGTCTCGCTTCCGCTGTGGTGCAGGCGCGAATGTCGCTCCTTTGCGACGGGAATGCCTCTCTTCGGGGCCGCATACCTCGCCATCGCGTCGCTGACCTTCCCCTGGTTCCGCACCCAGGAGTTTCTCCCGGCCTTGCCATTCCTCGCCGCCTCGGCCATCCTCCCGCTGGCGGTGTCGCTGCGCCTTCGGAGGGGTGCCGTTCGATATGCCGCCTTGGCCGCATCGCTCGCCCTTCTGCTGGCCGTGTCCTCGCAAATCGCCAGCGCGGGTATATTGACCACCAACTCCTTCACCGCGATAGAAACCCGTCTCGCCTTCGCCGACTGGATCGACTGCAGCGCCGCCGAAGGCAAAACATGGATCACGGAGTTCTACACCACCCTTGCCTCCCCATCGCGATACTTCCGGCAGGGCAAAAACCGAATCGAAGGCTGCTCAAAGCTGGAACGCATCACGCCGGAGCAATGGGATGAAATCAACTGCGACTATTTTGTCGTGGCCAACAACTTCATCGGCCGAGGCATCTTTTCGCCTTTGACGGGAAAGCGCTTTCCCGCCTGCCAGGAGGCGCTTGACCACATCATGGCCGATGCCATCGAGCTCAACCGCTGGAGCCTGTCGGATGGCTTGGGGACGACATTCTCACAGGCCGACGTGTCCCTTTACGCCAATCATGCAGGCGCCACGCCTGAAGTGAACCTCAGGCGTTTCCTCTTTCAGCCGGCCCTGGTAAAGGGAAAATGGTGGGGCATTTCCACAGTCCGCATTTCCCAGGCCAGCGGCCTACTCGGCCCGCTGGAGGGCGTCCATGTGATCGGCAAGAGGACGGACATCGAGTTCCAGCCGTTGCCACCGGGCCAGTTCTGGTATGCCGTCGCCGTCAACCAGTCCGGCGGCGCTCCCGTAGCCATCGACTTCGCCAGAGGGTTTTCCCCGAAAAAACAGCTTCTCCAGCCAGGCGAGGCAGGGCTTTTTGTGTCCAACCAGTCATTGCAGGGCCGCTGGCGTCCGGTTCCAAGCACACGCGTCAGACTTCGCGGCAACGACCATGTAAGCCGCTGCACGGCCTTCTTCACCCGCGACGCCGCTATTGCGGCCGCTCTCCTCCGCCTCTACGGCAATGAAGCGGTGGCTGCCTCGATTGCGCCGCCTGCCGCTGGCGACGACAGCGTGGATCGCGCCGCCGCGCTGCTTGAAAGCGGCGACAGCAACCCATCCCTTGCCGTCAACGGCATTCCTGCAAGAATAGTCCATGACTTTTCAAGGGCCCGTGTCGGCAAGATGTTCTTCATCATCCCCGACGCCCCGTTGCTCGCCAAATTCAAGGAGGGCTTCATCTATGCCGATGTGCCGCTCTCCCTCTGCGCTGGCGACTGCACGCTTTCCTTCAAGCTGCGACAATCCAGCGTCGCCGCAAGCCTCCTGGCGCAGAAAGAACGCGCCATGGAGAGCTTCGACCTCATCGGCGCCAGGCTCGTCGGCGCCGAAATAGGCTCTCTCGACAAAGACATGAACCTCGATGTGACCCTGCGGATAAGCGGCTCCGGCCGCTACATGCCCCTTTACTTGGGCGTCAAGTCACCGGACGAGACGGCAACCTCATGCGAGGCCATATCCCTTGACTTGACATGGAACCAAGCCGACGCCATCCGCGCCATCTCGGCCAACCGGTCGCCACCAGACCAGACGAACTAAGGCAATGCTTTGAAGGAAATGCAAGGTAATTTAGCAGCTTCTGAAGTGTCAGATACGCCTCCAGACAACAGGCGCAGACGGCGACTGCTTGCCTGGATATTCGGCGCAATCGTCCTTGCCGTTGCAACCCACACGGCGACCTCCGGATTGGTTTGGAGTAGGAACTTCCACCCGGATGAAGAACATGTGGCCGATTGGATGGACGAAGTGCGCGACAGGGCCTACATTCACAGCCGTGCCTATCCCAGTGGCTGGTTTGAGTTGCTGAAAATCAAATTCTGGCTTGATCGGGACGCGGACAAGGCCATGCGCCACTGGCGTCAGCATGCCGAGCAGGATGGCGTGGTAATCGCGGGTAAAAAATGCTCGTTCTCCCATGAATACGGCTTCGGCGGCAACAAGGACAGGCATACTGTCCAGGACGGGCGCAACTTCAACGCCTATCTGTATGTCATAGCCGCGCTCCTGTTTTTCGCCACCGCGCTGGAGGTGGGGATGCGGCCTCTTGCCGCATTCGTCTCGGCCGCGTTCTTCCTGGCCAGTTCGGGGCCAATCGAGTTCCTTCACTATTGCGAGACTGACGAGGCCCTGGTCGTGTCCTTGGCATTCTTCGCCTGGATTGCGGCAAGGGCCGCAAGGCTGAAATCCCCGTGGCTGGCGGTCGCTGGCTGCTTCGCCGCCGGGTTCGCGGTTTCTTGCAAGTTCACTTTGGCGCCAACGCTCCTGTGGTGCGTTGCGGCGCCTTTTGCGACGCTGGCGCGGCGCTGTCCGTCAAGGCGCACCCTTCTCTGGGGTGTGCCCGCCATGCTTCTTGCGGGTTTCGCCGCTGCATACGCCGGCTACGCGCTGGGGACGCCCGCAATGCGCCTTGCCCCGGAATGGTATTTCAAGGCACTCCGCGAGGCAAGCGAAATGACTTACGCCGAAATCATGGCGAACCTTGGAGGCCACTACTCCTGGCGTGAGGCGTGCGTCATACGCCTGGCAAGCCTTTTCGGTGAAATGTCCTCCTATGGCTGGACGGCGCTTCTGTGGGGGCTGTTCGCATGGACCTTCTGGCTCCGGCGCGACTTCCGCCAGTCGTTTTACGGTGCGCCGATGCTGCTCCCGCTCTTCTTCCCGTTTCTGGTAACGCTATGCCCCTTTGTCAGAAACCAGGAAACCCTTCCCATCGCGATCCTCCTCGCCTTGGGCGCAGGACTCCCGCTGGAATGGTGGCTGCGGCATGGATGCGGGGGCTTGCGCCGCCCTGCGCGGCTCCTTGTTCCCGCCGCTACTGCCGCGTTTGGCGCAGCCGCCCTGCTGTTCTGCGCCAGCGGCGCCGCCGCAATGTCCGACTGCTTCCAAAAGCGCGACTCGCGTGCAGAAGCCCAGAACTGGCTATATTCAACCTTCCCCGAAGGACGCACCGCCGCGTTCGACAACTATGTCGGCGAGGCCGCAGTCGGCGTGAAATGCAAAGCTTTCTTCTTGGAGGGTCTCCCCTTCAACTGGAATGGTCTCCCATCCACCCCCAGAGACTCCGCGCCGCTTCGATACTATTTCGAGAACGTTGGCTTCCAGGGGCGCCTTCCCATTCGCGACCTGCGGACTGGGCGCATCAGGCCGGATGTCAGGCGGAACATGGCGGACTATTCGAACTCCGTCTTCACGCTTAAAGAATGGTGCGTCTCTCATTCCGCCCACCGCCCGACCTTCGGCCAGCCCATAATCAGGCTCGTCGGATTAGACAAGCCCGACGATGGGGCCATTGACATCCCCATCGGCTACAGCCGCCCGATTCTCATGCTCCCCGATGGAGATTCGCTCTACGATTCCTTCGAGGCACCCGGCCTGGGGGCGAACCGGGCCATCCACACTGTCGGCAGACGCTCTACGGTCAACCTCTCGTCCGACCATGGCCCCAGCTGGCTTGTCACAAGGATGCTGGAAGGCGGCCAGCAGGCCGGCGTCAGGCTGAAGGGGCCAACGGCGCACCGCAAGGAGCCCCTTCCGCCTTCCGGCGCAGCTGCCACGCCCATCCGCCACTCGCCTCTAAGGCGGCGGCTGCCAAGCGCATCCGCATACAGCGCCATGAAATGCGGCCTTCGGGGCGACGACCAGAAGCTGGTCTGCGCATCCTTCCTGACCCACTCCCCCGCCGACGCCGCCCGCGAACTGCGCCAGTCCGGAGACCCGCTTGGCGCATTGGCCCTGCTGAATGCCTCCGCGCCATTGGACGCGCCAGCCAAAGTCGAGGCCTTCCTCGCCGCAACGCAGTCCGGCGTCACACCGGATCCGTCTTGGATTGAAGCCGCCAAAAATGCTCTTCTTGCCTGCGACAATGCCGCCAAGGAGGACAGCCCTCGAAAGGGCACCCGCATCCTCCTTTGCGGCACCCCGCTCGAATACACGGAGGACTTCGCCAGAGTGCGCATACGCGACTATGCGCTGATTCCTGGCTGGCGACTCCCCCTGTATCTCCCGCCAGGGGACTACCACGTGACTCTGGAATTGACCCCCCAGGCAACTTCGGCCGCTGCGCCGGTGCGCCTCCCCGAAAGGCTCTTCCCCGGCCAGACCTCGGACTTCGCCACGACAGAGACAGACTCCGGCGGCACCGTCATGCAGACGGACATCTCGCTGACGGCCGGCCGCCTCCTCGCGCTTCCTGGAGAATTTGGCGACGGCTCCTTCCCCATTTTCAATGCGGACATAGAAGTCACCTGGTCGCCTCTTCGACAAACCCTCGCCCAGTCGGACACCATCCGGCGGGCGCTGGAGACGCTGAAATGAAAACTAAAAAGACAGTAGCCATCGTCGCGGGGGCCGCCATACTGGCCGCCGCCGCCTTCTTCACGCCTCGCGCCGTGCGCGCCATCAACTATGGACGCGAAGTCCCAATACTCATGTATCACAATGTCCTCGACGACAAAACTCTCTCCGTGTGGCAGGTTTCCGCCGAGGAGTTTGCCCGGCAGATGGACGAACTCAAGGCCGCAGGCTGGAAGACAATCCTCCCCGACGACATCTGGCGCGCATCGCGCGGGCTTTTCATCCTGCCGCGCAAACCTGTCGTCATCACCTTCGACGACGGCTACGAGGGCGTCATGACCTTCGCCGAGCCCGTGCTGAAGGAACACGGCTTCAAGGCCATCTGCTACCTGGTCGTTGGGCGCATCGCCGGCGAGGGCGCAGACCGCGGGTCCTTTGACAGCGGCCCGCTTCTCTCCACCAACGAGGTGGCCGCCATGGCGGCGCGCGGAACCGTCTCCTTCGGCTCCCATTCGATGTCGCACATCCCAAATGCGGAACTCCTCGCCAATGAAATACGCGCGTCTCGCTACGCTCTCCGCCGCAGCACCGGCGTCAAAACCCACTCCTACTGCTACCCGCATGGGATATATGGCCATGCCTCAATGTATGAGTCCCTTCGCGCCTCGAAGTTCCACACGGCACTCATTTGCGACGACAAGCTCTACCACTTCGGCGTTGAAACGAACCTCCTCGCCATCCCCCGCATCTCCGTCTATGGCGGCCCACATGACTTCCGCATCGTGCAGGCGTCGATGGCGGGCGGCCATGCCGAGGCGACCGTTCATAACGAAGGCGCAGCCGTTCCCGTCAAGTGCCTTCTCCGCGAAGGGAAAAGCGGGCGGCGGTTCGTCTCCGATGGCCCCCCCGTCCGCCTCGGGCAAGGCCGCCGCGCCGATGGCACAAGCGCCCAGTTCCACTGGTCTTCCCTGCCTGAAGATCTGGACGCATCCTCACTTGAGGCCATAGTCTGTGAGCAGAATTGCCTCTTCACATACGGCGCCCCGCGACCCATCGGCCAATAACCATCTGCCATTCCGCTATGGTCGTTCCGCACATGAACATGGTATAATCTCTTGTCATGGAAAACACATCCATTTCTTCCAGCCAAGGCAGCGGCGCCTCCTGCAGTGCGATCCCCAGTGGCTTCACCCTATCCGTCGTCATCCCCGTTTACAACGAGGAGCGGACGCTTGCCGCAATTGTGGACGCAGTCCGCGCCGTTCCCATCCGCAAGCAGGTCATTCTCGTCGATGACTGCTCGAAGGACGGATCCCGTGCGGTGATGGAGACTATTGCGGACGACGCCCTCAACACCTTCGTGAAGCTACACCACGAGAAGAATCGCGGAAAGGGCGCGGCCCTCCGCACCGGCTTTGCCGCCGCCACCGGCGATGCGGTCATCGTCCAGGACGCCGATCTCGAATACGACCCCGCCGAATACCCGACGCTGCTCGCCCCCATCCTCCAGGGCAAGGCCGACGTCGTCTTCGGCTCTCGCTTCATGGGCGGTGCGCCGCACCGCGTACTCTACTACTGGCACTCCGTCGGCAACAAGTTCCTCACCACCCTCTCCAACTGGTTCACCAACCTGAACCTAACTGACATGGAGACCTGCTACAAGGTCTTCCGCACGGAGGTCATCCGGAATATCCTCCCGCATCTCCAGCAGGACCGCTTCGGCTTTGAGCCGGAAATCACGTCGCGCGTCGCCCGCGCGGGGCTGCGCATTTACGAAGTCGGCATCTCCTACAACGGCCGCACCTACAAGGAAGGCAAGCACATTGGCTGGAAGGACGGCTTCCGCGCCATCTGGTGCATCCTGAAATACCGCTAGGGCGTGGCCGCGCCGCGCTACGGCGCAAGGCGCAGTTCAAGTCTCTGGTTTTCTGCCTTGCCGCCGCGCAGCGCCACCGTGAAGGGCGGCGTTCCCTCGACGGATCCGAAGAAGACGGCCCGCCGTGCACTGGCTGCGACAGGCTCCGCCGCCACTTCGCGCCCTTCCGAGTCGATTATCGCGGCTCGCATGACCGCGTCCTTGTCCGCCCCCTGCGGCTTCTCGAATACGGCCAGCGCCAGAACGCGTCGTGGCGCGTCCGCACCCGCAGCGGCGCCGCAGGGCTTCGCGCGTCCAAATTCCGCGGCGCGCCGCATTGTCTCATCCAGGCTAAAGACCCCCTGGGCGATCTTGCACTCGGGAAATTCCTCGATGATTACATCAGGCACATTGATACCGACAATCTTTTCAAGCTCCTCCGTCGTGAAACGCTTGAAGATGAACATCGCGACATCGCTGAAACTGTCGCCAAGGGGAATCGCGACATCAAGCGCGCCGTTGTGCCTCCACGACGACAGGGGGAAGCGCAGCAAGCTGTCGTGGCGCATCGCCATGCGGAGGCCGTCGCCTTCACGCCTCACGCGAATGGGGCACATCGGGAAAATCTTTGCCGACATTGTAATTCCCAGTTCGGGCGCGTCGCAAGGCGCATATCCGGGCGCGGACACCTCAAGCAGCCGCGTATCGGGGTTCGTGTAGCAGCCTGGCGTCTTCTTCATGCGCACCGACTCGGGCGGGTTGTCGAAATATGGCGTTTCGGTAATGCCGGGGAACCAGAGATCGCGCAGGCGCCCGAGAATTCCACAGTAAAGCATCCAGCATCCGTAGGCGCTGACATGGTGGTCTTCCTTGTAGAACATCTCCCGCCCGCGCATCGCCTCTTCGCGAAACCTGTCTGTAAAGAAGAGGACGTTTGTCTCGGCAAAGGACCCGCGCATGGCCTCTTCAAGCTGGCGGCGCGACGACGCCCCGGACTTGTTCCTTATCGTCCACGGCGCGAATTCGGGGTGAACCTGCGCCTTCACCGGAGCGACAACCTCCAAGTAATGCGCTCCGTAAGCCTCCGCCCATGCGACGCGCCCCTCGATCAGCATCCGCCAATCTGAGCGCATTGCATCGTCAAGCGTTATGGCTCCGAGATAGTCATCGATCTCCGGCCAAGTCCCGCCGCGCCGGAAAACCATGCCGCCGTATCCTGGCACCTGCCCCATGATGGGGCACATCGCCACCTGGAAACGGAAGGCCTTGTGGAGACGGAGAATGTCGGCGCGCCAGGCGAAGTTGTCGTCGTACCAATCGTCAAACGCGTGTCCCCACTTGCGAAGAGGCGTGGCCTTGAAGTTAGGGAACTGCGCGAGGATGCGGTTCTCGACGATGGCGCGCTTATTGAAATCCGGCCATCCGAGGATACTTGATGACGCCTTGAATGCCGGGATTGCCAGCAGGATGGCTGCCCAGAGTACCAGGAAGGCGATGTCAAGTTTTCTGTTCCGTCGAGTCATGCCGCTAGAACCTGAAGTAGATAAATGGGTTGTAGGAGCCGCCGGCCACCAGCAGCAGGGCCAATAGCGCCCCGGCAGTCGCGATGCACCACTCGGCGGCAGATTCCGCCGACAACAAGCCTCCCGCGCAGCGCCGACGGATCAGGGTCCGCATCCTTGGCGCTGCGCCCACCGACAGAATCGTCCCCGCAATCACGGCGCAAAGCAGCATTGGACTGGCGTCAATGGCCAGCGTCCTTGTCTGTGGCGCGACTTCCGCCACGCCGGCGAGCGATTTCACGAAGAGCCAGGCTTCGCCCAGATTGTCCGAGCGGAAGATGATCCAGCCGGTAGTTACCGCCGCCAGCGTCCTGGCGCGTCCAATGGCGCCGGCAAGGAACGAGTCGCCCAGTCGCCATGGCGAGAGACGCTCCAGCGTGATGAATAGCCCGTGCCAGAGGCCCCAGAGCAGGAACATCACGCTTGCCCCGTGCCAAAGCCCGCACAGGGTAAAGACGATTAGCCCATTGATGCATGCGCGCGCGACGCCGCACCTGCTGCCGCCCAGCGGGATGTAGAGGTAGTCGCGGAACCAGCTGGAGAGCGAAATGTGCCAGCGCCGCCAGAATTCGCGCACCGACTTCGCGACATACGGATAGTTGAAGTTCTCAGGGAAATCGAAACCAAGCATCCGCCCCAGCCCGATGGCCATGTCGGAGTATCCCGAGAAGTCGAAGTATATCTGCAGCGTGTAGCAGACGAGCGCCAGCCATGCGTATGCCGGCGGCAGGCCGTTCCCCTCGGCGACCATCGCCCAGGCCCGGTCGGCAAAGTCGGCCACGACATTTGCGATCACGACCTTGCGCGCAAGGCCAACGAGAAAGCGCCGTAGTCCCGACGCCATGCGCGCCACGTCAATGCCGCGTCTGGCCAGTGACGACTCGATGTCCGAATAGCGGACAATCGGGCCCGCTACCAGTTGCGGGAACATCGAGATGTAGCAGCCGAAGCCAATGATTGACCGCTGCGGCCGCACGTTGCCACGATAAACGTCGATGACATAGCTCATCGCCTGGAAGGTGTAGAAGCTTATTCCAAGCGGCAGGGCTATGCGGGGGATTGGCAGCGACGTCCCCAGCAGCCCGTTGGCGCTTTCCGCGAGGAAGCCTGAATACTTGAAGAAGACAAGTGCCGCAAGGTTGGTGGCAATGGACAAAGCCAGCAGCGCACGGCGCACCCTTTGGCCTTGCGATTTGGAGATGGCCAATCCAAAGCAGAAGTTCGCCACTATGCTTGCGACAAGCAGAAGCACGCCGGAGCCTTCGCCCCAGAAGTAGAAGAGTAGGCTCGCAAGCAGAAGAAATGCGTTCCCGATGCGCCAGAAGCAGAAGCCCTCGCTTCGCCTCGCCGCCAGCAGGGCCAGCAGCCATGACACGGCGAGAACGCCGGGTAGGAACAATGTCAGGAAACTGAGCGAGGAAAAGACCATTTTTGATTTCAAAACTTCGTGTTTGTCGAATCACCCGTGCGAAAGCCAAACGCATGGAAATGATTATATCACCATCTGCGAGGAAAAGCAATCACCGCATTTCAAGCATACTTAATCATTTTTATCCGGATTGGCAAGCTTTCGGGAATCGCGATGTTTTGATTTCAAAACTATGCAATTTCATGCTAAGCCCTCGCTTTTTGATATAATTAAACCATGATGACACAAGGGGAAAAGACAAAGTCCAAAGGCGGGCGGCCGCCCAAGTTTTCCGAGAAGACGACGCCCGTGACGATGCGACTTCCCGCTTCCGCCATCAGGAATCTTGCCCGCATCGACTCAGACCGCACAAAGGCGGTGGTGAAGGCAGCGGAGGCCGTCGTGGGCGACGCCGCCACGGAGCCCTCCGTGCGCAGGCTCTCCATTTCCAGGAACGAGGCCCTGATCACAATCCCCGACTGCCCTCACCTGCGGTCGATTCCATGGTTGCGGCTCATTGAAATCGCCCCTGGCAAAAACCTCCTATCCATCCACAAGGGCGTCCCGATTGAAAAGCTGGAGGTTACGATAGAGGATGTTCTCGACAGCGCCGAGGACCTGGGCGACGACGAACGCGCCGCCCTTGGCAGTCTAATCGAATGCATTCGGATGCCGAGAAGAAGCCAGAGAGTGAGGACGGAGGAAATCCTTCTCGTTGGAATTCACTCTCCCAGTCCCAGAAAAAGGCGCTAGGCGGCCGACCGCCCTGGTGCGGCCCGCAGCAAGCGGGGCTTCTAGCGATGCCAGGTGCCGCTTATGACATTTGTCCGCTTCTTGCCGTTGCTGGAGACGATGACGAACGCGCAGGGGCACGGATTGGGAACACCGGCGAGCGTCCAGCCGCCATAGCCGCCGTAGATGTTCTCAAAGCCGCGTGAAGTCCTGCTGGTGCTGATGAAGTCGAACTTGCCTCCAACCCACCGGCCATCCTCTTTTTGCACGAAGAAGCAGGCGATTGTGCTGTTGTAGTCGTCGCGCGACGACGCGCCAAGCGTCTCGCATCCGCCGGACGACCAGTGGTAGGACATGCTTCCGGCGCTAGCGCGGAGTCCCGATATCGAAGCGGAAGTCTTGGCAGCGGCGCTGCCGCGGAATCCGCCGTATGTCCACGAAAGCGAACCGAAGGGAACCTGGTCTTCCGCCCCGACCCCGTCTTCTGAGGCAGTGGCGGCCGGCCCCTCCTCCACATGGGCGGGGGCTGAGGGCGAGGAAGACTGCGTCGTTGTCTGTGTCTGTGTTTGTGCCGGCGCCTGCGCAGGCGCCTTGGGGCTTTTCGTGGACCAATAGTCGCCGCTTGAGTCATCGGAGGACTCGCATCCGGCCAGTAGCGTTGCAATCGCCGCAACCATGGCGGCGGTGGCCATCCCGGCCAGGTTCGTCTTCCTAGTTCCCATCATGTCGCCTGTATCAGATTAGTTCTTAAGATTGTTGCCCAAATTAAAACACATACTTCAGCGCCACGCCGTAAGCGGAGAATTGCGCGGGGAAGGCGCCGTGAATCATAAGAGGCCCGTGCGGGGAGCGAACGCGGAAGTCCGTCTCGACATCGTCCAGGTCAACCACCCGGTAGAAGAAATCAATGTCAAGATGCGAATAGAGCTGCACAACCAGACCAATCGTGTAGGTGAACGCGGAGGAGGGATCCTCGGGGAGCATCCACCGGGAATAGTTGTTGTGCGGCTTCGTCGAGCCATTCGCGTATTTCTCATAGTCCGAGGGGCTCGCCCAGCCCCAGTGCCACCAGTTCGCGTATGACCAGCTCGCCGACATGTAGGTGACGCCCAGGCCGATATAGGGAATCAGCGACACCTTCTCCTCCTTGATTTCCCAAGGATATTGCCCGATGGCCTGAATGGTGTAGCCATCGAGTTTGAGCGAGCCGTCGGACGACAGGCCAGAGTTGTTCCAAAGGGAGAGCTCCGCCTTCATGTCATTGGCAAACATTATGGCGGCGTAATCGCAGAAGTCATATTTGATGGAGAGGCCAATGGCCCCGGTGTCTTCTTCCCGAATGGTGTCGAGGTTTCCGAGGTATGCCTTTTCATGCGACGTCGAGGTTTCGTCCATCGACATGTCGGCGTATGAAAGACCTATGTGGAGTCGTCCCTTTATGTAGGTATTGAAGAACGCATTCTCCTCTTCGAACGAGGTCATTCCCCAGTTTTGCGCGACTGCCGCGAGTGGCGCCAGCGCGGACATCCCCAGCATAATGCATATTCTTGCATTCATTTTAAAATTTGCGACCTTTCAAAAACATTATACCTTCTCGTCGCCCGCTTTTCAAATTGCGGCGAAAAAACAACCACCGGGCGTCGGGATTTCCCCGTCGCCCAGTGCCTTTTTGCAAGCCCTTCCGGAAATCAGACGTCTGCGCGTCCACATGGCGGCGCGCTAGACTTCGCGTAGGCGGGCGCTCTTGCCGGCGCGCTGGCGCAGGAAGTAGAGTTTTGCGCGGCGGACGCGGGAGCTGCGCTCGACCTCGATGCGGTCGATGTACTTCGAATGCACCGGGAAGACCTTCTCGATGCCGACGCCAAAGGCCACGCGCCTGACCGTGAAGGTCTCGGTGCTGCCGCCGCCGTCGCGGGCGATGACCGTGCCGATGAAGGCCTGGAGGCGTTCCTTGTCGCCTTCCTTGATCTTCACGTAAACCTTGACGCCGTCGCCGATCTTGAAGTTCGGCACGTCGGCCTTGAGCGATTCCGCGTTGATCTTGTCGATTATCTTTGCCATTTTCTTGTCTCCGTTCCTAAGTTAAGTTGTTGTTGCCAAATCCGGCCTCCGCTTCATCGTCCTCGCGATTGACTGCCCGCGCTTCCATGCCGCGACTTTCGCGTGGTCGCCTTCCTGCAGGACTTTCGGAACTCGCATGGCCCTGAAGACCGGCGGCCTTGTGTACTGGGGGTATTCGAGCAGGTTCTCCGTGAACGATTCGCTCGCCGTCGCCTCCTCGCCTCCGCCCAGGACGCCTGGAAGAAGCCTTACCACCGCGTCCGTGACGACTGCCGCAGGGAGCGTGCCGTTGGTGAGTACGTAGTCGCCTATCGAGAGCGTCTCGTCGATTAGCGCGTCGCAGACCCTTTCGTCGATTCCCTCGTAGTGCCCGCAGACAATCACGAGGTGGCTTTCCTTCGCTAGGCGCCTTGCGGCGGCCTGGTCGAAGCGCCTTCCGGCGGGGGCCATGAGGATGACGCGCGCCTCGGGCGAGAGGACGGACTCGATCGCCTCGGTGAGCGGCTCCGGCTTCATGAGCATTCCGGGGCCTCCTCCGTAGGGGCGGTCATCGACCGTCCGGCGCGCGTCGCGGGCGAAATCCCTTGGGTCAATCGTCCGGATTTGCGCCGCGCCCATCGCGACAGCGCGCTTCATCATGCTTTCGCCGGCAAAGCCGTCGAACATCGCGGGGAAGAGCGTGATGACGTCGATGCGCATGGGCGCGCCTCGAGAGCGGCGGCCTCGCGGCTAGGCTTCGGCCTTCGCGCCAGCCCTTGCCGCGCGGCGCAGGATGCTCGCGACGGAATCCGAAACGACCGCCCCCTGGCCGCGCCAGTAGTCGATGCGGTCCTGCTTCAGGACATAGTTCTCGCCCTTCTTCTTCGGGTCGTAGTAGCCGAGGATCTCGATGAAGCGCCCGTCGCGCGGTGAGCGCGAGTCTGCCGCGACAACGCGGAACGAGGGCGCGTTGGTGCTTCCGGCCTTACGTAGTCTTATAGTAACCATGGTCTTTTTTCTCCATTGAAAACGGGTTTATTATGATACCGAAAGTCGGCGGAAAAGGCAAGCGCCGCGCAAAATTGAAATTAAAAGCGGCGCGTGACCGAGAGGGCCAGGCAGTGCCCGGAGGCGTTCTGGTACTTGCCGTCGAAGGTGCCGTGCATCGGGTTTCCGGCGACGTGGAAGTCCTCCACGAGTTCGTAGAAGTAGGATGCTTCGACGGTCCATGCGCCGCGTGTCCATCCGCCGCCGATGGCGAAGATGCTGCGGTTGTCGCCGGGAACGAGGTAGTCGGCCATCGCGCCGTTGATTGGCGACTGGTCCCAGGTGTATCCGGCGCGGATGGCCCACTCTTCGGTGAGGTCGTAGGAAGCGCCGGCGGAGAGGCGCCATGCGTCGTGCCAGTTCTTCTCGCTTACGAGTTTGTCGCGGCCGGGGATCATGTCGTGGTCGAGCTTGATGAGGAGTGTGTCGTAGAGGTGCCAGGTGGTGTAGGTGGCGCCGGCGGAGAGGTGCAGGCGCTCGGTGGCGTCCCATGTGAGACCGACCATGTATTTGTCGGGGTTCCAATTGCGCGCCGTGAAGTAGCAGTCCTCGAAGTAGGCGGGGGCCATCGCGTTCACTGCGGGGTGCTTCTTCCATTTGGCGTCGCCGCGCACCTTGAACTGCGTGCGGCTGTGGTATGCTGCGCCGAAGGTCACGGTGTCGGTGATTTTCCAGGAGAGGCCGAGGTCGAGGCAGGGGCGCACGTCGTCGCCGTGCAGGTCCTGGTCGATGTCGTATGGCGAGTAGGCGGGGTCGTTGTAGTTGCGCAGCCCGTACATGCCCGCGGCGTCGATCTTCTGCGCCAGCTCGATGTCGAAGTAGCGCAGGGAGAAGCCGGCGGAGAGGGAGAGGCTGTCAGTGGCCTTCCATGCGATCTGCGGCGACGCGTCGAAGGAGATTATCTCCGCCTTGTAGCTGCTATAGCGGCCGGCCCAGGTTTCGGGGAACTCGGCGCCAAGCCCGTAGCGGGTGAAGAGGCCGAAGCCGAACCAGAAGTCATCATTCAGCTGGTGCGTCACGTATGCGCTGGGGATTGTCCAGACCTTGCTGTGGCCGTAGCTGGTTTCCTTCTGCCCGGTGTAGGGGCTGGTGGTGGAAACGTCGGCCCAGGGCTTGATGAGCGAAATGCCGGCCTGCGCCTGGGTGCCCGGGAGGGCGGTGATGTTCGCGGCGTTGAAATAGATGGAGGCCGGCTCTCCGCCTTTGGCCATCAGTTCGGGGGCGTTGACGTTGCCGCGCGCGGAGCCTTCCTCAAGCGCGAATCCTGCGGCGATAGATGCTACCGGGGCCATTGCTGCTGCGGCCAACGCGGCCGTGCGGAGTTTCCTTAGTGTTGTCTTCATGCTGTGCTGACTTTGCCCTTGTAAAAAAATGGCACCCCCTAGCGGAATCGAACCGCTCTTACCAGGATGAGAACCTGATGTCCTAGCCGATAGACGAAGGGGGCGCGGAAAAACAACTCAATAATTCTACCAGATGCTCCGTCTTGCGTCAAGCCGCGAAAAAATTTTTCTTGACTTGCGGCGCACACTTCACTATTATAATTGCGGTGTGTTTTTGATGGCGCAGTGCCTTCCATGACGCACAATTGGAGTATGCAAACAATGAAAAGAACTGCTATTTTCGCCGTCGCGGCCGCGATGGCTACGGCCTCGTTCGCCGAACCCTACACCCGCCTGTTCAAGGTCCACAACCCGACAGGAGACTGCCGCGTCCTCAAGCCCGGCGCCGCCGCATTCGAGCCCGCCCAGCGCGACAAGGCATATCCGTTCGGCACCCAGGTGGAGTGCGGCAAGGACTCCGACGCCGTCCTGCTCTTCTCCGAGGCCGACGCCGTCCGCATTCTCGCCAACACCTCCGCAAAGGTGACCATAGGCGATGGCGAGGCCTCACCGCGCATCGTCTCTCTTGAGAGCGGCACAGCCCTCACGCGCATTGGCACCAGCACCGTCGAGGACTTCGTCGTCATCGACACGCCGGTCGGCCGCGTCCGCTCCATCGTCGGCAACTGCAAGGTTTCCGTCGCGCGCACCAAGGGGTCGAAGCGGGAGCCCGCCATGATTGATGTCGAATTGTCCGCCGAGTCGTCCAGCAAGATGAAGTTCATCGGCCGCCAGTTCATCATTCCTTCGCTCAAGAACGGCTTCGGCGCCCGCATCTCATCTAACGCCGACGACTCCTACACCGTCGTCACCGACACCCTTGGCGACTATGGCGTCCTCATCAATACTGGCCTTGAGGCCGATCCGCCCGAACCGTACGAGGAGAACAGCGAGCTCAACCGCCTCAAGCTCAACTCCCAGTCGGCCGTCCGCATCTGGCGCGAGAAGGCATCCGTCGGCGGAACCACCGTCGTTGCTGTCCTCGCCACCACCCCCGCCGGCAAGGGCCGCGAGAGCTTCGCGTTCGCAGTTGGCAAGTCCGACATCGCCGCGCGCTCCAATGTGTTCCTTGACACCATCACCAACGAGCTGGCCGCAGCCGAGGCCGCCCGCGCCGCCGCAGGCGATGACGACGCCGACGCGCTCGGCGGCAACGACGATGACTTCGACAGCCTCGACGACCTCGGTGGCGACTCCGCGCCCGCCGCCCCGGCCGCCTCCGACGACAACCTCTTCGACTTCCTCTAATTCCTCTAAATCCCGAAAACCGAATCCCGATTCCCGAAACCCGAAAAACCTAACCCCTAGTTCCTATACCAACCATGTTCATCTATCACTTCAACCGCATGATCCGCAGCCGCATCCTCTGGATCATCTTTGCCGTCGTCATCGCCTTCGCCTTCCTCTCCGTTGACTCCTGCTACCGTAACCCCGGCGGCCGCAGCGGCGCTGAGCGCAACCCCAACGAGGCGGGATCCATAGCCGGCGAGTCCGTCTCCTACGACGAATACGACTTCACCCGCCGCATGCTAGCGAGCACCATCGCCAACCTGGAGCCCGCCGCCACCGAGACCCAGATATGGGCGCACATCGCCGCCCTCCGCACGGCGCGCGACCTCGGCATCACCGCATCCCCCCGTGAGCTCGTTGACCGCATCGTCAACACCCCGGACTTCCAGATTGCCGGCGCCTTCGACCGCGGCCGCTACGAAGCAGTCGTCTCCAGCATTGGACTCTCCGTTCCGTCCTTTGAGCGGATGCAGGCCAACTACATCGTCCTCTTCAAGCTCATGTCGGTTATCACCGCAGGCGCCACGGCCTCGCCCATGTCCATCGACGACGAGCTCGCCCAGTACACCGACACCTTCTCCCTCCGTTACGCCACTGTCAAGAACACCCATGCCGACGAGGAGATTGAGATTACTGACGACGACATCGCCGACTACTACGAGCGCAACAAGGCCAACTTCGAGCTGCCCGATCGCGTCCAGGTGCGCTTCGCCACGCTCTCGGCCACCAACTTCACCGACGCCGTTGTCCTTGAGGATGCCGACGCCGATGCGCAGGATATCTACGACACCGACCCCTCCCGCTTCACCAGGCGCGGCACCAACGGCGTTGAGCAGCTCACTTTCGAGGAAGCCAAGCCCCAGATCATCGAGGACCTCACCCTCGCCGAGGCCGTCCACGTCGCCACCACCAACCTCTCCGCCTTCATGGAGTCGCTCGGCGAAGCCGACGCCGACCAGTTCGAGGCGCGCGCCAAGATGCGCGGCCTGACCGTCAGGGATACCGCCCTCTTCGCATACGACACCCAATACATCCCCGGCGTCGAGTCCGCAGCCCTGGATGAGTTCCGCAGCGAAGCCGCCGACCTCGACGTCTCCCGCGCTGACTCCCTCTACGCCATCGCCCGCGGCAATCGCAACGTCTATCTCATGCGCATCGTGACGAACGACCTCGCCCACACCCAGCCGCTTGAGGTCGTCACCAACACCATCCGCCCACTCGCCCTCACCGAGAAGCGCATCGAGCTCTTCGACGCCGACGCCAAGGCGGCCCTCGGTTCCATCAAGGCCAAGATGGAGGGCGCAGGCAATTTCTCCGAGGCTTTCGCCACCGCGTGCGGAGAGCTCTCCCTCGCCATCTCCTCCAACGTCACCTTCCGCATCGCGGACAACAAGGTTGACGACATCGAGCACGCCCGCGAGATCATCCCCGCCGCGCTTCGCATGAAGGCCGGCGACATCTCCGACCCCGTCAAGATCAACGGCGGCGCCCTTATCCTCTGCCTCGATTCGCGCACCCGCGACGACAACCCAGACTCTTCCTTCGAGGTTGCCTCCACGCGTGAGCGCATAGCCTCGCAGCGCGCCCAGACGGCCGACTCCCTCTTCTTCGCGGAATGGCTCCTCCAGAACTTGAAGGAGAAGGGCTTCACCTCCCGCGTTCTCGAAAGCCTTGAAGCCGCCGGCCCCGCAACTGACGACGAAGAAGAAGAATAGGTCGGAGATGCCCAATACCATCCGCTCCCTCCTCGATGCCGCCGTGGCGCAGTCCGGCGGGCGCATAGTTATCGAATACCTTGACGAGGGGCAGGTGAGGTCAATCACCTACTCGCAGCTCGGCGACACCGTCCGCAAGACCGCCGAGCTTTTCACCGTTGCCGGAATCGCGCCCCGCACGGCCCCCGTGGCCCTGATGCTCGACAACTGCCACGAATGGGTCGAGGCTTACCTCGCCCTCGCATGCACTGCCACCGCCGTCGTTCCGATGGATCCCAAACTGCGCGCCGCCGAGGTCTCCTACATCCTCGCCGACGCCCAGGCCTGCGCCGTCGTGACCGACGCCGCGCACCTCCCCCTGCTTGAGGCCGTCCTGCCGCGCCTTCCGCTTGTGCAGACCGTGTTCCTCTACCACTGCGAGGGCGAGGCCCCCGCCTCCGTCTGCGGCCGTCCATGCGTCTCCATTGAGCAGCGTCTCGACATTGACCGCAAGCGCGCCCTCGCCGACTCCAGCCGCTACGCCACCACCGAGGTCGCCGAGGACGACATCTGCGCCATCATCTACACCTCGGGCACAACCGGCGCGCCAAAGGGGGCCCTCCTCACCCATGCCAACTTCGTGATCGACGCCGCCGGCGCATCCGAGTCAGTCTCCCTTTTCAGACGCAACGACCGCTTCCTCCTCGTCCTGCCGCTCTTCCACGCCTTCTCCTTCACCGCCAACTTCATCATCGCGCTTTCGGTCCATGCGCGGCTCCAGTTCGTGCGCTCCCTCCGCACCATCCCCGAGGACATGCGCATCTACCACCCGACGATTCTCATGGCGGTTCCGCTTTTGGTCGAGAAGTTCGCTCAGAAAATCAACGACGCCCTGCGCACCAACCGCATCCTCCTTCTCTTCCAGGCATTCCACCTGCGCGGCCTTATCAAGCATCTTATCCTCCGCTCCCTCGGCGGGCGCCTCCGCGTAGTCATCACAGGTGGCGCGCCATGCCCTACCGACGTCATCTCCGTGATGCGCCGCTTCGGCATCCCCGTCGTCGAGGGCTACGGCCTAACGGAGGCTTCGCCTGTCGTCTCCGTCAGCAACTGGCGCCGCCCGAAGATCGGCACCATCGGCCCCGCCATTCCCGTTGTCGAAGTGCGCATCGACGCCCCCGACGCCCAGGGCATCGGCGAACTCGTCGTGCGCGGGCCAGTCGTGATGAAGGGCTACCTCAACCGTCCGGAAGACACCGAGGAGGCCCTGCGCGGCGGCTGGCTCCACACCGGCGACCTCGCCACCATCGACTCCGATGGCTACATCACCATTCGCGGCCGCAAGAAGGCACTCATCGTCAACCGCGAGGGCAAGAACATCTACCCCGAGGAGGTCGAGAAATGCCTTGAACGCGACCAGCGCTTCAAGGATGTCCTCGTCCTCGGCTACCACGACGGCCAGGACATCGGCGAGAAGGTCGGCGCCATCGTCGTTCCGGATGCCGACAAGTTCCAGAAGCAGGGCGGCGGCCAAATGTCCGAAAGCGAGATCGAGGCCGAGGTCCGCGCGGCCGTCCAGACTCTTTGCGGAGACCTCGCCACCTACAAGCACCCGCGCAAGGTCGTGGTCCGCTTCGACCCACTCAAGCGCACGGCAGCCCTAAAGATCGCCCGCGGCCACTACCAGGGCACTCTTGACCGCCCGTAACGCCGCCTTTTTTGATATAATCTTTACCGTAATTTTACAAATCACCAAATTTCCCCAACCCCCAACCCCTAGTCCCTAGCCCCCAACCCCCAACCCCTAACCCCTAGCCCCTAACCCCTAGTCCCTACAAACGCCATGAAAATCACCGTAGAAAAATCATCCTTCCTCGAAGCCCTGCTGAGCGTCTCCAGCGCAGTTCCCGCGCGCAGCGCACTCCAGATTCTTTCCAATGCCCTCTTCGAGGCCAAGGAAGGCGTCCTGACCGTCACCACCACCAACCTCGACCTAGGCATCAAGTGCGCCATCCCGGCCAAGGTGGACGCCGACGGCGCCACCACGCTCCCCATCAAGCGGCTCCTCGGCATCGTCCGCGAACTTGGCGACGGCGCCATCGAAATCGACGTTGACGACAAGGACTGCGCGACCCTCCGCAGTGGCCCGTCCTTCTTCAAGATCGTCGGAATCCCCGCTGCCGACTTCCCCAAGTTCCAGCGCCCCGAAGGCAAGGCCTCCTTCACGCTCGGCGCGCCGATCTTCCGCGAAATGCTTCGCAAGACCTCCTACGCCGCCTCCGAAGATGAGTCCCGCCACATCATCACCGGCGTCCTTCTCTCCTTCCGCGATGGCAAGATCACCGTCGTCGCGACCGATGGCCGCCGCCTCGCCCTCGTCGAGCAGGAGCTTGAGATCCCAGTCGAGATGGAAACAGACGTCGTTCTCCCGGCCAAGTCCGTCGCCGAGGCGATGCGTCTCCTTAAGGACGAAGGCGATGTCAAGATCACCGTGGACGCCAAGATGGCCCTCTTCGAGTATGGTGACGCCGCTCTTGCCACGAAGCTCATCGAAGGCGCGTTCCCCAACTTCCGCCAGGTCATCCCGCAGAATTTCGTCGAGCGCGTCGAAGTCGCCCGCGAGGACCTCCTCGCCGCCATTCGCCGCGTCTCCGTGATCTCCGCCGACGACCGCAGCGTTCCGGCGCGCCTGTCCTTCAAGGGCGCGGAGCTGACCATCTCCATGGAGAATCCCGAAGTCGGCGAATCCCGCGAAACCATCGCCATCAAATACGGCGGGCGCGACCTTCAGCTCGACTTCAACCCCGAATACGTGATGGCGCCTCTGCGCAACGTCGATACCGACGCCATCTACATTGAGTTCGCAAGCGAGCGCGGACCGGCCACATTCAAGTGCGACCTGCCATTCCTCTACGTCCTCATGCCCGTGCGCAAGTAGCGCCGGCGCCTTTCCGCTTTTTTACAGCGCATCCCTCCCCGCCATGCCCATTCATGGCGGGGTTGTTTTTTTTGTCTTCCGATCCTAGAGCGTTTCGCGGACGTTGTAAACCGGCTTGCGCTGCGACTCGTAGTAGGTGCGCGTGTTGAGTTCGGCATTCAGCCCCATGATGAAGAACTGGATTGCGAAGCCTAGGAACATGAAGGGTGCTATCACCCAGAATGGCCGCTTCACGAGCAGCGTCCCCGCCGCGCCGCCGAACCAGGGCGAGCAGCCGAACAGCGAGCAGAACCACTCCGCGCCAACCAGCGACAGCATCGCCGCGCCAATCAGCAGGCACCAGCCGCCGATCTTCCCGAAAAGGTGCATCGGCTTGGCGCTGTATTTCAGCATGAAGCGCATCGTGATGCAGTCAAGCACCACGCGCGGTATCTTCGCCAGCCCGAAAAGCGCCCCGTATTTTGAGGTTCCGAATTCGCGGGCGTGGTGGTGCACGGGCATCTCCACGATCTTTGCGCCCACCCACTTCGCGTGCGCTACGACAAAGCGGTGCATCTCGCCGTAGAGGTGGAAGCCCTTCACGACCTCGCGCCTGTATGCCTTTAGCGAGCAGCCGTTGTCGTGGATCGGGAGTTTCAGGTATGACTGGATGAAGTTGTTGAATACCTGCGAGGGGAAGGTGCGGATCTTCGAGTCCTTGCGGTCCTTGCGCCAGCCGCTGACGACGTCTGCCCCTTCGCGTTCCATCATCTCGAGCATGGCGGGAATGTCGGCGGGGTCGTTCTGGAGGTCGCCGTCCATCGTGACGACGATTTTCCCGCGTGCGAAATCGAAGCCGGCCGCGAGGGCGGCGGTCTGGCCGAAGTTGCGACGGAAACGGATAAGCCGCAGGCCCGCGTATTTGGCCTTCGCCTCCTTCAGGGCATCCCATGTGCCGTCGGTGGAGCCGTCATCGACAAGGACCACCTCGTAGGACAGTCCGGTCTTTGAAAGGACGCCGTCAAGCGCCGCGCAGAGCGGCGGGACGGACTCGACTTCGTTGAACAGCGCGACTGCGACCGATAGGTCCGGCGCATCTTCTTTCTTCAATTCGTCGTTCATATTTGGAAGCGTCTCCACACATTCCAGTTTACCATTTGCCCGCCACTGCCGCAACCCCGCCCCGTTCCCCATTCCCTGTTCCCTGTTCCCCGTTCCCTATTCCCCATTCCCCGTTCCCCGTTCCCCATTCCCCGTTCCCCGTTCCCCATTCCCCGTTCCCTATTCCCCATTCCCCATTCCCCGTTCCCCATTCCCCGTTCCCCGTTCCCCGTTCCCTGTTCCCTCTATTTGCATTCAATGCGAAATGGGGCTATAATGAAAATGCCGTATTCAAACGGGGTGGCCCCGGGCGGACGGCGGAGTTAACGTTTAACAACGAAAGGAAAACAGAAATGGCACACTGCATCAGCGATGACTGCGTCAAGTGCGGCGCTTGCAAGGAAGCCTGCCCCGTGGCGGCGATTTCCGAAGGCGACACGAAGTTCGTGGTCGATGAAGGCCTGTGCGTGGACTGCGGAGCCTGCGAAGGCGCCTGCCCGACGGCCGCGATTCAGCCTAAGTAAGGCAAAAGGCGGCCGCGGCCAATGCCGCGGCCGTCTCTTTTTTCACCATGTCACTCATTGAGAAAATCAAGAAGATTTCCTCGCGGCGGCGCTTCGGAATGCGCCCAGGCCTTGACCGCATCTCAAGCCTCCTCGGCGCGCTATCGAACCCCGAGCGGGATCTCGTCTGCATCCACGTGGCCGGAACTAACGGCAAGGGCTCGGTGGCCGCGACGATTGCGGCCGTTCTCCAGCATGCCGGATTTGGATCGGTCGGCCTCTACACCTCGCCCCATCTCGTCTCATTCAACGAGCGCATCCGCATCGACGGAGTCCCCATTTCCGATGCCGCGCTTGAGGCCGCAATCGACGAAACCCTCGCTGCCGACGACGGCACCCCCACTTTTTTTGAACTCGCGACCGCCACGGCGTTCGTCGCCTACCGCGCCGCCGGCGTGCGGTTGGCCGTCGTCGAGGCGGGCCTCGGCGGCCGCCTCGACGCCACAAACGTCATCATCCCGGCCGTATCGGTAATCACCAACGTAGGGCTTGAGCATTGCCAGTGGCTCGGGCCGGACATCCCCACCATCGCCGGCGAAAAGGCCGGCATCGTCAAACCCGGCCGCCCCATTGTGACCGGCGCGATGGACGAGGCCGCGCTCGCCGTAATCGCCCGCCGCGCCGCCGAAGTCGGCGCGCCTATGCCACAGCCCGAGGTCTCCGTCACCATGCGCAAGGCGAAGGACGGCACCACGCGCATTTCCTTTGAAGACGGCTTCCGCGCCCTCTCGTCGATCCGCTTCGCGCTCACCGGCGACTACCAGCGCGAAAATCTGGCAACCGCCTTGGCGGCGCTGGAGGTCTTCTCGCAAACCACGGGCCTGCCCCTGTCGGACGAGGCCATCAAGGAGGGACTTGAAACGGTCTCCTGGCCTTGCCGCTACCAGGTGGTGCGCCAGTCGCCAAGAACGATCACCGATGGCGCCCACAACCCTCCGGCGGCCGAGGCCCTTGCGCGTTCGCTTGCTGCGGAGAAGGCGCCGCTGGCGCTTGTGGCGGGCATCTGCGCCGACAAGGACGCTTCCCGCTTCCTGCGCACTCTGAAGCCTCGCTTCAAGGCCGCCTTCGCCACCGAGACGCCCAACGAGCGCACGATGCCGGCGGCCGAGGCCGCTGCCCTCATGCGGCAGGCCGGCTTCAACGTCATGGGCGCAGAGCCCGACTGGCGCCGCGCCCTCGACGCGGCCACCGCGTGGGCGGATGCCAATGGCGGCGCCATCGTCGTCTGCGGCTCGCTCTTCCTCGCCGGAGCCGTCGCCGACTCCTTCGGCTCGCTCCCCTGGGAGTCGTCCGTCCATTCTCCTAATGAAAGGCTATAGTTGCATTCCCATTGGCTGTTTCCCTGTTCACCGTTCCCCCATTTCCACATTGGCTGTTTTCACATTTTCACATTTCCACATTCATTAATGCTTCCGTCTTATAAAATTCTTTTTCTTGGCAGCGGGACATCGGCGGGCGTGCCAATGGTCGCATGCGACTGTCCGGTCTGCCATTCGAGTGACCCCCACGACCGGCGCACACGCTCCAGCATCTACATCTCCGTTGGCGGCCTGAAGATTCTCGTCGATACCTCCCCCGACTTCCGCGAGCAGGCCCTGCGCCATGACATCCGCCGCGTCGACCACATATTCATCACCCACGCGCATGTGGATCACCTCTTCGGTCTCGACGACATTCGCCGCATCAACACGGTCCAGAACACCGACATCCCGCTCCACGCTGCGCCGGAGACCCTAACCGACATCCGCCGCATCTTCGACTACGTGTTCAGGGACCCGATTCCTGGCACATACCGTCCGCAACTGACGCTTCTTGAAATGAGAGGCCCGATTCTCATTGACGCCCCCGCTGGCGGCCAGGTCGAAGTGGCGCCGGTGGATGTCGTGCACGGCCATACCAAGACCCTTGGCTATATCTTCACATACGCCGGGCGCAGATTCGGCTACGTTCCAGACTGCCACGAAATGCCGCCGGCGACGAAAGCCGCGTTGTCCGGCATCGACCTCCTTGTTCTTGACACACTTAAGCGAACGCCGCATCCCACTCACCTGACGCTTGAGGCGGCACTCTCTTTCATCGACGAACTGAAGCCGCGCCGCGCACTGCTTACGCACATCGGCCACAGCCTTAGCCATGCGGAGCTGGAGGCTGAACTCGCGGCGCATGGCCCGGTCAGGGTCGCGCCCGCCTACGACGGCCTGGAGGTGGAGCCGTGAGTGGCGCCGCCCTCACCATTGAAGAACGCTTTGCGGCGGCGATGGCAAGTTGTATTGATGGCCGAGTTGCGCCCGGCCACCCTAAGCAGGTCATGCGCCGTCTTGGCCTTGCCGTTTCCGGCGGTTCGGATTCGACGGCCCTCTTGCACTTGGCGGCGCAGTGGTGCAAGGGCAATGATGTCGGGGCGGTGGTCCTCTGCTTTGACCACGCAATCGAGGGCGAGAACTCCGCCGAAGAGGCGAAGTTCGTGAGCGCGGAAGCTGAAGCCCTTGGACTGGAGGCGGTGGTGGAGCGCGCCGATCCGCCGGTGCGGGAAGGCAACGGCAAATCGCTTGAAATGGCGGCGCGGGATGCGCGCCGCGCCTTCTACATGCGTGCCGCAGAGGCGCACCGCCTTGACGCAATCGCCACCGGCCACCAGCGAGACGACGTTGCCGAAACCGTGCTGCTGCGTTTCCTGCGCGGCGCCGGTGCCGCCGGACTATCCGGCCTCCGCCCCAACTCGCACGCCTCTCGTCATGACTCGCGGGCTCCGTCCCGCGTACCCACCCTCCGCCCCCTCCTTGGCTTCTCCCGCTCCGAACTCCGGCAATGGCTGCAGTCGCGCGGCAAAAACTGGATGGAGGATGTCGCAAATTCAAACCTCAAAATCCCCCGGTGCCGGATGCGCATGCGCGGCATCCCCGCCCTGGCTACGGCCATGGGCGAAGATGAAGGGCGAATCGTCGAGGCGCTGGCACAGTCTGCGGCCATCCTGCGAGAGGAGGATGGCCTCCTTGCGCAACTTGCGGATGACTGGCTCGCCGCGCATGGCGGCATTGACGCGCCGCTCTCTCTGACCGCCCTGCGCAATGAACCGCTCGCCCTTGCCCGCCGCGTGGCGCGCGAGTGGCTCCTGCGCCACGCCGGTGCCGAAGCCACAGGCTTTGAAACAGTCGAGACGCTTCTTGCAATGCCTAGTGGTGGCACGCTAAACCTTCCCGGCGGCGCCATCGCCGACATTGACGCGCAAGGCTCTGTCTTGACTCGCGGCTCTCCTGTCCTGACTCGCGGTCTCTGTCCCGCGTACCCTCCTCTCTCCCTCCCTCTTTCCGGTTCCGTATCCTGGGGCGCATACGCCATCGCCATTTCTCCCTGCGCCACTATCGAGCGCACACGCGAGGCGCCTGGCGTATGGCCGGCCTCGTGCACCCTCTCGGCGCGCGCCATCCGCGCGGCTGGCGGGCTGTCCGTTCGCGGCCGCCGCCTTGGCGACAGGATGCGCCCATTCGGAGTTGACGGCTCACGCAAGCTTCAGGACGTCTTCGTCGATTGCAAAATCGACGAGCCCCTTCGCGACGCCTGGCCGGTCATTTGCGCCGGAGAGGAAATAGCATGGATTCCCGGTTACAGGATTGCCGCGCCATTCGCCGTTGCGGATGGGGAAGAGGCGGTTCGCATTGAGGTGAACAAACTATGAAGCGCCTCGTATTTCTCCTCTTCGTAATCTTGATTCACGGGCTCAGCCCCGCGTCTCCGCTCACCTACCGTCGCGCAATCGAACGCGTGACATCGCTCGACCCGGCCGAAGCCGCCAGCGCCTACGCCTCCCGGTGCGTATCGCTTATCTACGAGCCGCTGCTCGAATATGACTATGAGGCGCGGCCATACGCGCTGCGGCCCTGCCTCGCGACCGCCATGCCCGAAATTTCGGAGGATGGCCTGACCTACATCTTCGTCATCGACACCAACGCCTGCTTCACGGCCGACCAATGCTTCGGTCTTGGCGCAGACGGCGCGCCGCTCTCGCGCCATGTGACCGCCGAGGACTTTGTTTTTTCGCTCAAGAGGCTTGCTGATGCCAAGGTCGCTTCGTCGGGCTACTGGCTGCTGGATGGCCACATAAAAGGCATTGAGGCCTTCCGCGAGGCGTCGAAGGGGGTGGACCCAACAGACTACGCCCTTGACGTGGAAGGACTCCAGGCGCCAGCGCCAGACAGGCTCGTGATAAAACTCTCCTCGCCCTCGCCGGTATTCCTGTGGCAGATGGCGATGCCATACGTGGCGGCTGTGCCGCGTGAGGCGGTGGTGTTCTACGGCGCGGCCTTCCGCGACCATCCCGTGGGCACAGGGCCATACGCGCTTGAGAAGTGGCGACGCAACTACTCCTTGCGCTTCCGCCGCAACGAAGCCTGGAGAGGATGGAGGAAGAACTCAAATCCGAAATCTGAATTTCAACCTTTCGACTTCCTCTACTTCCCAACCATCGACGATCCCTCCACGCAATGGCTGGCTTTCCTGGCGGGCGAACTCGACCTCCAGGGCGAAATCTTGCGCGACAACTGGGACGATGTAATCGGCCCCGATGGCGCGCTTTCGCCGGCCCTTGCAGCGCGCGGCATCGCCCTTGAGCGTGCGCCAACCCTTGAAGTCGGCTACATCGGCATCAACATGCGCGATCCCCTCCTCGGCGGCAACAAGGCGCTTCGCCAGGCGCTGAACGCCGCCTTCGACACCAGCCGCTGGGAGCGTTTCCACAGAGGCCGGGCACTTGCGTCGAACGGGCCGGTGCCGCCAAATGTCGCCGGTGCCGACAACTCCCCGCTTCCCTTCGGTCGCGGCGCGGAGGTGGCGCGGTGCCTCCTTGCCGAAGCCGGATACCCCGATGGCCGCGACCCCGCCACGGGCCGCCGCCTGCGCCTTGTCCTTGACATCGGCAAGACATCGCAGGACATCCGCGAATCGACCGAATTGCTAGTTGCCTTCATGGACGAGTGCGGGATTGAGCTGGTCCCCGAATACCACACATGGCCGGCCTTCTTGAAGAAAGTTGGCGAGGGTCGTTCGCAGCTCTTCCGCATTGCATGGGTGGGCGACTACCCCGATGCCGAGAACTTCCTTCAGCTGTTCTACGGGCCAAACGCGTCGCCGGGGCCGAACCGCTGCAACTACGAGAACCCCGAATATGACGCCCTGTTCCGCGAGGCCATGGCGGCGCCCGAGGAACGGAGGCTTGAACTATATGGCGAGATGCAGCGCATCCTCAAGGAAGACTGCCCCTGGATTTTCGTGAGCCACGCCGTGTCGGCGGCGCTGGTCGGGCCGCGTGTAGAGGGCTATCGCGCCCACGACTTCCCCTACGGCATGGAGAAGCACCTACGCGCCAAGTAGGGCGGCGGTCATCGACTCGAGGAAGCGCGGCACGGAGAATTTCTCGGCGTGGGTGCGGATTGCGGCTGCATCCCATTGATGCGCCGCGGCGCGGGACACGGCCTCTTCAAGGGCCTCGGTTGTTTGCTCGGAGAAGAAGACGCCGGTTTCCCCATCGACTACCGTTTCGGTGGCGCCGCCCTTGCCGAAGGCGACAACGGGCTTGCCGCATGCCATTGCCTCGAGAGGGACGATGCCGTAGTCCTCTTCGCCGGGGAATATGAGCATCCGGCAGTGGCGGTATAGTTCGAGGACATCGTTGTCGTCGCGCCAGCCTAGGAACTCCACATTCGGCGCGGCGAGCGCCTGAAGCCGTCTGGCGCCGCTGCCGACGCCGACAACCTTCAGCGGGAAGCCGGTGCGGGAATATGCGCGGACGGCGAGGTCGATGCGCTTGTATGGGACAAGCGCCGAGACGATGAGGTCGTAGTCGCCACCTGCGTCGCCGTCCGGTGCGGGGGTGCAGCGGTCGGTGTCAACGGGCGGATATACGACGCTGCTGTCGCGCCCGTAGAAGTCCTGGATGCGGCGCTGGACGTGGTGGCTGATGGCGATGAAGCGATCGACGCGGGCGGTGTGGGCCTTGTCCCAGCGTCGGAGCCAGGCGAGGTATGGCGCGGCGATGGCGGCCTTCACGGGGCCGAGGTATTCGCGCGGGAAGAGCCAGGCGTAGCGCATGGGCGTGAAGCAGTAGCAGACCATCTCCGCGCCAGGCGGCGGGTTGAAGGCATGCGCCACGCAGGAGTTCGTGGTAAGGAAGAGGTCGCAGTTGGGAACGCGGATCGTGGTGGCGGCGAGGCTCATGAGCGGGAGCATCCGGCGGTAGTTTTTAATCGCGCCCGGAATGTGCTGCATGAAGGATGTGATGATCTGGCGGGAGCGGATTGGCTCCGAGACCGCGCCGGGATTGGAGATGAGGGTCACGAGGGGAGCGGAAGGAGCCGCCTGGCAGAAGAGTTCCAGGACGCGTTCGCCGCCGCGCATACCGGTGAGCCAGTCGTGGCCGAGGACTGTGCGGCGACCAGAGAGGAAGGCCGCAAGGGGATTTTGGGGATTTTCGGTCATTGTGGAATTATGATCGGAATTTGAAATTTGAAATCTAAGATTCGGGATTTGAAATCTGAGATTCGGCGTTCGAGAATCTGAAATCTGAAATTTGAAATCTAAGATTAAAAATTCGGGATTCGGGATTTGAAATCTGAAATCTTAAATTTGAGATTTTGAGATTCGCTATCTGCTTAAGGCCTCGCGGTACAGGACAAGCGTTTCTGCTGCTGCGGTGTCCCATGAAAAGTCTGCGGCGCGCGCGAGGCCATGCGCGGAGAGGTCGGCGGCGTGCGCGTCGTCGAAGAGGACGCGCTTCATGGCGGCTACGAGGGCCTGCTCATCTCCGACGGGAACGACCTCGGCCGCGCCGCCGGCGATTTCAGGTTGGGAGCCGCCATCGGCGCAGATGACGGGGATGCCGCACTTCATGGCCTCTACCATTGGGAGGCCAAAGCCTTCGTAGCGCGAGGGGTTCACGAGCACGGATGCGTTGCGGTAGGCGGAGAGCAGTTCGGCATCTGAGGCGCCGTGGATGAAGGTCACATGCTCCAGGATGCCGCGATATTTGGCATGGAGGCGGGCTTCAGGGTAGCGCATGTCCTCGGGGCCGACGATGAGCAGATGCAGTGGTTTGTCTTCTTCGCGCAGGAGCATTGCGAATGCATCTACGAGTGCCGGAACGTTCTTGTAGGGGTCAAGGCGGCCAACGTAAAGCACCACTTTTGTGGTCCTGTCGTGTCCAGAGTCTATATCGGAGCGGCGGGCTTCAGCCCGCAACGGTGAAAACCGCTCCGACACCCCATTGTATATGGTGTGTATTGAAGAGGCGTCTTTTTCGCTGAGCGATAGCGCCTTGATGATGTCATTTCGCGATGCCTCGCTGACAGTTATGGTGAATACAGAGGAACGAATCGTGAAGCGGAGGCTTGCGCGGTAGAGCCAGAGCATCCGGCTGGTTGTCGAGCGCGGGGCGTAGTCGCGGAGGATAAGCGGGATGGCGTCGTGGATGTTGGCGATGCACCGGCCGCAGCCCTTGATGGCCGGAGGCGCAAGGCCCAGAAGAGTCTTGAGACCGCCGAATGCAAGGTAGGGAACCATGTAGTTGGGCGAGTGGAAGAGGTCGGATCCAATTGAGCGCAGGAACCGCGGGAGGGAGCGCTGGCTGCGCGGCGAAAGGGGCCCATACGGGAGGAGGTGCGTGGCAACTCGCAGCGAGGGCGGCAATTCTAACGAGGCGAGGACGGACTCGCGCTGCTCCTCATTGCGGAAAAGGAAATTCCAGCGCCAAGATGGCTCAAGCACCGGGAGTCGTCGCATGAGTTCGCGCGAATAAACTGTAATGCCCGACGGAACGGGCGTCATCCAGCGGGCGTCGAAAACGACATTTTTAGCTTCGGTCATCAGAGGCTTCCTTCCAGGACTTTGCGATAGACCTCGGCGGTCTGGCGCGCCGTCTCCTCCCAGCGGAACTTGCGGGCGCGGGAGAAACCCTGGCGGCGGAGGTCGCCGCGTATGCGCTTGTCGGAGAGCAGCCCGTCGAGGGAGCGCGACCAGATGTCGAGGTCGAACCTGCGGAGGACGAAGGCCGAATTTGAAAGGACCTCTTCAAGCGATCCGCCGGAAGAGGAGATTACGGGCGTCCCGCAGAGCATGGCTTCGAGCGGCGTGAATCCGAATCCCTCGTAGAGCGAGGTTGTCGCGTAGAGTTCCGCGCCGGCGTAGATGGCGGAGAGGTCTGCGTCGTCAATGGTCGCCAGGTGGTGGATATGCGCGGCTTTCTTCGCGGTGCGGAACTTTTCGAGGATTGGCTCGTAGCTCCATCCGGGGCGGCCGACGATGACCAGGTCGGCGTCGTTGTTCCTCATGTTGTCGAAGGCGTCAACGAGGAATGGGAGGTTCTTGCGCGGCTCGATGGTGCCTACTGTGAGGATATATGGGCGTTCAAGGCCGAGGCGCTTGCGCGTCTCGATGATCTTGTCGCGGCCGGGCGAGGCGAGCGACTGGTCAACGCCGAGGTAGATGGGGAAGACCTTGCCCTTGGCTGCGGGGAAGAACTCGACTATTTCCCGGGCGCTGAACTTGGAGATGGTGATGATTGCGTCGGCGCGCTCAATGGTCGCGCCGATGCGCGCCTTCATGTAGGCAAGGTTGCGGGCTTCGGCACATTCGGGATAGCGCATGAAGGACATGTCGCAAATCGTCACGACGGTCTTAGCTTTCGGAGAGATGGGCGGGATGATGAAGTTGCAGAAGTGGTGGATGTCGGCGCGGCCGGCGATGAGGTCGAAGCGCGGGGGAAGGCCGCGCTTCCAGAGTTGCTGGACGATTGCGCCTGGGAGGAGGTGCCAGGGGCGGGCCTTCGCGTTGGGGGCCGGTTCTGGCGCTTCGGCGCGTCTTGTGAAGTCGAAATAGAAAAGGCGCAGCTTGTCCTCTTGGGAGAGGAAGGCCGGAAGGTGGCGGGCCAGGAGGCGCGTATAGCGTCCTATGCCGGCGCGCTGCGATACCGCTGGCTGGTAGTCGATGTTCACTAGCATGGCGCAAAGATTATAGCAAAAAAAAAGTTAAGTTGGCGAAGGCAGTTGCGGAAAGTCGATTGACTTTGGTAGAATTGCATTGCAAGTATAATGATTTAATTGTCCCAACACAAGGAGTAAAAATGCAATTGGCTACGCCCAACATCGACCTTTATTCAGCTGGAGACTACATTGCCGCAAGGAAAAAGCTTGCCCGCAAAGTGGGGCTCGGAGTGCTCATCTTCACGGCGCTCGTCTATCTTGCGACCTTCTCAACAGGCGTTTTCCCTGGCGAGTCGGCATCGCTAATGGCAGTCCATTCCGGGCTTGAACCGCTGATTGCGCCATCGCATGCCATTTGGGGCGGCATCGTCTCCAAAATTGCCGCGCTTGGTCCCAAGGGGATGGTGTTCAGGCTTAATTTCTTCAGCTTCCTCACGGGGCTGCTGGGAATCTGGCTCATGTTCGACTTGATGGTCAGCGTGGTCGGTTCGCTGATCGAGCGCGAGACGGCATCGCCCAAGATGGCGGCGATGGCGAGCGTCCTGGCTGGCGCCGGCGCCGCGCTGGCCCTTGCTTTCTCCGTGCCATACTGGATGACGGCTACGCGCCTTCAATACCAGGGATTCAACCTGGTTCTCCTTCTGCTTGTGCTGCGGTCGCTCGTGTGGTACCTTGACACGGAAAACGCCTTCGTGCTGGTGTTCATCGCCCTCTTGGCCGGCGTAACCTGCGTCGAGGCGTTCTACATAGCCTGCTTCCTGCCCTTCGTCGCGGCGGCGGTGATTGTCCGCTGGGTGCGTCGCGGCTCCATGCGCGCGGCCAGCGTCGCGGCTGTGGCCATCGCTTTTGTCATAGGCCTCTCAAGCGTGGCGCTTGTGGCGCATCTTTTCAAGCAGGGCCACGACGTGTCGCTGCGCGGCTACACCGACATTTGGTCGATTGTGCGTAGCATCCTGGTTGATCAGGCCAAGTTCATCATGGGTGCTGCCCGCCACACTGGCTGGCTGAACATCCTCGTCCTCACAATCACGCCATGGCTGGCGGCGGCGGCCATTTCCGCCCGCTCCCTCAACGAGACGCGCGAATGGGGCATCATGATCATGCATGCAGCCATGTCCGTTGCCGTCGCGTTGGTGCTGGGCAATGCGCCTGCCATCTCCCCCTGGGGCATTTTCCGCATGGAGGGAATCCTCCCCGTTCCTCTTCTCGCCATGTCGGCAATGACCATGGGCTATCTCCTCGCCTACTGGTATCTCATCATCGCCAACAGCAGCCAGGTGAACATCGACGGCGAGCGCACCTTCGCGCAGCGCTCCTCGATTTGGTTCGGCTGGGTCTTCGGCATCATCACCGTGGCCACCATGGTCATCACCTCCGGCATCAACGTCCTTGAGGCCAATGGCCGCAGCGGCCGCTTCGCCGACGAGTGCACCCGCGAGATCATCAACTCCCTCGACGGGCGCAAGTGGATTGTCACCGATGGCCTCTTCGACAGCCATCTCGTTATTGAGGCGCATTGCACCGGCAAGAACATCCGCCTCATCGAACTGCAAAACAACGACAACAAGGTCTATCTGCGCTATCTGCGCGGCGTCATCAACGAAGACCCCGATTTCCGCGCCCCCGGCATCGACATCGGGAAGATGGAGAACGCCGTTGACCTCAACGTGGTGACCTTCCTCCAGGACTGGCTGGAAAGCAACCCGTCGGCCATTGACGGAATGTATTTCATGACGGCGCCGGACATCATTCTCTCCGCCGGCAAGATTGTCGTGCCCCACAAGTTCTGCTTCAAGGCCGGCGACAGCCTGGATGCCGTGAAGAACGTCGATTTCCTCCCGGAGCAAAAGGCTTTCTGGGAACGCATGAGAACGCTTCTGGCCAAGTCGCGCGGCGTCCGCGACGCGGCATCGGCCATTCGTGCCCGCTGCCGCCGCCAGGTCGGTTTCGTCGCCAACAACGCCGGCGTCCTGCTTGAAGACCTCGAGCGCGAAGAGGACGCTTACCAGACATACCTGTTCGTCCGCGAACTCGACCCCGAGAACATCTCCACGCTCCTTAACTTGGTGGAACTTCTCAACCGCAAGCGCGAGGAAAACTTCCACGCCGACATGCTGAAGGACATCGAGGGTTCGATCAAGCGAATCATCGAAGACCTCCAGGGCCGCCGACTTCCAATTTGGTCGCTCTCCCGCGTCTTCGGCT
>JAEEGL011437900.1_pt1 | contig 72551 bp, 48 predicted proteins | sample 9134231 | NCBI WGS metagenome assembly JAEEGL01 (sample SAMN16246548, study PRJNA631951) | gut metagenome | biome: gut microbiome; feature: rumen; material: fiber-attached | host: Bos | place: Iran: Karaj | collected 2018-10 | reverse complement strand
TGTAAGTATGTACCGAAGGCTATTTCGGGAATTTACGACTGTGGAGTGTACAAGAACTTGTGAGTAGCGTATTGCTTGCAATAGCCAAAGCATACACGTTGAAACAGTAAGAAGCATCCGTAAGGACTTCAATTTCTCAGTATGCTTGAGTATATTTAAGCATATTTTGAGTAGCAGAATAATTCAGGTGTTTTTTCTGCTTGCTTTACGACGGGGGCGGACAGAATAGTGACTCTTGATACTCAAGGTCTCAGAGTTTATTCTGAACCGCACGGCTATTCTGACTGTCAGGCGAAAAGTTTTGACCTGAAGGCAAAGAATACGGCTCCAACCATGCATAATGCCGCCCATAGGTAGTCCCAGTTCCATTTTTCCCCGAAAAGAGTTATTGATAGTGGAACAAACACGGTAAGGGTAATTACCTCTTGCATGATTTTGAGCTGACCGACGGTGAAATAATCGTGAGCGTAGCGGTTTGCCGGAACCATCAATGCATATTCTATAAGAGCAATCAGCCATGATACCAGTATGGCGATGTATACCGGTTGATCTGATAATTTACTTAAATGACCATACCAGGCAATGTTTTGGAATACATTGCTTATTACAAGTAAAAACACACAACCTGCAACTATGTACCACATGATAATGATTCCTGTATTTCCGGTGATTTATAAAAAACCTTAAAAGAGAAAAATATCATAAATGTGACATTATTTACATTTACGGGTCAATTATAAGGTAATTAAAACAAATGGCAATTAATAATTTTTTATTCGTTTTTTCTAGGGATAAAAAATAATGAATTGGTAAACTGAAATAATTAGAAAATAAGGATTCTTTTTTTTAATGCCGGTGGCTTTTGCCGATTAAAAGAACACGTCAGTATGAATTGACTTTTTATATGGAATAAAACGTTATTATTTGACATAAGTTGTTGAATTTGTAAAATTAATCACTATATTTCAGAGTAGATTTTTATTTTTTTTAGTTTAGGAGAACATTTTCATGAGTGAGTATGAAACTCAGAATAATTTCAATGAGGCAGAAAATGCTGAGAATCAGACCGAACAGCAGAATCCCCAGCAGACAGAGTCTGCAGAACAGCAGAATGAAAATCAGGCTGAAGTAAAGGATGCGTCAGCAGAAGAAAAAAATGATAATGAATGTGTAGAAGAAAATATTGCCAATCTGACACCGGAACAGTTAAGAACAGATTTGCTTTCTGCACGTCTGTCTATTAAACAGATTAGAACTGAAAAGGAGCTGCTGAAGGCTGAAATGAAAAGAAAGCTTGATACCCTTGCAGCAGAAAAGGCTACTGTAATGAGTCAGTATGAAGAATTTAAGAAGAATGCTGAAGCTGAACAGAAGGATAAAGTTCAAAAATTAATGGAAGTTACCCAAAAGAAGCTTAACGAAGCTCTGCAGACCAGAGATGAGGAAATCAAGCGTATCCAGACTAGAAGTGAAAATGAGATTGCTAAAGCCAAGAGCTTTGCACTGGAAGGCTTTATTAAGGATCTTATCCCTAGCCTTGAACCTCTTGAACAGGCTTTATTCTACGCCGACCGCTCAAATGAAGCTCAGAAGGATATGATTAATGGTCTGGAAATGACATTTGAACTCATTCTGAAGGCTATCAGCAAGAACGGTGTGCAGGTGCTTGATCCTAAGGGGGAACCTTTCGATCCTAATTTCCATCAGGCTATTCAGCACGTTCCTAATCCGAATCTTCCAGCTAACCATGTTATCGATGTGGTTCAGAAGGGATACGTGCTCAACGGCCGCGTAATCAAGCCGGCCCTCGTGGTTGTTTCACGCGCTATGTAAATCATCCGGTAAAGTTTTTTTTCGAATAATCAGACATTCCCTGATTCCTGATGGAATCAGGGTTTTTTATATCCAGTTTTTTTTAGATTATTTTCGGAGATTTTCTTAAGATAAAAATAATATTTTTATTAAAAATAATGATATGCGGTTCCAAAGTAAGCTTCTGAACAAAGGAATTTCTAGTCTCTAGCGGAGATATCAGACATTTTTTAAATAAAAAAATAAAAAAAATTAAAAATTTTTTTTATTTGATCTTGAAAGTGGAAAACATAGCATTATTTAAATAGTGTAGAGATAAAAAACAAGCTGTAAAGATAATGAAGAAAAACACAGCTTAAAGAATATTTTAATAGGAGACTCAAAATGGGTAAGATTATCGGTATTGACCTTGGTACAACCAACTCATGTGTTGCAGTATACGAAAATGGTACTGCACGTGTTTTAGAGAACGCTGAAGGTCATCGTACAACTCCGTCAATTATCGGTTATACTGAAGATGGCGAAATTTTAGTAGGTGATGTTGCTAAGCGTCAGGCTGTTACCAACCCTAAGAACACTTTATTCGCTATCAAGAGACTTATCGGTCGTCGTTTTGATGATGTTGAAGTTCAGCGTGATATTTCAATCATGCCTTTCAAGATTGTCAAGTCAACTAACGGTGATGCCTGGGTTAGCGTAAAAGACAAGGAAATGGCTCCTCCACAGGTTTCTGCAGAAGTATTAAAGAAGATGAAGAAGACTGCTGAAGATATCCTCGGTGAAGAAGTTACTGAAGCAGTTATTACAGTACCTGCATACTTTAATGACCAGCAGCGTCAGGCTACAAAGGATGCCGGCCGTATCGCAGGTCTCAATGTAAAACGTATTATCAACGAACCAACCGCAGCAGCTATGGCTTACGGTGAAGACAAGGTTAAGGGTGAAAAGAAAATTGCCGTATACGACCTTGGTGGCGGTACATTTGATATTTCAATCATTGATATTGATGAAGTTGATGGTGAAAAGACTTTTGAAGTTCTTTCAACCAACGGTGATACACACTTAGGTGGTGAGGATTTCGATAACCTGCTGATTAACTACCTGATTGATGAATTCAAGATCAGTAACAATATCGATTTAAGACAGGATATTCTTGCATTACAGCGTTTGAAGGAAGCAGCTGAAAAGGCTAAGATTGAACTTTCTTCAGCTACACAGACTGATGTTAACCTTCCTTACATCACAGCAGATGCTACCGGTCCTAAGCATATGAATATCAAGCTTACCCGTGCTAAGCTCGAATCTTTGGTCGAAGATCTGGTTGTTAAGTCACTTGAACCTGTTAAGACAGCTCTTAAGGATGCAGGTCTTTCAAAGAGTGATGTTGATGAAGTATTGCTTGTTGGTGGTCAGACCCGTATGCCATTGGTTCAGAAGGTTGTTTCTGAATTCTTTGGTAAGGAACCTCGTAAGGACGTAAATCCTGACGAAGCTGTAGCTGTTGGTGCTGCAATTCAGGGTTCTGTATTGTCAGGTGATAAGACTGACGTTCTTCTTCTCGACGTTACTCCTTTATCACTCGGTATTGAGACCCTCGGTGGTGTTATGACTACCTTGATTGAAAAGAATACTACAATTCCTACAAAGAAGAGCATGACCTTCTCCACTGCTGAAGATAATCAGCCTGCAGTAACCATTCGTGTACTCCAGGGTGAACGTAAGCGTGCTGCGGACAACAAACTGTTAGGTAACTTCAACCTCGATGGTATTGCTCCAGCTCCACGTGGTGTTCCACAGATTGAAGTAACATTCGATATCGATGCAGATGGTTGTATCCATGTAAGTGCTAAGGACAAGAACACCGGTAAGGAACAGAAGATTACTATTCAGTCTTCATCAGGTCTGTCAGAAGAAGAAATTCAGAAGATGGTTCGTGAAGCTGAACAGCATTCAGCTGAAGATAAAAAGTTCGCTGACCTTGCTAATGCACGCAATCGTGCTGATGCTGTTATCCACAGCTATAAGAAGCAGATGTCTGAAAACGGTGATAAATTACCTGAAAACATTAAGACTGAACTTAATCAGGCTATCAACAATCTTGAAAATGCATGCCGTGGCGATGATTTAGCTGCCATCGAAGCTGCTGAAAAGAAACTTCAGGATGTTGCCGGTTCTTTATCTCAGTATGCTCAGCAGGCTGGTGCAGGTGCTAATCCAGGTGCCAGTGCAGGTGCTAACGCTAATGCAGGCAGCAATGCCAACGGCGGTGCACGTGATGCAGACTTTGAAGAAGTTTAATAGAACGGAATCAGAAATCTGTTAAAGTGAATCCATTGAACTGATGTAATATTAAGTGACGGACAACGTTTAAAGACGGAGTCCGTTACTTGTATGTTTAGATAACAAAAAGATTCACTTATAGGATGAAAAAACAAACTCCTGGATATCAGATATTTGCCGGGAACTGTTTTCTACCGGTGGATATAATAATAAATGCCTGTTTTAGCGTTGATTTAGATAAAGTCTTTTGTTATCTTTTTCAGTCCTGTCAATGGTGTGAAAAACAGGCCAGTTATTAAAGAATTAAAACCTTCAGATATCAACTGGCATTGAATCCATGGAATGTAATATGCCGGTTTTTTAAAGGTAGGTGTATAACCAGTCTTTTAAAAAACCTTTTAAGAAAAATGATGTCAAAATGCAAGGAATTTTAATAAAGTACAATGATGTCTTTGAGACCAATATATTCATGGTTTTAGCACTTTATTTAGGAAGTATTCTTTATGGCAGATAAGCGTGATTATTACGAAGTATTGGGTGTCGATAAGAATTCAGATGATCAGACAATCAAGAGAGCGTTTAAACGTCTGGCAATGAAATATCATCCGGATCGTAACAAGGAACCGGGTGCAGAAGAAAAATTTAAGGAAATTAACGAAGCCTATGCTGTTTTAAGTGATCCGCAAAAGCGTGCTGCATACGATCAGTACGGTTTTGCCGGTGTCGATCCTAATCAGGGCGGTGGGGGCTTCGGAGGTGGATTCGGTGGCTTTGGCGGTGCTGGAGGCTTTGATTTTAGCGACATCTTCGGTGAAGCTTTCAGTGATATCTTTGGTGCGCGTGGTAACAGACGTACAAGCACCAGTCAACCTGGAGAGGATTTGCAGCTTTCTGTAAATCTTACTCTTGAAGAAGCTGTGCATGGTATAAAGAAAACCTTCCGTATCAACAAAAATGTAACCTGTGACTGTTGTAAGGGAACCGGTGCAGAGCCTGGTTCTGCAACCAAGGAATGTCCTACCTGTCATGGTCATGGTGTGATCATGAAGGGCAACAGCATATTCAGAATTCAGGAAACCTGTCCTAAGTGTCATGGTACCGGTAAGATTTTTGAGAAACCATGTAAAAAGTGTAATGGCGAAGGTCGGTACAGCAGCAAGGAAGAGATTGAAGTCAACATTCCGGCAGGTGTTGAAGACGGAACAAGACTTACAGTTCCTGGAAAGGGGGAGGCTGGACGTAATGGTGCTCCGGCAGGAGATCTTTATGTATTCATCAGAGTTAAACCTCATGCAATCTTCGAAAGAGAAGGACTTAACCTGTTCGTGAATGTGCCAATCAGCTTCACAACAGCTGCTATCGGCGGTGATGTTGAGGTTCCTACACTTGATGGTCGCAGTATTAAGCTTAAGGTTCAGGCCGGTACTCAGTCAGGTACTCAGCTGAGAGCTAGAGGTAAGGGGGTTCCATCACTTAGAGGCAGCATGGTTGGTGATCTGTACTGCAATATGATTGTTGAAGTTCCTGTCAACCTGAATAACGAACAGAAGGAACTGTTGAAGAAGTTTGAAGAGTCTCTTTCAAATAAAGACAGTAAGAAAGAAAAGCATGAACCAATGAAACAGTCTTTCCTTGATAAGATCGCTTCTTTCTTTAAGAAAGATTAAGATGATGTTTGCGTGTAATATATAGGCATGTGATACCGAAAAATTTAAAGTTGTGAGAAATATATAAGTATTTCTTTTATACTGGGTTAAAATGGTAACAATGTCTGTTACTGATTTTTTTGCTGTAACAAGAAGCTTACGATAATACATTTTTTTATGGATCAGCCATATTTCATATGGTTGGTTCTCTTTTTTTTATTCTAAAAATATGAGGTATGATAATGGATAGAACTCCTATGACCGTTCAGGGTGCTGATGCAATACGTAAGGAGCTTGAGTTCTTAAAAGGTACCGAACGTCCACGTATTTCTGAATTAATTGCTGAAGCCAGAGAACATGGCGATTTGAAGGAAAATGCCGAATATCATGCAGCCCGTGAAGCCCAGGGGATGTGTGAAGCTAAAATCAAGGACCTTGAAGTGCAGTTATCTACTGCTGAAATTATTGATATCAAGAAAGTTAAGGTTGATGGCGAAAAGAAGGTTGTTTTTGGTGCTACAGTCAAACTTGAAAAGGATGATGGTACAGAAATCACCTATAAGATTGTCGGTGAACATGAATCAGATGTTACCAATGGTCTTCTTTCCTATAAAACTCCGATTGCCCGTGGCCTTATGGGCAAATATGTCGATGATGAAGTAGAAATTGTTACTCCAAAGGGAAAGGTAACCTACTATATTAACGATATTCTTTATGTTTAGTATCTGAATATCAAGTACTATGCAAAAAAAAAGAGGAGTGTTAGCCCCTCTTTTTTTTTTGCGTCTTATACGCTGTATTATATTTCCCGGTATGCCTACATACGCATAATTCCATAAATTAGAAATTACTGCCGTTCCATCCCCAATTGGCTACCGGATGGTAGGAGACATATACGGCATTACCCGGAATGTCTAGCTCCTCATTCAGAATTCTGCATACCTCTCCGGTCATTTTATTGCTATCACCTGCGTTTACCTGGCCGAAAACCGAAATGGCTATGTAGGCTCCTTTTTCAAGCGCCTTACCGGCAAAATAAAGACTCTGACTATCGGCAATATTAATCATGAGGTAGGATTCCGGCTTATGCAGAATGGATATGGCCTGACCGAATCTAGTCTTAAGTTTATCTTTCTGCTCCCGGGTTAGAGGTAGTGAAATTTTTGCATCAATAAAAGGCATAATAATTCCTTAATCCTGAAGTTACTGAAATAACCATTATATTGAGTTCCTGAATGTCTGCTACTTACCTGTTTTTATAAAGCCTGGGTATGTAAAGGCTATTCATTTCAGCAGAAGTTAGACACCAGGGGTTTTATATTACGGAGTTCAGTATACCCGGGGCATTATTCTTTTGGAAGATTAAATGCTGATTCTTTCTTCTTTTGTTTAAAGTAGGTAGCATTACTTCCCAGAATCTGTACCAGTGCGATATCAGCTTTTTCTGAAAGCTCGAGGGCTACTGCTTCTCTATCTTCCTTTTCCAGTCCGGCAATCTTAACCTTAATAAGTTCATGATGATCAATTGAACTCTTAATTTCTTCAATTACATTAGCGGTAATGCCTTTCTGTCCGATCATTACGACTGGCTTAAGATCATGAGCCTTACTCTTAAGGTAAAGCTTCTGCTTGGTTGTTAATTCCATAGTGTATTAATCCTCAATTAAATTTTCAGCATTATACAAATTTTTACGCATGCTGTGAATAAGTACGATATAAGCAGGATTTATATCCTGACGATAGTAGTTTCTCTAAAACATCCTGATATATCTGTGTTGCAGAATGACGTTCAGTGAATTGTGATGCTTATGAATAACTGACTAAACAGTGGAACCAATAAAAAGCTGCTTACGTTTTTGAAAATTCTCTTTTTTGAAATCTGGAAATTCATAGGTTCTGTCAGCTTAATAATACTTAATTCTGATTAGAGAAAATACTATGGAGGTTGTTTTTTTATGTATATTTGCAAAGTTAGGTTGTAGAACCTGTTTTTTTTGAGTAATTATCACTGAGAATTACACGTAACATAAATCTTGGTTATTGATCATATATATAAGAAAGGGGCTTTGTCTTAAGAAAGATTCACTGAAATAATGTCTATGATGTTTTTTTATTTTACTGTCAGAATTTATGATTATTTTCTGCAGAGGTAACGATAATGAATACGGGATGCTTTTTTATTGCATATTGCACAAGATCCGGAGTACAGAAATGAAAATAGAAGTTTGTTTTGATACGAATTATGACGGCATTGAGGCGGTAGGAACCGGGGTGTTAAGATGCAGTGATCTTAACAGAACTAAGTATAACCGGGATGATTTTATCAGAAGAAACAAATTTGTTTCATTTGTTATTAAAACAGGAATAACTGCAGTTGAGAAGGGAGTTTTGGATGAATTTGCCACCCTGAAGGAGTTGATTGTTCCGGCAAGTGTCACCAGCATAGGTGTGACAGATGATACTTTGCGTATATTCAGGGAAAACGGCGTGGTTATACGAGGGGAATTCAGTAGCTATGCAGAGAAATTTGCCTTGGAGCATAATCTCCGGTTTATGCATATGGATTTAGAACTGGTCAGATTCGGCAGTTATTCCGGATACGGCAGAACTGTTGTAATTTTGAAGTTCTCAGCCGCTGGAACACCGCGTATCTACGAGGAATGTAACAGTCCAGGAATTTCAGCGAGCAGTATGGGCGGTTGCAGTAATTCAATACCCCTTCCGGAGAATTTCTATAATGAGATGGATGCGAAAGCAATAGGGGATCTGTGCTGGCCGAACTGCAGTTCTGATGTGGCCGGAAACAGCATGCTTAAGGTTTTTCTTGAAAGAGCCAGAGAAAGAAACGGCTTTATTATCTATCCGGAAGACAGAAAACAAAAATAGAAAAGCTTACGGGAGCAGGATTGCAGCATTAAGGACATTTTTGTTTATTTACCTTATTTCGTTTATAATCATCCATATTTATTACTAAAAGGTAATGATTTGCAGTCATTACTTTTTTTATATTTAAAGCTGTTTGTTTTACGTTAGTGAAGAGCCGGCGTTCTGTTCCGGCAGAAAACATCTGTCAGTAATTAGTTGGTAGAAGGCAGATATTATTCATATTTAATTGTTTTAGGAGTTCGGTAAGAATGCGTGTAAAACCGTTAGTTGATAATTTTATTAAACCGGAATATAAATCAGCATCCGCAGGCGGTATGGATATTTATTTTCAGAGTGACGTTACCCTGACAGCCGGTGTAGACAATGTTGTAAATCTTGGATTTGCCGCTGAAGTTCCGGCTGGTCATGTGGCTCTACTGATGCCTCGTTCAGGTGCTGGTATTAAAGGAATCGGTTTGCGCAATACCGTAGGTGTTATTGATTCCGATTACCGCGGAGAATGGATTGCTCATATTGTGATTGATGAGCAGGGTGATAATAGTCGCGGCAGAGAATTTATGTTTAAAAGAGGAGACAGAGCTATTCAGTGTCTTATAGTTCCGGTGGTAACTGAAACTATTGAGATTGCCGATGAATTAACCGAAACTGAGAGAGGAGCCGGTGGTTTTGGTTCAACCAGATAACCTCATGATTTAAGAAGAATATTTGATTATCCTATAGTCCGATTAATCCTCCAGTAGCAATTTCGCTATAAGAGAAAATCATAAGGATAAACCGGAGTCAGTATGACTCCGGTTTTCTGCTTTTATGATGTATTACTAGATCATGATACAATCCTGACTGAGCTGTTGAAAGGCTTTTTGGGCTTTTTATGGCCGATCTATGGTGTTCGGGGCGGAATTTTTCGGCCTTTCCCTCTAAAATTGCACATAAAAATACATAACAGGTGTCTATCGTATAATAATATGATATGTATTATATATTAAACATAAAGACTAAAAACAATATTGATAATAAAAAATAATTGTAATAATATTAGAATCGGCATCTGTGTGGGTGAGGAAGATTCATCTTCATAATAATCGTGATAATTTCAGGAAAGTAAAAATGGAACAGCTAAATAATTTGAAAATAAGGATTCTTCATACATCAGACTGGCATCTTGGAAAAAAACTTCATGATTTTGACAGAAGCCTAGAGTATGAAAGATTCAGAGAGAATCTGATAAATATCATAGAGGATAAAAAGCCTCATCTTATGCTGGTATCAGGAGATGTTTTTGACACGATAAATCCTCCTCTTGATGCGGAAAAGTTTCTCGGAATGACACTAAACGAAATACGTACGAGATATCCGGAACTTCACATAGTGATTACATGCGGTAACCATGACAGCGCCAGAAAAATAGACAGTGTTTCCGTATATATGGAATGCTGTGAAAGATTGAAAATAGTGGGGGAACTTCCTGTTGTTTGTTCTGATTGTTCACGAGATCTGGTAGATGTTGATTATAAAAAGCTTATCTACCCTGTATATACCAGGGATGGCAGTCTGAAGGCTGTTGTAGTAGCTATGCCGTATCTTAACAATAACATCGTATGGAATCTTGATGTAGCCAGAAAAGGGATGAGGGATGATTTCAGCTATGAATCAGCTGTCAGTGGAATATACCAAGGGTGTCTTGATTATATTAAGCATAATGAAGAACTGAACAAAGTTGATGTTCCGCTTATCGCCATGGGGCATTTTTTTGCCAAAGATACAAAGCTTAAAGGAGATGAGAGTGATAAAGCCTTCGACGTTGTAGGAGGAGAGCAGAGTTTAGGTACCTCCGTGTTTGACGGCTTTGATTATGTGGCTCTGGGACATATTCATCTGCGACAGAATATTACTGATGACAGGCGTGTTCGTTACTGCGGTTCTCCCCTGCCTGTAAATTTCGGGGAGTGTGAATACCGCCACGGAGTGGATATCGTAGATATAAAACAGGCAGATGAACCTGACAGTGGTAACAGGTATGAGATTTCTGTAAATTCACAGATATTTGAGAGAACTGTCGATTTTATAAGAATTCCCAGTGGATCCGGATATGCCGGTGAGAATGCAGTGCTGGAGGCTTTGGATAAGCTGTCATTGATGGAGAAAAAATTACCCGCAGCTCTTCTTCCATTCTGTTCGATATTCGCTGAATATGATCCGGATAATACCTATTTCAGGGACAAGGGGGTATACAGGAATCTTATAGAGAGCAAAATAGGTGAACTTTCAGGCAGGGTATTCCGATTCTGTGATTTTAAATTTACTGTCCGTGCCGCCGATAAAGGATTAGGTGAAAAATACGAAGATGATGTTCAGTCTCTTGATGATATTACCTCTCCGGTTGAACTGGCATCGAGGATGTACAGAGAGGTATATAACGGAAAGGAAATGCCGGAGGAAATCAAGAATCTTCTAGTGGATGTTATCAGGGAAATTGAGAAATCAGAGGATAACCAGTAGTAGAAACGCAGGTTTTCATCTCATGGGATGCTGTTTTGGCAGTCTCTGAGGCAGTAAAAGATATTCACATAACATTATGAATGCCAAAGATTGTGGATTAACGGATTATTATAGGGCTGTTATGAAAGTATTAAGAGTTAAGGGAATTAATTTAGCAAGTTTAAGAGAATTTGACATTGATTTTCGTGAGGTTACAAGAAATCGTAAAAAAATTTTTGCCATAATCGGTGATACCGGTGCTGGTAAAAGCACCATACTTGATGCCATCTGTTTTGGAATTTACGGGAAAACTCCGCGTATTGCCAAATTTAATTCCCGCTCCGGTAAACTGGATCTAGAGGATTTTGCTCTGTCACCTGATGATCCGATTAATATTATGACCAGAGGTCAGAACAACTGCAGTGCTACAGTGTATTTTGAAGGTGTTGGCGGTCAGCAGTACCGTTCCAGTTTCAGTATAAGCAAAAAGAGAATTAAATATTCATATAATTATCAGCTGGAAAAATTAGATGAATCAGGAGATGCGATAAAGATTACAAGCAGTGAAAACAAAACCGCTGTTCATGATGATATTATCCGGAAGTACACAGGTCTGACCTGGGATCAGTTCAGAAGAGTGATTGTTCTGCCGCAGGGGGATTTTGCTGCGTTTTTGGAAGATGATCCTGATGCTAAATCAAAACTTCTAGAAAAGCTTACGGGAACGGAGATATATAAGAAAATTGATGATCTTGTTTCAAGCAAGTACAAGATTCTAGAGAATGGACTGAAGGATTATGAAAGACAGATAGAGATAATCAGTGAAAAGCTATTGACTGATGATGTTAAAGAAGAGAAAAAAAGGGAGCTTTACGTCTGTAGAGAAAACATCAACAGTGTTGACAGAAAAATACAGTTAATAAACGATTTCAGTGAATGCAGGATTGAGCTAAAAAAGGCAGATGAGGAAATTACTGAAAAAAATGCAGAATGTCAGAGTCTAGAGAAACAGAGGGAAGATTATAAGGATGATTACCGGGTAATGGAACTCTACCATCTGTCAGAGCCGGTGAAAGATGTTTATGTTCAGTTAACAAATCAGGAAGATCGGCTTAGCTCATTAAAGAGGGAATTAAATGCTTTTTCTGAAAAAATTGTTTTTGCTGAGACACAGTTAAAGACAGATACTGAGACCCTTGAAATCAGCAAACAGAAAACAATTGCCTGTAAGAATGAAATAATTCAGAAGGAGCCTAAACTAGTTGAAGCAGAAAAGCTGGAGAAAGAAAGGAGCAACTGGTTAACACTGATAAATAATCACAATACTTCAAAATCTGACAAGGAAAAAAAGCTTAAAGATGCAGAAGATGAACTGGCTAAAGCTGAAAAAGATGAAACTGAAATCAAATTGGATTTAGATATACTTCAGAAGAAAAATGAACAAAACAGAAAATATTCATACATAAAGACTATCTGGCATGAATTTAGTACGAATATTTCTATGTACCGGGAAAAAGTGAAACTTTTAGCAGATAAGAAGAGTTTAATTGCGGAAAAAAACTGTGAACAGCAGGAACATCTCCGGAAATGGCAGGAAAGTTATTTAAAGTATACCGTTTTAACCGGTGACAGCAGTACCTATTCATTCGAGGAAGGGAGACTGCCTGAGTTTGGTATGTATGTATCAGCATCCGGCATAGCTAAGAGATTTATTGAAGAATACACTACTATAAATACAGGTCTAACTATGCTTGGCAGTAAAATTGATGATTATATTGCTGAGGCAGAGAATTTTGCGAACTGCCTTTCCGGGATTGTTGCTAATTCTCAGCGTAGGTTGCAATTTGATGATGTCGAAGGAAGTCGTTTTGACACTCTTAAGAAAAGAGAGTGTGAGCTTAAAGAAATTATTATGGCTGTTAGTACCGGTATTAAGATGCATGACTATGTTGTCAATCTGAAGCCGGGGGAACCATGTCCGTGCTGCGGTTCTACTGTCCATCCTAGAATTGATAATCTTCAGAACGGACTGGATGGACTTCTAGATAAGTTGAAGGCTGACAAGGATAAGTACGAAGGTGAACAGAAGAGAGTAGATGCTGATATAAAAGTGTATCAGGAAAACAGACAGAAACTTGATTCTGAAAGAGAGTCACTTTTTACCGGGCTCAGAAATTCTCATAAAAAGCTGCAGAATACAGCCCGGGAAATTTCCCTTTCTATTCAGACTGCTGATGCTGTATTTGCCGATTCCTCTCTATTTTCCTGTATGAATGATGATTATTCTGCGTCATGTCTTGTTAATATGAGGGATTTATTAACAGGAATAAAACGAGACGGGGAGACTTTGCTGCAGAATATATCAGATGTAGTTAAGGGATTTACCTCTGAAATAACCGGGGCTGTGAGTGCCACTGAGCAGAATGCCGAAGCCTGCTGTAATGCCATGGAGCAGCGGATTTTCAATATCGGTAGGCTGATGAATCTTCTGAAAAAAGAATCAGATAATGTCACCGCGTTCAGAAATTCAATGAAGGAAAAATACCGGGAGATTGGTGCTATTGACGCTGGTCTCACGGAGACCGGACTGGTGGTTGAAGGTATCAGAAATACTTATGAACGATATAAATCATCCGTAGACTTTCAGTCAAAGGAAAATGCCGTATTGCTGACTGTTGAAAATGAAATAACCGCATTGAAGTACCAGACTGATGATGAAAGACTCGCTAATGTCTGGGAAAAAATGGTATCTGTTCCTGACGATAAGTTCAATGAATTTATCCGGGATTACAACAGAATTGTTAAAGATCTTAATGATTTTGAAAAAAATAAGGAGAAAATGGAGGCTTTACTGAAGGCACAGGAAGTTGAGATCAAAAACTGTGAAAAGAATAGAAATAATGTGCAGACAGAGTTGGGAAAAATCTTTGAAAAGATTGCTGAATGTGAAAAAAATATGGCTGAAATTGACGACAGACTGAATACTCTTACATCCGGTATTCCTGTGAGGACTCTGAGGACCACACTGCAGAAAAATATTGAGGAAGCCTTGAGAGAGGAGCAGAAGGCTGAGCTTGCCAAAAATACCAGCTGTAATCATTTGAATAACTGTTTAGAACGGGAGAAAGAATACGAAAGGGATATAAAAACGACCGGCAGTACTGTTGAATGTCTTAAGAAAAAGCTTATGGACGGTGTGGATGATATAGTTGCATCAAATGACAATATACGGCATTTTTCCATAGAAGAGATTCTTGATGGACTAAAAATAAGTAGTGAGACCTATAAGAAAAGCGAGGACAGAATACAAATCCTTGAAGAAAAAATCAGCAAGGTTAAAGATGGAATTGATAAAAAGCAGGCCGTCCGTGATGATGTTGAAGGCAGACTGTTTAGGATTAAGGAACAAATGTCTCCCGATGATTTGACCGGAGACGGTGATTCCGTCCGTGAGAATGTTCTTTCAGAGGCAATAAAATATAAAAATGAACTGGAGGAACAGAAACTGTCACTTGAAACAGATTTGCGAAATGATGAGAAAAGTATCGTAGATATAGATAATCTTAATAAAAAGTGCGATGAGATACGCGACGGTAACAGAGCTCTCAGCGGTCTCAGGGAGCTATTTGACAGTAAAAAGAGCTTTAAACTATATGCTCAGAGCATTACATTCGGGTATCTTGTGAATAAATCCAACAGATATGTTCTGGATTTTTCGGACGGCAGATATGAGCTAAAGTGTGTAACTTCTGTACAAAAGAATAAAGGAGCTGAACAAAGCTTTTTTGAAATAGTGGTTATAGATCATGATCAAGGGGATTTATGTCGTCCGGTATCCTCGCTGTCCGGCGGGGAAAGATTCCGTATATCCTTGGGAATGGCTCTTGGCCTGTCTGATCTTATAGTCCGCAGTGTAAGAGTTGATACTATGTTTATTGATGAAGGTTTTGATACTTTAGATAATGAAAGACTTGATTCGCTGCTCAATTCACTGACCAAGGTTACCAACCGTCAGATAGGTATTATTACTCATGTGGATCAGGTGGTTAACGGAGGTATGATTGAATCAAAGATTCTGGTGAAAAGTTGTGAAGGAAACAGTACCAGAAGTGAGGTTGTCGTACTGAAATAGTATGCATATTGTTTGAGTAACAAAGCAAACTGAGAACTACGTTTTGCGTTTGCTATTTAAGAAGGATTTTATTCAGGATTTATACGGCTCTGTCGCATAAATCATGAATTCCATCAAGAATCCCGGTGGCCGTTTTAACCAACGGTTGAGGTTGTTATTCATGGCTATTGAAAAAATTTTTTTCGGCACTATATAAAAAATACGCTGTGATTTGTTATAACATGCAATGACATGATTGCCGATAAATAGAGATGGTTATTTTTCAACTCTTTAGACTAAATTTATCAAATGTTTATCGACATTCTATTGTGAATATTTGAACAACCATGCTAATTTTTGTTAATATATAGTTTGGTGTGTGTAAATATTTTAGTGGACAAAACTAATTTACGTTTATGTCTGATAGCGGATAATGCTTGTCTTCCGTGATGTCGGACAGTCCTGAACTAATAGTTGATCAATCAGAATAATGACAAAGAAAAAACGTACAGCAAGTCAGACCAGATGGCTTAAAGAGCATTTTGATGACGTTTATGTGCAGGAAGCACATAAGAAGGGGCTCAGATCAAGAGCTAGTTTTAAGCTAGAAGAAATTCAGGGACGTGACAGAATTATTAAAGAAGGTTTTAAGGTAGTTGATCTAGGCGCTGCCCCTGGCGGCTGGTCTGAATATGCCGTTAACTGCGTCGGTGAACACGGCAGGGTTGTAGCCTGCGATATCCTGCCGATGACTCCTATTAACGGAGTGGATTTTCTTCAAGGGGACTTCCGTGAACAGGAGGTTCTGGATAAACTTCTGGAGATTGTTGGCGACGATAAGGTTGATGTTATTCTTTCAGATATGGCACCGAATATGTCAGGTAATCTAGGAGTGGATCAGCCCAGAGCCATGTACCTTGTGGAACTGGCGTATGATATGTGCTGCAGAATACTCAGAACCGGCGGTTCATTTGTGGTTAAGGTGTTCAATGGTGAGGGGACTGAAGCTTATTTAAAACTCCTCAGAAGTTCATTTAAAGAAGTTAAAGTTCGTAAACCGGATGCCTCAAGACAGAGATCCAGAGAGGTTTATTTTGTGGGGCTCGGATATAAAGGTAACAGCAATAATAAGGAACAAGATATTTTCAGATAACAGAGATCTGAAAAATTAGGGAAAAAATGATGAAAAAAAACTTACTGCTTTGGTTATTTGTTGCCATTATCTTAATATGGGGTTTTGAAACATTTAACACTGCCGGTGATTCTGTCGGAAATAAGAATGACTATGTGGCTTTTAAGGAAGAACTGTCAAGTGGTCAGATTAAATCCGTAAAGATTGACGGCCGTACTATCAATGCTGAACGCAAGACTGGTGAAAAATTTAAGGTTATTATTCCGATTAGCGATCAGGATCTACTTCCTAAGCTTGAGGAACACAAGGTTCAGACTACTGGGGTTCTCCCTGAAGAGCCTAGCCTTCTTTTGAGTATCTTTATCTCCTGGTTCCCGATGATTCTGCTGGTATTCGTCTGGATATGGTTTATGCGTGCCAGTCAGGGGGGCGGAAAAGGTGCCTTCAGTTTTTCTAAGAGCAAGGCTAGAGAGTTCAGGGAAGATGAAGTTAGGACAACCTTTGTTGATGTCGCCGGCTGTGACGAAGCAAAAGAAGAAGTCAAGGAACTGGTTGACTACCTCAGAGAACCAGAAAAATTCCAGAAACTTGGCGGTAAGATTCCTAGAGGTGTACTGCTTGTAGGTCAGCCTGGTACAGGTAAAACATTGCTGGCAAAAGCCATTGCAGGTGAAGCCAAAGTACCATTTTTCTCAATTTCCGGTTCTGATTTCGTGGAAATGTTCGTAGGTGTAGGTGCATCACGTGTAAGAGATCTGTTTGCCAAGGCTAAGTCAAAATGTCCATGTATCATCTTTATAGACGAAATTGATGCTGTCGGTCGTAAGAGAGGTATCGGTATTGGTGGCGGTCATGATGAACGTGAACAGACCCTGAATCAGCTACTTGTTGAAATGGACGGTTTTGATGGAAATGAGGCTGTAATAGTCATTGCCGCAACCAACCGTCCGGACGTTTTAGACCCAGCTCTTTTGCGTCCAGGCCGTTTTGACCGTCGCGTGACTGTCGGTCTTCCTGATATCAAGGGCCGTGAGCAGATTCTGAAGGTTCATACCCGTAATGTGCCTATTGCTGAAGATGTGGATATTAAGAAGATTGCCCGCGGTACTCCCGGATTTTCCGGAGCTGAACTTGCCAATCTGGTGAATGAAGCTGCTCTTGCTGCGGCTAGAAAGAACAAGAATCTTGTCAGCCAGAATGAGTTTGAACTTGCCAAGGACAAACTTTTGATGGGACCGGAACTCCGTTCCAAGGTAATGAACGAAAAGGAAAAGATTAATACAGCTTATCATGAGTCAGGTCATGCAATTGTCGGTAGAATGCTTCCCGGCTTTGATCCTGTATACAAGGTTACCATTATTCCGCGCAGCAGAGCGCTTGGTGTGACCATGTATCTTCCTGAAAATGAACGTTTAAGCTATACAAAGGATTATATTGAAGATACAATTGCCACCCTTTTTGCCGGTCGTATTGCTGAAGAAATCATCTTTGGTGAGAATAATGTGACTACTGGAGCTTCTAATGATATTGAAAGAGCTACCTACTGGGCTAGAAATATGGTTATCAAATGGGGTATGAGCAAGAAGGTAGGTCCTCAGCTGATGGAAGGAGAGGAAACAGAGAATTATCTTGGCGGCAGTTCTTCATCTCTCCGAGCTATGTCAGATAGTTCACAGGATCTTATTGACAGCGAAATCAAGGCTATTCTTGACCATAACTATAGCCGTGCCAAGGAGATACTGGAAAGTAATATTGATATTCTTCATGCTATGAAGGATGCATTACTGAAATATGAAACCATTGATTCCGCCCAGATCGATGATCTTATGGCCAGAAAGCCTGTAAGAGAGCCTAGCGACTTTAACCCGGTTTCCGGTAGCGGGAGTGATGAAGATAGCAACAGCGGAAACAAAGAGGCTAAGGATAATGCCGGTATTGAAAACGGTAATCCGGAAACTGTCTCAGTTCCTAAAGAAGGATCAAAGGATGGTGAAGATAGAGATAAACCGGTCAAACCGTCACAGGATAGTTTTTAAGTAAGCTATTTACTATTTATTTCCCGGTGTTTTTTTTATAACCGGACAGAATAAAACGGGATCTGCAGAGATTCCGTTTTTTATTATGGATATTCTTAAATAATTGAAACAGAGTGGTTTATGTACTGATTCAACGGCTTTCGTTCTGTTGTTTTTTTGAGCTTTGTTTAAAGTTTAATAATAAACTGGGAATTTCAGTGCTGTCACAATGTCTCAAATACTGCTGTTATGTTAAAATTCGGGATTTATATGATTGTCTGTTATCGACTTGTACTGACAATCAGCAGGATAAATTTATCGGGGGGTATATGATATACAGATTGACAGCTCACGGCCGCACGTTATCTCTGGCAGAGCCAAGAGTAATGGGGATTCTAAATGTTACGCCGGATTCTTTTTCTGACGGTGGTACTCACTGTACGCTTGATTCCGCTGTAATTCATGCGTCCAAAATGGTTAATGACGGAGCTGATATTATAGATGTCGGTGGAGAGTCAACCCGTCCCGGAGCTGCAGAGGTTTCTGTTCAGGAGGAGCTGGACAGGGTTGTTCCGGTGGTTGAAAAGATTGCTAAGGAACTGGATACTTTTATCTCTGTTGATACATCAAAACCGGAGGTTATGAGAGAGGCTTTTAATGCCGGGGCGCATATGATAAACGATATCAGAGCCCTTAATGTCGAAGGAGCATTGGAAACCTGTGTTGAGTTGAACGTACCAGTCTGTCTTATGCATATGATGGGCGAGCCTAAGAATATGCAGGAGGATATTCATTATAGGGATCTTCTCGGTGATATTTCAGAATTTTTATTTAAAAAACTGCATCAGTGCTTAAATGCAGGCATGTCTAAACAGAATATTGTTATTGATCCAGGTATAGGTTTCGGAAAAACCATGGATCAGAATTATGAACTGTTAGGCAGACTAGATACTTTCGGTAGCTTTGGTTATCCGATACTGGTGGGACTGTCTCGAAAATCACTTATTGGTAAGCTGACAGGGGCTCCTGTCGATGCCAGACTGCCTGGATCTTTGGCACTGGCGATGTATTCAGTTAATAAAGGGGCAAAGATAATAAGAGTTCATGATGTTGCTGAGACTGTCCAGGCCCTATCTTGCTGGAATCATGCAAAAATGTTTGAAAGAAAAGGACCTAAACTCAGAGAATTGTTAAAAATTACCAAACTTATAAAGAATAGGAAGAAAACTAATGAATAGAAAATATTTTGGTACAGACGGTGTAAGAGGTAAAGTAGGTAATTATCCGATTGTTCCCGAGTTCGCCATGAAATTGGGCTGGGCTGCCGGCAAGGTGTTGTCTGAGAAAGGAACAAGAAGAGTTATAATAGGCAAGGATACACGTATATCCGGATATATGCTGGAAGCGGCTCTTGAGGCTGGATTTAGTGCAGCAGGTGTTGATTCAGTACTGCTAGGACCAATGCCTACACCTGCTGTGGCCTATCTTACCAGAGCCTTTAGGGCAGAGGCTGGTGTGGTAATTAGTGCATCCCATAATCCTTTCTATGATAATGGTATAAAGTTTTTCTCAAAGGACGGTACTAAACTTCCCGATGAAATTGAATTGCAGATCGAGGCTCTTCTTGATCTGCCTATGACTGTGGCTGAGGCCAGCAAGCTGGGTAAAGCCAGTCGTAAAAATGACGCTCCCGGCCGTTATGTGGAGTTCTGTAAGAGTACATTTCCTAATACCTATACTCTTGAAGGAAAGAATATTGTTCTCGACTGCGCCCATGGAGCCACCTATCAGGTTGCAACCATGGTGTTCAAAGAGCTCGGTGCTAAAGTTATTACCATAGGTAATGAACCTAATGGTATTAACATCAATGACGGGTATGGTTCAACCCATCCGAACAACCTTATCTTAAAAGTTCTTGAAACAAAGGCTGATTTAGGCATTGCTTTTGACGGTGATGGTGACCGTGTACTGATGGTTGACGAAAAAGGTGAAGTGCTAGATGGAGATGTTCTGCTTTACATCATTGCCAAGTATCAGCAGCAGTTCAACAAACTTAACGGCGGTGTCGTCGGTACTCAGATGTCAAATCTTGGATTTGAGCAGGCGCTGGCCAGACTCGGTATACCGTTTGAAAGAGCCAAGGTGGGTGATCGCTACGTTATGGAAAAGCTTCTTGAACTGGGCTGGGGACTTGGCGGTGAGAATTCTGGTCACATCATCAGTCTGAGACATACCACTACAGGAGATGGTATTATCAGTGCTCTTCAGGTACTTCGTGCTATGTGTGAATATAAGGTTTCTATGAGTGAACTCCATAAGGATGTCAAGCTGTTCCCTCAGGAACTGGTGAATGTAAGACTTACATCAGGATTTGATGCTCTGAGTGATGCCGCTGTTCTCGAAGCTACACGTGATGCTGAAGCTAAGCTTGGGAACAAGGGACGTGTACTTTTAAGAAAATCAGGTACGGAACCTTTGGTGCGTGTTATGGTTGAAGGCGAGGATGGAGGGCTGGTAAAGAAGCTTGCCAGTGATATAGCCAATGTTATTGTGAAACAGAGCCAGAATTAATAGTTTGGGTCTTATACGGTATGGCGGACCTGTTGTTTTACTGCTATTTTCAGGCCTTGTTGAGTATTCGCACATGTTCCCGCGAACATTAAAAAAGGTTGAAAAGATCACGTTATTTGATAGAATAACCGCCATATAACGCAAGGACAGAGGTGTCAAAAAATGGATTATGCTTATTCAATACTTATAGTGCTCGACTTGATCGTAGCGATTATTCTTGCTGCTTTTATTTTGATGCAGCAGGGAAAGGGCGCCAGCATGGGAGCTTCATTTGGGGCCGGTGCCTCAAATACTTTGTTCGGTTCTGTAGGCAGTGCCAACTTCTTTGTTAAGTCAACATGGATACTTGCCACAGTATTTGCCGTTCTGACTATTTCTTTAGGTTATATTACTACTCACCGTAGTAAACTCAGCAGTGATGATTTCAGTGTGATAGTTGCAGAAGACAAGAAGTCTGCATCCGCTGATGAAAACAAGGCGGATACTGAAAAGAAGTCTTTGACTGAGAAGGCCGGTGAAGCAGTTGACAAGGCAGCAGAACAGGCTAAGGCTGCTTATGAAGACGGCAAGCAGGCTGTAGGTAATGCTGCTGAACAGGCTAAGGCTGCTTATGAAGATGGCAAGCAGGCTGTAGGTAATGCTGCTGAACAGGCTAAGGCTGCTTATGAAGATGGCAAGCAGGCTGTAGGTAATGCTGCTGAACAGGCTAAGGCTGCTTATGAAGACGGAAAGCAGACTGTAAGTGATGCGGCTGACAGTGTTCAGAATAAAGTAAGTGAAGCTGCCGATCAGGTTAATGACAAAGTTGCTGAAGTTAACAAGGCTGTTGGAGAAAATGTTGAAGCTGCCAAAGCCTCTTTAAACAACGCTGCTGACGATGTAAAGAAGGTTGTGACTCCTGATTCAGCTGAGTCAGTGGATAAAAAAGAAACAAACACAACAGAAACTGAAAAATAATTGTTGTAAACCATGTGTCCATTAGATATAATGGGCACACTTTTAAATGACAGGGTTAACGCAAAACCCTCTATCGATAAATGCCCGGGTGGTGGAATTGGTAGACACGCTACCTTGAGGTGGTAGTGCGTAACGGCGTGCGGGTTCAAGTCCCGCCTCGGGTACCATTTATCGTAGCTCAATGAAGAGTTTAAAATAAGTCTAAAAAAACTAATTTGTGCCCGGGTGGTGGAATTGGTAGACACGCTACCTTGAGGTGGTAGTGCGTAATGGCGTGCGGGTTCAAGTCCCGCCTCGGGTACCAATGAAGTTTTTCACTAAATAGCATTCTTCTATTTCTTTTGTAATCTAAATTAAATCTTCTGACTTATGTGTCGTTAATTACTCTATTTCTGTTATTTTAAGAGTTCACAAAAAATATTAATGATTGATGTATTATCTCATGACTTTGATGTGATATATTGTTTGTGGTATTACTGGTCTTATAGATGTATATATAGCATGTGTGCTAATGGAATTATCGACGATAGTCTGACAGCATTTCTCCTAGGGGGGGATAATCTTCAAACCACCTCATTGGGTGAGAAAAGAATCATTCGAAATCTGCGGTTGTCACCGGCAGGATGCTGTTTCCTTTTGTCGTGAGGTACTGTTTCTCCTAATTCCCGGATATACCGTTCCGGTAAAAACTGGTACGGAGAATATGGAGATATTAGAATAACTGTCAATGCCGGAAGTTTCACTATTATTACAGCACATATGATAAAAAAGAAAACTACTAGCAGTTGATAGAGGCGTGAATGGAGTGAACTCGCGATAAAAGTGTCGTTATTCAGTTTATCCTAATCGAAATAAAAATAAAAACAAAAACCGGCGTGTTACCGGTTTTTAAAGAGAAAAAAATAAGGTCCGAACCACCATCTGTCCAAAATGGTCCGAACCTGTAAATCTTAGGCTGTTATTACATCCATGTAAATTCAAGCCCTAAATATAAGGAACTTCCCTGTTCCTAAGTCTCCGTCCGTCAACATCCTGTAAACGGATAAAACTTTGAATGTCTAGGGTAACTTATCGTTGCGGACCTCCATGTCCCCCTGACATTTTCTATTGTATATACTCCTTTATATGATTTTTTTGATATAGATCAATATTTTTTGTCGTGTAAGCCTTTGTAAGCCATAAAAAATCTTTTGTAAGTATTGAAAAATAAGATTTTTTTTTAATAACTATTATGTTGAATGAAAATGTACGTCTTTTGTTTTGCTTACAAAATTATGGTTAATGTCTTACAAGGAATAGCGAAAGTGACTATTTTTGTACGATTCTGAGAGATATTTTCAGAATTTTTTTGTTCCCCGGTGAATAGTTGAATGAATGCTAAGGAGATAAAATTAAAAGATTTTAGATGTTTTTATCTTAGATGTGGATGAAATATATAAATATCAGTAAAATAGCATGTGCCTTTGCGGATTTTATCGCAGCTGTTCAATAACTGTTGTCCGGATGCAAACTAAAATAATCAGACATAATTAAGCATTCAGGCGCGCATGAGTGAACATGCCGGTTCTCCTATGCGTAACAGTTCAGGACAATTTTAAACACAATTCCTGTTTTCAAAATTATTTCAAATAAAAAATAAGAAAAACGCAAAATATGATGATTTAGCTGTCGGATCATGACGGCTATATGGTTTATTGCAATTTAAATTTTAAGAGTCGATGTTTTTATGTGTTTATTAAGAGCTGAAAAACGGAGAACGTCCTTATGGCTGTTCCCTGTATTTTTTATAATGATGCTGTTTTTATTAACGGCATGTAATGATAAAGGACGCCAGATTAATGGTATGGAGGATCTGTGCGGAGCCAGAGTAGGTGTTCAGATAGGTACCACAATGGAAAGAGTAGCTAATGATTATCTATCTAAAAATAAATGTAATCTATCTGAAGGTTATAACGGAACTCCTGATGCGGTGACAGCTCTAGTACAGGGAAAACTCGATGTGGTGGTTATGGATGAATTGCCGGCATTTGAATTTGTCAAGACCATTCCGCAGATTACTCTTATAGAGAGTTCTTTTGAGCCTGAGTCATATGCAGCCATAGTAAACAAGGATAAAGTCGATCTTTTAAAGAAAATTAATACCGCTATTGAAGAAATCAAGAAGGAGGGAATGGTTGATAAACTTAGAAACACCTATGTTCTGAATATTTCTGACTATCATTATGAACAGAAGGTTAAGGATGGTCCGGTTCTTACCATTGCCTCAAGTCCTGATTTTCCTCCATATGAGTATTACGAGAATAACCAAATAGTCGGTATGGAAATAGAACTGGCCAGAATGATAGCAGATAAACTGCATATGCGACTTGAAATTGAAAGCATGGAGTTTGACAGTATCATCAATGCTGTGAGCTCCGGTAAGGTGGATGTGGGGTTTTCAGGATTTTCCAGAACAGAGGAAAGAGCTAAAGTAGTTAATTTTACTGATAAAACGTTTGCCTCAAGGATCTATCTCATTGTTCCTAACAATAATGCCAGTTCTTTTAGTATTGCAGACCTTAAAGATAAGTTTTATAACAACTTCATTAAAGAAAACCGCTGGAAAATGCTGGTGAATGGTTTGGGGATAACTTTAATTATATCAGTGTTCTCAGCGGTTATCGGGCTTGTTGGTGGCACGGTTATGGCCATAATCAGAGCTGTTAACTACAGGAATGGCTCGTTTAAGATCTTGAATATGCTTATTAAGTTATACATAAATCTAATGAGAGGCACGCCAGTAATGGTACAGCTTCTGATTATTTATTATGTAATTTTTGCTTCTGTGGATATTAACAAGATTTTTGTGGCCATTATCGCCTTCGGTTTTAATTCCATGGCGTATACTGAGGAGATTATCAGAGGAGGTATCAAGGCTATTCCTAATGGACAGTATGAGGCAGGCTACAGTCTCGGTTTTAAGCTTAGCACGATTATGAGATATATTATACTGCCACAGGCTTTCAAGAATGTTCTGCCGTCACTTGCCAATGAAGGTATATCTCTGATTAAGGAAACCTCAATATGTGGCTACATAGGTCTTATGGATCTAACCAGAGGCGGGGTGATCATTAGAAATATTACCTTTGAGGCTTTTCTGCCTTTGCTTGCAGTAGCTTTAATTTATTTCATTATTATCGGTTCGCTGTCATTTGCTGTAAGTATTCTGGAGAGGAGATTAAAGAAAAATGAAAGATAATGATTCTAAAGTGATCATGAGGATTGATAATCTCTGTAAAAGCTACGGTGAAAAGGAAATACTCAAAAATATCTCTCTGGATATCAATCAGGGAGATGTTATTGCCATAATCGGTCCATCAGGATGCGGTAAGTCAACATTTATCAGAATGCTGAACCTTCTGGAAAGACCGACCTCCGGCAGAATATATTTTAAAGATACAGAACTGACATCCCTTTCCGAAAAAAAATTAACGGAAATTATTCCGAAAATCGGTATGGTGTTTCAGCAGTTTAATCTTTTCCATAATATGACTGTGAGAAAGAACATAACGATGGCACCGGTTGTACACGGCCTGATGACTAAGGATGAGGCTGATGAATGGAGTATGCGGATGCTTGAACGAATAGGTCTTGCTGAACACGCCGATAAGTATCCTCTTCAACTGTCAGGCGGTCAGCAGCAGCGTGTGGCCATTGCCAGAACTATTGCCATGAGCCCAGCAATTATTCTTTTTGATGAACCCACAAGTGCTCTTGATCCTGAAATGGTTAATGAGGTTCTGGCGATGATTAAGGAGCTTGCTGATCAGAAAATGACTATGCTGGTGGTTACTCATGAAATGAAATTTGCCAGAAGTGTGTCTGACAGAGTGTTGTTTTTTGCTGATAAGATAATCCAGGAGGAAGGAACTCCGGATAGAATTTTTGAGCACCCGGAATCACAGAGGTTAAAGGATTTTCTGTCTCAGATATCCTGATTTTTAAGCAATACCGTGATTGATAAATCTGTGCAGCATCTTTACAAGTTAACAGCATACAGTTATCTGTATCCGGAAGGGCGGATATGATGTCTGCATTTTTTATAAAAAGTTGTATATAAAGCGGAAACACACTTGTTTCTGTATCGTGGTATGCTTATGTTTTTCTGCATATAAAAATGGATATATGTGAAATCTAGGCAAAAAAAAAGTTCGGATCACCATCTGTCAGAATGATCCGAACGTATAATATATTGTATGTGCGATTTGTGTGTCGGCGATTACATCCTTGTAAAAGTTGGCATGTACAGGAACTTCCATGTTCCGCAATGTCTTAATATCCGTCAACATCCTGTATAACAGATTAAGACCGTGTGCTCAGGGTTTTAATCTTGCTTTTGGACTTCCTTGTCCCCCCTGACATTTATAATTGTATATATTCATAAAACTGTATTTTTTGATTTAAATCAATTTTTATCGATTATTTGGCGTGTGAGATAATGATGTTACATCTATCAAACCCTTGTAAATAAAGATATTTTGAATTGATTTTTCCTGCTGCGGTAGAACGTAATGTTTTTTGCTTTGCTTACAGTGATTATGGTTAATGTCTCACAAAAAGTGAGATTATTCTCCATAAAACCGGGAAAATTGTTATTTTTTGGGAGAATTATGTTTATAGGTGTTAATTTTTTTGAACCAAGCCGGTTATCATAATTCTTTCTAATCGGATATTTTTCCTTTTAAGGATTTTATAATAGATTGGTAATTTCTTTTGTTTTATCCAGCTATGTCGGAAAGAATTGATGAAGAATTCGTACTGGATAACCATTGTATCGGAATAAACAGAATAGAACAGCGGACTTTTAAACGTTATTAAACAGCCAACCTGAGGAAGACGAGCATCCTGATAGTTATGGAGAAATGTAAAAGACAGGAAATATGCTGCTGTAAAAACAGAAAGGTTCTGCCTTAGGAAGAAGGCAGAACCTAAAAAAAAATAAAACTGTCAAAACATCCATATTCTGACAGCTAGATTATAACTTCTTATCTCTCAATATATTCTTAAATAACATCCTGTTATTTGACATGCACGCATTCATTGCATACATAATGGAACATCCTTGTTCCGAATCAGTGGCATCTTGCCTGTAAACATCCTGTTCTCAGGCATCCAGCCTTGTACAGCGGTCTATAGCTTCATGCTAACTTGTGACATCCTTGTCCCCGTTGCTTGTTTATAATTGTACATGGAGTGATTTATTAAAATTATGACTCAGTTCAAATTAATTTCTCTTGTGAGACTTTGTAAGACATGAAAAATAGCTCTTAAAGTATTGCAGTTACTGAGTTTTTTTAATAATTAAAAACTGAGTTTTAAAAGTGATGAATTACGAATAGCTTACAATAATATGGCAAATATCTCACAAGATGTAATCTTAAAATGATAGTTTAGGTTTTGTTTCAGTAATTTTCATCTTTGTTTTAAAGATTTTTAGCTGAAAAAAACGGCCTGATTAAACATTGAAAAAGTTTTCTTTAAATGATTATGTGATGAACCTATATATGTACAGGTGATTAACTGTAATTATATTCTTAAGCTAATGTATGATCTTAGAGCGGGCAGAATTCCGCACCGGTTAAAATGCTATTTTTCTTAATCGGACAATGAAAGATAAACATGCATAAAAGGTGACTTTATGAAATTTAAGAAATTATTACCTGTGGCTGTTGTATTGGCTTCTTTTTTGGGGGCCGGATGTTCTACCTCGCATGATATGATGACCCCTTCTTCGAATATAAGTGGTAACTATACCAGTGAAGAAGTGAAAAAAGCTATTATCAGCGCCAGTGTTAATCGAGAATGGATTCCTGAAGTAATTGAGGAAGGAGTGATTGAGGATACCTTAATTAAACCAGGATGTTGCAGTGCTACAATAAGGGTCCATTACACCAATACTGGCTACACCATCAATTATGTGAACAGTCGCGGACTCGGTGAAAGAGGCGGCAAGATTCACCGTAACTACAACCGCTGGGTAAATAATCTTGATAAAGATATCCAGAAGGAACTCAGAAAAACCAGTGCACTTAGATAGCGGGATGTCTGCTTAAGTGTGAAATTTAAAAGATTTAAACGCGGATATTTTTGAATACTCCGCGTTTTTTTGCATGGAGTTTATGTAATCGTCTCTATATATTATCCACTGCTGTTTTGAGCAGATTGTAGGATTTTTTTGTAAGTCCGTAGTGTTCAGCGATAAGTTCATCTATTTCGTCATAGATCTTTTGAAATTCCTGCGGTTCCACCGTATTTTTACCGGCAGATGAGAGAGAAAGAGACATTTTATCCAGTGCGGGAGCTGAATTTTTCTCCAGATTGTCTTTTCTGATGATTTTTAAAACCAGCTGTTTAACCAATAGCTGTTTTTCTGGGGATACATCGGGAATAGGAATATTCTCAAGGTGGGAGCGCAGCACTTTCACTGAATTGAATACAAAAGAAAAATAGAACTGGGCTATTCTTGAGTTAAGAACAGCAAGAACATAGAATATGTTTAGCTTCGGATGATCAGGAATGATGATATTGGCACTGTTTAGAGTAAGTATTTTCCGATTATCGTAGGCGAAGATTAGCTTTTTGTTAATGAATCTGTATATAAGCTTTTCCGGAGCACGGAAGAATGACTCGTCTGCACATTGCTGAAATTTTTCCGGTCGGAATTCTATATATGATTTACCTGGTTCGTAAGCGTATTTATTGATATCGAGACCTGCAAGGATATATTCCTCATTCCTTGATGTTTTATGGATATGAAGAAAATCTCTGTTGTTTCCGGTTACTATTCCAAGAGCGAACGAGGCATGATCTTTTAATGACAGGGTACCTGTTTTCTGAATCTGGCGGATTACTTCATATTCGTCATCATTAAGATTAAAGCTGAAGTTTTCAGCATCAACCTGCCGTTTTTTATTGATGGTGAAGGTTCTTTTCGGAGTTTTTACGATCATTCCCTTGGTATTCAGCCCGCGTTCGTTTTTTTTCAGTTTAAGAATGATGGAAGGGCACTGCACTCCGTCAAAAACATTTCCTAAAAACTGTATTTCAGAAATACAGGTTTTTTCCATAATTATTTTTCTGATATTTATATGGGATTTAACGTTAAGAATACTTTCAGGAACGACAAATGAAAGAACTCCTTGTCCGGTAAGTTCTTTAAGTCCCTCCTCGATAAACAGCTCAAAGGATTCCGGGTGTCTTACTTCTTTGGCGCAGACAAAGTTTTCCCTAATGAATTTTTCCTCCTCAAAGGTAAAGACACTGCCCCATGGAGGATTACCTATTACATAGTCAAATTCTCCCAGTTTAAATATACCGGTAAGATAGTTTGAGACCACCAGATGTGATTCAAGTGATTCCGCAGTTACATCAGGATATTTAAGTCCCATGCTTATGCGGGCGAGTTTGACGGCGGTTTCGTCAATGTCATTGCCGTATATATGGGAAAAGGGGACGTCATCGGGAAGCTGAATAAGAAAATTCCCTGTACCGCAGCACGGATCAATGAAATTTCTTTCCTGATAGTTTTTATCAGAGGAAATGCCTTCTATGAGCTTAAGAACTACATTAGTAGGAGTATAGTAAATGCCGGCAGCCTTGCGTTGTCTCAGGCACTTGCATGAAATGTAAAGAAAACCGAGAGGGTCGCAGTTTTTTTCATATACAAATGTTTGTCTGAAAAGAGTCGGAGTGAGTTTTATCTGCATTTCCGTCCAGTAAATATCTCTAGGAAGCAGGGCATCCACTAGTCGTTTATAGTGACCTATATCCTGCTGATTGCTGAGATATCTGGAAAGAAGGCACGGTTCACGGAGATCTTCTGATATTTCTGTAATCTGTGCGGAAGTATAGATTTGTCTGCGGTGGCAGATGAGGCTGAGCGCGGCTGAAACCAGAATGAGATTCAGCAGATCATCGGTAATTTCGAGATTCTGCCGATAAAGTTCTTCCATAATAGTAATAACAGGGGTTATGTTATATGAATATTCCGGAATATATGAGGTGTATATTTTATGGCCTGATGTCAGTTTTTTATTACGACGGGTTTTCAGAGTACTGTTGCCTTTATCCTGAAGCTCCTGACGCAGCCGGTTAAGGTAGCTTCTGGTGAATTTATTATCTTTACCTGCGGTAAGCTTTCCAAGTTTCAGCCAGTTTCTTCCTGTAGCCGTGGATATACCCAGTTCCTGGCAGAGTTCTATAAGAGAGAGTCTTCCGTCTTCTTGAAATTGCGGCGGTTCTATTGTTTTTACGGAAACTGTAGCCTGTATGGTATTTTTTAGGGGATATGTAGTAGATGTGAGACTGGCTGATACCTGATGATGTTCGTTATCAAAAATACTCGTCTGTCCGGAAACCTCAATACCGGCATTAGTGATGGTCTTTTTTCTTGGCATATGTTTTTTTATGTACAGTTTCAGTTTGGGTTGGTTAATGATGAAGGCTGACAGTCTGTGAACGTATCCCGTTTTTATATTCGGCTGGAAATCTTTCAGGATTATTCTTTATAACTCAAAGGTGTTTAATTATTTTCCGGAGAGGCGGAACTTTTATTTCTCTTCTCTTCTCTTCACTGTCTTGGAGTTATATATACATGTTTACCATAAAACCGTACCTGATAAAACAGGTATTTCTCCGGTGGTATCCCCATACAGTCGGAGTCAGCTGTATAAAAGAGGTGCATGGATAAAACTGATTACTGCCAATCCGGTGCTAATTCTATTAAAAAATTAATTTTAATTCAATTTTATTACCGGGAAGCTACTTATACTGTGATTGTCGGTTATGAAAGTCTGGCTTACAGTGTGCTGTCTCTGTTTCTTTCGGCAGGAATAATTCCTGCTGAAAACTTGAAAACACGGTGTTACGATTTCGGAAATATATTCTTACGGGAATATATGTAAATAGGCATGTATCAAATACTTGTTTCATAAAAAAATTAATTATTTGCTTTTTTTGGTAAAATACCCATGTTTTGTAGGAGATGACTGAACCATTCCTTTGTTTTAGGAAGGGATTTTGACAGATACAGATTAGGTAATGCAGAAATCCTGTTCCTTGGAATGGTAGATGGAATCATGGTTAAAGATATTTTTTTCTAAAATCAAAATGAAGTTAACTAAAAATATTACACGCCTTGCGTTGATGATGACTGTCTGTTTTTCAGTGGGAGTCAGTACATCATGGGCTACCACCGTCAATAAATCGGAAGGTAAAGCCGGTAGCAGACAGGTGGTTAATGCTCCGGACAGGAAGGCTGCAGCCGGAAAAAATGGAGAAACATCCGGTGCTGACAATACCGGGGAGAATAAAGAAGAATCCTTAAGTTTTGGAGACGGGCTTAAAACAAACGATCCGTCTAGAATAGGTGTTACCGTTGAGGAAATTGACAGTCGCATTAAAGCACTGCAACAGAAGGAAAAGGACGGTATTATCGGTTCTGAAGAGGCACTCAGTCTTGAAGATTATCTTGCTATCAGGAAAAGCAACCAGGAAATTCTTCAGGATGTGAAAACTATGGAATGGATCTATGGTTTTATCAACATGGATCCTAATAACAATCGTTATTTAACTGAACACAATAATTTCTTTAAGGAACTTGAAGAGGACAGAAAGACACTGGAATCTATAACCAGTGCGGATACTGCAATCCTGATAGCCAAGTACTCCAAAAAAAAGGAACAGGCAACCACTGCTTATAACCGCGTAAAGAATTTTTACGACAATTCCAATAACTTTATTAAGGATTCTACTGCCAAAATAGGAGAGCTCACAGCTCAGACTCAGGAGAACAATGCTGCTCTCACTGATGTTGATCAGACAGTGAATCAGTCCAAATATCTGCGTCTTAAGGCTCAAAATGCCAGTTATGCCTCAAAAATTAACGTCATTCAGTTTATGCTGAATAACTATGATATTTCTTACAAAAATCTGGGAATGGGCGTGAATTTGCGTCAGGAGATAGTTGCTGAGGCTGAAAAATTCCTTGATGAACTGAATAAGATACAGCATGAATTCAGAAAGAAGGAATTAAGTGAAACCAAGGACATGGTTAATGAGATTGTAAACAACGCCAGTTCTCATCCTGCTGTTTTGGAACTTGCAGAAAAGAACCGTTATACTCAGAAACTTATCGAAGAAATCAATCATGAGAATAATGAATACGTTATAGATAACAACCGTATTACTAAAATGATTGACGAAGCCCAGAAATTTGAGGCGGATATAGATAATCAGATTTCCTATTTTAAAGGAACCGTTTATCTTGCCAAGATTCTGCTAGATCCTAGCAATCTTTATAAGAAGACATCTCTTCCAGATAATTTTACCGATACTCTTTCAGAGCATCATATGATGTCATACCGTATCAGACACGATATGAATGAACTGGAGAATGAGAAAAAGGTAATTTATGAACAGTACAAGGATGAATTTGCCGCAGATCCAAAGCTTGAAGAATCTGTAAAATCCAATCTGGAACTCAGATTAAAGCTTCTTTCTGAGCTTAATCTGCTTCTTAATGCTAATACCCGCAATGCGATGAGTCTGCAGATAAGCTATACAAGCTATGAAAAACTCCGCCAGCGTCTTAAAGAAAAGGTGAAAAATGCTCTGTTCTGGAATCCGTCAAATCTTCGCGGCAGTAAGAAGTGGCTAAACCAGATTGTAGATAATATTTCCAACAGGGATTTCTTTTTGGTTTCATATTTCAACAGTCTGAGATTAACTGTTCCGGAACCTAAGCAGCTTCTAGTAATGGTGGGGCTTGTCCTTGCTTTTGTAATAGCTTTCTGTGTAGGCAGAATAGCCAACAAGAAAAAGGATGTCATTATCAAGAACTACAACAAGCAGATGAAGTCTGGATACAGTGATGCTCTTATAGCACTGTTTGCCGATGCCATGCATGGTCTCAAGTGGTTCCTAGTGGTTTTCTTCCTGGGATATGTTTTTTCAAACGTAACCGAGCTCTATAATAGTGACGATATTGAAAGTATTATTATGGACGGTCGTTCACTGTTTATTGTATGGGGGGTATCACTGCTGGCCGCCGGTTCAACCTTTTTCCTTAAGGTTTACTCTGAAAACGGCATAAATGATAAACTGTTCAACGTGGATTTTGACAGGGTTCTTTATAGAACATATAGAAATATTTTTATCTGTATTTCTCTGATATGGCTGGTTATTCTGTGGCGTATCAACTCGCCAAAGATATTCTCATCAGATTTGATGGGGCAGCTTATTATGTTTCTGGTATCTCTGTATCTCTCAGGGGTATTCATCAAGCTTCTTTTAAGAAGTCTTAAAAAGAATAATGTGCTGTTACGTAAAAAGTTTATTTATGCCATAGCTGCAGCGGCATGTATAACCCAGACGGTTATCACCTACATGGGGTATTATTATTCCGCAGTTCTTATTTGTCAGCAGATAATTATATCTTTGTTTATCATTCTGGCGTACGATTTGCTCCGCAGTCTGGTGAAAAGAACCTTCAGGGTATACACGTTCAAGCAGAGATATAAGCAGTGGCGTGAAGAACAGAAAAAGAAGATGGAAAATTCAGCCGGTCAGTCTGCAGAAGACGATCTTGATATAGCGTTGATTTTTCAGAGCAACGAAATCAGTGCCAATAAGGTCAGTGAGCAGACTGTCACAATTGTTGACCAGATTTTTATATTCTTACTGGCCGTGATTCTTTACAGTATATGGGGTGATTTAATAACAGTTACCAATTATCTTAAGAATTTTACGCTCTATAAGGTCGGTTCGGGGGATGCAGGAAGGGCTATAACTGCTTTCGACATGCTTCTGGTTACATATGCTCTCGGTATTGGTGCTGTTGTTATCAAGAACCTTCCAGGTGTGATGCAGGTGCTTATTTTCAATCAGTGGGAATGGCTTAAGAAATACAGCTACTCTGTAACAACCATTATTACCTATCTTCTCATAGCCATCGATACGGCGTTTGTATGTTCGACCATAGGTCTTGGTTGGGATAAGGTTCAGTGGCTGGTGGCAGCGTTATCTGTAGGTTTGGGTTTCGGCTTACAGGAAATCTTCGCTAATTTCGTATCAGGTCTTATTCTGTTGTTCGAAAGACCGGTGCGCATAGGTGATATCATTACTATAAACGATCACAGCGGTACTGTCTCACGTATCCGTATAAGAGCTACGACTATTGTCGATTTTGATCTGAAAGAATACGTGGTTCCAAACCGTTCATTAATCACCAGTGCCCTGACAAACTGGACACTCAGGGATACGATAACTAGGGTGGTTATCCAGGTCGGCGTAGGTTATGGTTCTGATATTGATAAGGTTAAAAGGCTTTTAACAGAGATTGCTGCTAGAAATCCTTATGTTATGTCTTCTCCTGAACCTAAGATATATTTCATGAGCTTTGGAGAAAGCAATCTGAATATAGATTTTTATCTTTACACCAAAAAAATATCTGACAGGTACCCGTGTATAGATACCATTAACAGTGATATATTCAAGACCTTTAATGCCAACAATATTGAAATTGCCTTTAATCAGGTTGATGTTTACGTTAAGAATGTCAAAGACGGTCAGGAAATAAAGATTGATAGTGTGGATATGCTGAAACAGAAGTCTGGTTCTACAGAAGAAGCCTACAAAAGGGAAATGGCTTCCAGTAAAGGGACTAATTCCGGAACGGAAAAAACTTCCGGTCAGACAGTGACTCCTGTTAAGCAGCCGAGTGTCTAACAGACGTATATATAGAGAGACAGGATGCGGAAGGATTATTTCAGTATCCTGATGTTCAGAGGGAACTTCGAAAAACGATGTTCCCTTTTTTTATTGAAGAAAGAAGAAAAGGGTGGATAGAGATTCTTTTAGAACAAAATGTTTTTTTTAGGTGTGTTTTTTGGTGTTTATTCCTGACAGTCAGTGCGTATTACTGGAAAAATAACGTGAATATCATAAAGTTTTTATGATAAATACTAACTTCCGGTATAATTATAATTTTATCATTTTGTTTACATTTTTCATTGAACCAGATGATACGGGAAAATGTCGTTAAACTTAGAAAAACAGTTACTTTGGACTAGTGAGAACTTAATCGAAATAATGGATTTGTTTGCTGTTTTTGTCGGTTTATTAACAAAAATAATACAATTTTATTATATTTTTGCGACGGAATCACAAAAAAAAGGTTTTCAAAAAGAAAGTAATTAAATGATCGTATATCATAGCCTTCAAGTTAGATGCTGCTCCTGATGACAGGGGCGGTTAGGTATCTCACAATCCGTAATTAATAATAAACAACACAAAAGACCGACTAACTGACTGATCACATTGAGATAGTAAGTTTGTAATAATTTTTTGAGGAAAGAACTAATGAAAAAAAGAATTTTATCTGCCGCCATCGGCTTAGCCACCCTTTTAGGTTGCACTGTTGCTTCTGCTGCAGGAATTGAAGAAGGCCAGTTGACTATCTGGGTTAACGGTGATAAAGGTTATGATGGTATTGCCCGTGTAGGTCAGCGTTTTGAAGAAGTTACCGGTGTTAAGGTTACCGTAGGTCATCCGGATCAGGTTGAAGTCAAGTTCCAGCAGAATGCTGCATCAGGTAACGGTCCGGATATTTTTATGTGGGCTCATGACCGTTTCGGTGAATGGGTTCAGTCTGGTCTTTTAACTGAAATTGTTCCAACTGAAGACGAACTCAATAGATTCCAGAAGGTGGCCTGGGATGCAATGAAGGTTAACGGTAAGTACTATGGTTATCCGGTTTCAATCGAAGCTATTGCTCTGATTTGTAACAAGGATATCGTTCCTGAAGCTCCTAAGACCTTTGAAGAACTGGTCGACCTCGATAAGAAGCTTCAGAAAGAAGGCAAGCACGCAATCATGTGGGACTACAACAATGCCTACTTCAGCTATCCGCTCCTTTCTGCTAACGGCGGTTTTGCATTCAGAACCGATGCCAAGGGGGTATATGATGTAACCAAGACCGGTGTTAACAATGAAGGCGCTAAGAAGGGACTCAGCTATCTCGTAAACATGATCAAGGGCGGTCATATTCCTAAGGGAGCTGACTATGGTATCATGGAATCAAGCTTCGTAGCCGGTAAGGTTGGCTGTATTATAAATGGTGCTTGGTCGTGGGGGCAGTACAAGAAGGTTAACTACAGCGTAAACCCATTCCCTACATTAGATGGTAACCCAGGTAAGCCGTTTGTAGGTGTACTTGGTATGACTATCAACAATGCTTCTCCTAATAAGGACCTGGCTAAGGAATTCCTTCTTAACTATCTGCTTACCGATAAGGGGCTGAGTGAAATGAATAATGATAAACCTTTGGGGGCAGCTGCACTCAAGAGCTTTGAAGCTAAGTTAGAGTCTGATCCTCGTATTGCTCAGACCATGGCTAATGCACAGATGGGTGATATCATGCCAAGCGTTCCTGAAATGACAAGATTCTGGAGTTCATTACAGTCTGCTCTTAAGAATGCCACTACCGGTCGTCAGACAGTAGATGAAGCGTTGAAGACTGCTGAAGATCGTATTGTTAATCCAAGCAAATAATACGGAACAGTCTCAACATATATAATATAAAATGTAAAATATCTTAACTAGATACAATATTGCGTCTTTGAAGTACAGTCTATACAGACTGTACTTTTTTTATGCCGGAATACTTTTGTGGAGCGAAAAGTATTTGAAAGAGTAACACCGGGAATTCTTATAAAAATAAAGAAATAAAAAAAGACCTGTCCGTGAGAACAGGTCTTAAGCAGGATTTATGCCGTACGTTTCTACAGTTTAAGAGCGGCTTCTGCAGCGTGAGCCAGTTGATCAGCGCATGAGGTATTTTTATTACCACAGAGATTTCCCGAACATTTTGCTACAACATCCTCAGCCTTCATGCCGTTTACAAATTTTGCTATCATTTTAAGATTGCCGTTGCATCCGCCGAGAAAATGAACATTTGAGAGAACATGATTCTCATCAATGTCTAGTGATATGACTCTAGCGCATACGCCGGTTGTAACGTAGTCTAAATGCTTAATTTCCATTGTCTGCCCCATATACAAAAAAATATAGTAAATATTTATAGTAAATACTGCTGATTTTATCACTTTTAGAGAACGTTTTCTGCTAATTCATGCATGGCAATATGAAATCCGGATATGGTGCAGATTTTTTTAACATTGTGACGTAACGGCATTCTTCTGATGACACAAATAAAAAGCGATTCAAATTTAATATATTGAGTCGCTTCTTAACTTTCATATCAGAATGCGGATAATCAGATTTTAAGCTTTTAAAATCTTAAATCAGCCGTGTTCCGGTTCGCTGAAATTATTTGTAGCTCTCAGCTAAAGCTTTGAATGCCGGCATAGAGTTTTTGATGGTATCAGCTGATACACAGTAGGCTATGCGGACATATCCCGGACAGCCGAAATCATCACTAGGTACCAGTAGCAGATCATATTTTCTTGCTCTCATGCAGAATGCATTGGCATCATCCTCAAGACATTTTACAAACAAGTAGAATGCTCCGTCAGGACGCACGCATTCATAACCCAGCTCAGTTAGTCCGTTATAAATAAGGTCTCTGTTTGCTGCATATTTGCTAAGGTCCGAGGTGAGCGGTGCACACTTGGTGATTACGTGCTGGAACATTGTTGGAGCACAAATAAAGCCTAGTGAACGGCCGGCACCGCAGACTGCAGCGTACATGTTCTGCCATTCAGGCATTACATCCGGAACAAGGATATATCCAATACGTTCTCCTGGTAGTGACAGCCCCTTGCTGTATGAGTAGCAGATAAGGGAATTTGCGTAGTATTTTGTGATAAAAGGCGGTACGCAACCATAGGTTATTTCACGATAAGGTTCATCAGAGATGATGTATATAGGGTGACCGAATTCAGCACTTTTTCTATTGAGAATTTCAGCGAGTCTCATAATCTGTTCCTCACTGTAAACAACACCGGTAGGGTTGTTAGGAGAGTTAAGAATAACGGCAACTGTTTTGTCGTTAATCATGTTCTCAAAGGCGTCTAAATTAAGGTCTAGTTTAGGGAATGATGCCGGTACTACCTGTATGGATGCTCCCATGGATTCAATGAATACTCTGTATTCAGTAAAGAACGGAGCAAAAACCATAACATTCTGATTTTCACTGTCGATAACGGATCTTAGTGAGATGGTCAGTGAGGCAGCAGCACCGCAGGTTAGATAAACATTGCTACCTGTAAAAGAGGTGCCGAATCTGTTGTTTAAATCATCTGCAATGGCCTGACGTGCTTTAGGATCTCCTTGAGCAGAGGTATAGCCGTGAACCAGAGTAGAAGGATTTACTTCAAGAAGTTCTTTTACGCGTTCAGCTACGGCTGCAGGTGCTTCAACGCTTGGATTGCCGATACTGAAATCATAAACCTTGTCTTCACCTACCTCCTGTTTTCTGAGTTTGCCGTATTCAAATATTTCTCTGATAACACTGCGACGTGAACCGAGTTCGTACATTTTTGGGTTAATCATGGTTTGATGTCCTTATAAATAATTTTGCTTATTGTACTACTAACCTGAGTCACTTACTTAATTTTCCATATAAGAGGAATTAAAAAAAAGCAGTTGAAAATCCAATATGCTGCTTCTTTAAATATTTTTTCTGTTTCTTGAAAAAAAGGATTAAGGTGTTCTTTTACTTATGTTTTATGAAGAATATTAAGGGGACTCAAATAAGTTGGTGGAGGATTATGCGAACTGCCGTAATTAGATAAAATTGTAATAATGCACGGCGGTATCATAAACCTTGATTATTTTATTTCCGGCTGTAGTTATTTCATTCAAATGTCATTGGATATATTATAGATAGTGTGCATTTTTTCAAATATTATCAAGCTGGGAGATAAGAGGCTACTATGATTAACAGTGACTATAAGAAAATTAAACGTGTTCTTATAACCAATGATGAAATTCAGCGGCGTATTTCTGAAGTTGCTGCTGCAATTACTGAAGAGTATCGTGGGAAGCCTTTGCTTCTGGTCGGTATTTTGAGTGGAGTTTTTGTTTTTATGGCTGATTTATGTCGTAAGATTCAGACTCCGAGTGAAGTAGCTTTTATGTATGTAAAAAGCTACTGCGGAACCAAATCAACCGCCATGGTGGATATTGTGATGGATCTTAACCGGGATATCAGCAATTATCATGTGGTTTTAGTCGAAGATATTGTGGATACCGGCAGAACCCTTCATGAGGTTGACGCCATCCTACGTTCAAGAAATCCTCTGTCTCTAAAGGTAGTGACACTGCTGGATAAACCTTCAAAAAGGGTTAATGATTTCCAGCCGGATATTTCTCTTTTTAAAATTCCGGATCTGTTTGTCATCGGCTATGGTCTGGATTTTAATGAAAAGTACCGTGAACTGCCGTATATCGCCGAATATGACGAGAGTATCTAGCACGTTCCAGCTTTATGCATAGGCGTACTAAAACTGTACCCTCTCCTAGACCTGTAAAAGAGCAGACGGTTTTCATTTAAAAGATATTTACCGGAATTGAAATCATGATGTAGCACAGCAGTATGTAAGATGATTTCCATTACGTATAAGCATGCAAAGATACCGGTTAATGCTAAAATATCGCCCGTTTTTCTGATAATGATTACATCTGATTCCAACAATGACAGTAATTTACCTTCTTTTTATGTTTTTTAACTGATATTTTAATCATTTTCAGGGAGGAGCGGCTGTTGTTGGAAAAATGCACCATGTCTGACGGCCGGTCTTTCAAAATATAAAAAATACAAGGAAATTAAATAATTGATTTCCTGTTTCTTAACGTCAAATATAATGCTTTTTATTTGCAATTAATCACAAAAGTGAGAAAATAGCAGAAAACTTTTACAGTCTGAAACAAAGGTTCTTTTTAAGTTCTCTCAGACATTTTTATCATTTTTTAGAATGAACCGTCGGGTTTCCGAAAACTCCGGGATTTGAAGACTTCCGGATTGCGGGAGTATGGAAAATACTCTCCGGAGGCATCAGATATCCGGTTTGAGAACGACGGTTATCCGTTATATTGTACAATCCATACAGTGCTTATTTATTTGAATGGTGCCAGCATATGATTCCAAAGATTAACCCTGCATACAGCGTAGAGTCAGTTTATCTTAAGTATTTTGAAAGATTAAAGAATGAATCATTCCAGGGGAATATTGAGTATTCATATTCAAGCAGAATGGCAGTAGCAACTGATAATTCCGTTTATCAGAAGATCCCGGCGGGGGTGATTCTGCCTAAAAATGCTCAGGATGTCGTGCTGGCGGTAAAGATTGCCAATGAGCCGGAATTCGCCTCTATAAAATTCGCTCCAAGAGGCGGCGGTACAGGTACTAACGGTCAGTCACTCACTGATTGGGTGGTTGTAGATCTGTCCCGACATATGCGCGGTATCACCGGTCTGGATGTGGCGAAGCGCCGTGTACATGTTGAAGCTGGTGTTATTAAGGACTATTTGAACCAGCAGATTAAACCTCACGGTCTCTTCTTTTCTCCAGAGTTATCAACCTCAAACCGTGCCACCTTCGGCGGTATGATAAGTAATGACTCTTCAGGTCAGGGGTCTCTTAAGTATGGCAAAACCTCACAGCATATTATAAGTGTTGACGTGGTGCTGCTTGACGGTTCTCTGGTAACCTTTGCGCCGGTAAGCGGGGATGAGCTTAAGGCCAAGCTTGATATGGAGAATATGGAAGGTCGTATCTACCGTACAGTATACAATATTGCCAGAAATAAACGGGATGAGATTATCAACACCTTTCCGGATCTAAACAGATTTTTAACCGGTTATGATCTCAAGCATGTATATGATCCTGAAATAGACACTCTGGACATATCCCGTATCATATGCGGTGCTGAAGGTACTCTGGGCTTTATTGTCGGAGCAGAGGTGGATCTTACTCCGGTACCAAGCTACCGTTCACTGGTTGTTATCAAGTATGACAGCTTTGATTCTGCACTGAGACATGCTCCGGTTCTAGTGGAGGCAAATGCCCTTTCTGTAGAAACAGTGGATTCCAAGGTATTTAATTTGGCCAAACAGGATATTGTATGGCACAGTGTTAAGGATCTGATAAAAGAAGTTCCTGATAAGACCATGGACGGCATCAATATCGTTGAATTTGCCGGATGGGACAATGAACTTGAAGGTGGCAGAATGAAGGCCTTAATCGACGTTCTGGATGCCGAGCTTGGCAGTGCCGGTAACAGCAGGGGGATTATCGGTTATCAAACCTGTGTTGATCTTAAGGATATTCTTGCTGTGTACGCAATGCGCAAGAAGGCTGTAGGTCTTTTAGGCAATGCCGCCGGTGACGCCAAGCCGATTGCGTTTACTGAGGATACTGTAGTTCCGCCGAAGCATCTTGCGGACTATATTAAGGAATTCAGAGCACTTCTGGACAGCCACGGACTTACCTACGGTATGTTCGGTCATGTTGATTCAGGTGTACTCCATGTAAGACCTGCCTTGGATCTCTGCGACCCTGAGCAGGAAAAGACATTGCGTGAAATTTCTGATTCAGTTGTTGCTCTTACCGCCAAGTATGGTGGCATTATGTGGGGTGAACACGGCCGAGGATTCCGTTCTGAATACGGTCCGGAATTTTTCGGGGGACTGTTTGATGAACTGAGAAAGGTTAAGGCTGCATTTGATCCGAATAACCGCCTGAATCCGGGTAAGATATGCATCCCATGGGGAAATGATGTAGATCATCTTGTAAGTGTTGATGACGTTAAGAGAGGTACGTTTGACAGAACAATCCCTAAGGAGGTAAGACAGAGCTTTAGAGCAGCCGTAACCTGTAATGGTAACGGACTGTGCTTTAATTTCGACAAGACTGCACCGATGTGCCCGACGTATAAGTTGTTAGGTGATCGCCGTCAGTCTCCTAAGGGAAGAGCTGGACTCACCCGTGAATGGCTACGTTTAATGGAGCTTGCCGGGGTAAATCCTCTTGATGAGGAAAAGAAGCTGGATGAACCAGGTTTAAGATTGAAGGATCTGTTTACCAGAATCAGCAATACCCTGAGTAATAGTCAGAGTGATGATTTCAGTCATGAGGTGAGAGAGGTAATGGAATGCTGCCTTGCATGTAAAGCCTGTGCTTCAGCATGTCCAGTAAAGGTAGATGTTCCTGATTTCAGATCCAGATTTTTAAATCTTTATTACGGACGTTATTTAAGACCGGCAGGCGATCTCCTTATTAAAAATATTGAGACTGCCACACCTTTTATGGCTAGAATACCTAGACTTCTGAATACTGTAAACGGTCTGACACCGGTTAAATACATGACTAAAAAGCTGTGGGGTTTTGTTGATGTTCCGGAGATCAGTTACCCGACATTCAACACTCTGGTGAAGAATACCAGTGCAGAATATCTTGATTTGGAAAAGTTAAGTGCCTTATCAGCCGAAGACAGAAAGAAGTATGTCATTCTGGTTCAGGATGCCTTTACCACAGCCTATGATGCCAGAGTGATTGCCGATTTTGTGGAACTTGTGGAAAAGCTCGGCAGAATTCCGGTAATTCTCCCGTTAAAGCCTAACGGCAAGGTGGCGCATATTCGTGGATACATGAGAGAATTCGCCAGAATGGCTAAGTCAACTGCCGATTTCTACAATCAAGTGTACAGACTGGGTATTCCTATGGTTGGAGTTGAGCCTGCCATGACTCTTTGTTATCGTGATGAATACCGGAAAATTTTAGGTGATGATCGAGGTGATTTTCTGGTGCAGCTTACCCAGGAATGGCTTCTTGACAATCTTGATGCAGTGAAGAGTGTTGCCGATGATAAGAAAGCAGGTCTCAAGGAGTACTACCTGCTGGCACACTGTACTCAGAAGAGTCTTAAGCCGACAACACATGGTGACTGGACCAGAATTTTTGACAAAGCAGGTATCAGACTGGTGCCGGTTCCTGTAGGCTGTTGCGGTATGGCTGGTTTATATGGTCATATTGCCGGAAATGTTGAACGGAGCAAGGCAATTTATAAAGAAAACTGGGCTCCGGTATTTAAGAAATATCCGATTGAACAGTGTCTGGCAACCGGTTATTCATGTCGAGAACAGGTTCGCCGAATGGAACAGGTTACCATTATGCACCCGCTTCAGGTACTGAATAAGCTGCTTTAATCGAAGATGGTTCACTGATTTATTATTCCCGGTTGAAATCCCCGGATGCCGTGTATAGAATTGCAATGTTTTTTTTGATTTTTAATGGAGTTTTTTTGCCATGATGATTGTACTTGCTATCCTGCTTCCTTTTCTGGTATTGTTTATTCTGGGCAAGCCGTTTCAGGGAATATTCTGTCTGATTTTCTGTTTAACCGGTTTCGGCTATCCTGTCAGCATCTGCTGGGCTTTCTATGCTCTAAGTAAGCACTATACTGACAAGAAAATTGCTGAAGCTGTCAGAATTAATGGTGTCGAAGAAAGAAAAATGATTAAATAGGACGGCATATCCGAAGGATATGGCGGACCGCCTTTCTCATTGAGGTTTTCCGCTACTATACTGAAAACTGTTTGACGACCGGCAACAAAACGGATGCAGAAAAAAATAATATGATAAGGTTCTCCTTATTCATTTTCGTTTGAGCTGTCCGGCCGGAATTATACTATCATACGTGTCCTGTGTTACTGAACGGTCTTCCGGTCGGAATACAGGATTTTTATTTCCAGCTACAGCTTGGTATCCGTTAAATTTACAGTTGAATGCTGTTTCTTTTTATATCCGTTATTATTACCGGACAGTTACAGACCCCTTACCTTCAGGTGATAAGGAAGACGTATTTATTCAGAGTTCCGGTTTTATCCGGATATCAATGGAACAGATTATTATCCGGAGAAAGAGAAATGCCTGACGAAACTAAGTTCGTTTACATTTACGAAAGAGATAACAGCGCCGATCTTGCAGGTGCAGCCATGCTTATCTCCTTGTTAATAATCCTTACCGTAGCTGTGATTGTGGCATTTATCTTTATATCGGTTGTCTCGGTAATATTTCTCATAGTCAGTGCGGTTGCCCTGATAAACTGTTCGTTTTTTATTATCAGAAATATCATATCCACGGCTGGAGAGGTAAAAAACAGCAATCAGGTGTATCAGAAAGGTATTCCATTTCCTGTTAGAGTGAAAAACTATTATTTTTACCGCAGCTATCCGGATTTTATTCTGACATTCAGATGCTACTGGCGGAATATCATTGAGCATATAAAGGAGCAGATTGATAACTGCATTGATTCTTTTTCCGATAACTTTTTTGTAGGTGTAGTGTTTGCATTCTATGGTATTGTCACCACCATATGGCTATTGATTGTGAGTAATCTGATATGCCTGCTGTTTCTTTCAGGTTATCTTTTCTATCTTGCCGTTATGTCAGTGCCGGCTGTTTTGACGGCCTTAACCTGTTTTGTTATCAGAAAAAAGTATGAGAATCCGTACCGCAGTACTTATCTTGTCGAGGATAAAGTTAACAGGTTCTTCTGGTGGAAGGTTTTTGATTCCACTCATTTCTTCTGGGGACTCGGTTTCGTTTTTATGGCGGTCGTATCCTTTTCCTTTACCGATATGTTTCTCGAGAAACTGCCGTATACGGATAGTTTGGTCAGAAGTATCATTCAGTATGTTCATGATCTGGATTTCTCTGACTGGGAAAAGGGACTTAACAGTGTTACGCATATAGCTTTTGTTTTTAACCTGAAGGACTGGTTTTTAAGTGAATATGCCGTAATTCTGCTGATAACCTGTCTTGCTCTGATAGTATCCGCCGGAGAGTTTCTTTGGAATATACTTACATGCAGAAAGAGAAAATTCCGGGAGGCTGTGAGAATCAACAGTCTGCTAACCTTTGTCATGCTATGGGTGGGTATATCCGGTGTGGAATTCGCCTCAATCTACAATTTTACGGATCGAAGCGGCTATATTGATTTGCCTAATGTGAGCACTCTGTTTAAACGGCAGGAGATGTATACCGTCTGCAGGCAGGAGATTATGCCGTTTAACTGTCAGGGAGCAGGTCGCGGTTGGATGTCTGATATGCTGACGAGTGCCGGTGTAGGTTTTGCTGACAGTATTACTAAACCTATACCGTCTCTTGAACTGTATGCCGCTGCCAGAAATAATGATGCTCAGAATACGGTGAAATATCTAGATGACGGTGTGGAAAAAGGCGTTATTGCAAAGAACTCCGGAAAAAAAGTTGGAAAATCTTCCGGAAATCAGAGCAGATCAAGAATCGGATCCGGACTTTCTCAGAAAGAAAAGCTTAAATATATAAGCAAACGTCTTATTTCGTCAGGGTTCCTGCCGCGAGAAGGCAGAAATGACAGACAGACTATTCTTGAAGCGTCTCGTAAATATATAAAAAGCAAGCTATACATAGACAGCAGGAATCTTACTGTTGACGAGGCATACAGCTATATGCTGGCCATTGAGCAGTAAACAGGAGAAGAATTATCCTGAGGCAGGCAGATACCTCTGGATAATAATAATTTGTTGAATTATGATGCCGTTTTTGATATAAAGTACATGTAGTTTTTAACTATCACACTGACCGCATGAGGGTAACAGTTACCTTCATCAAGATTGTTTTCTTAAGTAAATTTCATTTATGAAAATTATTTTTTTAGCGGATGGTTGTGTCGGCCAGTCAAAAATAAGTGTATTCAGAGCTTATGACTTATTAATTTGATCGAACTGATGAGTTATGTAGTCGTTGACTTCGTATTATTTCTAAAAATTCTAAATATTTAATAAAGCCCGGAGGCTTTTATATGGAAATGTTATCTGGTGCCCAGATGGTTATTCGCACCCTTGAGGATTTGGGGGTTGATAAGATATTCGGATATCCTGGTGGTGGCGTTCTTCACATTTATGATGCTCTGCTCGAATCATCCAAGATAAAGCATATTCTTGTTCGTCATGAACAGGGCGCTTCACACATGGCTGACGGTTATGCAAGAGCCACCGGTAAGGTAGGCTGTGTCCTGGTTACTTCAGGTCCTGGTGCTACCAATGTTATCACTGGTATTGCCACAGCCTATGCTGATTCAATTCCTATGGTTGTACTGACCGGTCAGGTCGCCACAACATTAATCGGTTCAGATGCTTTCCAGGAAGTTGATATGCTGGGTATTTCACGCCCTATCGTAAAACACAGCTTCCTTTGCAAGAAGGCTACTGATATTCCTGAATACATCAGAAAGGCATTCTACATTGCCTCTACCGGCCGTCCCGGTCCCGTAGTTGTAGATATTCCAAAGGATGCGCAGAATCCGCAGTTGAAGTTCCCTTATGAAACAATTCCGTTAAGCAATATTTCAATGCGTTCCTATAATCCTACCACTGTAGGTCACAGAGGTCAGGTAAAGAGAGCAGCCCGAATGGTTGTTGAAGCCAAGCGGCCAATTCTTTATATCGGTGGAGGTGTTGTAGCTTCAGAAGCTTCAGAAAAGGTTGCTGATCTTGCTCATCGCTTCAATATTCCGGTAGTTACAACCCTGATGGCTATAGGCGCATTTCCCGGCAGTGACAGACTGAGCCTTGGTATGCTCGGAATGCATGGAACTTATGCTGCTAATATGGCAATGCACAATTCAGACCTGATTATTGCTCTAGGTGCCCGTTTTGATGATCGTGTAACCAACAACATTTCCAAGTTCTGTCCGGAAGCCCGCATCATTCATGTTGATATTGACCCGTCTTCAATTTCAAAGTGTGTTGAAGTAGACGTACCTATCGTAGGTAATGTAAATACAGTTCTTGATCAGCTGAATGAAGCTATCAAGGAGCTTCAGGCAAACGGCAATGTTGACAGTTCTATCATTGATGCTAACAGTGCCGACTGGTGGAAAATGATTGACGGCTTCAAGACTGCACATCCGCTGGAATATGCTAGTGATATCACTGAGGGACAGTTACATCCGGCCAGAGTCGTTGAATCTGTTTATAAAGCTTCAAAAGGTGATGCTGTTGTTGTAACCGACGTCGGTCAGCATCAGATGTTTGCTGCACTTTACTATCCGTTGCAGCAGCCTCGTCGCTTCCTGTCTTCAGGCGGACTTGGAACTATGGGGTACGGTTTCCCTGCTGCTATAGGTGCAAAGATCGCCAAGCCGGAATGTGAAGTTGTATGCTTTACAGGCGACGGTTCATTCCAGATGAACCTTCAAGAGCTTGCTGTTTGTCTGCAGTACAGTGTGCCCGTAAAGGTTATTATCATTAATAACCGCTCGCTTGGTATGGTTAAGCAGTGGCAGATGATGTTCTACAACGGACGTCAGAGTGAGTCCTATATGGATGCGGTACCTGATTTTGTTAAACTGGCTGAATCTTATGGTCAGGTTGGTTTAAGAGTAGAAAATGAAGCTCAGCTTGATGAAGTTATGGCTAAGGCATTCTCTATTCATGACAAGACAGTTGTGGTAGATGTTATTGCAGATCCTGATTCCCGTGTATATCCAATGCAGATTGGCGGAGGATCAATGGCTGATATGTTCTTAAGCAAGACGGAGCGTACATAATGAAACATATTATTTCAGTTCTGCTTGAAAATGAAGCAGGGGCTTTAAGCCGTGTAGTAGGTTTGTTTTCACAGCGTGGCTTTAACATTGAATCACTGACCGTTGCGCCGACAGAAGATGATACTCTTTCCCGCATGACTATTGTCACTTACTGTGATGACGATGAGGTTGAACAGATCACCAAGCAGTTGCACAAGCTTATTGATGTTCTGAAGGTATTTGATCTAGCTGATTCAGGTCATATAGAAAGAGAAATCATGCTTGCAAAGGTTAGAGCCAATACTAGAGATTTAAGGGATGAAGTTAAGTCAATTTCTGACATTTTCCATGGCCAGATTGTTGACCTTACTCCGGATCTCTACACCATTCAGGTAATCGGTACCAGTGAGGAACTCAATAATTTCCTTAATGCCATCAGTCAGGCTGCTGACATTGTTGAAATTATCCGTTCAGGTGTCTGCGGTATTTCTCAGGGCGAAAGATCACTGAGACCTTAATTTTTGCATAGAACCGGCTGACAGCTATGGCTGTTGCCGGCAAAGGATATTAAGGAAACATCGAAAAAAAAGAGAACCCACAGGATTCTCTTTTTTTATGCCCTTGAAATTCATTACTAATTGTTTTTTGCGTTAAATGTCCGCCAACATAAGTTTAATCCATTCGAAGCATACAGCAACGGATGAAATTCTTACCTTTTCATTATAGCTGTGGGCACCATATATATCCGGACCTATGGAGATGATATCAAGCTTAGGATTCAGCTTCTTGAAAAGACCGCACTCTAGTCCGGCATGAATTACAGTGGTAACGGAGTCGTTACCTGTGAGCTTATGGTAGGTGGAGACTGCTCTTGAAAGCATGTGACTTTCAAAGTCCGGTTCCCAGTAAACATAGGTTTCATAATTGTCAATGACAGCACCTGCTGCGGCAACAAGTTCATTAATCCTGGATTCAACCTTATTTTTTCCTTCAGAGGTAGCAAACCTTGCTAGAAGCGAGAATGTGCATTTGTTGTTCTCCCAGTGGATTCTGCCCAAATTACATGAGGTCATAGGATTCTGGGTTCCCGGAACATATTCCATTATTTTAGTATTGAGTCCCTGAAGTGTTAGAATGTTTTCAGTGGCTTTCTCTGTGGTCATGAAGTCCGGGATATTATCTGTCTTGGAGAATTCAAATGAAATATTAGGATCTGTTTCTGTATACCTGGTCTGCAGCCTCAAGGCAAAATCCTGAAGCAGGGTAAGAGCTTTGCTGGTCAGGTGCTTCTGCAGACAGATTACGGCATAACCTTCTGAAGGAATGGAGTTTTTAACAGTTCCTGATGAAATATCCGATATATGTACATCAATATCAGATTCCTTGAGAAAGTTTATCATGGCGAGGATGGCGCTGGCAGCATTAAGCCTCTTTTTATTGATATCTATACCGCTGTGTCCTCCCACGCCGTTATACACCCGTATAACCAAAGCATCATATCCCGTATCCGGAACTGCGGCAATATCAGGTTCCGTACTAATGGTATAGCCACTGCCACCGGCACAGCCGACACAGATTTCCCCGAGATCCTCTGAATCAATGTTGATGGCAAGATTGGCATCAATGTCGTCAGGAGTGAGTAGAACAGCTCCTCCCATACTCGTTTCTTCAGCTACGGTGAATAAGGCATGAATCTCTGGATGAGATATGTTATTGCCAGCTAAAATCGCCAGGATTATGGCCATACCTATACCGTTGTCCGCACCTAAAGTAGTGTTTTCCGCTGTGACAAAGCCGTCGTCTGTGACTACAGGTTTGATGGGATCAATGGAGAAGTCAAATTCTGTTTTGTCATTTTTTACGCCCACCATATCCATGTGAGCCTGAAGAATAACTGGGGAGTGGCCGACTTTGTCTGAGGTAGCTGCTTTTTTTATAAAAACATTACCGCAGTTACTTTGATGACATTCCAGATTATGAATTCTCGCGAATTCAATCAGAAAATCACCCATGTTTTTTTCGTTTCCAGATGTGTGGGGAATGTTGCAAATATCTGAAAAGTATTGCCATACCGGAATCGGTTCCAGTGAATTTAAAGCAGATTCGTTATTCATATTCGTTATCATCTGATCTCAAAGTCAAAATGTTGAAAATACATGCATGGCTGACATATTTATATTCAGTCTGCTGGTATATTAATCCTGTTTGGTTTCGTACATGACCGAGAAATATGCTTCTTTTTATGTGCGTCAGGAGTGATGCTGCCGGTGAACTCTCAGTATAGGTTTTACAGCGGGTAAATGTTCCGCAGTCTGCCGAGAGTCAGAATGCTGCTGTCATATACGCAGTTATTCTGTATCTAGAACAACCGGGACGAAAAACAGAAATTTGCTAAATATTTTAACATCAACATGCGGACTTGTTCTCTTTTATTGGTATGATTATCGGAGTACTTAACAATAAAAAGTATTTATCCTGTATATGGGAACTTGCCGTTGGAGCAAACGTACCTCTGGAACCGGCAGTTGATAATAATGCTACTTGAAAAACTCAGTTTCATGGCAGAGTTCCTATCGGTGATTACTGATCATCAGTAATATCACCGGTTTTAGCATCAAGAACCTTGACAAGTACATCAGGCGGAAGTCCGACAGAGAAGCCTCTCTGTCCGCCACTTACAAGCATTTCCGTAAGAACCAGAGCCCGGTCGGAAACCAGAGTTATGGTACGTCTTTTCTGACCGAACGGACTGATGCCGCCACAAACATAGCCGGTAAGTCTTTCGGCATCAGCAGGCTTAACCATTTCTGCGTTTTTCAGACCGGCGAGTTTGGCAGCTCTTTTGAGATTGAGATTGCAGTTTACCGGAATAACTGCTGTAACGTATGTCTTTTCATGATGAATCAGCAGAGTTTTGAATACTTCATTTTGATTTCTGCCAAGTTTTTCTGCAGCAAGGTGACCAAAGTCTGATTTTGCATCACATTCGTATTTATACATGTTGTACTGGATTTTGTTACTGTCTAGAAACTTTGTAGCCGGCGTCATCATATGAATAGTCCTCCATACCATTTTTATTACTGTTTTATAAAAGCTTTAGTTATCAAATGTACACTTTAACGCTTTAACCGCAAAAATCAACAGTAAGATTTACATTAGAGAAGAGTGAAAACAAAATATGAATGAGTGTGAAAATAGAAAAAGAAAGGCACAGAATAAATAAGAATAATAAAAAAATAGAGCTAGTTCGGCAGGTAGAAGAGGTGGAAAGAAGGAAACATTGTATGTACAATCATGCCTGGCATAAAAAAAGACCGATTATCCGTTTTCAGGTATGTTAATCATAAAACAAAAAGAATAAGAAAATAAAAGAAGCGACAGCGAAAAGTCATTTAAATTATAACGCCTGAAACAGAAAACGTGGGAACAGGGATTTATTCCCCGCTACCTGAATTCATGTCGGTTATAAGTAGCATCTGAATGAATTTGGTGTCAATTTCGCTGTTCAGGGAAAAATTGTCGATTTTATTTCTAAAACAGCAGTTTTCGGAGAAGAACAGCTCTGGAGTTATATGATTCTTAGCAGATCTTTTCTTTTTTCTGCCGGAGGTTTTCGATTCGATTGCTGTATTTTTAATCGAATCCTGTTTGTTCTTATTATTCATAGATTAACCTCGATCTTGAGTAGAATAAGATTTGAAAAATTTTTTTTTACATACTTTTTTAGTGCTAATTGAATTATAACTTATCACAACTGTTTATGCATTAATAAATATGTTTGGTTGTTTTGGGGAAAATGTTGAATATCTGAAGAAAAAATGAGCTGTTTTGTTTGGTTTTTAATCTATTTTTTAGTTTGCTGTTTAATTGTTGTTCATGTTTTCAATATTTGTAAAAAAATATGGTTATATTTTGTTGAAATTAAAAATAACTTACAAATACATATTAATTATATTATGATGTAATAAATAGTAAAAATCAAGTATCTAAAATATATTATTCACTCCCTTGTGCACGGAATTTGTTTACAGTGATGTTAACAAGTTTGTGGATAAGACACATATCCTTTGAAAATTAACGATTTATAAAGAAGAGAAAAAAAAATAAAATTTTTTACTTGCATTTTAAAAGTTTCGATTTTTCAACGGGTTCACAATTTGTTAATTTTGTATATATGAAATTTTTATAACTTAAAATAACAAAATATAATGATTGTTTAGTTGTTGATATTATGAACGGAAGAAACGCTGTTTTATGGCGTTTTTATAAAAATTATGCTAATAACGGTATTCAGAAATAATATTTATTACAATACATCCGGAAAATTTATTCAGAACCGACTCCTGCTGTTGATATTTTTGGGAACAGTCAGCCTGAATGATTTCAGAATTATGAAAAAGATTTTCAATGGTACTGTTGCTTTTTTATGGCTGATTATATGTCTGCGACTGGGAAAATACAGAAAGAGATTTTTTGAAAACAGATCGAGGATACGGAAAGTCACTGGGAGGGGAATAGTTCTGAAAAATTACCGGATATTAAATTGCCGGATTTTTAGATCGTATTAAAAAAGCGCTGTAAAAAATGATACTGTTTTATGATAAAATTGTCATGGATTGGTCGTAAAAGATGCATTATCACAGCAGAATTTTTTTTTCGGCTGTTTTTTTTCGGTCAGAAGCGAATTCAGGCTTTTGAATGAAAAATGCAGAGATTCCGGTGTCCTGCAGGATGTTTTTTTGGTGTTGGATATTTAAAGAGGTTGTTTTCCATGACAGAAATTCCTTCAGAAAATCTTAGCGAGGTATTATTTAAACCCCACCGTTCAAGTCTAGAAACTTCTTATATTTCCAACTCTGTTGAGACACTGCCTCCGAAAACTGACGGTACACCGCGCAGATGGTATCGTGAGATTGAACGTGATTACTGGGGCTGGATGGGACTGGATATTCTGGAGATCCAGAAGGTTCTTTCTGATATTTCCGGTTCTGAGAACGGAAGAACCAGAGAAGGAATTTTGGATACTGTGTACGAATACGGTTCGGGAAACTGGGTCTATGAATTTTCCATGCTGGCGGAAAAGCACGCGAAGATTGCCAAAACCTGTGAGGATGCTCCAGATAGTCCTGAGAGAAGGGAGGAAGCTTTCATACACTTCCGTCGGGCCTATCTGTGTTATGCTCTTGCCAGCTATCCCCACCTTAAGGGGGATGAAATGGCATCACATGCACTGATGATGAATCATGTGAACTATAAAAAGGCTGCATCATATCAGGACGGATTTTTTGAGATAGTCAAGTTCAAAACAGAAAGCGGGGTAGGCACAGCCTACATTCATACACCTGACAAAACCAAATGTCTCCCAGGTGTCATTATTTGTGGGAACTATGTCAGTCTCGCAACCGAGTACCTTCGCTTCTACAGAGAATATTTGTACCCCCGCGGGATTGCCATGGTGACTCTTGATTTGCCGGGAATGGGCATGAACAGCAATATTGTACTGGATGCAAATACTAGTATTCTGCACGAAGGAGTGCTGAATTACATAAAAGAAAACGTACCGTACATCAACAGAGGCAGAATAGGTCTTATTGCCCTGAATTTCGGATGTCACTGCGCTCTGAGGCTTATGCTGTCACACAACAGTGATATCAGGGCCGTATGTATGGTTGCCCCTATTATCAATGATGTTTTTCTTGATGTCGAAATGTTGAAACTGGCATCTCCTATGCAGCGGGCGGGACTCTGTAACCGTATAGGTGCTGATGCCAAGGACTGGGAGAATCTCATTCCACGGCTGCAAGTATTCTCAGCCAAGCGTTCAGGTCTTCTTACCGGTATGAAGGTTGATACACCGTTACTGGTTATTGGAGCCAGCGGAGACACTATCTGCTCCGTAAATGATGCCATGATGGTCAAATCCATCAGCACAAATTCAGAATACCTTGAAATGAAAGAGAAAACGGCTTTTTCATTGTATACAAACGTTTTATCTCAATTGACTGACTGGATAGAGGAACGGCTGTAAAACAGGCCGATTGATAAATTGAATTCAGAAAATAAACATAATTTAGAAAATAAAAACAAAACAATTGTTGTCAAATTCGGTACATCCATGCTTACTTCAGGATCCAAACGTCTGGATCCGGCTCATATGATTGAGGTGGTGCGTGTACTTTCCGGACTTAAAGCCAAAGGGCATCACATTGTTGTAGTAAGCTCAGGTGCGGTAGCCGCCGGCAGAGAGGCTCTTGGATATCCGGATTTACCGAGAACCATTGCTAACAAGCAGATGCTTGCCTCAGTTGGGCAGACTCACTTAATGAATAAATGGCAGCAGCTGTTTGAAATATACGGTCTGCATATAGGACAGATTCTTTTAACTAGAGCTGATCTTGAGGATCGTGAACGCTTTTTAAATGCACGAGATGCTCTGGGTGCTTTGATTGAACAGGGGATTATTCCGATTATTAACGAGAATGATGCTGTGGCTACGGCGGAAATCAAGGTCGGGGATAATGACAATCTTTCCGCTAGAGTGGCAATTCTCTCTGATGCTGACTGTCTGATTCTGCTTACAGATCAGAAGGGACTTTATACTGCTGATCCTCGTTCAAATCCTGACGCCCGTCTTATCAGCAGGGTTGATAAGATTACCCCTGAAATCAAGGCTCTTGCCGGCGACAGTGTCAGTGGTCTCGGTACCGGAGGCATGGCTACTAAATTGCAGGCAGCTGAAATTGCCACCCGTAGCGGTATTGAGGTAATAATTGCCTCAGGTGATGATCCGAAAATTATTGAAAGCATTGTCGAAGGTGATTATATCGGAACTTCATTCAGTCCTGAAAGTTCACCTCTTGAAGCCAGAAAGGCATGGATTCTCGCCGGTCCGAAACCTAAATGCTCCATTATCATTGATGACGGTGCTGTCAAGGCTCTGATGAAAAAAGGCTCAAGTCTGCTGCCTAAGGGTATAGTGGATATTTCCGGGGAGTTCCTCCGTGGTGACGTGGTGAATATCGTCAGCCTTGATGGTAAAGTTATAGCACGAGGTGTTAGCCGATACACCAGTGCTGAAATCAAGGCTGTTGCCCGTCATAATTCAGAAGAGATAGAAAGTATTTTAGGTTACGAGCATGGTCAGGTGGCCGTACATCGTGACGATTTGGTAGTTTTGGAGTAAAACATGGATTTAAATTTATTAGGTCAGAAGGCAAAACAGAGTTCTTTTGTTCTAGCTTCCCTGTCAACAGCCAAAAAGAATGAGGCGATTACCAGAATAGCGGATATTCTGGAAGCATCAATCCCGGAAATTCTGGAAGCTAATGCAGAGGATCTGGCAGAGGCTAGAGCCGGTGGTATCAGTGAAGCTATGCTTGACCGTCTGACTCTTAATGAAAAGAGAGTGCGTGATATTTTAAACGATATGCGCAAGGTCGTTTTTCTTGACGACCCTGTCGGAAGTGAATTTGATTCCCGTGTTTTACCAAACGGTCTCAAGCTTCTTAAAAGGCGTGTACCGCTAGGGGTTATCGGTGTCATCTACGAAGCACGTCCTAATGTTACTGTTGATATTACCTCACTGTGCCTAAAGACAGGTAATGCCTGCATTCTGCGAGGTGGCAGGGAAACCTTCAATACCAACAAGGTAATTGTCAGAATTATTCAGAGAGGTCTTGAAGCCGCTGGACTGCCTGCCGGTTCTGTGCAGTATATTGACAATCCTGACAGACAGTATGTTACCGAACTGCTGCATCTTGATAAGTACGTTGACATGATTATTCCACGCGGCGGTGCTAAACTTCATATGCTCTGCAAGAAGGAAAGTACCATACCGGTAATCATTGGCGGATTCGGGGTGGGACACATCTATGTTGATGACAGTGCGGATGAGGTAAGGGCTCTTGATGTTATCACCAATTCAAAAATTCAGAAGCCTAGTGCCTGTAACAGTGTAGATACCATTCTGGTCAACAGCAGAATTGCAGACCGTTTTATTCCATCTCTCGCCGGACATCTTGCTACAAAAAATGTCAAGATGGTATGCCATGGCAGGGCATATGAGCTTGCCTCCGGTGCGCTTGGAGATAAACAGAGTCTGGTGCTGCAGGGGAGTGATGATGATTTTGCTACTGAATGGCTTTCATTATGTCTTAACATCACCATTGTTGACAGTCTGGATGAAGTGCTTGAACATATGCGCAGATATGAGGCATGTCATTCTGATGCTATCCTTACCAATAATCATGAAAACGCCATGAGATTCGTAAATGAAGCAGGTTCAGCCTGTGCCTATATTAATGCTTCAACCAGATTCTCAGATGGTGGCCAGTTCGGTCTCGGAGCGGAAGTGGCTATTTCCACCCAGAAGCTACATGCCCGCGGTCCTATGGGACTTGTTGAGCTTACCAGCTACAAATGGATAGCTGAAGGTGATTATCTAGTTCGCAGCTAAGACATTACAGCGTATACATACTATATTGCAAAAGACAGTTTGTGAAATATGCAGATTGTCTTTTGTTTTTTAGATATGGAAATATTAAAATAATATCAGGAAGAACATAAAAAAAGTGCTGATTTCCGGTTGCCCCCGGAAAAGTCAAGAAGGTGACAGAGAATGACTAACGGAATAAATCAAAACAACGACAACACTGACAAGCTTGTTGAAGTTCCTAAGGGGACACTCCTTCTTCGAACCATGTCCATGCCTGCCGATGCCAATCCGAACGGGGATATTTTCGGTGGATGGCTTATGTCTCAGATGGATGCGGCAGGAGCAATGCTGGCTTATGAACTCAGTCAGGGTAAAGTAGTTACTGTTGCCACTGATGAGATAGTTTTTTTGAATCCGGTGCATGTAGGTAATGTGGTTTGTGTGTACGGCAGAGTTATCTACATCGGTAATACCTCCATGAAAATTCAGTTGCAGATGTGGACCAAAAAGAATCATAGTGCCGGTTCAACCAGAGTAAAGGTTACTGATTGCGGTTTTACCTATGTGGCGGTAGATAATGAAGGCAGGAAACGTCCTCTGCCAAAAGAAGTCCGGGATAATAAAGAGCAGATTATTTTAAAAGGATACAACAGTGTTAACGGCAGTAACAGCTGTCCGTTAGATTAGTTTTAGGCTAATAACCGGCATTATGCTGTTTTACCTCTTTACCTGCTCCGGAAGATACCGCTGATTATCAAGGTATTTTTTTCCGGAGCTTTTGTTTTTGGGGTAGGGGGACTAGTCGGTTACCGGAGTTATAGTATTTTTGTCATTATTTAATATACTGGATGAATATGGGAATCATGAATGTTAGGCGGCATTTAGGTGTTACAAAGTTTTTTGTATCTGGAATAGCTGTCGTAGTTACTGTCTTTATTATTACCGTAGGAGTGACCGGATGCAGGTCGGGGGCACAGACGTCATCTTTCCTATCAGAAAACCTGCAGTACCAATCTGATAAAAACGGATACATTGAACAGGAGATCCTGCTTAATCAGATAATTAAAGATATGACTCTAGAGGAAAAAGTCTCTCAGATGATTATTCCGGCATTCAGAACATGGAATGATGTTGATGTTACCGACATTAATGATTTTCCGGAGATAAAGGAGGCTTTAACCAGGCATCCGTACGGCGGGATTATTCTTTTCGGGTGGAATATAACCGGCACTGAACAGACGGTACGTCTTCTTCATGAGCTGCAGAAGAATAATCTCAGAGTATCAGGGGTATCCCGCCATATTCCGTATCTTACACTAATAGACGAGGAGGGGGGCAGAGTTGTGAGGCTTAAAAGCGGTACCCGTCTTACAGGTAATATGGCTCTGGGAGCCACAAGAGAGCCGCTAAAAAATGCCGAGCTTTCAGGAGAGATTATCAGCCGGGAAATTGCCTCTCTCGGATTTAATGTTAATCTGGCACCGGTGATTGATATCAATAATAATCCTGCCAATCCGGTGATTGGTATCAGATCCTTTTCTGATAATCCGGAAACTGTGGCGAAGCTTGGTGTGTCCTATGCTAGAGGTTTGCAGAAAAACAATGTCATCGCCACCTTCAAACATTATCCCGGACATGGGGATACCATGACAGACAGTCATGTGGGCATGCCTTCTGTAGCCAGAAATTATGAGGATTTTCTGAAAAACGAGCTGATTCCTTACAGTTTAGCAGTGGAAAACGGTGCTGAAATGATAATGACCGCACATATCACCTATCCGCTTATTGATGATCTTTATACATACGGGGACGGAGTGACCCGCGGATATTATCCGGCTACCATGTCTTCAAAAATGATCAATGGTATTCTCAGGAAGAAACTCGGGTATAACGGAGTGGTTATGTCAGATGCGTTAGAGATGGATCCGATTATTCTTACAGGACTTGTTCCGGGAAGTGTTGGTTCTGTGGAGTATCATGTGAATATTGCAGAAAAGGTAATAGAAGCAGGAGTTGATATTCTGCTTCTCCCTGCTGATATCAAGGATCCGGAGGCAATAAAATTTTATGATGAGTACATTGCCGGAATAAGCAGAAAGGTGGCAGATGGGAGTATTTCCGAAGAGAGGATTAACGAAAGCGTAAGACGTATACTGAGACTTAAGATAAGACATAATATTTTGTCAGCTGCAGTTTTGGATCACGGCGGCGATACTCCGGATGTCATGAAAAGTATACGTCATGCTCTTCAGACTGTAGGGAGCAGGGAACATCATGAATCCGAGTGGCGTATGGCTGGAGAAGCAGTGACTCTTCTTAAGAACCAGGATAATGTTCTCCCTCTTTCTTCATCTATAAAAAATGTAGTTATTCTGGGAAGATACCGGAAGGATGAGGTAACCTGGCGCTATGCAGTAGATAGACTCAGAAAAGAAGGCTTTATAGGTGACCATACCTGTATTCATATTGAGTATTATCTGGACAGTGAGTCCGGTGATGAAGTAAAGCTCCGCTATACGGAAGAAATGCGTCGGAGGATTGCCGAGGCTGATGCGGTAATCGGATTTTCCTATGCATCCAATGCTGAGGTTCTTGATAGAGAGAATCTTCAGTACCAGGCTCTGCATATGGCTATGCATGATGTACACTCTGCACGAGGAAGATTTATTCTGATAAGTGGATATCTTCCTTATGATGCCGCACTTTATAATGATGCCGATGCCGTGGTTCTTACTTATATGGGAACCGGACTTGAGTTTGATCCGGCGGAATTTAAAGGAGTAAACCGTGAGAGAACCTCATGGAACGCCAATGTTGTCGCTGCCGTGGAAAAAATATTCGGGGGGAGCGAATTTACAGGAAAGCTTCCGGTGAACATTCCGGTTATTAAAAAAAATGATGATGGTTCACTTTACTATGGACGTGAATATATGTATAGAAGAGAGCAGTAAACATCAGGTTAAGACTGTACCTCATAATACGCATTAAAGGAGATTTTTAAAGAGATATTTTTATATTGGTGGAAAAGAGTTCTGTCAGACGGAGGAAAAAGGGGATATCTATTTTCCTGATTTAAACAACAGTAAAAAATTAGACCGGTTTTATCATTAGTCGTTATTTTTTGGCTGATTATTTATGGCATATTCATGGTAATTGTAATGTTTTTTTATACAAAAATGTGGTTTTTGTATAATATCTTTTTTTGGTAAAAACGTTATCAGAAAAATATTAGTAATTATTTTTGAAATAGCTCAAATTTTTATTGAAGTTATATAACTTTGGTGTAAAATCCGTGATAAATAAAAATGTTAACAGGGTAACATTTTTTATTGCGATTTTTTGGCATATTCGTGCTTTCTTAATAGTTTTTGCAGGCAGTGAAAATGATTAAACATCTGTTCTTGTGTTTTAATACTGTTGTTTCATTTTTTTTAGTTACCGGCTGTGCTACGGCTCCTCAGGTATCAGGAATCCCTGTTGATAACCTTTATTCTTCAGAAGAGGTGGCTAAAGCCGATTCCGTGTCATCGGATTTACTGATTATTAAATCAGACAGTAATGATAATGGTGTAGCTGACGGTGTTGACAGCTGGATTTCCTCTCTGGATGAGGATATTCTGGTTAAAAACGCACTGAGAAGCTTTGCCCGCAGTATTCAGGAAGCAGTGCTATTTAAGCCATACAGTTCCAGCAGCAGTGTAATAGTGAACAATCTTATTGATTCAGGCACTGATGTTCTGGCTCTGAAAGGACATGATGAAGGAAGAAAACTTCTCGATACTGTGGCTGATAAGGTTTGTGATACCAGATTGAAAGCTGTGAAGTATTCAAGATTTCTCAGCATGTTTGCGAGAGATGTTCCTCCTGCAAGTGAAAGCGGAACCATCGGCTCGCCTTCGATGATTTAATTTCTTGTATGGAATAGATAAAACTCTCAATTTTATTCTTATCCTTTTCAGGGCAGACTTATAAGGCTGCCCTTTTTTTATTTTGAACCCAGGCAATCTGATGAACGGTGTTTTTTCCGGAATTGAAATCTCTTTATATAATGCAAAAAATGCCCATGCTCATAAAAAGGAAGGAAGAGCATTGCAAAATAATAACCGGAGTAAGGAAGGTCCGGTGTAAAAGATATGCTGAACAGGTGATGGAATTATCTGAGAATACGTGGACGTCTGTTTTCTGACGCCTGGGAATCTTCTTTGGGAAATATTTGTTATTACGAAGGTAGAAAAGGATACCTGAAAAAAGTATCCTTTTTAGGAATATTTTAAACCTGAAATTATGCAGATTTATTCCAGACCGCTTTCCTTCAATATCTGTTCAACCCAGGTGGCGGCTCTATCCGGAGTGAGATCTGGCTGATTATCATTGTCAAGGGCAAGTCCTACAAAGGTACTGTCATCATCGGTAATAGCCAGAGTGCTGGCAAAGTCATACCCTTCAACAGGCCAGCGACCGATTATAACAGCTCCTTTTTCTTTCAGATAATTATAGAGAATCCCCATGCCATCGAGATAGTATTCACTATAATCTATCTGGTTTCCAAGGCCGAATAGGGCGAATTTTCTGCCTTTAAGGTCAATATTCTCCATATTGCTCATGAAGTTATCCATGTCAGACTGCATTTCCCCGAGATACCATGTTGAGGTGCCGAGAATGACTAGATCATAATCTTTGAGAAGTGCAGGATCCTGATGCTTTGAGGTGTCAAAAACATCTGCTTTGTCTTCACCTATGAGTTGTTGAATCAGTAGGGCAGCATCTTCGGTATTGCCTGTATCTGTTCCGTAAAAAATACCTATTTGGGCCATATTGTTATCCTTCCTTTATTGTTTTTTTGTGGTTGTTCCGTCAATTGTTTTACTGTGTTTTAATATACCTTATTTTCATGATCAGAATATGAGAATTTTTATCATGGCTGTTTCTCTACTAAAACTCATAAAGCCAATCCATGCCGGTTAAACGTTTAATGAGAAAAAAAAGAGATATTCCGGTATCATGATGTAATGAAAAGGATAAATTTGAGCGGTAGATACTTTTTAGTGGTATTTTTAAGCTTAAACTAGATGAATGTCAAAATTATCAGTAAAATTACAGAATATAGTGCCTTCTGGCACATTAACTGAATCTCAGTATCCCTGATATGGTGCGATCTCCCCAGAGATGAAGGAGTAGACATTAAATTCTGCTCTTTTGCTGTTTTTCACTGACAGATAGCAAAGATTAAAATTACAGCATCAGTGTCGTCGTTAGACTTTTAATTAGGAGATGAACACCAAGAATTTCTGAAAAACACCGGTATTTTCAGGTTCAGTCTGTAAAGAGGAATGGATATTGCATACTTATGTTCTCCGGAAAGAACCTATATATAGTGAAGTATACATGACTGGACGCACTCTGTAAGAGGATCGGTGCACAGGAAAGATATGTTCAGGAACAGTGTAAAGCTTATATAATATATTCAGGCAGAAAACCGCCGCTATATGCAGGTCGGATGAATGCTGTAATAGGGTAGGGCATCCCCGAATCTACGCTTGTGGAGTTTGTGTAAGACTAAGGCCGAATGGCTGAATAGCGGACGTTGAAGCAGGAATCCGGTTGAGCTTTAGCTTGCCGGAGTGTCAGAAACACTGAAGTAACAATAAATATTTAATAATTATTTGGCTTTAAGACATGTGGTCATCAGTATTTTTCACAGGAATGTATCAGAACGGGCAGACCGGGGCTGACTTTTTTCTGATTATCAACCGCATGATAAAGTCTTGAGGCTTTTTATATAATCAGGAGGAAGAATGCTTAGACGTACAAAGATAGTTTGCACAATGGGACCAGCGTTAGATAAGGAAGGCGTTCTCGAAGAGCTTATTAAAGCCGGTGCCAATGTTATGAGAATCAACTTTTCTCACGGTTCTGCCGAGGAACATAAGGCCAGAGCGGAAAAGGTTAGAGAAATTTCCCAGAGACTGGGTGTTTATACCGCAATTATCGGTGATCTGCAGGGACCGAAAATCAGAATTTCCACTTTCAAAGAAGGCAGAATATTTTTAAATACCGGTGATTTATTCACACTTGATGCATCTCTCGGTAAAGGTGAGGGAACTCAGGAATCTGTAGGTATTGATTATAAGAATCTGCCTAATGACGTAAAAACAGGTGATGTGCTGATGCTTGATGATGGTCGTGTACAGCTTTCTGTTATTTCCGTTAAAGGTGACAAGATTCTTACCTCGGTAATAGTTGCCGGACCTTTGTCCAACAACAAGGGGATTAATAAGCAGGGGGGCGGACTTTCTGCTCCGGCTCTCACTGAAAAGGACAAGGCTGACATTAAAACTGCAGCAGAAATCGGGGTTGATTATGTGGCTGTTTCCTTCCCGAGAACCAGTCAGGATATTAATCTAGCACGTTCACTTTTAAAGGCTGCCGGTTCTAATGCAAAGATTGTAGCCAAGATAGAAAGAGCAGAGGTTGTAGCTACCGATGAAAGCATGGAGGATGTTATCCGTGCTTCTGATGCCGTAATGGTTGCTCGCGGTGACCTAGGTGTGGAAATCGGTGACAGTGAGCTTATGGGGGTGCAGAAGAGACTTATTAAAAAATCCCGTCAGCTGAACCGTCCGGTTATTACAGCTACTCAGATGATGGAATCCATGATTAAGGCTCCGATGCCGACCAGAGCCGAAGTAATGGACGTAGCTAATGCCGTACTTGACAGTACTGATGCGGTAATGCTCAGTGCCGAAACTGCCGCCGGTGATTATCCGGTGGAAACTGTGGCTGCTATGTCTCAGGTATGTATCGGTGCGGAAAAGAATCCGGTTATGGTTGTTTCCACATACAGAACAGATAAGTTCTTTATCAACAGTGAGGAAACTATTGCTATGTCCTCCATGTTTGCGGCAAATCATCTGCCGGGAATAAAGGGGATTATTTCATTAACCCAGTCCGGTCAGACTCCGCTTTTGATGAGCCGTCTGCACTCAAATCTGCCTATTTTTGCCTTGGCAAATTCTGAAAAGACCCTCAACTGGTGTAATCTTTATCGCGGTGTTTATCCTGTAAAATTTGAAACCAAAAAATACCCTAATATGATTTCAGCAGCCAGAGCTGCCGTAAAGGTGGTTAAGGATAAGGGATTCCTTGCTCACGGAGACTGGGTGATAGTTACTCATGGCGACACTGAGCAGGCCGGTATGACAAATGAAATGAAAATTATTGAGGTGGATTAATTAAGGAAAATAACAGTAGCTCATGGTTTTTGGGGCTGCTGTTATCTCTGCTTTACCGGAGTTCCTCCATCCTCCCTGATTGAAAAAACGTTATGATTATTAGAATCATAACGTTTTTTTTTGCCGATTCCAGCTGTCCAGTGCCGACAGCACTGATACTAAACCAGCTGGAGTATTTTTTTTATGAATAAATACTTTTAGCAGTATGTTTTAACATTATTCATTTTGAACCGGTTCGAATTTTTTTACAGCTTTGGAAATCTTTTGGGCATAATCCTGATTATTCATTCTGATAGATGATTTACGGATTTCATTACTTCTGCTTTCCGGCCTGCATTTCATAATATACCGGTATCGATTGATACTTAGACAGGTAACAAAGGCTCCGATAGTTAAAATTAGTCCTGTAAGGATAAAAACAAGTATCAGCAGCTTTGGTTTGGAATGGAAGTTTATCAGTTGTGAATCCCCGCCGGTAAGCATAATCAGGCCAATGAAAAATATGACGGCGAGAGAAATAACAGTGACAATGCTACCATTTTTTATAATTTTCTTTTCAGATCTCAGGGCGTTGATAATCCCCTTTTCAGTTTCTTCGTATTTATGTTTTTGCTCTTCTTCAGGATATGCGCATAATTCACAGATGTCGGAGTCGTAAAGTTCGTGGCTGCACTGCGGACATTTTAATATGGCTCTGTTAAAGCTAGGGCTTATTTCCGGTACCTTGACAAAGCAGCCGCAGTATTCACAGCAGCCTTCTTTAAGTCTGTATACCTGTGAATCACTGTCCTTTTCTGTAGACGCTCCGGTATTTCCTTCCTGACTTTGTAACAGTGCCCGGTATTTTACCGGAAGTTCCCTGCCCAGTCTTAAAAGAGCTTTCAGATAATCAGGATTCTTAAGTCTTTTTACAGAGTTTTCCAGTTCCTGATTCGGATTGTATCTGTTTTTTACTTCGTATAGTTTCAAGGCTTTCAGCGAGATACCCATGATTACTATGGTAATTAAAACAAAACTTACCATGGAAAGAGAAAGCAGAATGGCCGGGGTTGGAAAACTGTCACTTGAAAGCGATTTGTTAATGAAGTTTAAGGCAAAGCCTATCAGAATAATAAAGGTGAAAACCGGTAGAATGAAATATTTTATGTCAGGGGTTCTTTTAGTGCCACCGATGGCTGGTTCCCGGTACCGAGGATCTAAAAATATCTCTCCGCATTCCGGACAGCATTTTAGTTCTGCTCCGGTTCTTTTATTCCGTTCAGCCATATATCTGGCTGTTCTGTGAGAAAAATAGAGAAGATAGTATCCTGTTTCATTAGCTTTATCCGGAGCAAAGGAGATGCTATCTACTTGTTTATGGCAGTGCGGACATACCAGATAACATAATTTTCCCTGATTGCGGTTTCTGGTTTCGTATATTTTTGCCCTTGCCAGTTTCTCTGCAGTGTATCCGTAGACATCATATTTTTTTTTCATTGTATTTATTCCCACGGTTTTTAATTGTATAAAATTTATAAATCAGTCTGCTGTTTACACAAACAGATATATAAAAGTATAAGCTAATTATATCTTATAGGGATAAAATTAATATTGAAAATATCCAGCCGGTTTAAATAATTGAGAAAGAGATTACAGCATATAAAAAAGTACCAGTAATACTGCAATGGCTATGTATTTATATTATTCAATTCATATTTTATTATCTGATTCACAATATATTATCTAATTCACATATATTATCTAATTCACATATATTGTAAAAGTGAGAAGGTTTCGTAGCTATTATCTCCTTTTTTACGTGATAATGGATGTAGGTGTTCTCCGGTTACTGCAGAATAAAGGAATGATACCTCTTTATTCTGCCTGTTATCAGCTTTTTTGGGAGGTTTATCATGTCTCTTCTAGCAGCATTTATGGTACCTCATCCACCTTTAATAATTCCGGAAATCGGTCGGGGGGATGAGAAAACAATAGAAAAAACCGTAGATTCATATGAAAGGGTGGCTAAAGAGATTGCCGGACTGCATCCTGATACCATTATAATCTGCAGTCCGCACAAGGAAAGCTATGCTGATTATTTTCTAGTTTCCACTGGTGAATTATCCGGAACATTTGCAGATTTCGGAGCTCCGCAGGTGAATTTTCAGGGGGTTTCTGATGATGAGTTTGTTGCGGCTCTTGAAAAGAAATGTCAGCATGAGAATATTTCTGCCGGTTCCTTGAATCGTATGATGAATAAGCCCATGGATCACGGAACGATGATTCCTTTATGGTTTATTAACAAATATCTTACTGACTACAGAATTGTTAATGTGGGGATATCTGGTTTCTCTCTTCTCGAGCACTATCATCTCGGCATGATTATGGCTGAGATTGCGGAAAAACTTAACCGCCGTACCGTGTTTGTTGCCAGTGGTGATTTATCCCATAAGCTGAAGGATAACGGACCATACGGCTTCGCCGATGAAGGACCGATGTATGATATGAAGCTCATGGACGTCTGTGCCAGAGGCGCGTTAGGAGAGTTGCTCGATTTTTCTGATGTGTTATGCCGGAAGGCGGCTGAATGCGGTCATCGTCCTTTTACCATGATGGCTGGAGCTTTGGACGGAAAAAGTATAAGGAGCACGGTTTATTCGCATGAAGATGTTACCGGGGTTGGGTACGGTGTCTGTAGCTTTTATCCCGATGCTGACGATGTGGAAAGAAAATTTTTTGCCGGAAAAATTAGCAGGGAAAAAGACATGATAAAAACTCTTCCTCTTAGTCCTGATCCTTATGTGAGACTGGCTCAAAATGCTTTATATAGCTACGTTATTTCCGGAAGACAAATTCGGGTACCGGATGATCTGCCTGAGGATATGCTAAATAACCGGGCCGGTGTATTTGTTTCCATTCATCAGATGGAGCATTTAAGGGGCTGTATCGGAACCATCGGTCCAACACAGGACAGTATTGCCGGGGAGATTATTAGAAATGCCATACTAGCGGCTACTGAAGATCCACGCTTCCTGCCGATAAGGGAATACGAACTGGATGAACTTGAGGTTAATGTCGACGTTCTCGGAGAAATTGAGGATATATCCTCACCGAGACAGCTCAATGTGAAGCGTTACGGGGTAATCGTTAGGAAAGGTGATCGCGAGGGACTTCTTCTGCCGAATCTGGACGGCGTAACTTCAGTGAAACAGCAGATAAGCATAGCTAAGCAGAAGGCCGGCATAGGCGAATATGAAGAGGTTTCTCTGCAGCGTTTTGAGGTGGTGCGTCATATTTAGGATAAACGTAAGGTTTTCATGAAAAGCAGTTGTCATGTATGTTTTAGAAAATGTCTTTTAAGTGAAGGAAAACGCGGTGTCTGCGGTGCCAGGGAGTGCTTGAACGGAAAAGTAGTTCCGGTAAATTACGGCAGAATATCCTCCATGGCTTTAGACCCGGTGGAAAAGAAGCCATTCCGGCATTTTATGCCTGGATCGTATATTCTTTCAGTTGGAAGTACCGGCTGTAACCTCCGCTGTCCTTTTTGTCAGAACAGTGAGATATCTTGGTCAGAAGAAGCGATGAGAAATCAGGAGACTTCAAGATACATATCTCCAGAGGATCTTGTTTCTCTTGCTGAAAAGCTTAAGCCACAGGGGAATATCGGGGTGGCCTTTACCTATAATGAACCGCTTATAAGCTATGAGTATGTCAGAGATACCTCGATGATTCTCCATGAGCGTGGATTGAAAAGTGTAGTGGTAACCAATGGTACGGCAGATATTTCAGTTCTTAATGAGCTTCTCGGACTTGTTGATGCCATGAATATTGATTTAAAAGGCTTTACCTCCGGTTTTTATCAGAAGGTTTTAAAAGGTGATCTTGAGATGGTAAAAAGATTCATTACCGTGGCGGTAACCGGGTGTCATGTGGAACTGACTACTCTGATTATTCCAGGTGAGAATGATTCAGATGAGGAAATCAGGGAACTTGCCAGGTGGGTGGCATCACTGAAGGTTAACGGCTCCGGAACATCCGGTTCAGAGATTCCGTTGCATATAACAAGATTTTTCCCTGCCTTCATGATGACTGACCGCATGGCTACGGATGTGGCCTCAGTATATCATCTTGCCGCTGTGGCCGGAGAATATTTAAAGTTCGTTTATCCTGGAAACTGTTGATTTTTTCATTCTTTTAAAAATCTGCTTTTTAAGGATTATCATCTTGAGAGTCCTTTTCTGAAAATGCCGTTTCAAATTCAAAACATCTTTCCTGCTGGGTTTTATAGAGTGGCGTCAGTCTGAACATCGTAATCATTTGAAATGTCTGAATGAACGGATGTTGTACCGCCGGATGTCGGTTTTCATATTTTTACCAAGAGAATAGGTTTTATTTAAAGTCTAGTAAAAAACTATGAAATATTAATCATGTTATAATCATGGCGTTTTTTTTAGAACCACAGTCACAGCTGTCAACAGTAAAAAGATGAAGGTCGGTAGAACATGAGCAGACCTTTTTGTTTATGGCACTGACGGTGACTGAAACAATCCGGGAGTGAAAGGATAAGATGAGAGACAAGACTATAGAAGTTCACGGTGGATACACTACTGATAAAACCACTCATGCGGTTGTTCCGCCTATTTATCAGACCGTTGCTTATGAATTTGATAATGCTCAGTATGCGGCTGACCTTTTTAATCTGGTTAAACCGGGAAATATCTATACCCGCCTGATGAATCCTACAGCAGATGTACTGGAAAAGCGTATGGCTATGCTTGAAGGCGGTAATGCTGCCGTTGCTGTTGCTTCCGGTCAGTCTGCTATTGAGTTTGCTCTGCTGAATCTTGCCAAAAAAGGGGATAACATCGTTTCTGTACCTCAGCTTTATGGGGGCAGTCTGACCTTAATTACCAGTATTTTCGATAATTACGGTATTGAGGGAAGACTGGCTAAAACCGACAGGCCGGAAGATATAGAAGCTCTGATTGATGATAATACAAAGGCTGTATATTGTGAAACCATTGGTAATCCTGCCGGTAACATTGTTGATATTTCAGCCCTTGCAGAAGTGGCACACAGACACGGAGTTCCTCTGGTTGTTGATAATACTGTTGCCAGTCCGGCAATCTGTAAGCCTATCAGCTTTGGAGCAGACATAGTTGTTCATAGTCTGACTAAATTCTGTGGCGGTCACGGCAACACCATGGGTGGGATTATCGTAGACAGCGGTAAGTTCGACTGGACCAGATATCCGGAAAAATATCCGCAGTTTACCAAGCCTGAAAGCTCATACCACGGTGTTGTATATTGTGAGCAGTTTAAGGAATTCGCCTATACAGCCAGAATCCGTACTGTATTTTTAAGAAACTGCGGTGCCATCCTTCCTGCTATGTCCTGCTTCATGATTCTTGTTGGTCTCGAAACTCTTTCTCTCAGAATGAAACAGCATGTTGCCAATGTTGAAGCTATTGCTGAATTCCTTAAGAATCATCCAAAGGTAGCCTGGGTAAACAGTGTTCAGTTCCCTGACAATAAATATCATGAGCTGGCTAAGAAGTATACCAAGGGGACTCAGAGCGGTTTGTTAACCTTCGGTCTGAAAGGTGGTAAAGAGGACGGGGCTAAGTTTTACGATTCCCTGAATCTCTTCAAGAGAGTGGTAAACATCGGTGATTCCAGATCCTGTGTTACCCATCCGGCTAGTACTACTCACAGACAGCTTTCTGAGGAACAGCTGCGTAATGCCGGCATTGGAGAGGAACTTATCCGTCTTACAGTAGGTATCGAAGATACTGCTGATCTTATTGATGATATTGAACAGGCTTTGGCTAAGATATAGCAGGGCAGGCGGATTAGAATGCTGATGGAAAGGATGTTTTAAGCTGAAAAATTAGTCATCTATCCTCAGTGGGGTGACCGCCGTATTTTTAAGTCAAGTACACCGTTTCCGGAGTTCTACATAGTAGGCTCTTGAAATGGTGTTTTTTTGTGTGTTGTCGTAAATAAAATGAGCTGAAACTGAAACAACGGCTCAGGATCATAGATAAGAATTCCTTCTTCTTACGAGCAGCCTTCGTGGAAGTTATCTGCGGGCACTGTATGTCAGTTTTTTCGGTACTTTTTTACTTAAGCCGTTTATTTTATTAGCCCAACATGAAAAACAACTAGATGCAGGTCATAAGTTCCATTTTTTGTTGTTATGTATAGCCGATCCGGATTGTAAAATTAATGGAGTATCCCTTTAATTATAAAGTTAAGATGCCGCGATAACTGTAAACCGGCTGTTTCAGAATAAAACAGTACTAAAAAAACGGAGGATATCTATGAGTTGCTATAAAGACTGGAAATTCATGCTCAACGGTATTGCTCTAGGAATCCTCTCGGTAATTATTGTCTGCGGGATTACCTCGTGCAGAAAGGATGATGACAATCGCGGAAAAGCTCCGGTTAGTGATGATTCATTCACTTACGGGAGTGCCAATACCGGTGATATCAGCATCGGCAATGACGAATTCATTATAGTGCCTAATGATGCTAAAGTTAAAAAGGTTGAGGGATTGTCTCCTTCATCAGCCTCGAAGGGATATCTTAGAAAGAATTCGGACGGAAGTTACACCTTTGTTTATACCGGAGACTATACCAGAAGTATGCTTAATGAGTACGTGGATATAGAATATCTGGATTCTGATGATAACCTTAAGGAATATAAACTCAGTCTGTTTGCCGATCCTCTGCATTTCAGAAAGAACTGGCACATGGTTAATAATGGTACGGTTAATAATGAAACCGCATATACCGTTAAGTATGGTATTGATCTTAATCTGCACGGGCTGAGACATCTTCGTGACGCTGAAAACAGACCGATAACCGGCAAAGGTCAGAAAGTTGTTGTCGTGGATACTGCAGTGGATATCAGTCATGAGGATTTGAAACAGAATATCTTCAGTGTGACTCAGGACAGAGAACTTAACAATGTGACTATTGATGAAGATTATTCATCAGCCAATGCCAGACTGTTTACCCACGGCACCTCCATATCCGGAATTATCGGTGCAGCAAGGGGCAATCATACCGGGGGCAGAGGTATAGCTCCGGATGCCGGAATAACTTCATATCTGCTTCCTGAACTGGTATCCGGTCTAGCTGCCTTTTATGGTATTGAAAGCGGTTCGGGGTCTTCTGATGTTTATTATGTATTTAACAGTATACTTAAGAATCATAATGGTGACTCAGGAAAATTTGCTGTAGTTAACAACAGCTGGAATTATCTTATGCCGGTGCCGCTTACTGAGATCAATCTTATGGAGGCATTGACAGGTGACGGGGTTTCTCTGGTTAAGAGTGCCGGTAATGAGTACTCATACAATTACGTGCGTTATATTAATGGTTCCGGAGAAAGTTCCATTTCCAACTGTGCTGATGTCAGGGTGAACTGTATAACTCCTTTCCTGTGGTCTCTTGATTATCATCCGGATACCATAAATGTAGCCTCAGTGGATATAGACGGTAGAATTTCATCATACAGCACAGACGGATCCTCGAACACGGTAAGTGCTATCGGAGCGTCAGTGAATTCCAGTACTGCCGGCAAACCGGCTATATTCAGTACTGATGTCACCGGATGTGCAGCAAATCTTACCAATTATGAAAAAAAGACAGCTTTTAATACGTGTGGCAATGAAGATAACTATTATCTAAATTACAATGACGGGATGAACGGCACTTCAGCCGCTGCTGCAGAGGTTTCCGGGGTAATTGCTTTGATGAAGCAGGCTAACAGCTCATTAAGTCCGTATCAGATTAAGTATCTGTTGATTACTACGGCGAGAAACAACAGTTCTATGGATGAACTGTCTGACGAGGATATCAGTGTTACCCCTCTTTATATTGCCGGAGGAAGTCCGCGTCCAGGTGATACAATTACAGCACATAGGAACTGGGTTACCAACGGTGCCGGTTTGAAATTCAGCAGCCGGTACGGATTCGGACTTGTAGACGGTTATAATGCCGTGAGAAAAAGTTATGCATCAGACTGTGATGCTGATGAATCCTGCCGTAAAAGACAGCAGGCTCCGGAAACATCTGTACTCTCAGGAGCTGTATGTTCCAGTGAACAGGGGGCAAACGGCGGTTATCGTTATGTCTGCTATATATCTCAGAGAATTGATCCTAAATCTGATACCGTGGAGATAAATACTGTAGGTGTGGGTATTGACAGTGAAGCCTGGCAGTTCACCACTAATCACAGTATCCCGCCAAAGCCGGCTACTAAAGAGGAAATGAAAAACTATGCTGTTGAATCGGAGGACTATTTCTGTTCTGCCGCCTCAGTGAAGTTTTTATCACAATACAGCGACTCTAGAAATTATCAGCATCTGCTTCCGATGCAGATTGTGTTAAAATCACCGCATGGTACCGAAAGTATAATTAAGAGTTACTGGTCTCTGTGGCAGGGAGTCCGTTTGGATACTAACACTGTATATCCGTATACCAATGCTTTTTATCTGGAAAAAGTCACCGGAAACAGAGCCGGATGGACAGTTGAAATTGATTCATTCTGCCCGTTATCCGAAAAAGCCCTGGAAAACTATCTGAAGCTTCAGATAAAGTACTACAGATAGTTTCCTGTAAAGGTGAACTTTCCGGAAAAATATACCAAAAGCATGCTTAATTTTTTTCAGAAATATCATTAAACATAAATAGTGACACAGCAGAAATTACGGGGTGATCATGAGAATATCAATTGCTAATGTGGTATGTGCACTGAGTCTGTCTCTTTGCTCTGCATCTTTTGCCGGAAGTGCGACGGATATTTTAAATAATGCCGAGATATATACTGATATCGAGGTGAAAGCAACCTATACCGATGAACAAGGCAATGTTATTGGTAATGTCAACCGTAAAGGTGTTTATCAGAGGGATGCGAGTTTCAGTCAGGAACTGAGTATTGCCAATTCAGAAAACAAAAAGCAAAATGCTATTGCTTACGTAAAAAAGAATGACGGCGAGGATATAGTCATTTCAGATATTATTTCCGTTAAGTGCAAGGATGTAGGGGGTAACTGCATTCCTTCAGGGATTGTCTTTAATAAAATCGGCAACAGTGGACTTTATGAAATCAGAGTAAAAAATCTGGATGAATGGCAGTCAGTGATTAAGGAGCTGGAGAGTAGTGCCGAGGTGGAGAATGTTACTCCGGTGATTCAGGTTAATGAAGCTATAGATTTGAAAGCTAACATGTAAACTCCGGACTGATACAGTACCAGCTGGGGTTAATAACAGTTTGACTAAATCTAAAAATAGTTTATAATATATAAAAATATTTACAGGTTTATTTTTAATGAATAAAATTATTTCTATTGGTCAGGCTGCAAAAATGCTTGGTGTTCATGTCCAAACATTACGTAACTGGGAAAAATCAGGCAAATTAAAGCCGGACAGTAT
>JAEEGL012188709.1_pt1 | contig 72564 bp, 69 predicted proteins | sample 9134231 | NCBI WGS metagenome assembly JAEEGL01 (sample SAMN16246548, study PRJNA631951) | gut metagenome | biome: gut microbiome; feature: rumen; material: fiber-attached | host: Bos | place: Iran: Karaj | collected 2018-10 | reverse complement strand
TTTCCTTAATATCATCAGTATATTTCACAAATCTTTGCCCTTTTGTAGCCATAGAAAAACACCTCCTTTCGGAAGTGTATTCTATCATTTTTTATATGAACTGTCTTTTTTTATAATGTCTACTATAAAGGGTGCAGTTCAATAAGCGAATCTTTTTTTTATTCAAATATTTTCTTTTTAGCTGACTCAGTTTCCGCAAGTAACGATGCACGTGTTTGAAGAAGTAATGTAGCATCAAATTCTAATATATATTCATCTGAGCCTCTTTCTCCGCCATCCCAAAGGTCTTCGCTTACTGATACGCCATTTTCTTTTAAAACCTCATTAACTACTTTAAAGTCAATTTCATGCTTATTAATAAAGTCAGGAGCTCCTACTAAATCATTTATATGAGAACCTTCTCTTCCGTAATGAAAATAAGCTTTGGCTTTTTTCTCTTTTTCATTAATATAAGCGTCTATTCTATCTGGAGTTCCAATAACTTTAGAAACACTTTCATCAAGTGATTTAGTATCAAATTTCCCAGTTCTATAATCATAAACTTTTATTAAAGATAAAACTAATCCTAAATACATTTCAATGTATTCTCTATTTTTTTTGCATTTATTTTTAAATTCTTCATCTTCATGATTATATTTTGCAATTGCTACATCATTAGCCTCATTTAGTTTTTTTAAAAATTCTTCTGTCATGCGTAACCCTCCTAATTAAGTATTTATTATACACCACATGTTTTATATTATAAAGATTTTTTTATAGGTGCTTTTATATCCGTACAGTTTTCCATAAATGTTTTATTATTAAGTTTTTTATAATAAGCATAATTATAAAACATTACATCATCTAAAGATGATAGTTTTTTTCCATCACATGTATAAAATATAGCGTTTTCTTTAGATACACTTGTTTCTGGTTTTTCTAATTTATAATCAACTGCTTGATCAAGTACAAATACATCTCCAGCTTTAATTCGATAATTATACTTATAATCTCTAAAATAGAAAGATTCCCCCATCTTTTTAATTGGATAATGATATACTTCTAACTTTAAAAAACTAGCATATTTTACATCTTCAGAATATCTATGTAAGTTCTTTTTTAATACCGAATCATAATTTTCTGGATATATCATATTTGTATCATAATCTACTATCCAGTTCTCCCCGTTCCATACAACTACATCTTTTATTCTTTCCATATTATCCCCCACTTTGCTGGTTATTATAACATAAGGTAAAAATAATGCAAAATTAAAGAGATAACACAAGTTATCTCTATCTTAATATCCCCAGAACTGTAATTCCAAAAGTCCTGCCCAAGAGTGGCCGGCATTCGTTGCATTTATTCTCCAGTATCTATGTTGTGTCATAGGTGTATCTACCTCAAATTCTTCTCTTAAATCAGCAATAGTACTATATGATGTTGGGTTTCTTGGTGTATATGTTTGTACATCTGTCCAAGACGAGCCATTATCACTATACTGAAGCGTAAATGATGTATATCTAGCATTACCATCACCTGGGTGACCATAATATACTACCATAGAAACTATTTTTTCGTTTCCTGCTCCAAAGTCATATCCTATTTGATTACCTTGTGTTGAAGAAATCATATATCCAGGCCTATTACCAAATGCTGATGGTGGATCTATTATTCCATCAAATGCTTCCCAAGGACTTCTTCCATTTGCTGTATATGTTGCGAAAGCATTTCCTCCTCCTGATGTATTAGAAGTAAGTATAGGAACAAGATTCTCTGGATTTAAAAGTGTATTAACAAGCTGAATAGTACTTTCTTTATAGTGATCATATTTATCATATGCTACTACATAAACGTAGTAAGAAGTACCTACGCTTAGTCCTGTTGCATCAATAACATTATCTTTCGATACATAAGACTTTATATCATTACTATTTTCTTTATCTGTTACATATACATGATATGCTGAAATATCAGAGCTATTTTGTATAGTAGTATTTATAGTTACTCTTATATACCTATTAAATGCTACTGGAGTAAAACTTATATTTGTTATTAGTTTGCTTTCTCTTCCAAATTTATCTCTTAAATCATCAAGTGCTTCTTTAGTATTTTCTACATTCCACTCTGTATCAGTAGGAGTATACCCTACATTTTGTGCTAAATAAGAGTATGCAAAAACTGTACTTATTCCTAGTATAAGCACACCAAGTATTATATAAACAATTTTACTTCTAATACTCTTCATATAGCTCCCTTATTATTTATCTTTATATATTTTTATTATATAAATTATAGTTTTTAAAGTCAATCAAACAAAAAGAAGAGCATAGCTCTTCTTTACAATTTTTTAGCATGAAGTACTACTCTATGAATTCTATCACTTGTACATGTAGATAAAGTAAGTATTTTATCGTTTTCATCTACATCTACTTTAAAATCATAGATAGATCTTTTCTTAATAATCTCCACAAATTTATCAAAATCATCATTAAACTGAGTTTTAATATAATAATCTTCCGATAGTACTGTATATACAGAGAATACTTCATATATACTTTCACCATCTTCAGTTATAAATAATACTTTATGATTTTCAGTATTTTCTTGCCACTCTTTTGTAAGGACATTTTTTAAAGATCCAAACATACTTCCATCTAATGTATTATGACCAAATATAACTATATTTTTATCATATCCATTAAACTGGTTATGAAAGTCTGCAAATATCCATCCTGATATATTATATGATCTATTAAAACTATGTTTTAAGTAGAAAGAGTTATCACTACCTTTTACTACTACATAATCTATATTAGTACCATTTACTTTTAAGTATCCTACTGTATCAGGATTTTCTTTTTTTAAACTTTCAAAATCTACTTCATATTTTACTTCTTCTTCAGTAGTTTCTACTTCTTCTATATAGTTTTCTATTATTTCATTTTTTATTTCTTCGTTTTCTTTATTACCTTTATAGTACAAGATTATTTTATGACCAGATAATGTCATTACAAGAAGAAGTAATATTATTAAAATTATTTTTAATCTTTTAACTGTTTTCATTTTTTAGCTTTCTTACTCATTGAAATAATAATAAGTACTAATACAATAAATGCTACTGCAAATGAGCCTATCCAAATATAGATAAGATCTCCTGTTTGAGGGTTACCAGTAATACTACCAAGTACTGCATAAGTACTTAAGTGATCTATTGTTCCTACTAAATAATCTCCTTCTTTAGTTAATAGAATTGGACTTTCGGTAACAAAATTATTATCAGTATCAACAAACATTATTTTAAAAGTATTATACTTTTTCATATCGTCTGTCATTTTTATTTTTATCTTGAATGGTCCATTATGAACAGGATTACTATTTTCATCAGTTACTTCTATTTGATAGAAACCAACTAGTGTTCCTGCTTCTTTAGTTGCATTTGTTATAGCTTCTAGCATCTGATTATAATAATCCTTTGGAATACTTGCAGCTTCTAACTGTTCATCTGTTAAGCCAACATAATTAGTTATTTCAAGTGAATATGTATGACCAGGTTCTTTAACAAATGATACTGTATTACCATCAGTATCATCTAATGTATACTTAGTTGTATTACCTTCTTTAGTTGCGATTGCATAACTTGAGAAACTATCTGTTTCAAAAGAAATGCAATTAGCAGGAAGCGTATAGTTAACATCTATTAATTCATAAGTTACTTTATTACCATCATGTTTTTCATGAACAACAACAATATCTTTACCATTTAAATCATCTTTAAGTGATAAAGAAATACTTGCTTTTTCACTTAAATCATTTATAGGTGTATCCCATGATTCATAGTTACCTTTTGAATCTTTTAAACCACCTTTATAAACTGAGTTATATAAAGAAATATCAAGCAAATTATCAATTGTATATCCTTCTTCATATGCAGCATCTTCAAAATTTTTAGTTCTAGCTGCTGACATATTTGTATTATCACTAACTTCAAGTTTTGCAGTACCTATATCAAATCCTGAATTTGCTGCTTTATCAACATTAATACTTCCAAAAATAATATCTTGTGATGCTAACCTTACTTCATCATTTACTTCTTCTATTGTTGCTTGTAAATGGAATGGTCCGCCCTGTACTTCAAAACTATAGATTCCAATTTCTTCTTGTGGTTCAAATACTCCGCCATTTATACCGAAATCAATTAACTGATATCCAGCATCTGGAACAATTTTAACAGTAAGTATTGTTCCTTTAGGAAATTGTGCTTCCCCGCATCCTTCTCTATCATCAGTATAATTATCTTTTCTTGGAGCGTCTCTCCAAATATAAACACCACCTAAAGCATTTATTTCATCAGCAGTTTTATATACATGATTATTATATTTAGCTTGTACAAGTTCTAAAGTACCATGTAATATTTTATCATCAGGTCCTGTATAACCTTGAGGATTATAATCCCATAAGAAGTTACCCATAAATTCTTCAGAAGAATTAGGATATCTAGCATTTATAACAATATCATAAGTACTAGCTACATCAATATCATTAACTTCTATTTCTAATTTATGATCATTATAAGCATTCTGTAATTCACTACTTGTTTTAGGTAAATTAGTGATTTGTTTATTATTAATTGCAAGTCCTGTCATTAATGTTCCAGGAGCCATAGTAAATACAAAATTTACCTTATTTGTATTAGTATCATAATCATAATGAATTGTATCTCCTGTTATAGTTAATCCTGTTTTTTCAGTCATTGGCTGTAATGTATTAGGATCTAAAATTGGTATTGGTTGATTATTATTTCCTAATATTATTTGACCATGTTCATCACGCTCATAAGCAGTATCTTCTGTATATGTTACTTTTGATTCATCAGCTTTATATCTAATACCATTTATATAAAAGCCAATTCCGTGGTCATAACCTCCACCTTCACCATACTCTATTGCTCCATTAATAGTGTAGTTTAATGTTGCAGCTCCATTGCCTTGGTATGTTGCAGTATCTCCTCCACCAACTCCTGGTGAAGATTCTTCTTTTTCTTTAAATTCAACATTTTCAAGTTTAACTTCTTCAATATTTGATGGAACGCTTAATCCACCTGCACTTTCAAGTCCTAAACTTGAAACATTATTTTGACTAACATCATCAAACCTAAGTTCAATTCCGGCATAGTCAACTTCCTTTTTATCACCAGGAACAATCTTTAATTTAAGATTATTTCCAGTTACAGTAATACTAAGTTCATTAGTATTATTTGTTATATCAGTCCATGTACTTCCGTCATTAAGACTGTACTGAACCTTTCCTAAGCTTTCGCTACCACTTCTAAATGTAACGGTTAATTTTGTAGTACTCGATGTTGCAAAAACGTTTAAAACCGGCATAAAATAGTTTACTAGCATCGCTGATACTACCAATAAAGATAAAACTTTGATTGGTAATTTTTTAATTAGTTTTCTAACTTCTTTTATCATTACCTATCTACCTTCCTACTATAATAATAGCATACTTTTATAATAAAAAAAAGTGGTTATAAACCACTTCTTATTATTGTTTTTTCTTCTTTTTTCCGTTTTTAACAAGCATTATAACTAGATATACTAATAGTATTACAAATGATAAAATTTGTAATAAGAATAACCAGTCAACAAGTGCTACATTTAAGTTAACTTGAGTAAGTACGCTTTCAGACCAAACAATTGATAAGAAGAATACCCATATTGTTTTAAAACCATAATCTATTATTAAAGCAATAGCACATTTTGCATCTTCTTCATTCTTCTTAGAAAAATAAGAAGCTTTTGCTTTGTCTGAAAAATAGAATAAGAATTCAAATATAACAAACAATATAAATGATGCTATATATGGATATAGTAAGTAAATTATTTGTTTTTTGCTTACCATCATGTCATATACGCCAGTTCCAGAAAAATGAACTCCTACTCTTTCAGGTAAACCTTTATAACATAATGCAAGTCTAAGTAGTCCGCCAACTATCATTATTACACAAGCAAGGTTTGCAACTATGTGTAAGATCTTTTTTAGTTTCTTCATATACTCTCACCTATTTTAATTATACAAAAAATAGTAGAAATAATCTACTATTTTTTTAAAACTCTTTATTTAAGTATATTTTTTTAGAAATTATATACGAAATAAATGTAAATATTACTACTAATACTAATGCTAAATACATACCATAATCATTAAAGAATTTAACTAGTTCTACTGAAATAGGTAATTTTACTCTAGATAAAAGTAATCCTACTCCTGCTAAAGAAAAACCTACTATTACCATAGCTGTTCTTCCTTTTTCAGCACCATATTTAAACATTATAGGAAATACTACTGACATTATAAGTACAAATGCACATGTAGCACCCATAGTTCCTTCTATACTAAAGTCTTTTGTATTTAATAGTAATCCTATTATTAGGCTTACTACTAAGAATATTAAAGTAATAAGAGTACATACTAAATACTTTGATTTAACTATATTAATTCTTCCTTTTGGAAAACTAGAAGCATATATATGAAATGATGATAAATCATCATATGCAAATGTAGATAAACTTGCCATTAATCCCATAAGTGGTAATAAGAAAGAAACATCTAAGTTAAATACTAAACCATAAAACATATATAAAAATATACTAAATAATAATGTTTTAGTATTATTTTTAATCATTAATAAATCTTTTAAAATTATACCTTTCATATTATTTCTCTCCTTTTATAACAAGTACCATTAATTCTTCTAGTGTTATTTTATCTAGTACAAAGTTTTTATATTTCTTTTTACATGTACTCATATTATTTATAAGTACTTCATAATTATATTTATTCTTTTTAAAAGATACTATATCTTTTTTATCTACTTTATCAAAGTCAGATATACTACATTTAAGTATTCCGTAGTTATCAAGTATTTCATCTCTAGTATTTTCTAGTACTATCTTTCCATCATTTATAAAAATGATATGATCTGCTATATGCTCAAGTTCACTTGTTATATGAGTAGATAAAAGTATAGAGTGTTCTTCATCTTTAATAAAGTCTAAGAATATATCTAATATTTCATTTCTTACTACTGGGTCTAAACCACTTGTTGCTTCATCTAAAATAAGTAACTTTGGATAGTGAGCTAGAGCAGATGCAATTTCTACTTTCTTTCTCATACCTTTAGACATAGTCTTAAGATTTTGAGTATATGTTATTTTAAAATCATCAAGTAGTTTATAAAAATAATCTTTATCCCAAGTACTATATATATTTTTCATTACTATATCTATATCTTTAGGACTAAATGTTTCTGGATAAAAAGTATTATCTAATACTACTCCTATATCTTCTTTAATAAGTAGTTCTTCTTTATCTAAATCTTTATTAAATATTTTTATAGAACCACTACTTTTATTAATTACATTAAGTAAAAGTTTTATTAAAGTAGTTTTACCTGCTCCATTTTCTCCTATTAAACCAGTAACCTCTCCTGATGGAATGTTAAGCTTATCTATATCAAGTGTAAATTTAGGATATACCTTTTTTAAGTCTTTTATTTCAATTACATTTTTCATTATTTATCACTCCCGTAAAATATATTAAATATATCAATTATATCTTCTTTATTAATATCATGTTTAATAGATAAATCTACTATTTTAGATATATAGTCTTCTATATCTTTTTGTGCTTTTTCTTTAGCAAGCATTGTATTTTTTGGTGCAACAAAGCTTCCTTTTCCTTGAATAGTTTTTATATATCCTTCACTTTCTAATTCATCATATGCTTTTTTAATAGTCATTACACTTATCTTTATATCACTAGCTAGATTTCTTATAGAAGGAATCATTTCATCTTCTTTAAGTTCATCACTCATTATTTGATCTATGATATTCTTTTTTATTTGTTCATAGATTGGTACTGAACTAGTATTACTTATTATCATTCTCATAGTTGTACCTCCTTATATATAACACTATATAACAGTATATAACATTTGTCAATAAAAAAGAGAAGAAATTAATCTTCTCTTTTAAGTTGACCTAGTTTTTTATCATTTTCAATTCTATCTAGAGCATCCCATACTCTTTCAATTTCTACACCTTTAAATCCTTTTAAAGCATTAATAGTAATTTCATCATCTGAAGCTAGTACAAAGTCTACCATATTAGAAGAGTCTACTCCATTACGTTCTTCTAACTCAGCAATTAGCCCTGCTCTATAAGTATCACCTTGTAATTTAGCCATACTTTCAAGCTGCTCAAAGCTCATATTAAAATCATCAAATCTAGCTTCCTTAATACGAATTAGTTCTTCTAGGATATCTCCTTTATATTTTTTTTCTTGAGCAGGCATATTTTTAAGCCATTCACTATTATAAAGTTGCATTAACTTATTTCCTATTAAGTTAACATTAGAATTCTTAACTCTTCTACCAAATGCTCCTAAAGTCTTATAATCTTTTGTATTAAGTGCTTTTTCTTCAAATTTAGCATAATCTAAATTAGTAGCAGTATTTACAAAGTTAACTAAACTACTTTCATCAAAATTATCTTCTCTTTTAGATAAAATAATTTCTCCTAGTTTATCTATATCTTTACTTTGGAAAAATCTTGTAAAGTCTGCTATTGCTTCTCCGTCATATTCAATAGCAAGATCTTCAAAATTACTTATTAACTCTTTAATCATATTTACATTATTAAAATTATCTACATCTAAATAGTTAAAGAATAAATCCGATACTTTCTTTTTGTAAGAATCATTATAATGACTACTATTAAGTAACATTCTTACATATCCGCATACATCATATTTTAAACAAACCATAATACCCTCCTATATAAAAAACTACTTCTATCATATAAAAAATTTCTTTTAAATGCAAGAAAAAAACCACTTTTAAGTGGTTTTTAATAGTTTTCAGCTTTTAATTCAAAGTAACTTTGTGGGTGACTACATACAGGACATACATTAGGTGCTTTCTTTCCTACTACGATGTGTCCGCAGTTACGGCATACCCAAATTTTATCTCCATCTTTAGAGAATACTACTTCATCTTCAATATTTTTAAGTAATTTACGATATCTTTCTTCATGATGTTTTTCTATTTCTCCTACTTGTTTAAACTTTAATGCAAGCTCAGTAAATCCTTCTTCTTCAGCAGTTTTAGCAAACTCAGAGTACATATCAGTCCACTCATAGTTTTCACCATCAGCAGCTTCTTTTAAATTATCTATAGTAGATGGTACTTCTCCGTTATGTAGATATTTAAACCACATTTTAGCATGTTCTTTTTCATTTCCTGCTGTTTCTTCAAAGATAGCAGCTATTTGTTCATAACCATCTTTCTTAGCCTTAGAAGCGTAATATGTGTACTTATTACGAGCCTGGCTTTCTCCGGCAAAAGCTTTCATTAAGTTTTCTTCTGTTTTAGTTCCTTTTAATTTTTCGTAATCCATAAATCCTCCTAATCATTATTACTAGCATCTACACTATTTGGAATAACGATATCTTTAACTGGTTTAGACATATCAGAAAATGCTTCCATTACAAAGTTATCTCCAAAATTAGTTTTTCTAAATAGTTTATCTAGTTTTTCCTTCATTTCTTCTTTAGTAAATGATTTTATAACACAGTCATAAAATCCACTACTTTTTATCTTTTCTATATCAGCATCTGGATCATTTGTTAATGCTATAACTGGTATTTCAAATGTTGGGTTTTCTTTTAATCTTTCAAGTGTTTTATATCCATTTAATTCTTCTAGTGAAAGTGACATTAGTATTAAACTATATTCTCTTCCAGTAATAATTTTTTCAAAACATTCACTTGAACAATTACATTCATCTATTGTTAAATTAAAGTCTTCAAGTTCTTTACGATAAATCTTTATATTAACTTTATCTTCATCTACTAAAAGTACTTTCTTATTACCATAAGATACTTTAGTATCATTATTATATACTACTTCTTTCTTTTCTACTGGAGCATCACTTATCTTTTGTGGAATATTAATAATAAAGATAGAACCTTTACCATACTGAGAACTAACTGTTATATTACCACCTAACATTTCAACAAGTGATTTTGTTATAGATAGTCCTAGTCCTGTACCTTGAATACTTGTATCTTTTTCTACTCCTAATCTTTCAAACTTATTAAAGATTTTAGAAAATTCATCTTGTCTTATACCTCTTCCTGTATCTTGACAAGAAATATATAAGTTACTAATTTTCTTATTATTATCATTAATACATTTAATCTCTAAAGTAATTTCTCCTTCATCAGTATACTTAATAGCATTACTTACTACATTACTAACTATACTAATTACTTTATCTCTATCACCATGTAAATTATATGGTACATCATCTGCTACATGGAATTTAAAGAAGACGTTTTTCTCTCCAATACGTTTTTTAAGTTTTTCACATAGTAATCTTACTTCTCTAGCAAAATTATAATCTACTTCAACTACTTCCATTTGATTAGATTCAATTCTATTCATTTCAAGAATATTTGTTACTATTTCATTTAAAGTATCTCCTGCATGATTTATATCTTCGCAGTTTTCAATTACTTCTTTAGGAAGTTCTTCTCTATATCTTAAGTTATCTTCAGATAAACACATTATTGCATTTAAAGGAGTACGAATCTCACAACTCATACTAGATAAGAAACTAGTCTTTATTTGATTAGATAGTTCAGCTTGTTCTTTAGCAAATGATACTTGTTCAAGCATTTTAACATCAGGATTTTCTATTGAAAATAACATTATTAAGTTAACATATGCTATTATAGCAGAACTAATTACTATTGATTTATCAACACTATTTAAAACAAATACAATTGCAAATAAGAATATTAAACTATAAAGTGGCGCTAACTTCTTAGTAATTGCTCTCTTATAATTTATGATTAGGCATATAATCATTGCTGCAAAATATATTCCACATCCAATCAACATACTAGTAAGAGCTGGTCCATCACTATACATAACTATTCTATTATTATGTATATTAATGTCTAAGAATAATAAAGATAGTATAACAATTATGTCTATTACTGTAGTTAAGAAAAAGAAAAATCTATATATTTTTGTTTTTTCTACAAGAGTTTTCTGTGATGTAACATAATAAACATATAAAAATAAATTACTAGAAAATAATATATACATAGCATAATCAAATTTATTTAAAAAACCAAGTAATTTTACTTTATCAGGATTAAATAAACCAATATAAATAATTGCCACCATTAATATGCTATCAATAAGTCCATATATAAGTACTCTAGAAAAAACTGCGGTCTCTTTATTAGTTATTCTTTTCTTTAAGAAAAAAACTACTCCGCAAAGCAATTCTATAAATAATCCACATACTGGAATATATAAATTATAAATGCCAGTCATATATATCACCTATCCTACATATTAATTATAGCATATACATAATAAAAAAATAAGAAAATTATTTAAATAATTTTCTTATCTTAGAATCTTTTTTAGTAATACCTGGAACAAAGATTCCCTCTTCATTTAAGGTATATTCATTTTCTCTTGGTTCACCATTTAAATATAGTAAAAACTTTTCTTCTTTTTCAGAATCATATGTAAAACCTAAAGCTTTAAACTTTTTAATATAAGTATGATTTAGGTATTCAAGTTTATCTATATCATCTAAAGAATCTCTTTTAATACCAAGTTCTTTCCATAGCTCTTTTCTCATACGTGTCATTTCATCAGTAATACGTTTTGATTGAACTGGTAAAGAATCAGTATAATTAAAGTACATTGGCTTACCAAATCGAATTATACATCTATTAATTAACTTACTTTCAGATTTAATTATTCCTTCATTTTCTACGTATTCAACTATAACCGGAACAACAGGAACTTCTGATATTAATGATATTTTTACTGCTCCATTTTTAATATTATGCATCGGTAAAGTAGGATGTAAATTCCATGTACTTTCACCATAGATCCATCCATTTTTACCATTTAATAATTTGTGTGCCATAATACTAGCGGCATTTTGACATTCTTCCTTGCTATATCTATCAAGTAGTGTAGCATCAGAAATATCGAATATCTTTCTTGTAGCAGGTACTAAACAGTCAGAACCAACCATTTCACTACCATTTCTACCTAGAAGAGAAAATGTTTCATAAGCAGTAAATGCATCATGTGAATTACTATGATTTGCTACAAATAGTACATTTCTATATTTAGGAACATTTTCTTCACCCTCTATTTCGATTTTATAATTACGAAGTAGTGGATATACTTTTTTAATTATTCCTTGACCAATATCTAATTGTTTATGTTCTAAATTAAAGCATTTTTCTCTTAATGCTTCATAGTATTCTTTTCTTTCAGATACTGTCATCTCTTCAAGATTTTTATGTAACTCTTCCATATTTTTACCCCCATTATTCCCTTTTTATTAAGGTATATTCTATCATTATTATGTATTTTGTCAATTTTATAAAGTTATTACATAACTTGAACTAGTTCCTTCTTCTGTAGGATAACTAGCTATATCTAGGATTCCTCCATTATTTTGAATAACTTTTTTAGATGCTATATTATTATCATTACAGTTTATTCTTATTTTTTTAAATCCTAGTTTTCTTGCTTCCATAAGTCCAAATTTTAAAATAAGATTACCATATCCTTTATTTCTCTGACTTAATCTTATTTTATAATATATTTGACTTCCTTTATTAACCCAGTAATCATTTATAGTAGTTCTTATACCTAGTTCTCCTACTGGGTTGTCATTATCAAATAAAATATATCTTTTAGTATCTATATCTTTTAAATATTCCTTACAGTTAGTAAGATAATCACCTCTACTTAAACCGTAAAAATGATTAATACTTCCTACTTCTTCTTTGGGAATATCATTATATAGATTATATACTTCTTTATAACATTCATTAAACGGTACTAATTTAATCATTTAAATCCTTTAGAACTTCATCCCAAAGTTCTTTTAAATTATCAAATGTAAGAGTATCTCTTACTTTATCTATATCTACAAATAGTATTTCTGCTACTTCTGCTTCTTGATTTTTAGGATTAATTACTCCATCTGTTTTTCCTACAAAGTATACTACTTCTTTAGGTATACCATTTTTTATAGGATATGAAATAGAATATCTTTTTTCACTAGTAACATAACTTTCAATATTAGTTTCTTCTCTAGTTTCTCTTATTGCTGTTTCTATTTCTGTTTCTCCTTCTTCCATGTGTCCTTTAGGAAATCCATAGAATCCAGAGTTTTGTTTAACGATTAGTACTTTACCGTCGTTAATAACAATCATTCCGCATGACTTTTCTTTCATTTTAATCACCTAATTTTATTATATCAAAAAAGAATAAATAAAGTTACAAACTTTACTTATTCTTTACTTTAGATAAGAACTCTTTTAATCTATCATCTTTAGGATAATTAAATATTTCAGATGGAGTACCATCTTCTATAATATTTCCTTCTTCCATAAATATTACTCTATTACAGAAGTTTTTAATAAAGTTCATTTCATGAGATACGACTATCATAGTCATACCATCTCTTGCAATATTTTGCATTAGATTTGTTACTTCACCTATCATCTCTGGATCTAGAGCTGATGTTGGTTCATCAAATAGCATTATATCTGGTTTCATAATAAGTGCTCTTACTATTGCTATTCTTTGTTTTTGACCTCCAGATAATTCTGAAGGATAATTATTTATTTTATCAGCTAGTCCTATTTGATCTAGTAGTTTTAAAGCCTCTACTTTAGCTTCTTTTTTAGTAAGTAATTTTAGTTTAACAGGAGCAAGTATTATGTTGTCCATAATAGTTAAATTATTAAATAAGTTAAACTGCTGAAAAACCATACCTACTTTCATTCTTAGTTCTTCTAAGTTATCTTTTTCATCTATAGTATTACCTTTAAATATAATCTTTCCACTTGTTGGTTTTTCTAAGTAGTTTATACATCTTAGTAGTGTTGATTTACCACATCCAGAAGGACCTATTATACCAATAATATCTCCTTTATATACATTAAGACTTATTCCTTTTAAAACTATTTTATTTCCAAATGATTTCTTTAAATTTTTAATTTCTAGCATTTTTATTAAGCCTCTTTTCTACTTTACTTACAAGTTTACTAAGTACATATGTAATTACTAAGTATATTAAAGCAATTAATATTAATGGTAAGAAATAATCATAAGTTCTTGATGCGATTATATCGGATGCTTTAGTAAGTTCTACTATTCCGATATATGCTCCTACGGATGTTTCTTTGACAAGTGTAATAAATTCATTTCCTAAACTAGGAATAGTACTCTTTAAAGCTTGTGGAAATACTATATGGTTAATTACACTTCTATAATTTAGTCCTAGAGCATATCCAGCTTCTATTTGTCCTTTATCAACAGCGTTTAAGCCGCCACGGATAATTTCTGCAACATATGCTCCGCTATTAATACCAAATGATAGTATACCAACAAGTACTATATTTACTGATGTTTGACTAAATATAACGTAGTAAATAATCATAAGCTGCAAGATTGAAGGTGTACCTCTTATTATATTAACGTATAGTTTAGCAAATCCATTTAGTAGTCTTAGTTTATTAGTATTATCATAATAGTTTCTAATAATAGCTAGGAGTGTTCCTATTACTAAACCTATTACTACTGCACCTAGTGCTATTATTAAAGTATTTACTAAACCTTCTAAGATATATTCATATCTTTTATCATATATTAAACTATTATATATTCTTTTATAAAAGGTTAGTTTTTCTTCTTTTTCTTCTTTATCACTTAGAGAGTGATTTATAATCATTTCATCTATTTTACCGGATTCTTTTAACTCTTTTATAACAGTATTTGCTACATCAAGTAGTTCTTTATTATCTTTAGATACTACCATTCCGTAAGAATCTACTACAAGTGGTTCATCTAGTATTACCATATCACTTGTAATTAACTCTTTAGCAGGTAGTTCATCCATTACTACTGCTACTACTTTATCATCTTTTAAATCTTGTATACATGCTAAGAATTTCTTTTCTCTTACAAGATCTACTTTATTATTTCCTGTTAAAAAGGCATCTGCTGTAGTACCAAGCTGTACTGCTACTTTACCAGTAAGATTATTAGTACTTGTAATTGTACTACCTTTTTTAACTATTATCATTTGTTTAGATGAAGCATAATCTATAGTAAAAGTTACTTCTTTTGCTCTTTCTTCTGTATATGAGATTCCTGCTGCACCTATGTCTGATTTACCAGTTTTTACTTCACTAATAATTGAATCAAATGCAACATCTTTTATTACTAATTTCTTATTTACTCTTTTAGCTATTTCTTTAACTATATCGATATCTACACCGACTATTTCTCCTCCACTATAGTATTCATAAGGAGCAAATCCGGCTTCAGTAACAAGTATAAGTTCTCCTTCTTTTCTAGAAGAACATCCTGTTATAAAAAGCATTAATATAAGTATTAAAAATAATAATCTCTTTTTCATATTCTTCACCTATTATAAATATTATAACAACATTTATTATAAAAAAAAAGAGCATTTATAAATGCTCTTATAAGAATATCATTCCTAAAGTAAGAAGTAATATATTAACTATAAATATTACTACTAATACTTTAAATACCCATTTAAGCCATGTAGAGTATTCTACTTTAGCAAGGGCTAGTCCTCCCATGATTGCACCACATGTTGGAGTAAATAAATTTACAAATCCATTAGCAGCAACCATTTCCATTAAAGTAGTTTCAACACTATATCCTATTTCATGTGCAAGTGGTGCAATGATTGGAGCTGAAAGTGTTGCAAGTCCTGATGATGAAGGAACTAGTACAGATAGACCTACATGAAGTATATAGTTAAGTGGTGCAAATACTACAGCTGGTACATGTTTTAATGCTTCTGCTGCATTATAGATAATATAGTTATCTAAATGAGTTACACTCATAAGTACTGATGCGCCTCTAGCAAGAGCGATTATTAAAATAACTCCTACCATATCATCTGCTCCATCAACAAGTAGGTCAACGATTTCTTTTTCTTTCATTCTATTAATAATAGCAATTATTATTGTTGCTATTAAGAACCAAAGTGTTGCTTCTTGGAAGTACCACTGTCCTAAAGGACAACCGGCAAGCCAAGATAATCCAATAAACTTAGAGTTAGCAAATAATGTTACTCCAAAGTCTTCCCATGGTATAAATGATACTATCATTACTAAGAATGTTAAACCAAATAGTATTAAAGTTACTTTTTGTTTTCCAGTAAGTTTAGCTTCTTTCTTATTACCATTATCTCCATAAGTAGCTTCCATATTTCTTTGTTCTTGTAAACTTAGAATTGTAGAACCTTTTTTCTTAATAACTTTTTTAGCATATCTTGTTACAAAGAATATACTTATTAATAATGTAGTAATCCATAGGATTGCTCCTATACCAATGATTACTCCTTGGTTAACTTCTATTCCTACGCTTTTAGCAGCATCTATTGCTACTCCTACGGCAAATGGATTTACCGTTGAACCAAGTACACCAGATCCAGCACCTAGAAGTACTACAGCAGATGATACTATTGTATCCATACCTGCCATAACCATTGTAGCTGCAAGTAAGGCATAGAAACCAACTGTTTCTTCTAGCATTCCGTAAGTAGTACCTCCTATTGAGAATACTGCCATAAGAATTGCTATTAACATTAGTTCTTTTCCTTTTAATTTCTTAATTAATACTTGAATTCCTGTTTCAATAGCATTAGTAGCATTTACTACTTTTAAGAATGCTCCTAGTATTAAAACGAATACACAAATATCAATTGCATCACCAAATCCTTTGATTGGTGCTAAAAGTGTTTCAGATAAACTTGCAGGTTTAACACCTGATCCATTTAATAACTCACCATATATATCAAATTGTGCTTTTGGTAAAAAGTGAGTTATAGCTGCAAGTATAAATATTAAAAGCATTATAATTGTAAATGCACTTAGTGAGAATGATACTCTTCTCTTAGGTTTATCTTCTTTTATTTCTGGTCTAAATATTCTAGTACCAGTTTTACCTTTTAAAGCAGCTTCTGCTTTATCTAAACTAGAGATAATTGCTTCATTACCAGAGTATTTAACAAAGTCCATAGCAGACTCTATTTTAGGAAGCATACTTCCTTCTTCAAAGTGTCCATTTCTTATATATACTCTAGCATCTGATATAGAAAGTTCTGATAATCTTTCTTCATTTTCTTTTCTATAATTAATAGATACTTTATCTACAGTAGTAAGTATAAGAAGTTTATCAGCCATAATACTTTTAGCAAGTAAAGCACTTGTTCTATCTTTATCTATTACAGCATCTATTCCTTCATAACCTTCGGTTCTAGTCTTTACGACTGGAACTCCTCCTCCACCACAAGCAATAACAATAGTACCTTGTTCAAGTAAGTTTTTAATTGTATCAAGTTCTATTATTTCAAGTGGTTTAGGAGATGCTACTACTCTTCTATAACCTCTTCCTGCATCTTCTTTATAAATATAGTGATTCTTTTTATGAAGTTCATCAGCTTCTTCTTTAGTTAAGAATTCACCAATAGGTTTAGTTGGATTTTCAAATGCTTTATCTTTAGCATCTACTAGTACTTGTGTTACTACAGTTGCAACATCTTTATCAATTTTTCTTCTATTAAGTTCATCTTTTAAAGCTTGTTGTAATTGATATCCAATATAACCTTGACTCATGGCACCGCTTTCAGCAAATGGCATATTATCTTTCTTCATGTCATTATATATCATACCAACTTGTGGTCCATTACCATGAGTTATTACTACATCATTACCTGACTCTACTAAATCAACTATATGTTTAGCAGTTTCATCAAGTAAATCATGTTGCTCTTTAGCATTTTTACCAAGAGCATTTCCGCCTAAGGCAATAACTAATTTACTCATTTTAACGTCTCCAACATTACTGCTTTAATAGTATGAAGTCTATTTTCTGCTTCTTCGAATACTCTTGATTGACTAGACTCAAATACTTCATCAGTAACTTCCATTTCTTTTAATCCAAATTTTTCTTCTATATCTTTTCCAATAGTAGTTTCATTATTGTGGAAAGATGGTAAGCAGTGTAAGAAGATAGCTGTTTTTTTAGCATTCTTCATTACATCCATATTAATTTGATATGGTTTTAAAAGTTTAATTCTTTCTTCCCATAACTCCATAGGTTCACCCATTGAAACCCATACATCAGTATAAAGAGCATCTGCTCCTTTAGTACCTTCCATAATGTCTTCTGTCATTTCAATAGTTGCTCCTGTTTCCTTACAAATTTCTTTACATCTATCAACTAGTACTTCGTTTGGCCAAAGCTCTTTAGGAGCGCAGCAAGCAAAGTTCATACCAAGTTTAGAACATACTATCATAAGTGAGTTTCCTACATTATTTCTAGCATCTCCGCAAAATACTAACTTTTTACCTTTTAAGGAACCAAACTCTTCTAGTACTGTCATAACATCTGCAAGCATTTGTGTTGGATGGTATTCATTAGTAAGACCATTCCAAACAGGAACTTTAGAGTATTTAGCAAGAGCTTCTACTGTATCTTGATCAAAACCACGATATTCTATACCATCATACATTTTATCAAGTACTCTTGCAGTATCTTCTATAGTTTCTTTTTTACCTAATTGACTACCAGTAGGTCCTAGATAAGTAGCATGCATACCTAAATCATTTGCTCCTGCTTCAAAAGCACATCTAGTTCTAGTTGAATCTTTTTCAAAGATTAAAGCAACTTGTTTACCTTTTAGGTATTCATGCTTTCTTCCATTTCTTTTTTTCTTTTTTAAATCAAGTGCTACTTTTAAAAGATGATTTATTTCTTCTGGAGTAAAATCTAGAAGAGTTAAAAAATCTCTACCTCTTAAGTCTACCATTTAACATTCCCCCTAACTAGTGGCATACTCATACATCTTGGGCCTCCACGTCCACGTCCTAACTCTGCACCTTTTATTTCTATTACTTTAATACCAGCTTTTCTTAAAGCCTCATTAGTAACATTATTTCTATCATAAACAATAACTGTTCCAGGAGCGATGCATAAAGTATTAGATCCATCATTCCATTGTTCACGTTCTGATGCTACTCTATCTCCTGCTCCGCAAGGAATAAGTTTAACTTTATGATTCATATACTTCTCAAGTATTTCACTTAAAGAACCCTCTACCTTTTTAACATTTAAATCTTCAAATGTATCAGGATCATATCCTTCAGTAATCTCATATACTTCTAAAGTATCAGTAATACCTGGATGATAAGTAAATGTATACTTATCAATATGAGTAAATACTGTATCAAGATGCATGAATGCTCTTGATGAAGGTATTTTAAATGCTAATACAGTATCTATTTTACATGTATCATCTTTAAATAAGTTCTTAGCTAACTGATCAATAGCCGCAGGCTCAGTTCTTTGACTAATACCAATAGCAATAATATGATCATTTATATTAAGTAAATCTCCTCCTTCAGTAGACCAGTTATAACTTCTACTATAGTATTTAGGAGTATCCTTATAATCTGGATGATACTTAAATATATATTCCGCATAAATACATTCTCTATTTCTAGTTTCAGAGTACATATGATTAATATCTACACCTTCTCCTACACTAGCAAAATTATCTCTTGTAAAATATAAATTAGGCATAGGTTTAGCAATAAACTTATCAGGTGTATCTATCTCATCAACTAAAGTTTTTTCAACTAATCTCTTACTAGCAGGAAGATCACCTACTTGTATACCAGCCATAGTCTTAAGAACTAATTCCTTAGGATTTTTAATACTATCTAAAAACTTATATGTTAAGTTTTGATATTTTATAGTATTAATACCAGCTTCTAAAATAAACTGTTTAATAAAATCCGAACGAACTATTTCAGACTCTGATATTACTTCAGCCATTAAGTCTTCTAAGTATACAACTTCTACACCATTAGTCTTTAATATTTTAGCAAAAGCATCATGTTCCCTTTGAGCATATGGTAAATATGGAATATCATCAAATAAAAGTTCACTTAATGTATCTGGAGTTAAATTAAGTAGTTCATTTCCAGGTCTATGAAGTAATACTTTTTGAAGTTTTCCTATCTCACTTGTAACATGAATATTACTCACATTTTTCACCCTTTCTATCATAATATCTATATATGATAATAGCCTCCCTATTATCTACTATAATTATAACAAATATAGTAAAAAAGTAAAGGACAAAAAAAGAACATCAATTGATGTTCTCGCTTTGAAAAAAATAAAAATATACAGAAAATTATCACTTTAAATCATTGGAATCTATAACATAATTATATAATTGATAATATTCATTCGAAAATTCAATTCGTTTATCTAAAGCTAATCGATACAAAATAAAACACTTTGGATATTTATTCTCATTATCAATATCATAAAAGGATTTCGATATAATATCTTGATAATACTTATCATCAACCATCCAATTTAAAGCTTGTTTATCAGCTTTATCTTCACAATTGCCATCATCATATGAAACCATACTTGATGCCTTAGCTTGATTAAAATCACTCTTACAATGAGCCAATTCATGTAATAACGCAAAATATATATCTGCTATTCTTTTATGCTTATATGTTATATATATAGATGGAGTATCTTTATTAACCTTAAATGCACCTCGAATTTTAGAACCAGGCAAATCTTCTTGAATAACTAATTTTATTCCATATTTATTAAAAGTTTTAATCAAGTCTTTCTCACTGAATTCACCATTTTTTGCACATGTATTTATATAATCAACAATCAATTCAATATTATCCTTATTATAAGCAGCAACTTTTTGATCTTTTGCAATTCTATAACATCTTTCTAACCAAATCATCAACAACTCAGGTTTGTCATTTTTGCTTTTATATAATATATTTTTATCCAATTTATATAAAATATCAGGTTTTGAAACTCTTAAATACTTTAATATATCCATTAATGTAGTCATCTTATCATCGACATGAACAAATTGAATCCATTTATTTTTAAGTAATTCCCTATATGAAAACTTATTCAAGTATTGCGTTAAAGAAATATTTTTTTCGTTTAAAAACTTCTCGATTTCATTTTCCATTCGATGATTTTCTTCAAATTTAATAATATAGTCAACTGGAATATTAGTAACTACAGAAATTGATTGAATAATGGAAGTAGATAATTCTACTTCACCAGATAAAATATCTATTAAATGTTTTGGTGTAATTCCTATTCTAGCAGCGAATTCCTTATTTGATATATTGTTCTCATTCAAATAATCCTTTAATACAACAGCAAAACTAACATGTGTCATATAAATCACCTTCATACTTTCCTCTTATATCTTTTAAAATCGGTATAATGTTCATCAGATATGTATTCCAAATGGATAGTGTCATTAGAATACGAGAAAATGAGTCTCAATTTTCCGTTTCTACCGTTCTTATCAATGGAAAATCTACAAAAGCCTGCTAAATCATCTTTTAATTCCTCAAATCCATATATGTATGACATAGGATGATTCTTTAAATCATTATAATTATTAACATTTTCAATATGATTTAGCACATTATTCAATTTTCCCCTAGCTTCATAATTCTTCTTTATTTTTCCAAAGCTATTCTTATACCCAGATGTCTCAGAAATAATCATAAAACTATTTCCTCCTTTCTTCTAAATATTCTCCTTCCTCTATCCCTTTTTCGTTTTTCCTTTTTATCCACCTAATGTCCTTTAGTACCTCTTTTCATACATATATTAACATATAGGTTAATATATGTCAATATATAATTGTAGATTATTCTCATTTTCCAGTTATATTAAAAGTTATACATTCCTTGACTTAATATATATATATATAATTAAAGATAGAATAATGGGAGGTGTATATGAAAAAGAAATTATTTTTTTTAACAATAATTTCAATATTATTGATAAATGATATTGTGTATGCATTCTCTTATTCTAGTACTAATTATAGTTATACTAATAGTGATTCTATAACTAATGCATTAGACTATATATTAGATTATGATATGTTTAAATATAAAGTAGGAAATATAACATCGGTAAACAATATAGGGCCTTCTCAATATCCATATAGTATTAGTTCAGTAACATTTACTCCTAGTAGTAATTATGACTTTTATATAGCAACAATACTTCGTTTTAGTGGTGGTACAGGATATGAATCTATGAACCTAGAAAGAACAGCAATAGATGAATCATATATAAATGATACATTTGATTATTATGAGGTAGGAACTTCATCTAATAATAGTAGTAATGGTTCTTCTGGAGCAGGGAGATCATATATTATTATTCCTAAAACAGATGATCCTATCACCATTAAAGTAGTTGGAGATCTAGATGGTATAGGAGTATACGGAGTATCACTAGGAAGTGAAACTTATACTCCAGTAAGTGAAGACTTAGGATATACTCCACTAGATTCATCTTGGAACGTTAATAATGTTTCAGAAGCACTTTCCTATATCAAATCACATAATAATAACTATTTAAAACCAAAAGAAGAGACACTTATTAAAAAAGAAGGAAATGCAAATCAAACATCCTTCTCTCCTGAAAGTGATTATAGTTTCTATATATTAACCGCATATATTAGTAGAACTCCTACCGGATACTATAGCACATTACATGAATACCTAAATATATCATCTATAACAAATGCTAATTACTATCTATCAGGTGATATAGGTAACAATGCAGGTGGTTCATGCGGAGTAGCAAAATCATGGGTTATCATCCCTACTAATAACAATCAAATAGATATAACATTTAATAACCAGTTTAGTTCATATACCTTATATGGAATAAAGTTTGGGAAAAAATAAAACAGGATACATAACAATATGTATCCTGTTTAAATATATTTGTACCTAAAATGTTCCCTAATAATAGCATTTAAATCCAACAAACCTTTATATATCAAAAAGCAATTAAAAATAGAGCAATCTTTTACTCTCTTCAGAGAAGGGTTAGCTGTTATAGATATTTATTCTTTATTTCTTTTCTCTCCAATTAGTAAATAATTCATCTACCTTCATAGTCAATTTTTCGCCATCAATATATAAAACTATATTAACATTAGTTATATTTTTTTTATTTTTCAATCGGCTATATATATGAGCAAAAAGAATATTATTTATTTTATTCAAAAAAGTATTAATTTCATTTAATAAACGTACTCCAGAAGACGCATAATCAAAATAAATATCATCGCTTAAATGCAATACTATAGGTTGATTTTTACCGTAACCCTTCGGAGACTTTAATGGGAATAATAAATCAAATGGATTAATTCTCTCTTTGGACAAAATTGCTTCTTCAATCTTCGATTTAATGTATTCACTTTTATATATGTCAATTAAAGTACTAGCAAAAAAAATGTGATTATGATTATCAATTTTAATCATATTACACTTAGAACTGAACGTTTCATAACAAGAACAAATTTTAGATTGTTCTGAATATCTACTTTCTGTAAAATGAACCATTCTATTTCTTAACATGTATATTTCCCACCATAGCCCAAATTGATTCCTATCAGGATAAAAATGAAAAGAATTACCGTTATTTAAATAATGCTCTAATTGATTTTTTTGATTCAGTTCAATAATTGAAGAAAATTGTATAATTAGGCTATCAAAATAATAAGGAAAAACATCATTCAAAGGCGGAAATGACATCCCTTCTTTAATTTGGAATAAACTTTCAGACGTAGGAATAGATTTACTTATATTACTCAAAAACTGAAAAACAAAATAAATAAACTCTTTCTGTTTATATAAATAATTCTCTATAACACTAATGTCATCAAATCTAACCAGAACTTCACTTCCTCCAGTTTCCTCGATATAGTAATTTGTAATCAAAAAATATAAAGCCTCAATCCTAAATCTGCTTTTAATATATTCTTCTTTCAAAAGGCTAATATTGTTTTTAAATTCATCAACAAGCATACCATCACCAGTACTTATATTATATCATATGTTTGCCCTCTTCTTTACCAAAGAGAGCATATTTTTTAACTTAAAAAGAGGTATTATAACCTCTTTTCAAATTCTAAAAATAATTGATCTTCATCTTTACTTTTCACAAATAAGAATCCAAGTTTTTCAAGCACTCTTCTAGATGGATTATTATCCTCTACTACATCTGCTACTATCTTAGATATGTTCAATTTGTTTGAAATATCAATTAGTACTCTACATGCTTCTGAACAGTAGCCTTTATTAGTATAATCATAATCAAAAATATAAGATAATGTTGCAATACTATTCTCTATCTTAAAATCTATAAATCCTATTCTAGTATTATCTTTTAAATATACTGTTAAAGAATGTTCCTTCTTTTTTAGAAAAGATATTCTTTCTTCTTTTGTTTTATTTTTTATACCGCCTAAATTCTTTTGGGTTTCTTCCTGTTTATCTAGTTTTAGTAATAATTCTACATCATCTAATGTAGTCTTTTTTATTACTAGTCTTTTTGTTTCTATTGGTAATAGTTTTAATAGTTCTTTATTCATATCTTATTTATAAATAACTATATCTTCTAGTGGTTTTCTTTCTGTATGTAAGTGACTTGGTGTGCAGTCATCTGTTTTATATCCTACCGGAAGTAGACATACTGGGATAAGGTTACTTGGTAAATCAAATTCTTTAGATATGATATCTTTATCAAATAGTTCTATCCATATGTTATTTACTCCTAGATTAGTTGCTTCAAGCATCATATGAGTTGCGACTATTGATGAATCCATTTCATATGTAGACATTACTTCATTAGAGAAAGCTTCATCTTTATTACCACATACAACTAATACTACTGGAGCATTATATCTACAGCTAGTAGCTTTATCTATAGATGCTATACCATTTGGTGTAGATACTACTACAACCTTAAATGGTTGTTTATTTTTTGCTGTAGGAGCTATTCTTCCTGCTTCTAGTATCATATCTAGTTTTTCTTTTTCTAGAGGTTTATCACTAAACTTACGACATGCAAATCTATTTTTAATTACTTCATTAAATTCCATAAGTACTCTCCTATCTAATAGTATTATACCATAACTACTAATTTATGTAGTGCTCTAGTCATTGATACATATTTTAGTTTTAAATCTAGTTTACTATCTTTATCAAAGGTATCTATTAGTATTACACTATCAAATTCTAATCCTTTAGATAGATAACTTGGTACTACTAGTATTCCTCCATCATAAGATATATTATCTTTAGTTATTAAGTTTACTTTATAACTATCTTTTAGATTGTTATAAACTTCACCAGCTTTAAATGAATCTTTTGTTATTATTGCGACTGTATTATATTTATCTTTTAAAGTATCTAGTACTTCTTTTATATTACCCTCTTTATATAAGACTTTATCTCCATGTCTTATAACAGGTATTGCTATAGGAAGGTTAAGTTTTTCATTTATAGTATTTGCTTCATTCATTATTTCTATAGTAGTACGATAACTTTTATTTAAATAATCTATTTCTAGATTATTAAATATTTCTTTCAAAGGTTCCCACGTATCAATACTTCTATAAGAATATAAGGACTGGGCTAAATCTCCATATATACTAAATGAACTATTTGGAAATATTTTCTTTAAAGTATAGAAAGTAAACTCTCCGTAGTCCTGTGCTTCATCTATAACAATATGTTTAATATTGTTATAGATATTATCTCCATCAAATAGATATTTTATGTATATAAGAGATGGTATATCTTCTATATCAAGAATACCTTCTGATATTTTACTAGTACTAAAGTTTAAGGATTTAAGAATATCTATGTAGATATTCTTTATTTTATTATTTAGTACCGTAAAATATCTTCTTAAATAGTATTCACATTCTTCTTTAAAAGAAGTAATTGTATCACTAGGTACTCCTTTATTTATTAAAGATGTTACTATTTGTTCTTTATTAGAATCAATATGTTTTAGTATTAGAAGTATTAATCTATCTATTTTAGATTTAATACTAATATACTGGTTTTTATTAATACTATTAAAGATATCTTTAATAGTATTTTTAGAAAGTATTTTAATACCTTTAATAGTAAAATCACTATTTTCTAAAATATCTATTTTATTAAAGTAAGAATCTATTACCTCTTTCATTTTGAAAGATACTTTAAAAGATGAAGTATCATCTTTTAAAGTTATTTTATCTAAGTTATTACTTATTTTAAAATGTTCATTTGTATACCTTTCAAATACTTCTTCTAAAGTATATTCTAGTACTCCATCTACATCTAAGTCTGGAAGAATACTAGATATATAATCTACAAAGAATTTATTAGGCCCTATTACCATATAATCACTAGGTTTAAATAAGTTTCTATTATTGTATACTAGGTATGCTATTCTATGAAGCGCTACGGTAGTTTTACCAGATCCTGCTACTCCTTGGATAACCATATTTTGTCCTAGTGGTTTTCTTATTATTTTATTCTGTTCACTTTGAATAGTAGATACTATATTCTTAAGTCTATTATCTGCTGAAGCATTTAAATATGGTTTAAGTAGTTCATCATTAGATACTGTATCTACATCATTAAAACTAATTAAGTTAGAGTCTTCTATAACATACTGTCTTTTTAATGTAAGAGAGCCATTTACTTCTCCATCTGGAGAAGTATAAGATGCATCTCCTATATTAGAGTCATAATAAAGACTTGCTATAGGAGCTCTCCAGTCTACTGTAACAATATTATTATCAAAGTCTTGTACTCCTACTTTACCGATATAACACTTTTCTTTTCCTAGATTAGACTGGAAGTCTATTCTGGCAAAGTAAGGACTCTTTTTAGAGTTATTTACTTTGTCTATCATATTTAAAAGTCTATACTTTTCTTCCATCAAAGAATCATAATCTTTAGGATAAAGATTAGGTAAGTTACCAATCTTTAGATTAGAATCTTCTATAACTTCATCAAACTTATCTAAGGTGTAATTTAAATTAGATAATTCTTCCTCCATATAACCTCCCTATACCCTACGGGGTATTATTATCATACCCACCAGTTTACGCTAGTTTATATATAATGTCAATAGAAAAACCTGGTTTATTTACCAGGTTTTCTATGGCACTGACTATAGTACTTATATTGTCCTACTTTTTTATAGATGTCATCTTCTTTATTTTCATCTAATTCATATTCTTTTTTAATATATTCAAATTCTAGTGGATCTATTTTTTCTCCAACTATTCTAAATAACTGAGAAAGTTTTTCTTCTCTAATGCTTAGAAAGGATTTAGAAAAATTATGTGTGAGAAAATCTAGATGACCACCTAATCTACCTAAATCAGTTTTAATATATTTATGATACTCTCCGCTTCTCATTCCATTAATAAACTTTCTTTTTTCTTCAAAACAAGTATCAAATGGAAGCATAGCAGGAACTCCAGGTTTAATATTTACTATACAGTAATCTTCCATATCTTTAATAGGTTTAACTACCATTTTTTTAGAATTTGGTAAAGATACTGCGTATCCTTTTCTATTATCATCTGCTAGTGATAATAATAAACCATAATCTCTATCTTTTTTATTTGTATATTCAAGAAGCATATATTCTTTTATTCTTTCACCGTTCATATCTATACCAAGAACATTACTCATAGTATCACCTCACGAATAAGTATTATAACAAAGTATTAAAAATAAGCAAATTAATAAAAAGGCTTGGTAATTATATTACCAAGCTTTTCTATTATTATATTTATATTCACCAATTACTTTATAATTAGTCCAGTTTGTGCAAGATCCTTTTCTTCTTTCACATTCAGTATTATCACAGTTAGCACATCCTTCTGATAATATATCAGATAGATATCTTAACTCTCTTATATCTAAAGTTTTACCTAATTCTTCGTAGAACTTATCATCATAATTAAGTCCTCCTAGTTTACGTGCTACTCTTGGAAGTAAATCTGCTACATTAGAATATACATATTTATTGTACATTCCTGATTCCATTTTAATTCTAAAATCTTCTTCTATTTTAGTAGCTAATTCATCATTTAAATAAAGAGGTTTATTATCATTACCTTTTACTATTTGAAAATGATGCATATCATTAATAGGTCTAACTTGTTTTCTATCAAATTCATTTATTGATACAGCATATCCTCTTCCTTGTAAATCTGTTAAAATAACAAATAAAGTTAAAGATGCTGAATTATTAATTGGTTTAACAATCATGTATTCTTTTATTTCTTCATTGTAAAAATCTTTTCCTAAAATCTTTTCCATATATTTCACCCCACAGGGGTGATATTATAACATAAAAAAATAAAATAGCAAATTGATGCTATTTTATTCATATGTACCATTTTTTAAAGATGTTTCATAGTTCTTTAAATATTCATCTAATCCTATTGTAATAGCATTAGAATCAGGATTATTTATTAAATATGGGAATGTTAATTCATAATCATCTTTATCATATTCATAAGGTGTTAATTTATTATATCTATTTATTAAATTAGAGAAGTCTTCTGTTACTACTCCAGTAAAGATATTATAACTTAACTTATATTTTAAATTATATTTATTAGAAGCATATACTAGTAAGAAATTATCTCTATAAAAATGTTTTGGCATATTTTCATATGACATAACAAAGAATTTCTTATTCATATAACTTGTTTTAATAGTATAGTTATATCCGACAAAACCATAGTCTTGATATACTTTATTAATATCTAGTATTCTAAAGTTACCATTACCATATACTTTAGTTAAGTTATTAATTAATTCTTCTCTATCATATTTACTAGAAGATGCAAATTCTACTTTTGCAGATATTAGCACAAATAGTATTGCACCTATAAATACTATTGTTCTGGTTGCTAAACCTCTTAGATTAAATCTAATCTCCGCATTCTTCTTTATCTTATTTCTTATTTTATGACCCATAGCAAGTAAAACTGAGTTAATAATAACAAATATTAAACAAATTATTGTTCCTGTATATAATGGTTTTAAATCATATGTATTCTTTTGTAAGAAATGGAATGTAGATAGTACATAAAATGCTCCTTTAAAACTATATGCATTTCCCATTATAAGCCATGAAGAAAGTACTGCTACTAAATAACTTGAATCATTAAAACCTTCAAAATAGTTCCATGCTTTTAAATCTCTCTTTTTATTAAATTGATATAAATAATGTCCTTGTATAAGTATTTCTAATATACAAAGTACAACTGTAAGTGCAACCACATTTATCCCTCCAAAAATATCATAACATACATATTAAAAGAAAATAAGTTTTCTTTTAATATGTTTATATCTATTTACACTTTTTAGTATCAAATGAAATATGATTATATGATTTATCAAGTACTTTTACTAAATGATCAAATTCATCTTTTTCTTTAGAAAGACCATTTATATCAAATGATCTAAGTAGTTCTTCCATATATGCTTTAGTAAGATTATCAGTATATGGAGAAATACCCATATCTAGTACTTCTTTTACTTTACTAGATAGTATTTCTTCTTTTATAGAAGAAAACTTATCATGCTGCTTTGTTACATATTCCTTAGTAAAGTCTAGGTAACCAGTATTAGCCATTATCCTTAAATATCTATCATACTCATTAAAAGGAGCTTTAATTCTATCGTTTCTTATTATAAAGAAATCAATATCTCCTGGCTTATAAGTACCATATTCTTTTCTACTTAAAAGACCTTCTACATCATTTTCACATACTTGGTAGTTGAACTGCCCTGGAGTAATATACTTTACTCCTTTTATACTTTCCATTTCGTCTTTTAATTTTCCATAAGAATATATACCTTTATAAAACTTATATATAGGTAATGAATATTTTTTTATTTCTTCATCTGTAAATACATTATTATCTTTAGACATAAGTCCTCCTATAAAGTGAAATATTTAATACTAAATGTAGTACCTTCTTTAGAAGATTCTACACTAATACTACCATTATTTTCTTCTATAATAGTTTTAGCTAAGGCTAGTCCTATACCAATACTATCTGAAGATGAGTTTTCCCCTTTATAAAATCTTTCAAAGATATGAGGCATATCTTTACTAGATATACCACAACCATTATCGCTTATTGTAATTTCAGAGTAAGCATTATTAGAACTTACTATAACAGTAACTTCGTTACCTGTTATAGAGTGATCAATAGAGTTTTTAAGTATATTAGTTACAGCTTCTATTTGCCACTTCTCATCACAAGTAATAATAGAATCTTTTTTAATACATTCTTTTATAGTTATATTTCTTAAATCACATAGTGGAGATACATTCTTAATAGATTCATCTACTATATCTTTTAAACTATGTTTTTCTTCTATAAATTTAACTGTATTAGCATCAAACTTAGATAATTTTAAAATAGATTGTACTAAGAAACTTATATTATAGACATTTCTTTTAATGTCTATAATAAAGTCATTTCTTACTTCTTTATCCATATCAGGATCTTCTATTATATTATCAAGCATTACCATAATACTAGTAAGTGGTGTTTTAAGTTGATGTGATATATCTTCTAGTGATTTCTTTAAATTTAGTTTATCTAAATTAGAGTTTTCTGCTGCTTCTTTAAGCATTATAGTAGTTTTATATATTTCATTTTTTAAAATAGATAATTCATCTTCTGAAATAGTATCTATTTGAAGTTCATAATTCTTTTTATTTATTTCTTCTATACATTTAGTTATTTCTTTTATATCTTTATCTCTTTTAGATAAATATAAATAGAATATTATTATAAGAATTATGAAAGAAATAATTATTAAAGTAATATCTATTACTAAATATATTTTAAATATATTATCATTTTTATTTACTATAGAAGTATCATTTAAAGAATAACCATACTTTAAAAATAATTCTTCATTATAAGTATCATCATTTAATATATTAAATATTTCTTCATCAGATATACTAGGATGCTTTTCTTTAATAGTACTTACTAATTTTACTATTTTATCATTATATCCTCTAGTATATGTTTTATACTGATGTATAAAATATATACTAAAAATACTGGTAAGAATAAGAAGTGTTATAAAAATAGAGATAAAAAATTTTTTAAGTTCTACTTTATTCTTCATCTATTCTATAACCCATTCCTTTAATAGTAGTAATAATATCTGTTCCTATTTTTTCTCTTATTCTTTTAAAATATACAGTAACAGTATGGTCATCTACAAAGTTACCTGTCCAGTCATATATCTTATCTAAAATAGTATTTCTAGTTACTACTTTATTTAAGTTATTAAATAGTAAATTAACTAGTTTAAGTTCAAGTGCACTTAGTTCTATTATATTACCATCTTTAGTAAGTACTAACTTATCAGTATCAAAAGAAATATCTTTAATAGTAATAATACTTTTCTTTTTATTTCTTAAAAGAATTCTATTAATTCTAGCAAGTAATTCTTTAGTACTAAAAGGTTTAGTAATATAATCTTCCGCTCCTATATCTAAGCCTTTTACTATATCATCTTCATCATCTCTTGCTGTTAAAAAGATGGTTGGTATCTTTTTTTCTTTTATTACATTTTCAAATAAATCAAAACCATTACCATCAGGAAGAGTAATATCTAGTATTATTAAATCAATATTACTAGATTCAATAAACTCTCTAGCACTAGTAATATTAGTTTTAACATCTAAATGATAATTATTCTTTTCTAAAGTATATGTTAATCCTTTAATAATTGATTCTGTATCCTCTACTAATAATATATTCATAAAAGGCCTCCTAGTTAATTTAATTATAACATAAAAATAAATATTGATTACTCTATTCATAATCAATATTTATTACTTTTAATATTCTATTTAAATAATCCATATCATCTATTTTATGTATACCAAAACATTTCTTTCCCAAGTCTTTAAAACTAGCACCACTTGAAAATAATATTTTTCTATCTATAATTATAAATCTATCATGAAAGGAATCATTATTTATAAAAGAAACATTACTATATTGTGATTTATATTTATTTTTTAATACATCATCTATATTTTTAGAAACTATTATAATTTTCCTATCAATATTTTTTAAAATATCTAATAGTTCTTTACCAGCATAATTATCAATAATAATTATCTCTTTATTTGTTTTATTAAAAATATCTATAAGAAGCGAGAATGCATCATATAGTTCATTTTCAAAAAATATTTTATTTATTCCTTTCTCTTTAAACTTATCAAAGGCACTTTCTAAAACAAGAAGTCTATTTTCATGATTAAGAAGTATTTCATTATTACTTGCAAAGTATCTTCTCATCTTTACGAATGCATCCATTATTCTAATAGAAACCTCTATAGCTATATCACTTTTTAGAATAGTTGCGAGCATATATACTCCTTGCTCTGTAAAAGCTGTATGTCCTTTCCTAGCACCTCCTTTTGAAGTCAAATGTATTGACTTCAAAGAATTAAATTCTTTTTCAGTAATTCTTAACAAATATCTATCAGGAAATTTATTAGGATTATTTTTTACTGCTTGATTAATTTCCTTAGCTCCATTCTTACAATTATATAGTTTAGCTAAATCACTATCTAGCATTACCTGTACCCCTTTAATTTCGTAAATTAGATCTTCTATTATTATTTCTTTCATTAATTACCTCCTATTAATATAATACGAGATAAATCACTTATTTCCTTTTTTTAATGATATTTTTATTTAAAAATTATAATGAAATAATATCTTTCTTTAAGGTCGCAAATTGCGACCTTAAAGGATTATTGCATATATTTGCGGTTTCATTTTGAAACCGAAAGTTTTTAATTAAAAATAAAAAGGAGATAAATCTCCTTTTAGATATTTTCATTTCTAATAGTTTCTATAGTATTTTGTTTACTAATTTTACTAATAGAGAAATGCATTATTATTGTTAGTAGTAAGAATACTACTAGAATAGATATTAAAATTGCTATTATAGGAAGACTGTAAGGAATACCTGTTTCTCTTCCTACTGCAAAGTGTATTATGTATGAAAGTACTATTCCTATTGGAATACCAATAAGTAATGATTTAAGACCCATGAATAATGATTCTAGTCTTATCATTCTATTAAATTCTTTACTTGTCATACCAATAGACTTAAGCATTGCAAATTCTGGTTTACGTAGTTGCATACTAGTTGTAAGTGTATTAAAGATATTAGTTATACCTATTAAAGATATTACTATAATAAATCCATATAAGAAGATTGCAACTAAAATAAATAAATTTCTTAGAATCTTAGCTTCTTCTTCAGCATTATTTAGAAAGTGTTCATATCCAGTTAATTTATTTTCGGCTTCATCTTGGAATTTAGACGCATTATTTGCAACTACATATGTTTGTAAATAAGAATCACCTTTAAAAATCTTATCATAATACTCTTCGCTAACAATTAAGCTAGATACATCATATTTTTTAGACATACCAAATGGTATTTTTGAAGTTGTTACTGCTCCTATGGTGATAGTAGTATCAACATCATTAACATTTAAAGATACTTTGTCACCTTTATTAAGGTTATATAGTCTAATAGTTTCTTTAATATTATTACCAGTTGAAACTACATCACTATCAAATAAAATTGCTTTATCTTTTAAATATTCTTTAGATAATCCTAATTCTTTTATAAAGTCATTATAAGAATCATCACTTATAGAGCGTATTATAAAACGCTTTAACTCAGTATTATCATCACCGAAACGATCAATATATTCTTTTGAATAATATGATTTAGTATATGTTCCTGGTATATCTCTTATAATAGAATACTTATCTATATATGCTGAAGAAACTAAACCATCTATTGTATCTCTTGTATCAGAGTAAGAACCTATATAAATATTGTAGTCCATTTCTCCTACTTGTACTTTAGTAGCTTCCATAGTTGTATTCATAAATGTAGATAAAGCTATAAATACAAATACAGATACAATAATAGAAATTGTTGTTGTACGATATTTTCTTTTATTTCTTTTAATATTTTTATAAGAGATTTCTCCTCCTATACCAAAAATATTTTTAATGAATTTAGGGCATTTTAAAGATTTATTTTTTATCTTTATATTTGCACTATTTCTAATAGAATCAATTGGAGAGATTTTAGAAGCTTTTCTTGCACTACTAAATGCTGAAAAATAAATAGTTATAATACCTAGTAATATAGATATTATTATTACTATCCACGAAATATCAAATAATAATTTAGAATTTCCAAGTATTGCATCACCTAAGAAGTAATTAGTTACAAATACTAAGATAAATGATGCAAGTAACCCAAATAATATTCCTAAAGGAATACCAATTATTCCTAGAATAGTTGCTTCATAAAATACATTTTTCTTTATTTGTTTTTTAGTTGCTCCTATACTTCTTAGCATTCCGTATTGTTTTATCTTTTCTGTAATAGATATATCAAAGCTATTTTTAATACAGAATACTGAAGTAAATATAATAATAGCAAGTACTATTATTACTACTATACCTACACTATCAAGACCTGTTGATTTAAGTGGATCAGTTTCTAAACCAATTAAACGTTTATTAAAGTCATAACGATATGTACGTTTTTCATATTGTTCTTCAAATATAGCATCTTCTTTTTCAGTTAATGGTTCATCATGATAGAACTTATTAAATAATTCTGGATCTATATTTATAAATCTACCTGTATTAATATAAATATCTTTTAAACTTTCTTTCTTAAACTTAATATAAACATTTACTAAGTTATCAAAACTATCACCATATGTTATAAATGAATAACCTGGGTCTCCAGAAAACTCTATAAAATGTGAAGGAGTAGATACTATACCTACTACAGTAAAAGTCTTTTCTTTTTGATTTATTAAAGTTTCGTTTACTTCTTCATCAACTTTTTTATAGGCATCTAGAAATATTTCATTACCTTCTTCATCTACTCTAGTACCTAGATTTAAAGTGATAGTATCTCCTTCTTTTAAATCTAATCTACCACGTGTCTTTAAATGACTAGGTATTAAAACTTCATTACTATTTTCTGGTAATCTACCACTTATAAGTGTTGGTGCTATATTATCAAGAGCACCTTTAGAAAATTTAATTACATGAGCATAAGGTTTATATCCTTCTGTTTTAACTTCAATAAGAGAATATCCTAATGACTCAGTTATACTTACACTTTCTAATGATTTATTATATTCAAATTGTTTTTCTTCAGAAGCAGGTACATTATATAGTACTACATGAAAGCTACCATTCTCTTTCTTTTCATAAGAAACTAATGTAGAAACAAAACTATAATACATAGAAGATACAGCAGTAAGAAGTGCTACTGAAAGCATAATACCTATTATTGTTACTACTGTTCTTTTCTTATTAAGTTTTAAGTTCTTAATTGTTAATTTATTAAGTAAATTCATATTAAACCTCCGATGCTATTTTTCCATCTTCAATTTTAATAATTCTATCAGCTACTTTAGCAATCTCCATATTATGAGTAATCATAATAATTGTTTGATTAAGCTCTTTATTAGTTTTCTTAAGAAGCGCTACTATTTCATCACTAGATTTAGAATCTAGGTTTCCTGTAGGTTCATCAGCAAGAATAATAGTAGGATTAGTTATTAATGCTCTTCCTATACTAGTTCTTTGTTGTTGTCCTCCAGAAAGTTCATTAGGTAAATGATTCTTTCTATTTTGAAGTCCTAGAAGTTCTAGTAATTCATTTAGTTTTTCTCTATCTACTTCTCTATTATCAAGTGATAGTGGTAATGCTATATTCTCTTCTACATTTAGTATTGGTAATAAGTTATAAAACTGATATACTAAACCAATTTGTCTTCTTCTAAATATAGCAAGTTTATCATCATTTAAACTAAAGATATCCTTTCCATCAATAAATACTTTACCAGATGTAGGTCTATCTACTCCTCCTATTAAATGAAGAAGTGTCGATTTACCAGATCCAGATGCACCTACTATAGCAACAAATTCTCCTTTATCTACTGAAAAAGAAACATGATCTAAAGCTACTACTTTAGTAGAATCTTTTCCATATACTTTTGTTAAATTATCAACTTTTAAGATTTCCATAAGATAATCTCCTTCCTTTTTACAACTTAATTATACGTTACTCAAAGTTACAGGTAAGTTACAATTTCAAAAAAAAATTAAAAAAATAAAACAATGTTGCAAACTACAACAATGTTTTTAAATTATTTCTTATATTTTTTATATTTTTATATGCTCTTTTAGACTGAACATTTGGTATATCTATTTTGTTATATTGCTCTTCTAGTACTCCGTCTTCTACTAAATACTCTAATACTTTAGAAGGAATATGATTAATATATATAAATATATTTTCAACTAATATACGATTAGTATAATCATCTTTATTAACATAAGTAAAAATAGATGCATTTCCTTTTAAAGCCTCTAACATACAGTTTGAATAGTATGCATACTGTCCTATTTTCCCAGTATATTTAGCAGTAAGACATGATCTAATTAAATAATCTAAATATGAACCATCTTTATATATAGTATCTTTATCTCCTAATATTTCATAATTGGTTTTAAATAATTTATAATCTACTGGTAATATGGAATATAAAGGTTTTATATCACCCATTCTTACTTCAATAGGTTCATTAGCACTTATTAATTTATTTTCAAATATATGTATATATATATTTCTAAAGTAATCTTTCCCCGGTATTTCATAGGTAGTATTTAATAATTCAATTAAATACTTCATAAAATTAGCATCGACTTTATCAGTATTTTTTTCAAATATAATACTGAAAGCATTAATTAATTCATCTAATGTTTTTACATTATATTTAGAATAGATTTCTGATATACGATCTAAATGACTACCCATTTCAAATACTCTATTAATATCTACTAAGTCTTCAATATGAAGGTTACTAATTTTATCACTAATTTCTTTTGGATTATTAAATATAGCACTATCTAGTTCTTCATCACTTAAATATTTAGATAAAATTCTTTCAAATGAATAAATAGTACTATATATTTGATAAACAGTTCTAATATCTTTTAACATTGTATCCATATTATCGCTTCCTCATGGCTATATATAATAACATATTATATATATTTGTCAAATTATACGTAATTCCTTATTATATAAGAGATTATGTGTAAAATAGATATTGTATTTTATAAAATATTTTACCTTTGTATACAAATATACATTTAAATATATGTCAAATTGACACTAAAATGTACTATTTTACACATAAATTTTACATATTTCTATTGATATAAGTGTCGAATATATATATAATTAAAGTACAAGAAGGGAGAAATGATGTATGAGTAAGAAATTTAGAGTATTAATTTTACTTATTTCGCTATCACTTACACTATCAATGATGAGTAATACTTACTCTAGATATGTTGCTAATACAACTGGTAATATTGATGCAGCATTTGCAAAATGGCAAATTCTTATCAATGGTAATAATGATATTACAGATGGATCTACTTCATCAATTACTATTGCTCCTACAATCATTCCTAATGAAAACGTCAAAGAAGGCACATTAGCCCCTTCATCAACAGGATATTTCGACATTGAAATAGACCCTAGCAACGTAGAATTATCATTTGATTATGAAATAACACTTGATTATGATAACACAAATATGCCTGACTTAGTAATTTCTAAATACGCAATCATTGATGAAAATACTAATGAAGACAACTTAGTATTTACTACACTTAATAGCAACAAAATAACAGGAAGTTTAAATTATGATAATCAAACTGATAACTTCAAGTTTAATACATATACTGTTAGAGTTTACTTTGAATGGTACGAAGGACAAGATGAACTTATGAATGATGAAGATGACACAGAAGTTGGATTAAATGCAGCTACTGAAGATACTTCATTCACAATCGCAGCAAACATAACTTTCAGCCAAAGAATGGCAGAATAAATTTCCACTATTATATAAGAAAAGCAAGACGCCACATCTTGCTTTTCTTATGCACTAAAAAAGGACTTTTTAAAGTCCTATAAGTTTGCTTTTGAAGCTATTATTACTGGTACTATATTACATGTATTAGATGCATCTTCTTCATATAATTTACCAGTACTATCATTTATCTTTTTAAAGGCAAATCCATTAGTATTATAGTTTGAACTAGTCCAGTAACATCTATTAGTAGATAGATAACTAAACTTATCTAAACTATATTTATAATATGCATTAGAATTAATAACATTTGTAATATTATTATTCATTCTACTTCCATATTTTAAATTACCTATAATAATATCTGAAAGATTATTTGTTACTATTACTGAATTAGTAATATCAGTTGAAATAAATCTTAGTAAATCTTGTACGGTTAAAGCTCTTGTTGTTGCTCCCCAGCCTGCTGTAATAGTACTTAGTACTGTATTATAATCACTAAATGTACCACTTCCATATGTATCTCTTACATCTGGAAGAAGTGTTACTGAGTTATTACCTAGTGTTGAATTAACATCAATTATATGAGTAATAATACAGTTACCACCTACTGTTTCACAGCTTCTATTATTTACTACATCAAATATAACTAAATCTCCTAAATTATAATCAAAATCACTTGATATATTAGATTCTATATATTGTTCTGCAGTAACAGATATTTCTATTTTAATAGCTGGTCTTATTTCATAAGTTGGATCGGCTTTTTTTCTATCTTCTTCTTTCTTTTGAAAGTTATATGCTTGTTTACCCCAAGTACTATCATCTTCATCAGTTCCCCCATCTAGTGGCCAAGAAATTGATACTTCAAAGGTAGTACCTACATCATCTAAAGCTTTTACATAATATCTATCTAGTTCTATATTTACATGGAATGGATAATCATGAGAAAGCTTATCTGCTAGTTCTTCAGGTGTTAAAGTTTTTTCATCAGGTACATATTCCGTATCAAGTATTCTTGCGGAAGATATTTGATATCTTAAACCAGCATCTGAATCACCTAAATTTTTTATATGAACAACTTCATTTATAGTTTCCATACCTGGTGATATATTTTCTAAAGAAATAACTATATCATTTGATACTTCTTCATTTCCTTTAGAAAACTCTATATACCAAGCTTTTACTGTCGCGTCTATGGAGGTTCTAGCAAGGCCACTATAAGCGAACCAAGCAAGTGTTACCGATATGAACGAAACTGCTATAAAGAATAATGAAACTATGTTAATTCTTAGATATTTTTTATATCTATGTTTTTGATGTTCATCCATATCACACCTCCTTTAGAGCATAATTTTAAGACTATTTTGCCATTGATCTACGTTTGTCTTCTTTATCAAGTAAGAAGGCTAATACTTCTGAACCAATAATATATAATAAAGGTAAAATAACACAAATAAATAATCCAAGTGTAGTACCTACTATTTTATATACAAATGATAATGTATATAGTTTTCTTTTTACTACACCATAGACTTGTTCTTCTGATACAACAGGATCTTCTACTACATTAGTAAGTCCTTTTGTATGGAATAAGTATCTACCATTTAATTGTTTTTCAATAGATACAACTTTATGTGTAATAACTTTATCTTTGAAACTACCTTTAGTTCCTAAATAACTAACTACATCCCCTACTTTAATATCTTCAGGTTTAGTTTCTTTTGCAACAAGTACATCACCTACAACATATTGTGGGCTCATACTTCCAGTAGCAACAGTAAACATTCTATATTTAAAGAATGATACTCTATTACCACTAAATCTTTGTAAGCATACCATTAGTACAAATGCTATAAATAGGAATACAAAGACTATTCTTACAAATAACATTAAAACTTTAAGTATTTTATTATCTTTTAAATTTTTCATATTATAATTCCTACAAGTAATCTTGTGTCCTTTCTAAGTATTCATCTATAGCAGATTCAAATTTCTTTTTAACATCCTCTGCCCCAACTAGTCTAGCTTTCTTAGTTTCTCTCATTTGTTTAGTAAGTTTACCTATTAATTCTTCTTCAGATAAATCATAACCATTAGCATTTAAGAATCTAAGTGTTTTATCTAGTTGTTCTGTAAGCATCAGTACTGATACCTTACATAGTTTTTCTTTTTGTTCTCTTTTCTTTTGTGATACAGAGTTTAATATAAAGTAATCAAACATAAATGATTCATCAAGAAACTTAATTACATTTCCATCGCCTGAGTTATCAACAACTTCTTTATGTTGTTCTTCATCATCTGTACCATATGTTTGCAAATAATTCCATAGTACCATTGCTACTTGGAAGTTAGGATTTTTAAGGAAGATATTTGTTTTCTTAATTGGTGGTAAAACAAATGGAACATTAGCTTTTTCAAGAGCTTTCATCATTTCACTCTTGTACCAACTATTAACATATATTCTTATTTGTTTTACTCTTTCTTTGACATCTTCAATTGTCTTCTCTAACTTTTTATCTCCTTCTTCTTCGGGAGTTTCTGTAGAAGTTAATTTTACTTCTATTCTTACATCAGCATTACTTGTTTTAGTAGTACCAACATATTCTAGAAGTTTATGATTTTCTACTTCGTAATTCTTAAGTAAATCTTCTTTCTTCATTAAAAATCTATTTAAGTTATTTATTAAAGTATATAAAAATCTATTTTCATAGATATTATATGTTTCTTCATTACGAATATCGAGAATTTTTTCTGGTCTAACTTCACTTTTAGCAGTGTCTACTTTAGTAATATAGTTAGTGTGTCTAGCTAAATCTTTAACGCTAGACACATTAACTTTCTTTGATTTTTCAGTTTTAACGGTAATCTCTTCTCTAACAAGTGTTAGCTTTGGTCTTCTAACTACATTGTCAATAAATGGACAAGCTTTTTCTATTTCATCAAGCCAGCTAAAATCAAGTAAATCTCCTGATAAGTCCAAATTAAAATGCATAGAAGAATTTAACTTCTTAGAAAATAATTCACTTTCTTTATATAACTGTTCATCTAGAGAATTCTCTAAAAGCTTTGCCATATTAATCAACTACCCTTCTTATTAAATATTCTTTTTAATTGTTTCTAGGTATGCAATGCATTCTTTCATTACACCCTTACCAAAGTTTTTATTTAACCAGTTAATAAATGGATCAATTTCATCACGAATAAATGTAATACTTAATTGATCAAATTTACGTAATATCTTTTTAGCTATAAAGTAATCAATACCGGAGTATTCATTACCTCCACATGCAACATAAACTGGTACGAATGTATTAAGTTGTTTCATAATACGATTACCAAATGCTACACGGAAATGTGCTATTACATAATCATCCATTTGATGTACAAGTTCAAGTCCTTTTGCTGATACTGGATATTTATCTATAGCTTCAGCAAATAAGCTTTCTAAGTAACTTGAGTTAATATCAATTGCTTCTTGTTCTCTACATTTAAATGGATCTACTTTTGTATTAATATCGATTGGCATAGCACGGTCATATACTTTATCTGTTACCATGAATGTTGAGTCATCGTTATTGATTGTACCAATATACCAAAGGTTTCCAGGAAGTCTTAATTTTCCTTTAACAATATTCTTTGGATCTTTTGGCCAAGAAGATGGAACGATATCAACAAGCCATTCACTTCTATCTGGCATTTCAAGGATAGATAGTAAATCAGCAAAGTAATATTCAACACGCGCTAAGTTCATTTCATCTAGGATTATTGTATGAATATCATCATCAAATCCTGCATTATAAATTTCACCAAGTGCTTTTGTTTCATTGAATTTTTTAGTAAATTCATTGAAATATCCTAGGAAGTCTGATTTATCTCTCCAAGATGGTTCTACTGGAGATACACAGGAATCTTGTTTAACAAATTTTCCCCAAGCATGTGCTAAGGAAGTTTTACCTGTACCAGAAATACCTTGTAAGATAATTAACTTACCACAAGCAAGACCTGCAAAGAATGGTCTTAATAAATCTAAATCATAATATAGTTTTAACTGACTTGCAGCATAACATCTAAAGTCTTCAATAAGTTCTGCAAGTGTAAAACTATTACCATAATTCTTAGGTTTAAATCCTTCTCTTTCTCTATCAATTTGAACAAGTTTAGGGAATCTAATATCTGGATTATCTTCAAGATCTTTTGGAACTTCCTCCTCATCTGATTCAGTATCAGTATCCTTTTCCTCTTCTTCTTTCTCTCCTGGTTTAATACCAAGCTGAGAAACTTTCATAGCAAGGATTTCATCTTTTTCTTTCATAAGTTTTCTTACTTTATCATTAAGTTCACTTATTTCATCTAATAATTCATTCTGATTTAATTTAGTAGTTCTATATCTTATAAATCTTCTTATTGCAAAGAAAATAAGTACTACTATTAAACCAACTATAATTATTATAAAGGCAACTGAGATACCTACAAATAGCCACTCCTTACCTTCAAAACTATCTTTATAACTATTAATGATTTTACTATAATCACTAAAGTTAAACATAGTTCCTATTCCACTAAATAATCCTTTGAATGCAGATATAAGTCCGTCAAAGAATATTGAAATAAATTCGTAAAAAAATCTAAAAAATGTATTCATTATTATTCACCACCAAAATTACCTACTTTACTTCCTATATCTTCACTTATTACATGCACTGCTGCTTCCTCAGGAAGATTTGGAATAATATTTGCTGTATCAAATTTACTCTTATTAATAAAGATATAATCCATAATATTAATCATTGGATGATCTTTATCATTAATTTTTACTGCTTCATCTAAAGATAAAGCAAATCTAAAGCCAACCTTTTTAAGATTTTTTATAACCTTTTTATTTTCCATTAAATCTTCATACTGACATAGTATAAATATATTATCTTTTAAGAAATCATTATTCATTACTCTCATTAACTGAGCAACTTTATTATCTTTACTATATAGTGTTCCAGGGACATATAGTATATATTTCTTAGAAAAATCATAGTCTAATATATCAGATGTTATTTTAGAAGTAAGTAGTGTTAACATAACCATTACTTTATCTTCTGCAACTATACCTTCAGTATAAGTCTTATCAATTATATAATCACTATAAACTTTACTAAATTCAATATTATGTTTTAAACTTGTTGCTACAAGTTTTCTATTTGAACTTAGTGGACTATATACTATTTCAAACATTTCTGTATTAACTTTCTTTAGTATATAGTTAATCATTGATCTATAGCTTCTTTCTACTTTAATAATACTATTTATTATTTCAAATTGTCTTCTTGGAATATAGCTTCTCTTTCTAAATGTTTTATCAAGTACTTTTAAATATTCAGTTCTAAGATCATCTATAGCATCATATGTATTAAATGCTTGTTCTAGTTGTAATACTGTAATAAACATATTGGCATATTTATTAACTTTATTACTATATCCTTTATCGTTACCATTATAACTATTAGTCATATTAGCAGCTTCTTCTAAAAGTAATTTAGTTAATTTAGATACCATATTTTTATTATTATAATCAGCATTACTATTACCACAGTGATTATAGTATTTAGCATCAATATATATCTTAATGAAATTATCTTCGATTGTAGCTTCATTAGGAAGTAGTTTCTTTTCATCATTTAGTATTTCTATTATTTCTTCTAGTTCTTTTGATTTAAGATACATAGTTCTATCTAGAACATTACTAAATTTCCTTTTATCTTTCTTAGATAACATATCAAGTTTACCTTTGATAATAGAATCATCTTTTGGTTCTTTATCTTCCTCAGGTTCACTTTCTTTTATCATTTCTTTTATCTTTTCTTGATTAGCAGTAAGTTCTTCATTACGGCTTATTGCTTCAAAAGTTCTAGATAAATCATCAAGGTCAACACTAATTGCTCTAAAAGTCATAGTCTTACCTAAGTCTTCTACTGTTACTTCTTCTCCATCTTCCATACTATCAAGTTGTTCATGTAAAGCTTTAGCTTCACTTTCTGATATTGGTTGCATTGGAGTATTTATTTGAACACTTTCAACTTCAACTTTCATTTCTTCTTTAGGTTCTTCAATAACTTCTTTGCTTTCTACTATTTCTTCAATAGTAGGTTTATCTATTTCAGAAGTTTCTTCTTTTTCATCTTCTAGCATCGCTTCTAGAGGATCAACCTTTTCTTCTTTTTCTTCTTTCTTAACTTCTTCTACCTTAACAATCTTATTAGCTTTTAAAGCTTTCTTTTCATTTTTAACTTTATTTTCTTCATCTATCTTATTAATGATTCTATCAAGAAGTTTATCTACTAAGATATCTAATTTATTATTCGGTATTGCAGCATCATTATTTTTCTTCTTAAATGTGAAGTTAAATAAGTATACTGTGATTATAAGAAGTAGAAGTACTATTGGATTAAATAAAGTTCTTTTTACAATTCCAAATTTAGGAATAATCTTTACTACTTTACCTACTATTTGTTCTTTACTAATAGGATCATCTTTAGCACTATTAGCATCACCCTTAGTAATATAAGTACCTTTATACTTTTCTACTACTCTATGAGTTATAAAGTCATTATCTTTCTTAAATGTAATAATATCATTTACTTCAATATTATCTGATTGTTTAACAATAATCCAATCACTAATACCTATTGTACCTGTCATAGAACCTGTTTGAACTTCAAATACTGAAATCCCAAAGAAGTCCGCATAACTCTTTCCTAGTACTTTAACTTGAATGTTTTTGTAAATTGAAATAAGCAAAATAAATGCGAAAACAACTAGTAAAATATCAAGTACAACATTAGTTATTTTGCTAATAATTTCTTTTTTATTTCCTTTCATATTACTACACCCCGTATTCTTTATTACCCTCTTATACCATACATATTTATTTTATCATAAGAAGGATTTTTATACAACCAAAAAGGACCTATTTTAGAAATAAAAAAAAACTGATTTTTAATCAGTTTTTACTTTATTAATAAACATCTGAACCATACTTAATTTCAACAATTAAAGCATATAATTCATAAATAAATATTAAGAAACCTGGTACTAGAATAAGGAATAAGAATCCCCATTTAGATGTAATAAATGCAAGTATTCCTCCCCATTTTTCATACTTTTTAACAGCAGTACCTGCTACATATTCCATATCATAAGAAGAACCATTTTCAAATACAATAGCATTTGAATCTTTATAGATGTTTCCTACTACTCCAACATCTATAGTAACTGATTCATCTTTATTTACTTTATAAGCAAATACTTCATCTCCAACATTGATAGTATCAAGTGTTTGAGCTTCAACAATAACTAAATCACCTTTTTGGAAATGATCTGAAGTTATCTTATTTTTTATTAAAACAATTGATGTTTCACCAAATTGAGTTACTCCATATTTATTATAGTTTAATAAAAGTATAGTCATAGCTAGAGCAAATGCAAAAAATACAACCCCTAGCACTGTTAATATAAAACTTTTGATTTTCTTTAAAACGTTCATGTGTCCACCTATCCTAATCTATAAATAATAATAACATAAAAGAAATAAACTAGCAAGATTATTCATTGCAAGTATTTGATTCGGATATAGTAAAATCTTTCTCTGATAGAGAAGTACTTCCATTATTATAGAAGTTATAATTTATACTATTTTTTAAAGGTACTATAATACTAATACTATTAACATACCCATCCTTATCAGTCGTATATACCTGTCCTTTATAATCAGATAATATACTTATATCATTAGATGACCAGCTAATTTTTGCACATTTATTACTATTATAAGAATTAGTAATAACTAAATTAGTGTAATCACTATGATTATTAACTTTTACTGATAATGCTTCATTATCAGTATTTACAAAGTGTAAGTTATAATCCCCAATTAATACTCTTCTATATGGACTAGTTGAAGTAGCAGTAACTCTTACATCATAATCTTTAGTATTAATATCAATACCTTCTAGGTTAAAGAATAATTCATTATTAGTTACTTCATACCCATATTCATATCCATTTGTTTCGCATTCAGCTTTTGTATATTTAGATACATCTACATTATCACCAGTATTATTTTTACAAACCTGGTATTTAGAAAGTGTACCTGAATAATTACTTAAATTATTTACTTTACAAGTTCCTTTAACATTATTAGTTATGTTGCAAGTAACAGTATAGTTAATATCTACTTCACTTGCTACTAACTCATTAAGACCATTATTTAATTCAAAGTAAATATTCTCACCTATCCAAGCATTATTAACATTAGTAACACCTGATGTAGATAAATCTTCACTATTAAAATAAAAACCTTTAGATCTTAAATAATAATTCCAAATAGAACCAGTTGCATATTTAGCATAAGAAAAACCACGTACTACAAGAAAACTAAATGCTATTATACTAACAACTAATATTATATATTTCTTTTTCTTTTCCATAATTCCTCCTATGATACTTTTTGCCAGCTCTTAATCTCTAAATCTATATAATCAACTAAGTTAGAATAAATATCATCTACATATAAACTAGGAAATTCCACTTCTAATTCATAACTATCAATTTCTTCCATAGAAAATGGCATTTCCTGAGTACTAGTATTACATACTAACTCATTCTTATCATTTCTAGAGAAAGTTTCATCACATGAAAGTACCTCTAATCTTTCTTTACCTGCTTTTTTATAAAGCTTTATATTTAAAGGTATTAAATGTAATGTTTTTATAACTATTTGATACTGTATAGTTACATTAGATAAAGTAGTTTCACTACTATTACTTACTTCAAATGAGTAAGTCTCTTTATCACCTGGATTTAAATCTACCAGATTTAACTCTAGGTGATCTAGTTTTTCAGCATTAAATATAAATTTAGCTATCTTCTGGTTTGATACATCTATATTAGTTCCTGAAGTGAAAATAGAATAAGTCATACCAGAACTAAATAAAATTAATACTAATAAACCTACGATAAGCATTGCCTTACGTTTTATTTTCACTTCATTCACCTTCTATCTAACAATAAATTTCTTTTCAATACTTCCTACTTTAGTATTACCATCATATAAATCAAATACTAATTTATATCCAGTATTTTCAAAGTTACCTGGAAGTAATGTTAAATTAAATGTACTTGATACTCCGTTTATAGAGTTACTACTAGCATAGTATATTTTATTACTATACTTAGTTAAATTATCATTAACATAATCTTTTAAATCAACTAAAGTATAATCTTGTTCATATGCTGTTAATTTATCTTTCTTATATAAAGAAACTCTAATATTAGGACTTGCAAAGTCTCCATCTTCATATAATTTAAATGTTAATAATTTTCTTACATCTTCTTTAGATATAATACGATTACTATCATCATATGAAACATTAAAACTATAGTTTCTAGAAGTATTACTACTAGATACTGTAATAGGAATACTTATAGCATCACTAGATAATTCATTTGAATATACACCATCATATGCTATAAAACTACTAATATTTAAAGTATATGTTCCATTAAGTAATTTCATATTATCTTCAGTAGTCTTAATAACAAGAGTTTTATTTGAAACATTTAATCCATTATTAAGATTAATTCTAAAGATACCATTTATATCAGGAGCATATTCTTCTCCATCAAGTGTAATAACTAAGTTACGAATATTTCTCTTAGTAATAAGATTATTACTACTATCATAAGCTTTAATCATTATACCTATAGATTTATTTTCTCCTAAAGTATCATATATAGTTTTATCATTTTTAGTTTGGTAGTTAATACCAGCTTTAAATTTAACTGATATAGAAGAATTACTATTTAGTAGTATTCCTCCATTAAAACTACTTTCAATAAATAAACTACTATCTGAATCATTAATAACATTAAATGTTTTTACTGAAGAAGTAAGTGTACTTCTAGTAATTTTATTATTATCAGTAATATTCATATATATTTTAATATTCTTTATATCATCAGAGATATTTGAATTTCTAAAGTCTACTGTTACTTTAAATCTATCTTCAATTACTTTATTTCTAAAGATAGTATCGCTAAAGTAGTTATCTTCGCTTGCTTTAGATGTTTCTTTAAATAGACTAAGTGCATAAGTAGCATATCCATTTTTATTAAAGTTATAAATATCTTCACTTGAAGTAATATCATATTTATAAACTTTATTATTCTTTAAATCATATAAAGTAATACTTGTTCCTTTAGGAAGAAGTACACTTGATACTAAGTTATGTACTTCACTAGAAGTATAGTAATTAGTATCGTTATAAGCTAGTTCTAAACTTATACTTGATTTATCTGTAATATTAATATTATTTAATACATTAGATGTATTATTACCAAGAGTAATATTACCTTCACTAAATCCATTTAGTGAAATAAAATCAGTATTTGCGTATGTAACAAATCCGCAGTTATCTACTGCCTTAACATAGTATATAACTGGTGAAGTAGAACTTACTTTTATTGGACCAGTATACTTAGTCCATACACTAGTTTCAAGTTCTTCACTTGTAAGTACCGTATTTGATACTAAGTATTCAGTAGATTTAACTCCTGAGTATTCATCATGAGTTTTAATAGTTAATGATTTAGATTCATTAATATATAAGTAATTAGGTGTTCCAAAACTATCATAAGATTTAGAACTAATATTTATTTCAATATCTGCACCTGTTAAATCAAGTATTAATAAGTCAGTATTAAGTAAATAAGTGTTACCTCTTGTATCTATTACTTTAGCATAGATTATATAGTATCCTTGCTCTTTAATAGAACTTACTCCTTTATAAGTAGTCCACTCTGTAATAGAATCAATTTCACTCTTATTAAGTGGAATTGGAGATTTATGAATATAATAATATACTTCACTTACAGGTCTTAAAGGATCATTTTCCGTAATACTATAAGTGATATTAGAACTAAAGTTAATATTCTTTAGTTTATATCCTAAACCATCCCATGCATAAGTTCCAGCATGAATACTTGCTACTGGATTAGTTAAATCATCAATATATAGTATTGGATATTCATCTTCTTCATATACCCATACATTATCTCTATTGTTATTTAAATTATTAAAGTCTACAAATTCATAGAATGAAAGTGTTCCTTTACCAAATGTTTTATTTTTCAAGTTAGCTTCAGTAGTCTTAGTAATAGATCCGCTAATACTACCAGTTCTAACATTTAAATCAGATGTATTATAAGAATTATTAACAAGTACTGTAGTACTTACTATTTCATCAATAAAATAATCACTACCTGCACTAAATGTATTAGTAATATTTATTTGAGTACTGTTATTAACTTTAGAAATAATACTACCTTTATTAGTAGAACCACTATTATAACTATTTGTAATAGAAGTTCTTACAGTATTAAGTGATACATAGTTAATTAAACCAGCAGCACTTATACCATTAATACTACCTTTATTATAAGACATATTAACATTAGTATTAGTTGCAACTGCTATTAAACCAGCACTATCTAAGTTACCACGAATAGTAGCTTTATTAATAGTTCCTTTTAAAGTAGAGTTTTTAGCTAGTCCTACAATACCAGAAGCATAGTTAAATTCATAATTAACTGTATACTTAAGATTTGTTATTGTAAGTCCTTCTGCTCCGGTAATAGATATTTCATTTAATTTAGATGCTCCTAAATTAATACTGAAGTTACTTTCAGTAACACTATTACCATTTATTAAAGTTTCACCATTTACACTAGATATAGTTCCTTCTAATTTAGACGAAGTAACTTTACCAAGTATTAATTCATTTACTTTAAGTTTTTCTTCACTTCTAGCAGATAAAATATCGTCAAATAATATATTTTTACTTTCTTCTTTGTTAGAACTATTAGAAATAATATTTCCACTTACAAAGATGTTTTCCACTGTATTATTTGTTATATCAGTAGCAAGTGCTGCTGATATATATCCACCATATATTAAAGTGTTTTCTAAATAGATATCTTCTACCTTACCAGATAAATTAGTAAATAAACCTAATTTATCACTTGAATTAGAAGTAACATATAAACCAAATATAGTATTAGAGTCTCCTATAAAAGTACCTTTAAAATTATTTAAAGGAGTTAAAGTATTAACTCTTCCAACTAAGTTTTTATATTCACTATCAGAGTAATACTCTTTAGTATATTCTTTAATATAGTAAGTATTACCATTTATAGTATAAGTTAATTTATCTTCAAGGTAGTTAAATACACCTTCATTTAGAACAATGTCATCTCCAAGTACTACGTACTCTCCATTATAATCTTTTACATTAAGTGTTTCAGAAAGGTATGCAAGTTCCGCACCAGTTGTAATTACATATGGATCACTTTCAGTACCTGTTCCTTTTTTAAAACTAGTAGCTACACTTCCATCCCAAGATACTACATCTTCAAGTCTTGTTCTATTTTTGAATCTTGCTAAAGAAGGAAATATTGTAGAAAGCGCAAAAGCAACTATTGCTAAACCAATAACAATATAAAATTTTAAACTTGCTATTTTTTTCATATTTATCCTCCTTTTATACTACCCTACCATATACATCATTATTATAACATAACACTTATTTTTTTTCATTAAAAAATAGATTATTTTTATAATCTATTTTTGTTTTTCTTTTCCAAAAAAATAAATAACAAATAATTACATAAAATATAAGAATTTTCTTATACTCTACTTAATAGAAATATTATGTTTTCTCATAAACATTTCAGGTTTTCCCATAGTAAGTTCATCAGATACGTTTATATTCAAATTATTTATAAAGTTTTGTATTTCTTCTTTAACTTTTTTAACATCAACAGAATCATTAGTACAATACTCAACTTCCATAAATACTCCCAAATCCTTAACAGACTCAATTACAATTTCATAATCCTTATATGTATAAGTTTCTTTACTATTATCTATCTCAATAAATTTTATTAGTCCTAACTTATTAAATATTTCCCTAATCATGCCGATATCATCAACTTTTGTTTCATATTCATTGGAATATAGCCACTTGCCATTATCAAAAATATCATCTTTATATGTAATACTATATTCATCATTTTTTGTTCTTAATCTAAGGCAGTGATCTAATCCATTATTTTTATTAGGTTTAAGTTCATCACGTTTAGGATCATAATAATATTCATCAATCGTTCTTTTAAGCCCTTTATAATCAAATTTTTTAAACTTTTTCTTAAGAGTTTCAATACTGTCATATACTTCAACAAGTATTTCGATTTCCTTCACGCTATCACCTTCTACTTAATATCTTTTCTAAGCATTCTTTATTTTAGCTTTTCTACTTCTTCTCCACTCTTCAAAATTTGAAGCAGTTATATCATCTGGAATATATCTATATCACATACTATTTAGTTCATCACCATTTTCATTATATCATATGATAAAAAAATCTATAAAAAAAACTTCCTTATTCGGAAGTTTTCTTTTCTTTAGCAAGCATCTTATCTACTTGGACAATAAACCATAATTTTTCAGCGTTTGTATCACTATTTTTTATGATATTATCTCTTATAATTAAGTTAATTTTTTCTATAATAGAATCAAGATTTTCTTCTGATAAATCTTCAGAAGTAATTCTTATACTATTAAGTCTATATTTATTAGCTATAAAACTTGGGATATCAGATGTTCCAAAGATTTCTACTCCATCAACAATAATATTTGTAGAGTCCATAGCAAATATATCAAAATTATCACTATATTTTACTACTTCTTCATATTCTTTTAAGTTAAATACATTTTTAATATTAATCTTTTTAAAGTAATCATAACTATAGAATAAGTGTAGTAAATCTGCGACTGTTAAATTCTTATTTAAAATAGTAAGAACTCTTTCGGTAATATACTCTTCATCACTTTTCTTATATAGATCATATAAATCTTTAGCAAGATTTACTGATTTCATTTTTAAATTCTTAACTTCATAAGCATTTTTAGGTCCAAAAAGTCTAATTCCTCTTCCATCAATCTTACGATTAATTTTATCAAGTTCAGCTTCTTTAGCTTTTATTTCATTACTAATAGAAGTTCCTTCTTTAGCACTCTTTGTTTTCTTTTCATTACCTTCTGGAAGTAACTTTTGATACTTCTTTTTAAATGCTTCAAATAGTGGTGAGAACTCTAAATAACTCTTATATTCTTCTACATTTGAAAGCATCTTTTTAAGATATTTTACTATCTTATTTAGTTTTTCAATATTAGTTCTATCAAAGTCTTCTGGTAAGAAATAATCATATGCAGCTTTCATTACTTTATTTCCTTCTAAGAACTGATTAATATCAATATTACCATTCTTAGCAAGAGCTAAAACATCTGCTACATCTTCTTCATATGCTTCATTTAAATCGTTATATGCTGCATCTAACTTAGTTAATGCTTCAGTATAACTCTTTATATTATTAGCAGCCATTACTTCTTCTCCTATACTTTTAATATAAGATTCAAATTTTTTAGCATGCTTTTTAATTAATCTTCTAAAGTTAAGTTCAATATGTTCTACTATTTGAGGATTAACCCAATATATTTTTTCAAATATTTCATTAACTTTTTCATATTTATCTGACTTATTAGCTCTTACTTCTAAGTAAGAAGTCATATACTCATTAACATAACAAGTATAGTTAAAATCATCCTTAGTAAGATGAATTCCAACAAGTTCAAACTTATCTAAAAATCCATTTAAAATATCATTAAGTGATTTAAAGTTAAATACATAATAGTTACTAATTTGATATACAAGATTATCAAATCCCATTTTTTCATAATAAGTATTATCTGGGTTTAAAAGAAATTTAACATTACCTAGTATTTCAATTCTAGTTTTAATCTCTTCGATTCTTTCTGAATCGTCAAGTTGTGCTATATTTAATGAATTACTTTTAGCTATTAAATAGTTTCTTACGCTTGATTTATATTCTTCATATTTATCATGCATAATATCAAGTGTTTCATTAAATTTTCTTATATTAGTTTTAGTTTTAGTGGGCATAGTGGAAATAAGCGTTCTTTTAGCAGTAGTGTCTTTTAGTATGAAGTCTAAAAAATTATTCATCTTCATTCTCCTCTTCTACTATTTTTGTTTCCTCAGTATACTGAATAAAACTATTAATTTCTTCATATACCTTTATAAGCTCTTCTAAAGTTAACTTTGATAAGTCAAAATCTACTTTATTTTCTTCCTTATTCATATTATCACCTTACCCTTTTAATTATCAGCGTAACCGCTATTATCCTTAGATAAATCAATTGATACAATTAGTTCTGCACCAGTTGAATTAGTCTCTAAACTATCAATATCTTGTCCTTCAACCCATAAATAAACTCTTACTTTAGTAATACCATCAGGTATCTTAAATAATGGACTAGTAAAGTCTGATTCTTTTATAGTATTTTGAAGTGCAAAGTATTTAGGATCTAGTAGTGGAGAACCACTAATAGTATTTTTAATATATACAGTTTGTCCACTACCATCTTTCCAAGCAAATGTTGGATATGGTTCACCATCAACTAAATCAACTCCAAAATTAGCTGCTCTTTCAATAGAAAGTGCTGAGTGTTTAGTACTATTTGGTTCATAAATGATAGTCTTACAATCATTATTACAAGTTATACCTTGTACAATATTTGCTGGAGATTTTTTAGGAACAGTACCCATCTTTAAGAAACCAACTCTAAGAGAATTAACAAGTCCATCCATTTCTTCTCCAACTTCTTCTCCATCTTCTGGTTCAGGATCTAGTTCAATAAATGATGTTTCATCCATATAAAGATTATCACTTATTGGAGAACCAGAGTCATTCTTTAAGAATATATCAAATGCAATATATCTATTATATTCACTTGCTTCTTTTTCATCATAAAGTTCTACGGTAACAAAACCATTAGTTTTGTTTCTAGAGCGGTATCTAACGCCACCAGAAATATATATATCAAATCTAGGAGTATTGTTATTTCTTGCTCCCATTGTAGATACAGGAATTAAACCACTTCCAGCCCACTGATTAGTGTTACTTGGATATACGCCTTCTAGTTCATGTATTAAAGTATCTGCAGAGATTTCTACATAACTACCAAAATTAATACCATCTAGTGATATAGTTAAACCACTATTTTTAGATACTTGCATCTTAAAGGTATTAATATGTACATTTAGTGCTGTTGAAAGCCATGCATAAGTTGAGAAAATTAAAAGCACTGCAAAAAAGAAGATAACAAATGCTGTAAGGACATTATTTCGTTTTTCCCTCTTTATTTCAGCCATTCTTTTCCTTCTGCGTTCTCTACTAGCCACAATACTGTGACCACCTATTAATCTGTCTTTCATTTTCGTGGTTTTTCCACTGCTTTTCTTTGGCATAAAACACCACCTTATATATAGATATAAATAAAGAGTAAAATTAATTACTCTTTATTTTATATCCTATAATTAAATTAGATTATGCTCCTGTAATAACTCCATCTTCACCAATAGTTGGAACAACTGGTCCATTATATTGTAAGCTTGGATCGCTTTCATTATATCTTTCCTTAGTGAATCCGAATTGAACAGAAATTTGTCTTCCTAATGAAGCAAAATCATAGTTATCTATATCTTGACCTTCAATATAGATATAAACTCTTAATTTAGTAATACTATTTGGAGCTAATTTCATAAATGTTGGACGAGCAGTCTCATATTTATTTTTATCAGTATCTGTAAAGTATGGATAATCAACTAATGTGAATCCAGAATAATCATATTCAGAACCATTAGTTTTTAAATCTCTTTCAGTTACATAGTCAGATGTACTAGTTACATCAGCAGTATAACCATTGTAATCTTCTCCATCATATACATCTACATAATCAGCAATAGCAATTTCTTTAGCAATTGCATATGTTGATACAGCAGTACCATTAGCAACAGCTCCACAATGTGAATCGTTGTTATATGATGCAGGTAAAGTTAAATTAGTTCCATTTGCTTTTCTTGTTTTACAAGAAGTATCATACCAGTTAATTGCGTTTGTAACGTGTGCTTTATCATTTGGTTCCCAAATTTGTGCATCACGGCAAATACCAGTAACTTGAACTTGGTTAGTATCAGCAGCAACATTTGAACAAGTAATAGCAGTAATGTTGTCAACACCATAACCTTCAATATTATTAGTGTTTCCTTCAACACGACCGATTTGAGCAAATGCAACACGTACTGAGTTTTCAATACCAGTTCCGGCAATTCCACCTGTACTAGAAACTTTTACAGATGAATTATAAGTTAAATAAATATCTTCTTCATTTAAAATATTGTTAGTTGTGTAATATTCATTACCAGAAACGTTCTTAATAAATAAATCGAATGCTACATAACCTTTAGATTCTTCATATTTATCTGAAGCATTTTTAGTATAGTTTTTAACACGACTAGCAAGTAATCTATAACCACCTGGAGTAGTAGTTAAACTTGCTTTTTCATAAAGCTTCATAGTAGATGAAGTAGCGTCCATTTCACCAATTGATGACATTGGAACAAGTCCACTAGTAGCCCATGTATTAGTATTTCCTTCGTATGCAGTTGTATTTCTTGCATCTAAATTATAATACCAATCTTGACCATCCATTGATAGGTATAAACCATCAGTAGAAGCAATGTTGATATCAAATGAAGAAACAGTAACTGTTTGCATACCTATAAACCATGCATATGATGAGAAAACCATAGTTAATGCACATAGGAAACAAATAACAGCAAGATTACGTACTCTTTTAGTGTGTCTCTTATTTTGCTTTTTCATAAGATTCTCCTTCTATAAAAATTATAACCTAGCTAGGGTTTCCCCTAGCTTGGTCTATATATTTAATGAATTATTAATCACCAACTGTAGCGCTAGTTGCAGCAGGATTTGGTGTATATTGTTCAATTGGATTAGTTTCTCTTCTTACATCATCTGGAAGTGTTGCTGTGTTAGTATCATCATAGTTAACATCAGTATCAACAAATCTTTCCTTAGTGAATCCGAATCCAACAGTAATCTTTCTTCCTAATGAAGCAAAGTCATAGTTATCTATGTCTTGACCTTCAATATAGATATAAATTCTTACTTTAGTAATACTATTTGGAGCTAAAGTAATGAATGTTGGTCTAGCTGTACCTTCTAAATTCTTCATTGTATCAGTGAAGTAAGGATAAGCAACTAATTTACCAGCTTCTGAATTAGTAGCAGCGATAGATCCATCTGCTGCAGTAGTTACAGTATTAATACTTTCAGTATATCCATTGTATTCTGTACCATCATATACATCTACTTGATCAGTATAATCAATTACACCAGATACAGCATATGTTTTATTAGCAGTACCATCTTTAACAAGTCCACAACTTCCATTATAAGAAGTAGCAAGTGTTAAATCAGCACCAGTTCTCTTCTTACATGAAGTTTTATACCAGTTAACAGCGTTTGCAACGTGTTTAACATCGTTTGGTTCCCAGATTTGTGCAGTTCTTGAACAAATTCCAGTTACACCTTCAGCATCTTTACCACCATCAGTAGTATCAGTACAAGAAATTCCTGTAATAGTTCCTACAGTAGTAGTTGTAGCTTTAACACGTCCGATTTGTGCAAATGCAACACGAACTGAGTTTTCAATACCTGTTCCAGCAACTCCACCATTAGTAGCAGAAGTAACTGCTGAATCAGTTGTTAAAAAGATAGCTTCCTCATTTAGTTTATTTAATGCTGGATAATATTCAGCACCAGATAAGTTTTTAATAAATAAATCAAATACTACATATCCGTTAGCTTCAGCTTCTAAAGCTCCTGAAACTTCACGGTAGTTATTAACACGGCTAGCCATGATTCTATAACCACCAGGTGTAGTAGTTAAACTTCCTTTTTCAAATAAAATAAGTCTTGATACATTACTATCAATGTCACCTACAGATGAAACTGGTACAAGTCCACTTCCACCCCAGCTATTTGTGTTACCAGTATATGAGTTAGTACTGTAAGTATCTGAATCAATATATACAGTATCACTCCAAGTAGCACCATTTAAAGATAATGATAAACCATCGATTGCAGCAATGTTTACATCAAAGCTTGCAACATTAACTGTTTGCATACCAATGAACCATGCGAAAGTTGATGCTGTTAATACAACTGCAGCAAGAGCACATGCAATTATCATTTTTCTTATACGTTGTTCTCGTTTTTTGTTACGATTCATAATAATTCTTCTCTCCTTCTTAATTCTCGACAAATTCTGAATTAAATTCCATTAGCAATTTAATTTCGCCACCCAAAATGTTGTCGTTGCATTCTGGATCATTGCCTTCCAGCCATAACACGATAGTATATTTATCTATTTGACCAGGTTTAAAATCTGAAACATGATAAGTTGCAATTGATGAATTACTTTCAAAAGGAGTAGTTCCTCTTTCTGGCTTTCCATCACCTGCTAACTTAGCATACGTCACAGATTCCCCGTTCTTATATACTCTAAGTCTTATCGCCTCATCGACATTTTTTATAACATCTTCGATTACAATCTCTCCCCAATAATCAGATACGTCATTACCCGTATTTTCAATATAGAATGAATAAGCAAGGTAATTATCACCATTGTGATTTCCTTCATATTTGTCAATATCACTTGGAAGCCATTTTTCAGAGATATTGTCAAATTTTTCTGGAATCTCTACCTGAATTCTACTCCTATAGTTCTTGTCATACGGATTATCGTAAACAACGATTCCTTTCTCGAAATAAAGATTTCTATCGAGTGTTATAGTAAAATTTCCACTATTATAGATAAATCGAAATACAAAGTATAAAAGAATGAAGGCAAGTAATAACACTAATAAAGTTATTTTTACCATCTTTTCTATTTTCTTGCTGCGTCTATGCTTCAAAGACTTTAAAATAACTTTGTTCTCCATATATACCATGCCTCGTTTACTTGTTGTAAAGATTTTTGCGTATACCCATTCCGATACCCTCTACAATATAATTAAATTATAGCATAAATACTTTCTATGTCAACACAATATAAACTCCTAAATTTTGCAAATTATAAGGGTTTTTCCTTTATTATCAACACATTTTAAAGATTTAAATTTTTTCAAAAAAATTTCACAAAAAAAGAGTTATAAAAACTCTTTAATTTTCATCAATATTTATAAGTTCGTATTTAGTACTTCCAAGTCCTAAGCTTTCGGCATACTCTGTAATATGTCTTCCTAATCTACTATCAATTCTTTCTTTAATATCTTCAGTACCTTCTTCATTAGTACTCCATATTGCATCTATAAAGGCTTGATCGTTTGCAACGGGGTCCAAACTAGCAAATATTCCTATATTGCCAATCACTGGATCACCTTGATTACAATCACAATCACAATCTAAACTAATATCATTAGCAACTGTTATATAAACTATTTGTTTATTATTATTTTTTATATAATCAGCAACTGCAGTTGCAGCTTCAGCCATAGATTCAATAAAATCTATTTGTTCATGTTCTGCTTCCCAGCACTTATCTGGATCTTCAGTAACTCCGCATGAATGAATATATGCTTTACCATTTCTTGAAGCTATTCCAATAGATTGATTTTTAAGATTTGCTCCAAATCCTCCCATAGCATGACCTTTACCATGTGCTAAATTTAAAATACTATCATAGTTTTTAAATGATTCACCTATTAAGTCATATTTTAAATGTTTTGAACCACTTGGTACTGGAATTTTAAATTCTCCATTAGTATCCATAATATCAATATCTGTAAAAACAAATCCATGTTCTTTTGCAACTTCTAGATGTTCTTTAGAATCATTTCTTGCTCCTGGATATGCTGTATTACACTCTATAATTGTTCCATTTAGTTTTTGTACTAAAGGTTTAATTAAATTAGCTTTTAAATATCCTTTTGAACCTTTTTCTCCTGTAGAAACTTTAACGCCTACTTTTCCAGTTAAATTTACTCCTAATCTTTCATATATTCTTATTAAAGACTCTGGAGTTATATTCTTTGTAAAAAATACTTTTGACATACTATACCTACTTTCTATATCCAGTATAACAAAAATAATGACATATTTCTATGTCATTATTTTAATCCTTTTGATTTTATTTCTTCTTTTAATAATTTTAAGAATTCATCTTTAGATACAGTAACTTTTTCTTCACTACCATATTTACGATAAGTAACTTCTTTATTATCTCTTTCTTTATCACCAAGTACAAGTGAATATGGAACTTTTCTCATTTGAGCTTCACGCATACGATAACCAAGTTTTTCTTCACGATTATCAAGTTCAACTCTTATATCTTCATCAAATAATTCTTTGTAAATTTCATTTGCATATTCTTCATGATATTCATTATTAACAGGAAGTACTATTACTTGTTTTGGTGCTAGCCATAAAGGAAGATTTCCTTTTGTCATTTCTAGATATAAAGCAATAAATCTATCTAAAGTACCTAGAATTGCTCTATGAATAACTACTGGAGTTTTCTTACTTCCATCACTATCAACATATTTTAAATCAAATTTACTTGGTAAGCAGAAATCTAACTGACATGTTGAAAGTGTTACTTCATTACCAACAGCTGGTTTAATTTGAACATCTAGTTTTGGTCCGTAGAATGCTGCTTCACCTATTTTTTCAACATAATCAATATTCAAGTCTTTTAATACTTCTCTTAATTTATTTTCTGCTAAATCCCACATTTCATCATCTTGATGATATTTAACTTTATCTTCTGGATCTCTTAAACTAAGTTCAAATTTATAATCTGTAATATTTAATTCTTTATAAACTTCAAGTATTAAATCTACAACTCCTTTAAACTCTGATTCAATTTGTTCTGGAGTACAGAAAATATGACAGTCATTTTGACAGAATGTTCTAACTCTTTCAATTCCCTTTAATGAACCAGATGATTCATATCTACAATCTCTTGCTATTTCAGCAATTCTAATTGGTAATTCTTTATAAGAATGAAGTGAATTAGAATACATTACCATATGATGTGGACAGTTCATAGGACGAAGTACATATTCTTCATCTTCAACTTCCATAATTGGGAACATTGAATCTTTATAATGTTCTAAGTGTCCACTTGTTTTATATAAATTAACATTACCTAGTGGAGGAGTTTGTACATGTACATATCCTCTTTTAATTTCTTTATCTCTTATATAATTTTCAAGTATATTCCATAAAGTAAATCCGTTAGGTAAATACATTGGAAGTCCTCTTCCAACTAAATCACTCATCATATAAATACCTAAGTCTTTACCTATTTTACGGTGATCTCTTGCTTTAGCTTCTTCAAGTTCATTTAAGTGTGCTTCAAGTTCTTCCGGAGTATCAAAACATACACCATAGATTCTTTGAAGCATTTTGTTTTTAGAATCACCTTTCCAGTAAGCACCAGCTAATTTAAGTAATTTAAAGTTCTTTAGAAGTTTTGTATTTTCAACATGTCCTCCTCTACAAAGATCAGTAAAGTCTCCTTGAGAATAACATGATATAACAGTTTCATCTTCATCCATACGATTAATTAAATCTAGTTTATATGGATCATCTTTAAACATTTCAAGTGCTTCTTCTTTAGATATTTCTCTTCTAATAATATTCTTAGCATCTTTAGCACATTTTTTCATTTCTCTTTCAATAGCTGGAATATCATCTTCAGTAATAACTTTATCTCCTAAATCAATATCATAATAGAATCCTTCTTCTACTACTGGTCCTACCCAGAACTTAGCTTCTGGATATAAGTGTTTTACTGCTTGTGCAAGTAAATGTGCACAAGAGTGATTTAAATTATATAAGTGTTCATCTTCTTTAAAATTTACCATTCATAATCCTCCTCTTTTCTCTTTTTATTTCTTCCTTTTTGATCAGCATATTTATTATTTGTTCTTTCTATTCTAAGCTGGAATCCAGGATCAGAATAGAAATGTTCTATTTCTACTTCTTCTCCTTTCATTAGTTTTTCTCTAACTCCATTTTCAATACTATTTCTTGTTATGGCAGCTAGTTCATCTAAGAAAGAACTTCCTAACCTTTTATTAAGTGGATTTTGATATGCTGTTAGTTTTCCTTTTCTTCTTTTAAAATCTACATCAAGAACTGTATGTAATTTTCCATCTTTCTTTTCTACAAGTTTTTTTTGACAACTTTCTGCTCTAACAAATACGATATTACCTTTTAATACTTCTTCGGTTGTAATATCTCTTATTGGAACAACTACTGGTAATTCCTTCCCAAAGAATTCTAGAAATTCAATCATTCTTTCATGAGTTAAAATACCCTTCCAAGTATATGGTACTTTTAAATATGTATCCATAAACTCTCTAATTCCAACAGTTTCTCCTAAATCAACGTAAAATTTGTCGCTCATACTTTTTCCCCCTAAAATAAAAACTCCTTACATATTTCTATGTAAGGAGCGTATATACGCGGTACCATCCTAATTTATACCTTAATTTGTATTATAACGGAATAACCGGAAATCTCTTTCGAGTTCTATTCATAGGTAGTGGCTTATAAATATTTATACTACCTTACACCAAATGGTAGCTCTCTTTAATAAACTATAAATAAGTCGTGTCCTAATCAAAATATTTATTTATGTAATTATTATACATCTAAAAGTTAATATGTCAAACAACTTTTTCTAATTACCTGATTTTTTGTTATATGCATAATAATACATATTATTTCTTTTCTTAGTTAAATAATTAGCTAACTTTTCATTTTCTTTTAACTCTTCTTCATTTACTTCATCAAATGCATCTACCATAAAGTCTACTACTCTTCTTAAGTTTGAAAGAGAGAAGTAGTCTCTTAAAGGATTAGTTACACTTGTATAGTAAGGAGCTCCTATTCCATCATGCCCTGAAGGGATAGATGTAATAGCTCTAAAAGTATATTTATTAGAAGCTTCTCTAATCTTTTTACCTAGATCTCCTTTATCACAAATACTTTCTAGTTTTTTAATAGTCTCTTCACTTACTTTTAAACTAGTTTTTTTGTATAGAAGAGGATAATTATTTTTAGAAAAGAACTCTGCTACTGTAATATTAACAAATGTCATACATTTAGAAATAATATCTCCTGATTTAGAAGTTTTTTCTTTTCTTTCTTTTAATTTTTCTTCTCTATAAAGAGTAGAATTATAAGTATTTAGTTTATTTGCTAAATCACTTATTTCTAGTAAGTCAGAATGACTTTTTCCACCTCTTCTTGCTTCTAAATTAGCATCAGCACTTTCATAAGTAAAGTTCTTAGATACAAAGATATTGCATCTTTTTACTGAGTAACCTTTATAGTTACCATCTTTATCAAAATTAAAGAAGAACCCTATTGCATTATTAACTCTTTTTTCTTCTAAAGAGTAGTTCTTTATTTCTTCGGCAGGTATCATATAATAAGTATTATCGTTTATATGCATTGATTTACCAATACTACGAGCTTTCTTATCATATAAACTATCTTTATCTATAAAGTCTACTGGATTAGCTATAAAAACACATAATGATTTAGTACCATCTTCTTCTGTTTTTACACCTACTGCATCATCAAAGATTGTTGCTCCAGATGAATCTATTGTATATGTACTAATATCAGTACAGTCTAGTACATCTGGTGAGTAATCTATAAAGTAATTAACTTTATCATCTTTTATACTAAAGTAATCAGTTAAACCATATATAGAAGATTCTTCTTCTTTTGATACTGGTTTACTCATTCCTACTATTATTTGCTTTTCAGCAAAGTAAATCGCTCTTTTTAATTTAATAAAGTCTTCTAAATTAATATTTAACTTTTCAAATTCATCTAAATAACTATGTACCATATTTAGATTATCTATAGTATATTTATCTTCAAATAAAATAGATGTTACTTTATTAATAAATTCTTGTACTAAAGTATTATTCTCTTTAAAATCTATAGAAGATAAACTTGCTATAAAAGAAATAACATCTTTCTTTTTAAGACTATTTTCATCTATTTTTTTAATAAATAAATTTAATCTATTAATAGTTCTTTTTTTAATATCTTCAGGTATTTCTTCACTATTATTTGTTATATTAATTTCATCTATTATTTCGTTAATAATAAAGCATTTATCATTGTAATGTACAACTAGGTTATTATTATATAAAGCATTTATTACTGCTTCATAATAGATAATATCATCATTATTATCGCCTAGTAGTGATTCTAAATATTTATTCATTACTTTAGCTAAAAGTACTCCTTCTTTACTAGAAGGATTAATTGTACTTTTAATACTACTAAGTATATCTATTAAGAAATATAAATCTTTAAATTCAAAGATTATATATGAAAGTAATTCATATATAGTATCATCTAAAGATTTAGTTTCTTTATTATTAATATTTATATATTCTATAGATTCTTCTAGTTTTTCAAATAGTTCTTTACATGAACTAGATTTATTATAGTAATCTCTATAATAAAGAGATAGTTCACTAAAACACTTTTGTACTAGATCTTTTAAAGAAGGATTAGATACTTCTTTAAGTAAATCTATAATAGAAATTTGAACTTTTAAATTTTCATCACTATAATTATCTTTTGCTTCTTTACTAAGTAAAGTTATTAAAGATATTATTACTTCAACTTCTGAACAAGAAAATCTGTTACATAAGTCTAAAGTGGATACTTTTCCACTTTTAAGTGTGTCCTTTAATGCTGAAGTACTAACCATAAATCCTCCTGTTATTTACGTAAGTTTTTACTTACCATTTCTATATCATCTGTAAGTTGTTTAATTCTTTCAGTAATTCTTCTTGCTTTAATTACTTCTGAACCATCTTTAGTAACACTTAAATGTTTTTCTAGTTCATCTGTATTTAAATTAGATGTAAAGAAAGTACATAACTTATTATCCATACGATACTGAAGTATTGGACAAAGTATTTCATCACGTGACCAAGATGTTACATTTTCTGCTCCTATATCATCTATAAATAATAAAGGAGTATTTTTTATTTTATTAATCATATCTCGGTATTCATCTGCACCTAGATATGTTTTTATATCTCTTAAAAATTCTGGATAAAAAAGTATTGTACTTTTATATCCTTTTTTAGCAAGTTCACAAAATGCAGCAGATATTAAATAACTCTTACCTGCTCCAAAACTACCATGTAAATAAAGTCCTTTATTTACATTTGGATAGTTTTCTATAAACTTAGTTAAATATTCAATTGCTTCAAAACGAGCTGCATCTTTTAAATAAATATCACTCATTTTAGCATCAAGCATTCCTTCTGGAGTTTGATATAAAGTAATATTCTTTTTAAAAGCATTTGCTTTTAAAAGTTTTTCTTCATACTTACATGCTTTATAATTAAAAGCAATTCTATTTCCTTCAAGTTTAGGTAAATATGCATATCCTTTAACTTTATTCTTACATTCACAAATATGTTTACAGTTTAAACAGTTATGATATTCTTCTGCACTTTCTTCTAAAAGAGAAGTATATTTCATAAGTAAGTTTTCATCTATTTTAAGTTTATCAACAAGCGTTTTAAACTTTTCATTTTTTAAAGCTTCTTTGTATTCTTTTTTTAGATTTTCTTCAAAACTATGAATACCAAGATCATTTGCTGCTATATCTAATTTCTGCATATTATCACCTACATTCTACTAATAATTGCTTCTAACTCTTTTTGTTTATCTAAATCTACTTTTTCATCTATTTCTTTATCAAACCAAGAAGTCTTTTCTTCTTTCTTAGTTTGCACTACTTTAATACTCTTTTCATCTTTATCTTTCTTATATTCTTTTTTAGATATTTCCATAGCTTGTTCTACTGTATCAATTTTAGATCTTTTCCACTGACCTGCTATTGATTCAATTAAGTTCTTAGGAAGTTTATTATCACATAACTTTAAAGTATACTCGATAAGTACGTTTACTACTCCTGGTTTTAATTTCATATCAATTAATAACATTTCAAGTATTTGTACTTCTAATAAAGTAAGTTTTTGAGTATGATTCTTTTTACATAAGAATACATATGGAGATAAATTTTCAAAGTTATATATTTTCTTAGATTTAGATGATCCATCTAAATCTTTTGCTTTTAAATATTCTGGCTGAGACTTAAATACTATACTTGGTAGTTCTCCATCATATTCAAACTTATATAGATTACGATAGTTTTCTCTTAATCTAGGTAAATCTATATTATGAGTTTCATCATTTATAGATGAACTAATTACTTCAATAGTTTGTTTATCATCAAAGTTATATATATAAGATAACTTAAGTATTAAGTCTTTTACCTGTTTAGTTACCTTTTTATGATTTAGTATTAGTTCTGGTACTAAATCAAGTATTTCTTCTATATCTAGTTTAGAATTTATTCCTACTTCAGATTGATTTCTCTTTTGTATATCACTTACATTTACTTCAAAAGATGCTACTGAATCAAATACATCACTAAAGTTTTCAGTAATATTTTCATAATCTTTTAAATTAACTCTAGGTACTTTAAAACAATCTTTTGTTTTAGTGTAATAAAGGTTCCCTAGTGAAGTATGAAGTGCACTAGCAAGAAGAGGATTAGCAAAGAAATCATGTGCTGATAAAGGAGCATTTAAATCATATATATAATTATTTATTTCTCCTCTTTTTAAATATACTTTTATAAGTCCTACTGCTTCTAATTTTTCTCTTACTTCTTCTATTTCTCTTAAAGAACACCCCATACTATTAATAAGTATTTTATGTTCTAAAGTATCTGATAAATATTCTTCATTATCTAAAAAAGTCCATAAATTATAATAAAGATTTATACCTAGTGCACCCACTAAAGGCTGATAAAGCATTACTAATAACTTACGGTCATTATCGTTTAAATATGAATGGTTGATGACATTAAAAGTATCAAGTGGCATTAAACTAATTTTACTCATAATATCATCTCCTTTACTTAACTTATATTTTAGCACATAACCCTTAATAAATAAAAGAAAAAAGACCAAAAATTTTATTTTTGGTCCTTCATCATTCTTGAAAACAAAAGTCTTAGTTCCGTCTTATCTTCCGCATGCATTCCTACGAAATTAAGTCTTAACTGATATCCACTATTTAAAGATAGTAAAATACTTGCTGTTCCTATATCATACTCTATAGTAGCAGAACTAATACTATGATAAGGAATAATATGTATTTTCTTTCTTTTTGTAAATGGTGTTACATCAAAAAGAATCATTCTTTTATTAGTAAAAATAGATTTATCTCTAGAAGTCTTATATGCCCCTATTATTTTTTCATCTGAATCTACATAATCAGTAACATATTTAGGAAGTCCCTCAAGTTCTAGTCTTTCATTAAAATTAAAATATTTTGTAAGTTCCTTATATTTTATATAAGCCATACCTATCACCTATTATAAGTATAGCACACTTTTCCCATTTTAAATATAGTTATTTGCCCACTATTTAATTAAATTTTCCCAGTTAATAGACAAATAAAGATATATATCATCTTCGTTATACTATATTTTAAAAATAACAATATAACACTATTTTGTAAAGTACATTGCATATAAATTAAATTGATTATTTAAACCGCAGTTGCCGTTTTGCATACGAATAGCTGGATAATATTCAGAATTATAACTTGAAATATCTATATGATATTCTTTTGGAATATCAGACCAGCCAACCGCACTAATTTCATCAGCAACGTAATTATTTGTTGAAATATCTGTTGCAAAATCAAAAACGGTGTGAGCATAAGAACATGTATAGCCAATATAATTACCATGTATATTAAATGATTTATATTGTGAAACATCGATTGTTGTTCCTATAGTTAATACTCCAAAACGCAGTTCACCTTCTTCAATAACATGAATATAATCATTATAAAAAGTCACTTGTGGTGCCAAAGACGTAAAACCCCATCCATTTGGATGTGTACCAACTCCTAAAAATGATTCCAATTTCAATCCATACCAATAAAGTGGATATATTTCTTGATTATTATAATAATAATGCAATTTACCCTCATTATCTTTAGATATCAACAAATTTTTATACATATAATTTTTGTTTTTACAAATCACATTTAAATTATCAAGTGCTTCTTTAGTATTTTCTACATCCCACTCTGTATCAGTAGGAGTAAATCCTACTTCTTGTGCAAAATATGAGTATGCAAAAACAGCACTCATACTAAAAACAAGTGCTCCAAGTATAAAGAAAAATAATTTTGTTATAAGATTCTTCATACGCATATTCCTACCTTATAACATTATTTTAATATATATATATATATATATTTTTCAAGGTTATAAATAAAAAAGAAGGTTATTCACCTTCTATTTTACAATTCCCATTTTTGTAAGTGGATAAAATCTAAAGATAGGTTTACCTATTATATCAGATTCTTTTACTACTCCTAGAGCTCTACTATCCATAGAATTACTTCTATTGTCTCCTAGTACAAAGTATGTTCCTTCTGGAATTACTCCGTCTTCACATCCTTTTATTTGATTCATAGAAAAATCATCTGTTACAACATCTTCACCTAAGAATGTTTCTTCATAAGCTTGATCGTTTATATATAATGTATTATTCTTAAAATCAATTTTTTCTCCTGGAAGACCTATTACTCTTTTTACTAAATATTTAGTATCTGCATAATAAAAGATAACTATATCATTTCTTTTAATCTTACCAAATTTATAGGATAACTTATTAAGAAGAAGTACATCTCCATTACCTAGTGTAGGTTCCATAGAAGGTCCTATGTTTTGTTGTAATGATACTACATAAATACATACTAGTAGTACTACAACAATTATTACTAAGTAACCAAATGTATCTTTAAGAAATTCTTTAACTCCTCTAAAATCCATTTATATACCTCTTATAATTCAACGTTATGATATACAGTTTCAACGTCATCAACTTCATCAAGTAAAGTAAGAAGTCTATTAAATTCTTCTAAATCTTCACCTGCTAAAGTGATTCTTTCTTTTGGTAACATTGAAATATCATCAACATCGAAATCCACATTTGGTAATTTACTTTGAATAGCTTCTTTAATTTTATATAGATCAGTTGGATTACCATATATTAAAGTATGTCCATCTTCTACTTCCATATCTACATAATCTACATCAGCTTCAATTAAAGCTTCCATAACTTCATCTTCAGTAAGTCCTTTAAATCCTACTGTACATAAGTGATCATACATATATGAAACAGATCCCATAGCACCCATTTTAACATGGCATTTATTAATAACAGCTCTTAAGTCACTAACACTACGATTAACGTTATCTGTTAAACATTTAATCATTAAAGTAGAACCTGCTGGTCCAAATACTTCATATGTTAATTCTTCATAGTTTTCACCAGTACCACTATTTACTTTATCAATAGCTCTTTTAATAATATCAGCTGGTACTTGTTCTTTCTTAGCTTTTTCAATTAATCTTTTTAAACTTGGGTTACCTTCTGGAGTTGCTCCTCCATTTTTTGCTACTTGGTATATTTCTCTTGCATACATACCATATAATTTACCTTTAGCTGCTCCTGTTTTAGCTTTAGCAGCTGCTATATTTGGAAATCTTCCCATAATTTCACTCCTTTTTGCATATGATATTTTACTTTATTTTTTAATGTAGTTCAATATCTTTTTACTCATTATTATCCATTTGTGCTTTCTTTAAAGCATCTTTTGCAGCTTCTTGTTCTGCTTCTTTTTTACTATGAGCAGTTCCTTCTCCATAAACAATATCATCTATCTTTACTTCTACAGTAAATGTCTTGTTATGAGCAGGTCCTTCTTCATCAGTAACTACATACTCTAAACTTCTCTTATCAGTTTGAACTAGTTCTTGAAGTACTGATTTGTAATCACTAAAGAAATCTATTTCATGATTTTCAATAAGTGGTATTACATTATCATACATAAACTTCTTACAAGCATCTAATCCTTTATCAAGATAAAGTGCTCCTAAAAATGCTTCAAATACATCAGCAACTATTGCTTTACGATGTTTACCATCATTTTCTTCTTCACCTTTACCTAAAAGAAGTTCTTCATTTAAACCTAATCTAATAGAATATTCATATAAAGCATTTTCACATACATAGTGTGATCTTAGTTTAGTCATTTCTCCTTCTGGATACTCTGTATTTTTATATAAATATTCACTCATAATAAGTTCTAGAACAGCATCTCCTAAGTACTCTAATCTTTCATAACTCTCAGTATTTTCTTCGTTAGCATATGAAGTATGAGTAAAGGCTCTTCTATATAAAGGTTCTTTATCTGTTTCAATATTAAACATTTCTAATACTCTCATTTATATCACCATACTCATTTTATCATATTTTTTTAAGGCTTTGGTAAAATAATTTACTTTTACCCAAATTTATAGTAAAATTATTATGGTGTTAAAATGAAAAAAATCTTAATAAAATTAATAAGATTGTATCAAAAAATACCGGGGGATTTTCATAATCATTGCAACTTCCATCCAACATGTTCTAACTATACTATAGAAGCTATAGAAGAATATGGAAGTATAAAAGGAAGTATAATGGGATTTAAAAGAATATTAAGGTGTCATCCCTTTGGTAAAGTTGGGTATGATCCAGTCCCTAAAAAAAGGAGAAAAAAATGAAAAAATTATTATTAATATTATTTATTTCTATAATATGTGTAAGTACTACTGGATGTTTAAATCTAAAATCAGACTCTATGGAAGATATAACAATTTATACAACAGTATATCCTACTGAATATATAACAAGTAGATTATATGGAGATAATAGTAAAATACATAGTATTTATCCAGATGGAGTAATTCCTTCTAAATACGAACTTACTAGTAAACAAATTAAAGACTATAGTAAAGCAGATTTATTTATCTTTAATGGACTTGCTGATGAAAAGAACTATGTATCTAAATTCTTTAAACATAATAGAAATATTATGATTATAGATTCAACTAGTAGTATGGAAATAGATTATAGAACTGAAGAGTTATGGCTTAACCCATCTAACCTTCTAATGATAGCGCAAAATATTAAAAATGGATTAAATGAATATATAACTAATAAATATTTAAAAGATAGTATTGAATCAAACTATAATGAATTGAAACTAGAATTATCTAATTTAGATGCTGATCTAAGTGTTGTAGCAAATAATGCTTTTGATAAGAATATTATTGTTACAGATGACTTATTCTCATTCTTATCTAAATATGGATTTAATGTTATTTCACTAGATAGTGATACTGCTACTGAAAAAACTATTGCAACTGCATCAAAACTTATTAAAGATGGTACTGTTAAAACAGTATTTGCTCCAAGTGAAGAAGAATTAAATGAAGCAGTAAAGAAAATAGTAGAAACTAATAGTATAGAAGTATCTTACTTACATACTTTATCTAATATAACTACTGATGAAAGAAAAAATAAAGAAGACTTCTTATCTATTATGAAAAAGAATATTGAACTTATTAAGAAAGAATTATATAAATAAAAATAACTTCCTAGGAAGTTATTTTTTTGTTATATCATAATATTCATCAGGAATATTTATTTTAAAAGTTTGTTCTTTCTTAGTAATAGGATTATTTATTACTAACTTATAAGCAAGTAAATACATATTCTTTATTTTTTCTTTACATCCATATTTCTTATCTCCTAAAATAGGATTACCTAAACTAGACATAGCTACTCTTATCTGATTCTTACGACCAGTTTTAATTTCTATATCAATAGTAGAATACTTAGATCCTTCTTTTACTACTTTATATAAAGTAATAGCTTCTTTAGAATCAGGTCCTTTTTTACCAGCAAATACCTTATATTCATCTTTTTCTACTAAATACTGCACTACTTTACCATATTTCTTTTCTAAGTGTCCATTTACTACTGCTATATATAGTCTTTCTTTTGCAACAGTATCCCAGTTTTTTTGAAATAATTCTTTTACCTTTTCTGCTTTAGCAAATAAAACTATACCACTAGTTTCTCTATCAAGGCGGTGTACTATAAATACTTTAGCACTCTTATTTTTCTTTTTAAGATACTCTCCTACTAAGTGATATAAAGTATTTTCTTTTTCACTAGAAGTTGCAACAGTAAGCATATTACTAGGTTTATTTACAACAATAATATCTTTATCTTCATAGATTATTTCTACTCTAGAATCCATATTCTTAGTATTAAAACTATTTATTTTTACTAATGCTCCTGGTAGAAGTGGTTTATTATATCTAGTTTCAACTTTATCATTTACTACTACCTGTCCATTTGTAAGAAGACTTTTAGCTTGTTTATGAGTTTTACCTAGTTTTAACATTAAATAATCTATTAAGATAATTGGTTCATCTACTACGTGTTCCACTTGTATCACCTCGCAAATTAATTATATCAAAAAAGAGTAGATATTATCTACTCTTTCTTTTACTCATCAAATTATCAAAGAAATATAATATATAACAAATACCTAAAAAGATAACTGTTATTATACCAGCATTCATAAATACTTTAGCGTACCCTATTTGACCTACATCAATAAACCAGTATGGATAATGAGTACCTCCATAATTAATTAATTTAAAGTATCCAGTTATTAAAGCATATGCAAAGTATAGAAGTGGTACAATTACCCAAGTAAAAGGTCCCCACTTTTTAAAGTACCCTTTTTTATCAAATATTAAATAATCTAGAAGTACTGAATAAGGAATTATGTAATGTACTATTATATTTCCTAAACGTACAAACATATCATTAGAAGCGTTCATATTGAAGAGTTTACCTAGTAAAAAGTGAAATACAAGTCCTGTAATAAGAATACATATTATTACAGCACCTCTAAAGTTTCCTAAAAACTCTTTCTTCTTTCTAGGATATTTTATTTTATAAATAACCTTACCTATTAAATAAACTACACATATAATATTAGTAATTATTGTATAGTAACTAAACATTACTGGAGTAAATGATCCAGAAAATAAACCAGAAGCAATAAGTATTCCATAAATACCTACTATCGCAAGAAGTAATTCTATAAGTATCCCTAATTTTCTCTTATCCATAAAACACCTCTATTATTCTAAGTTAATTATAACAAATAGTATTTATTTTTCCAATAAAAAAACTGCATCACTGCAGTTATTTTTTTAATGGCGGAGTGAGAGGGATTTGAACCCTCGCACCAGTTGCCCGGTCTACACCCTTAGCAGGGGCGCCTCTTCAGCCTCTTGAGTATCACTCCAAACGCACAATTTAATTTTACAATATAGACCCCTTTATGTCAAGAAAAATAATAAAAAAACAACTCAAAGAGTTGTTAATTTTATAATGGTGACCGGTACGGGATTCGGAACCGTGAATGCATGCGTGAAAGGCATG
>JAEEGL012493938.1_pt1 | contig 72569 bp, 135 predicted proteins | sample 9134231 | NCBI WGS metagenome assembly JAEEGL01 (sample SAMN16246548, study PRJNA631951) | gut metagenome | biome: gut microbiome; feature: rumen; material: fiber-attached | host: Bos | place: Iran: Karaj | collected 2018-10 | reverse complement strand
TGGTAACACGCTGTATTTTCCGTTACCTTTGTGGTAACATTACAGCAGTCGTTAGGAAACGCTTGTGGAGCCAGTATTGGAGGTTCGAGTCCTTCCTCCCCTAACCAATGGCGAGGTGCCAGAGTGGACAATTGGGGCACTCTCATAAGGTGTTAGTTTCGGCTACCGTTGGTTCGAATCCAACCCTCGCTACAAGGGAACTTACAGCAAGTATCACTCGTGAAGGAATGGTCTACTTGAAAGTCTTGAAAACTTTTGTGCGGTTTGCACTTGTGGGTTCGAATCCCACCGAAAATCAGTTCCCTGTTTTTTAGAAAAAAGGAAAATATTATATGAAGAAAAGTTTAGTAATTTTATCAATGATTGGCTTATTGCTTGGTTCTTGTACAAAGCATGAGATACCAAACATTGCCAATTCTGTTACCAAAGAGCAGATTAAGCAGAATGTTGAGTCTGTATTTGGCACTGAGTTTGACAGCACACATGATTGGTGTTTAACAAACTCTGGAACTATTACCATTACCAACATACCTTCCACTTTTAAGAAGGTACAATTGATGGTATATGTGGCAGAAGATGACAGTACCACAAACATGACTGTCTTGAATGAAGCAGCATTGAATGGTGAATCTACTATCTCTCTTGCTTATGATGCGCCTAACGACAACTTAGGCTTATTCGTTGCTTTCATTTCTGAGACTGATTACATCTTAAAGGCAGTGAAGAGCAATGAAGTGTCATTTGGTGGAGAAGCTAAGACAAGAGCATTGTCAACTGGATATGTCCTTCCAAGTGTTACACCTACTATAGGAGGCTCAGAGCAGTCATTCGCAAGTCAGTTTGGTTGGGTAGCTAACGATGGCAGACTTTACTATCATACTAACTATGGTGCTCAGAAGATGGCTGCACCAGAGTATTCAGATGAGTATAAGGCAATATTCAGAACCTTAATATTCTCTTATTTCAAGAATGGCAGAAGCTACAATAACCTACCTCTTGTTAAGAGAAGTGGTTATTACAATGCTAGCTATTACCCATTTACAACTGGTAGTGAACCAATTATAGTATCTCCAGTGTATAAGAATGATGGTGGCTATAAGGAGATTGAGAATTGTGACCTATACTACTATTATTTCAGAGATAGTGATGTTAAGGGTGACATTGTGACCTTCATCAACAACCTACCAAAGTATAAGCTTTTGGCATTTAACGAGTGTATTAAGGGTGACGATGTGATTTCAAAGCATGCTGCCTATACTGTTATATATTGGGGTGAAGGTACGCCAACTGAAGGTACTACTGGAAGTTATCAGTTCCCAAGTGGTTATAAGATTGGTTTTGTGATTCGCTCTAAGTATACTGGTAATCAAGGCGATAAGCGTGGTGAACTATATGGTGATGGTCGTTTGAACAACAAAGTTAACGCTAAGAAGCCATTTAGTAGCTCTAAATTGGGAGAAGATGGCCCAAGAATGGGATGGATGACAGTTAATGGTAGAATGTTGCTATGCTGTGAGTCTGGTACTGACACTGACTTTAATGACATTATCCTTGAGGTAGAAGGTGGTGTAGAGCCAATTATCGTTATACCAGACATAGAGGATAACGTATATACATTCTGTTTTGAGGACACTCCACTTGGTGACTATGACTTGAATGACGTTGTTATCAAGGCTAAGAGAATCAACGAAACCACTGTAGAGTACAGCGTTATTGCTTGTGGTGCATACGATAGACTAAGGATAAAGGGTATCAATGGAAGTACTATCAATGAGAATACAGAGGTTCACGCTTTGTTTGGTGTGCTCAATGAGAAGACCTACATTAATACGGAGGCTAGTGGGGAAAGACATGGCTATGTGACCAATCAAGTTACTGTAGACAAGAACTTTAGCTTCCTTGACGAAGATACGCAACCTTATATATACGATGAAACCAATGGTGTTACAGTTCGTCTTTCAAAGATTGGCGAAGACCCACATGGAATCATGATACCAAACGACTTTAGGTATCCATTGGAGAGAATATGTATTAAGAATGCTTATAGCCAGTTCAATAATTGGGGTAGAAATAAGGTCACTAGCACTGATTGGTATTTACACCCAACAGAAGGAAAAGTATGGAACTCCCAATGATATAAATCAATTTAAACCCCTAAAATTCGTTTTTTAGGGGTAATTTTTTGGCTAAATCAGTTTTTTTTCATATCTTTGCATCGTGATTCAGAAACGCCATCGATTTTAGATGGCTTTTTAAAAAATAAAGCTTGTGTGCGTACACATAGAATTGATTTAGGTCAAATACAATGGTGTTTTAGGTAAAAAAGTGGTTTGAGGGTATTGATAAATAAAAAAAAAGTAATATATATTAGTGAAGCGCAGACCTAATGTATGAACAACGGCTTGGGAAATATAAGCCTATAAAGTAAGTGCATTGTGGTTGAATATCGGTTAAAATCGGAGGTCAGAAGTAAGTGTACCGATTTTCACCACAAAAATTAAAAGAAGAAGTAAGTAAAATAAGTAAGTGTAATTAAAAAAAAAGAAAGGGAAATTTATTATGAAGAAAGTAATTTTAATGTTGGTGATGATGTTCACCATGAGCGTTTATTCATTCGCAGAAGAGAATAATGCAACAGAGATTGAGAGAATCGAGAAGTATGACATCAAGGTTAATACCAAGAAGTTGGCTGACTACCTAGAGTTGTCAAACGACCAGTACGAGGCAGTTGATGCTGTCATCAACGAGTTCTCAAGTGACATGATGTTTGCAGCACTAGAGCATAACAAGGCAATCACCAAGAATGCTCTTGACAAGAACACCAAGTATATGTCTTACATCCTTAATAAGGAGCAGTACGGCAAGTATTTGAAGGTGTTGAATGCAACCATCAACAACAGAAATATTGATTATTAAAAGTAAGGAAAGGGAAGTTATAATGAAGACAATAAAAAAGTGTGTTATGTGGTATATTAGGGCTTTTGGGGAAGCCTACGATACTGAAAAGGCTTATAGGTATTATAGATTATATTAAAATTTCTTAACGGTGGTTGGCGTTGTGAAACGCTAACCACTTTATAAGTTAAAGTATGCTAATATATTTGGTCATTTCAATTTTTTTTCATATCTTTGCATAAAGATATAGTGTGTAGTCTACAATGTGGTGGAAGCAATACGTTAAGGCCAATCAATGCATCAAAGTAAATGAAAGGATAGACTTTATCCGCAAATCGAAAGACGTAAAAATCAAGGAGAAAGTCAAACCAGATTCTGTATATGCTAAATGGCTAAAGTTCTTAAAGAGTAAGAAACTGTTCTCGAAATATCAAATAATGGTAGTCTATTACTTGCAGCATATAGAGCACAAGGACGAAGGGAATATGTCTTGGACTTGGAAGTTTTCACCGATACTTTATCCAGGAACATTAAATGGCATAAGAGGAGTTGTCAATATCATAGATAACATGTGCAATGGCAATTTTGGTTATCCGTATCATTATTGGAACAGCATTTTAGCAGATTTTGAATATGAACTTGATGGCGAACATAGAAGAAGCGTATTGACTAGGAGATTATATCATATGGATGCTCCAGTGATAAGACATTCCACATATGTCGCAAGTGTTAGACCTAGAACGCATTGGTTAGATAGATTGATTGATAAAATATTATTCATAAAAAGATGAACATACTTAAGAAATTATTTAAAAAATTTGGGAAAAAGGAAGCGATTCCAGAAATTAAGTTGGTAAACCAACCTTGTTATGATAAGTATGGACGCTTCATCGGATGGTTTAGCCGTTCAATGGCTACTGCCCTTTTTGTTTTCTGTAAGGATAAGGACGGTGATTGGTGTGTCTTAGCATCTGAACGTGGTGAAGAGGCTGCTGATTTCAGAGGATTTTGGAATTGCACTTGTGGCTATCTTGACTACAATGAGACAACCAAACAATGCGCTTTACGTGAGTTGTATGAGGAAACTGGTGTCTACCTCGATGAGTCGCAGATAGATTTTGTGATGTACGAGGATAGTCCAGAGGCCAATAGACAGAATGTTACTTTCCGTTTCTCAGCATTCATTGAAGATGCTGTAACTGATGACTTTACGTTCTCAAAGAAACACAATGAGGGCAAGGAAGTAGGAGAGATTAAGTGGATTAAGATGGCTGACGTTGAAAATTATATGTGGGCGTTTGGTCACGAAAAACGAATCAAGGAGATATTTAATTCTAAGATGAAATGAAATACTTGATGGGAAAAACCGTATCTGCGACAATAGATATGGCTTACGCAAATTCCAAGTATAACACCAAGAAGAGCACCATTAACAAGAAATGGGTAAGGTTCTTGAAGAATCGCAAGCTCTTTGATGAATATATGGTATATTTGGCTGGGCATGAAGCTGTTGGCGTTGAACCAAGGTCGTACAAACATGTGGCTAACATATGCCGTAATATGTCTGACAGAAAGTACGAAATGAAAGGTGGTAAGACTGTTCGTGTTGACTGGATGAAGGTATTTGAGGATTTTGCTGATGAAAACATCAAGTGGTATCATTTTAGACAACGTTTCCTTTATCTAGTAAATGGAGGCTATAAGTAAAATTTATAGGAAAAAATTTGGGAATTAAAAAAATTATATATATCTTTGCATTCAAGTGAAGTATAACTAACTAAAATTAAAAATTAAGTAAAGAAATGAAAAAGATTTTATTTGCGTTTATTGCTATGACAGCAATGACATTTGCAGCTTGCGGTGGTCAGACTGCATCTAATCAGACTGCAACTGATTCTGATAGTATTGCAGTGGTTGACTCTATCGACTCTATTGCAGTAGTTGATAGCGTTGTTGCAGAGTAATCTAGTCGAGACTACAACACAACAAACAAATAACGCTAGCTGATGATATTGGGTTCAATGTCACCGACTAGCGTTTGATTTTTTTAATATGGCAAAGAAAAAGATAGATAAATCCCAGAGGATTGGTGTTACAGAAAGCGGTGAAATATCATTTAACCTAGATGCTTTTGATAGATTATACGATGGTAACATCATCATAACAAAGAGATTGACAGACAAGGTTATCGAGAAACTTATTGAATATAAGGATAAGATAATCCTACATCTGACTGTGACTGGTATGGGTGGCACTCGTATTGAGCCATTTGTACCAAAGGCAGAAGATACTCATGCTAAGTTGGTTAAACTGATTGAGGGTGGATTCCCACTGTCTCACATCGTTATTAGGGTTGACCCAATAGTTCCAACAGAGCGTGGAATAGAGACTGCATTAGACGTTATAGCTGCGTTTGGAGGTCTTGGCATAGGCAGACTGAGGTTTTCCTTCCTAGACAACTACAAGCACGTTAAAAAGCGTTTTAGAGAGGAAGGAATAGGAGAACTATATAATGGTGAGTTCCATGCGCCACTTGATACTCGACTAGAGTACGCAAAGAAGATTGAGGAAGTTGCTCACGATAGCGGATTTGAAAGTGTGGAAGCATGTGGCGAACCAAGAATTGAAAGCATATCTTGTGTCTCTCAGAAAGACATTGATATATTAGGACTTACGGACAAGATTACTCTTGAGGGTTCAGCAGAGCAGAGAAAGAGTTGTGGCTGTCCAGCGAATAAGTCAGAACTGTTGAAGGTGAGACCTCATCAGTGCGAAAACAAGTGTTTATATTGTTACTGGAATTAAGTTATGAGGATAATTAGGAAAGACGGACAGAAGGATTACTATGATTATTTGATGGGTGTACTAGGTCAAGATGACTTGGTAGTATATGACCGTAGAGACGCATTTCCTATTGACCCAACAAAGAAATGGGATAACTGTTACGGCAGTAAGCACGCCTATCCTTGCTCTTGTTCTGATTACCAAAATACCAACATAGAAAGATGGTTCAGTAAGAATCCAATCTATAGTGATAAGAAAAGAGAATCCATTCACAGATGGTCTACAAAGAAAGTTCTTGAATATGACAAACAAAAACAAGAAACCGAAGAGTTGAGTTTGCGCAAAGCAATCAAGGTTAAGGATTCTTGGGAAAACATCAAGGAAGGTCAAGTTTACCATTTCGTTCTTGAGGTAGGCTATCACCACTATTACTTTGAGATTGAACGTTACATCGATGATGAAGACGATACTAGGGTTCACTTGAACTATGGACTTATTGAGAGAAAGGACATCACTAAGGATGAAAAAATCTCTTATGCTCCAATGTGTCTTTGTCCTATATCACATCACAAGTATTGGTTTGCTGGAAGCAACAGCAAGTTTGAAGTTTCTAAACAAGACAGAGAACAAAAGATTGATAACCCAATCCTTTACTCTACCTATATTCCTAAGTTCATTGACCCATATGAGGTTTGGAATAACTTGTATGAGTATATCTCATCACTGAGGGATAAGGAGTTTACGGACAGTAGGACAAACGACCAGCATATAGAATCGCATGGATTTGACAAGAAAACTAGTTTCAGACACAGAAAATGAAAGAAGTTATAAAGATTAATAACCGTGATATGAAGCAACGTATGGCCATATTTAAAAGGTTTATGACTGAGCTTAACTTATGGCCTAGATGGAAGCGATATATTGCGAAAACTCCAAGAGCATCTTATTGGATTACTGGCCCTTCAATTACTCGTGTTACTAGAAGTGTTGATTTCTCAGAGGATTTATTGAAAGATTACTATATTCCTATGGGGGTTGGGTATTTTTATTTCACTGAAGTTCTTGAGGTGTTCTTGCGATTGTTTACTGACTACGGAAGAGCAGCTATTCGTCAAGAAGAACGATATGCTGATAAATTCAATCTTACTCTCAAGTTCTACATAGAACACAAAAAAAACTATAATCCGAAAGACCATTACCAAATGTATGATGAAGAGACATTAAAGGCTCTGTGCTTTTTGGATAAGCTTGGTGTATTGGATAAATGGTTAAATGAAAGCCCACTTATAGAAAAAGGTCAAATTAGACAAAAACCAAGAAAAGATGAAAGTAGATATAGATATTCCAATAGAATACGCACTGAAATTACTCCAGATATATTCTTATAAGTGCAAGGAAATTGTAGTGCATTACAACAAACTAGATTCTGATACGGTTGTTGAACTTGGTTCTTACCGTGTAAAGATTGCATATGAAGGAGAACCAGAGTGCTTAAAGAAGGAAATCATCATGGCTGAGGATATTGAGAACATGAGATTTGAGAAAGTTGTAGGTAGGCTTTTCAATAAACTGCTTATAGAAAAAATGATAAGTTAAAAAAAATTAAAAGTGATAAGGATAATTTGTCTTTATCACTTTTTTTTTATACCTTTGCACAAAATAAACTTAAACTACGTTTTTTTTATGACCAAATTTAAAATTATTGCTTGTATTAATCAAAAAAGAGCATTGGGTAAAGAAAACAAACTCTTGTATCACATAGGTAATGACCTTGCCAACTTTAAGCGTATGACAGTTGGTAATGTTGTTGTCATGGGACGCAAGACATTTGAATCTTTGCCAAACGGAGAACCTTTAAAAGACCGCATTAACGTGATTATTACAGCCAATGAGGACTTTGGTGTTGACTCAAAGTTTGAGAATGTCTACATTGTTAAGTCCATCAAGGATGCTGTTGAATTGTGTGATGCTTTCTTTTATGATAAGGAAGTTTTTATAATTGGTGGAGAGAGCATTTACCATCAGTTCATGGATGAAGGTTTAGTTGATGAAATGAGACTAACCATTGTCAATGACGAGACCGAAGGTGATGTGTATTTCCCAGAGTTTAACGAAGATGACTGGTCAGTCTATTACAAGTCAATGGCTCAAGTGAGTTCATATGAGGGTGTAGACAAGTCATTCTATTTTGAGATTTTGAAGAGGAAGAATGGATAATTGCGATGTAGTTACTTCTAGCCTTTTATCACGTGAATGCATCGTAAAGAGAGCCAAGGAAAAATGGGATTCAAAAACTTCAAATGAAAAGCTACGTTCAAGTCATAAGTATAAACATGTGTTTGAAAAACTTAATCTTCCATCAGTAGATTGGGATAATGAGTTTTCAAAACTGTCAAAGAGTCAAGCAAACATCTTGATTAAGGGTGAGTTGATTCGTACTTATGATTCCATGCCGAATAAGGACAAAACAAGAATCAAGAACGAATTCGGTTTGTCTGCATTTTCTAGCAAATGGTTCAGATTACCTTCGAGTGATAAAAGGATTTTGCTTAATTCAATTATAAGATGAGCAAAAAAAGCACAACTAGGGATTATAGAGATATATGTTACTTCGTAGACCATGTTCGTGATGTAAAACTCAGAATTGATTTAATACGTAGTCTTGGATACCATATAGGTGTCAACATCGTTGATGACAAATCTGTAGAAAAGTCCGTTACAATAGGTAAACGAAATGAAATGAGAGTACAGATTGCTCCAGTGTTGCCAAGGTCTCCATTGGTACAGTGTGCAATAGTGGAATGACTTGTATTAATTAATGTTAAAGTTTTATCAGGATTTTGGTTTAATTAAAAAAATATTATATCTTTGCAAAAATTAATAAAACGTATATTAGAAATGAATGACTCTAAAGATTTAAATGAGAAGAAAGAGGGTATTGTTGCTAACACACCTTATGAGGAAGACCCAAAAGGTCAGACCGCAGCAACCCCTAAAGTAGACAATGACTCCAACAAGGAGAATAACATCATAAGTGGTGTGATTGTCTCACTAGTTGTTAATCAAGATGTTGTCGTTGAATTCGGAGAAGACGGTGGCAATCGTGGTTCATTACCATATGGTAGATTCAAGGACAAGCCTATGGTCGGTGATACAGTGAAAGTGCGCATCGAGGAAAAGAACGGTAACATGGTTATTACCGACATCGTGGCACACGAGAAATCCCACAAAGAAGAGTCTGAAGTCTCTAATGAGGAGGAAGCAGTTGTGGAAGCTGAAGACGAGGCAAAAGCAACTGAGGACGAAATTGACTTAGCCTATTTGGATAAGGACTTTGTTCTTAACACAATGGCAGTTCCTACTGACAGTCATAATGAGTTCCGTATGGTGGTTTACATCATACAGTTTGCGAGACGTAACAATATCGACTATTCGTTTGATAAGTACGGTAACGTCTATCTCACAAAGGGTAAGCTTGAAGAGGGTGAGTATTATCCTTGTGTTACCTCTCACCTTGACACGGTTCAGCATAAGCAGGAACCATATGTCCGCTTTGGTGTTCCCCTTGACCTTAAGATTGAGGTCACTAAGGATAAAGAGCACAAACTTAGCGTTGATACCAAGGGACAAGGTTCTATTGGTATAGGTGCTGACGATAAGGCTGGTGTTTGTATCTGTCTTTCAATGTTTGAGCACTTCGATAAGTTGAAGGCTTGTTTCTTCCTTTGCGAGGAAATTGGTTGTTGCGGTTCTAGGGAACTCGACAAGGATTGGTTCAAGGATGTGGGTTACTGTATTGGTTACGACTCACCAGACTTGTTCCGTGCAGCTTGGTCTTGTAACGGTGTCAAACTGTTCAGTTATGAGTTCTACCAGAAGTGGATGAAGCCTGTTTGTGATGAATGGGGCCTCAAGGACTGCTTCTATTCAGAGCCTATTACTGACGTAATGGAGATTCGTAAGCAGACTGGAGTTATGTGTATGAACTTCGGTAACGGTGGTTATAACGCTCACAGCGAGAGTGAGTATTGTATCATAGAGCACTTAGACCATGCTTGTGGTATGGGTGTTGCCTTGATTGACCACATTGGTCTTACACGTCACTACTTGCCTCACGTATCAAGTTACTCTGCTTCTAAGGGTACTTATAAGGTGAAGAACGGCTTCTTCATCAGACAAGACGTTGACGATACCAAACTGCTTGAGTCTCTTGGAGATAGCAAGCGTTGGGGTAATAGAACCACATACGGTGGTGGTTATGGTGCTTCAACACCAGCTAGAACTTCTACTGTTACCAAGGATGAACAGCTCAACTTTGAGATTGTTAAGTATATCGTCAATCGTTACGATGGACACATACTTGCACTCAAGGACGAGGTTCTTGAAGCTATCAAGGATGTTTGCGAGAAATCCAACATCGACTTCAAGCTGTTTGAGACTGTGGTAGGTGGTAAGTTTAATAACGAAATCAAATTCTAATCTTATGATAGGAACAAACATCAGAAGCGTCAGACACTTAATGAGAGTGTCTGATGCCTCTTTTAAAAATTTACTAGTTCAATTTAAGGAAAATGCATGGGATTTTTGTAAGGCGATAAAGACACCTAAAGAATCTCCATTTGGGGAGACCTTGTTTGTTTTCAACAATTACATTAAGCAAGCTCACTGGTCTTTTGATACAATTGCGTCTTCAAAAGACTTACAGAAAGCGGTAAAAGAAGAAAACATCATAGGTCGCTATTGCCGTGTTATGTCAATATCTCCTAATGAGGCTGATAGTTTCTCAAATTTCTTCCGTGAAATTATCTTGCTCCCAAAATCATTTGAAAGTGACTATGAGAAATTCATAAAAGAGAACACAAAAATGGTTAGTAACCTAATGTCTAAGTACGGAATGAGTACCAACGACACTAAGGTTAAGATGCTGTATATGTATTCTGACGGTTCTAAGAACTTCTTCCAGTGGGCAGTTACTTCCTACTTCCAGAATCATGTATCAATGTCAACCATCAAAGATATACTTATTTGGAATGAAACTTACAAGCAGCTTGCTAAGAATCTTTCCAAAGGAAGCATCACTGCGTACACATCAAGAGAATCAATTCCACTTCTCCTTGAAGAACTCAGGGAATTGAGAAAAGAAAAGAGAATCAACGACTCAATAAACTCATTCAACACTACCCAGAAGAAACTGTTGAAGAACAATGAGTTGAATGATGACGTTAAGCAAGCATTGTGGCGTTTGTCACGTCTTTCAGAAACCAAGAGAATCAACTTCATCAAGAAGATGTCATCAGTTGAGGACTTTGGCGAACTTGCAAGACAATTGAGATTCGTCACTAGCGTACACTTCTCATGGAGTAAGGAGTCATTCATGGACTTCATTGCCAATGTGGAAGGTATCAAATATGAGAAAATTTTTGAAAACGACAATATCGTTCTTGTGAAAGTGCTTGACTATGAGACAGTTAAGCAGCTTGGTAAGACTACCAACTGGTGTATTTCAAAGAACAAACAGTACTGGAACAACTACATTGAGAACTATCATGGTCAGACCACACAGTATATGGTGTTTGACTTCTCAAAGGTAGAGGATGATAAGTTGTCGATAATTGGTTTCACAACCACAAGGAATAAGGGTATCACATCAGCCCACAACTTTATCAATGAGCCTTTGATTGGTGAGCATCAAGAGGGTGAGAGAGTTCTTCTTAACTCGTTTATCTCTAGGTTCAGGAACAACAAGAATATTTACAGTATCCTTGCTGATGATGGAGTTGACATTACTCTGGTGGTGCATTACGATGTATTGCCTTATGCATGGGACAAGGAACACCTTATGAACTACTTGTTTGAGTGTGTTGACAAACACAATGTGGAGGTATTGGTTGACAAGGATGATAAACTTGCTTTGTCAGTTACCGATGAGAATATCCGTTACTTCTTCGGTGATGCATACCACGATAACATTGGTCAGTCATCTTACAACCAGCAGCACATTATATTCGCTGACTTTTCAAAGAACAAGTACGACACTGACAAGTTGCAGTTTGCGATAATTGAAGAGGGGTGCGGTGATGAAGATTACTGCAATGGTATATACGATGAACGCTCTCAGACTGCCAATGTCAACTTTGATTCCAAACTGATTGAGTTCGGTCTTCCTTACAATACGATAAGGAGAACCAACAACATACGTGTTAGACTGAGGGATGCTATTTCTTCCTATAACACTCCTATGATTATGGACTGTTTGAACAACTGTCCATCACCAAAGGATATGTTGAGAAGGGTACTCAAAGAAGACTATGGCAGTGACTCAATATTCGACATGTTTATGCGTACAGTTAGGAGTTACGTATCATTTGACTACCTCAACTTATTGTACGACAATGGTATGTGCTTCAAGGATTTCATGTCATACAGTTATATCGGTGATATGATTAAGCAGTTCGCATATGACATGAAGGCTATCAGCCGTGCAACAACAAAATTCACCAAACTTGAGAAAGTCACTGACGAAGACATTGAATTGTTCTTTAATCGTGAGGTTGATGGGAGGGAAGATGCCAAGTATATCGGTATATTTGCTGCCATTAAAAAGATTCTTTCAAATGAGAGGTTTGAGAATGCTAGCAGATACAACGAGACAATAGGTAGGTTCGTAAGTTTCATTCTTGGCGAGGCTAGGACTGGTGAGATATACGAACAAATCTTGTTCTTGGTATTAGACCACATAAACTTTACTCGCACTAGCGAATGTGCAATAAACATTGTTAAGTATGCAGCCTATAACGGTAGTGAGGAATTGAGAAAATTCGTTGAACGTGTAGGAGAAAAGGACGAGTATTTCAAGAAAGCATATGATGATTACAATGCTCAGTACATGAAATTTGCCAAACTGAGCAAGAAAGGTCCAGAAACAGTAACTGTGACCATAAATAACGGTGCTGCCGATTTCGCATATGCGTTTGACGATGCGCCACACTTCTAACCTAACTTTACCATGAAAACACTTATTGCATTTATAGCTATTGCATCAACAGTTTTCTTTGTTAATTACAAATACACTAAAGGTATCAGAATAATTGCGCATCAAGAAGAAGAGACAATAGGGGAAGCTAGATTCCAGATGTTTATGATGTGTGTAATCATTGCAGCTTGGACAGCATACGTTGCATTATTTTAGATTAATTAACATTAAAAATTTGTTTGTTACAAAAAATAACTATAACTTTGCATTGACAAACACGTAAATACAAACATAAAGGTAATTAAATAACACATGACTTACAACAAGAAACAAATGCAGCCTTTGATTGATAAGTATGCAATCAATCCAGAGACTAACAAATTGTTTATCAATGTAGTGGAAATGTTTGACGGACAGCCAAACTATCAGATTTGGGCAGTCAAGATGATATTCTCCAAGACTATTGATAGTGAAGAGCTTGAAAGAATTCACGATTGGGTGACTAAGAATCAGACACTGGTTAAGTCACTTGAGAAACAGAACGTTGTGTCTTACTCAACAAAGGCTTTGATTAATCAGTTGTTCAAGGAAATGGAAGGTCTTGATAACATTGCAGTCATCAAGAGTACCATCAACAACTTCAACACTGACCAGCGTAAGATGCTGACTGAGAGTATTTTCACTAAGGAGTTCACTGCAATGGAGGGATACAACAATCCTACCGTTAAAAAGTGGGCTGATGTTTTCAAGAAGTTCAACCGCCTTCCAGCTGACCGTAAGAAGAAGTGCTATAGCAACTGTTCTCGTTGGAAGACTGCTAGTGACTTGCACTCTGCAATCTTATCTACCCTTGAGGAGACTTACAAGTGGGATAAGGAAGACTTCATGGCATTTTTGCGTAACAACGCAGAGGACTGTGAGATTGTTCACGATAAGGACAATTTCGTGATTGTTCACGTTCCTTCATTCAAGTCAAGTAAGCTGCTTTGCGGTAACAACCGTACAAAGTGGTGTATCACTCAGCAAGAGAGCTACTTCAGTCAGTACGTTACTAGCCACAGCAACAGAGACCAGTACTTCTTGTTCGACTTCAAGCGTAGGGAAAGTGATGACTTCGCACACGTTGGTTTCACTATGGAGAATGGTAGAGGTTTCTACTGTGCTCAGACTTGTAGCAACGAGGACATGAAGAATGGTCACACCCAAGGTAGTGAAAGACTCGACATTCATCAGTTACTTGAGAGAGCTGGTTGTAAGATGTCTACATTCTTGAGATTGAACGCCCTTACCAACTACAAGTGGGATTTGGAGTCAATTCTCAAGTTGGTCAAAGACCATCCTAATGACTACGCTATCGCCTATGAGAAAGATGGCCGTTTGATTCTTAATGTGTTAAACAGCCAAGCCGTTAGGACACTTTTGGCTCATACCCTTATCAACAACGGTAACTACGGTGTTGACACCAATAACAAGGTGTATGTGTTTATGGATACCAATTTACCTCTCAATGATGACCATGCTCTTATTGCAATGGCTTATCAGAAGGACACCTATGGAACACTGTCTCTCAAGAGAATGTGTGACCCATTCAACACAGACGTAACCAAGGCTGGTTATTTCACTCAGATTGGTATCACAAGGGATGACTATCTCAACCGTGAGGCTATCGACCCACAGATTATGCTCCATAAGCTCATTGACGAGAACGATGAACTTGGCGCAATTAAGCTGCTTGAGGAAGAGGGTAAGGACTTCAATGTGAACTACGAGTTCAATCAGAGGGTTCCAGTTATCTCTGCTGTGAACAACAAGATGTACGACTTGTTCGAGAAGATTGTTGCTCATCCTAAGTTTGACTCAAGTATTGAGGATGGTTTCGGTGAGACACTTCTTGAGTCTCTTATCTATCTCTATGGTTCTGATGAGATTTCCGCATCTAAGGACGAAGAGGCTGCTTTGAAGCGCATGATTATAGCAATCTTGAAGAGCGATAATTATAACTTCAACGCTAAAGACCTTAACTCAGACACAGCAATCAACATTGCTTGTGAGTATACCAAGATGCTTTGGATTGTTAAGGCTCTCGCTTCCAAGAAGGAGGTTGACATCAACATCGTTAACGACTTCGAGTGTGCTGCACTTGGTGACTGTATCCGTAACAAGAACCTTGAGGCTTTGAAGGTGATTGGCCAAAGACCTGACGTTAAGGTTAGGGAAGAGGACAAGAAACTTGCCAAGACCTATGGCATCAACCTCGATGACTACATCAAACCAAATGAGGCTATCTTCGGAAGCTTCAAGTTTGAGGGTGAGTTCGCTGGTGAGTCTCCTAAGAAAGAGACAGCTAAGAAGCCTTCTGAAGACCTTGCTTACGCAATGGCATAAGAAGACAACCATAATTAAAAAAAGTGATATGAACGCCATATCACTTTTTTTATGCCTAAAAATTTGGAAATTAACAAAAAAAAACATATCTTTGCATTAAGAAACGATATGTTGAACCTTAAAACCTAACAAAGATGAATGTTTATAATTTTGAAAGGATAGAGAAATGCTATGTCTGTGGCAATATAGACAGAAACCTAAACAGATTCATTAGCAGTGTTACATCCAACATTAAGAATTTTGAGAAGAAAGAGCATCCGAAAGAGATTGAGAGGCAAGCAAGACTGAAAGCACAGAGAGAAGCAATGGTGGCTGCACGTCTTGGAGGTGGAAATCTACCTCCTTTTGGTGGTAGACCAATAGGCGGTCATGCAATTCTAGATAGAGGGCCACGTGCTGTAAGAATGGCAGATATAGAGGATATACAAACTAACTATACGACTAAATTCAAAAGCTCAAGTTACCTAAAGTCAACATTAGACAATAGTTATAATGACAGCGTTATAATAGTTTGTGGAAACTGTGGTATTGGCACAAAGAGTAAGGAATACTACGATGATGTCTTTACTGAGTTTAATAAGATTCTAGATGCCAACAATTGTTTTGTCTTATTCGTGAGGGGTAACAATGATGACCCATCATATTTTGAGAACCGCCTTATTGATTTTGAGCACATCAAGACAATACCAGATTATTCAGTTGTTGCACTGAAAACATACAACTGTCTTTGTATTGGCGGTAGTGTATCATTTGATAAGGAGTGGAAACTCTCTCAAGAAAAGGAATTTGGAAAGAAACTGTTTTGGGAGAATGAAGCACCGATTTTCAATGAAGAGGAATTAGACGCAATATTGAAGAAATTCAAGATTTCATGTGTGGTAACTAGCACAAGCCCAACATTCGCATATCCTGGTACAAACGCTTTCAAGAAATCAAAGTGGCTGTCAGAGGACAAATCCATTTTGAACAGATTCTCAGACGAAAGAAAGGTTATTGATAAGATATACGAAAAAATTGTTGATTGTGAAACCAAACCATATATCTGGGCATATGGACGTTTCAAGATGAATAACCAAGCAAAGGTTAATGACATCTTATTCTCATCAATGCAGTCATATCAGTTTGTCCAGTTAAATAGTCTATTCAGTATGTTCTTTGGTGTAGACACATCAAAGCTACTTGGAAACAATGAGCATACAGATGATAATTTCTTCGACAATCATAATCCACAAAAGATGGAGGCTTATAACCATGAGGAATTAGTCGATGATTTGGGAGAGTTCCTTGACGAGGAAGAACCACAAGATGAAATGGAGATAGTTGACGAACCACAAAATGAAGCAAATCCAAGAGTCGCTTATTGGGATATACCAAGGTTTGAATATGCTCCTGCTCATGTTAACATATTCGAGGTAAATGACATAGTAGGAGAGTTAAGACATGATGGCGCAAACTAACAGTAAATTTTTCTCCGTAATGGTTGTTGGAGATAACCATAAGGAGTTAATGGATAAATACTCATTTGGATTAGAGGTAGAACCATATGTGAGGTACGAGTACCTAAAGGCTGATAAGTATCAGAATAACTCGATTAAAGCCTTAGACAACCTTCTTAGCAATGCAGACAAGGTTGGACTAGACACACAGCTTAGAGAGGGCTTAGAGAGGAGAATAAAGGCTTTAAAGAAGATGACACCATTTGAGTACTATAGGGAACTTACCGATGGTATGTACTATGATGAGGATGGTAACGCCTTGACAACTGAAAATCCAGATGGGCATTGGGCAACAGCTAGAATAGGTAAGAATTTCTCCCTACCTTTAAAGCTAAAGGATGGTACTGAGACCTATTCCGCAAAGGCAGATGACATAGACTGGTGGGCAATGAATGAGCCTACCGCTATGTATGAGGCTGCTTGGGAAATGGTCGTAGATGGTAGAGAGCCAACCAATGCAGCAGAAGAGAGAGTGTATGAGTCCATGAAGGACAAGACAACCTATTTCTCTAACTTCAAGGATAAGGATGATTATGTAACATATAGTACGTCATACTGGAACTATGCCTTTGTTGACAAAAACGGATGGGTAGATATGACAAACGAGGATGAAAAGAAATGGATTACCAACTTCTTTGAGAGATTCGTGAAAAATATAGACCCAAACGAGACAGTCACAATCTATGAATGCACTGTTAATAACGGATAAAATATGGTTGTATTAAAGATATTAATAAGGATATTGTGTGTAATATTGTTTGTTGTATCAATACCCTTAGTTCCATTGCAAGTTTTAGTTGCTGGTATTGTCTGGTGTTTCAAGGGAGGATATTCAATTGACCTATTGGGAAGCCCATTACCATTCGCAGTAGTCGATTGGATTGATACCATATGTGATAAGCATGGAATTGATTTGGCAACAAATCGTTAAATATAATTAAAAGATTGGGATAGTATTTTGCTATCTCAATTTTTTTTTGTATCTTTGCAAAAAATATAGTGTACAATGGAATTAATTTGGAAACAGCTTAGAGGTAGATTCATTGAGGACTTCCAACTACCAATGACCGTAGTGGAAGACCCTTACTTCGATGAGAGAATCCATATGCTAGAGGAAGAGTGTGGTGCTGCAACCAAGTACCTTACTCTTATGCAGACCATTAGAGACTTCTTCAATGGTAATCCGCAAGCATACCTAGAGCATAGACATGCCGTTAAGGACAAGATTCTCAACCATATCCTACAGTCAGAAGGGTACAAGGCTATGTTGGCTGACAAGTCACCTTTGGATGACTACAAGCCAATTGTGGCATCAAGAGAACTATATACCGAAGACCAAGATGGTGGTTTGTTCATTTCGTATGATATGATTAAGGCAAACTTCCAAGCACTTAGGTATATAGACCCTAGTATTGTACTTGACTGTGGCACTTGGGAAGAGTTCGTTAGTCGCTTTACTGGCATAGAACTGCTTTCTTCCGCAAAGCAAGTAAGACAAGAGGTATTGGGTAAACTCAATGGCAAGAGATTGTCAGCAATTGAAAAGAGGTTTTCAAATGAGTTTGCAAAGGTCTTGATGGAGAGACTAGGAGATAAGTTCACACTGTTCTCAATTAAGACTGATGAAATCATCATCAAGTTTAATGGTACAGAGAAAGAGTTCGACAAGGTAAAGGTTGAAAACGAAGAGTTCAACGGTTTCAAGTTCCGTGCGAACAAATTCAAACTTCACCTTAGAGAGTTCAGAAGGGCTTCTTCTGAAAAACTCATTAAGATATACCAGAAGGAAGACTTCTTAAATGGTCATAAACGCACTTTAAAGTGTCTTCCTGCCACTTATTACCCTCAAGTGTATAAGTTACTCAATGGGATGAAAATAAACGATTCTGACAGAGTTTTCAACTATGACCATGAACTGTGTCAGTTTAAATATACCCTTGAGTTGAAGAAATGATTATTGATAATAGACTAGGTATAAGCAAAGACTTCGCATATTTCTTGAAACGAGAACACTTGTATTCTAATTATAGGGTATATATTAAGAAGAAAAATATAAACTATGATGAATGTAAGTATTGGGCAAGCGTTGCTGAAAAATTCTATATTTTTCTCATTACTAAGTATGGGTGTGAAGATAGTGTTATATTGAATTAAGATGGAAATTTTTAAGGACGAAAAGGTAAAGAAAGTAATAGAGAAACTCCAGAATGCAATTAAACTCACGCATTTTGAAGGCAAGGTTTATATTGTCGGTGGTGCTGTGAGAGACGCATTATTGGGTATGCCAGTCAAAGACCTTGACATTGTTGTGGAGGTTAAGGGGGGTGGTATCATGGTTGCCAATCTCTTGGCTGCTAGGGAGAAGTGTTATGCAATTGGTTCTAATCCAGTGATTTACGAGACTTACGGTACTGCGAAGGTAACTCTGTATAAAGACCCTGACTTGAAGGACTTTGACATTGAGTTTGTTCAGACTCGTAAGGAGCAGTATCACAAGGAGAGTAGAAATCCTGACACTGCCTATGGCACTATTGAGGAGGATGCCAAGAGACGAGACCTTACCATTAACTCTCTCTATTACAACATCACCACTGGAAAGCTGCATGATTTTAACCAAGGTATTGATGACTTGGTGAATCAAGTTATCAAGACTCCTACTGACCCAGATATTATCTTCAATGATGACCCATTGAGAATTCTTAGGGTTATCAGATTCTCTTGCCGTTATGGTTGGGGTATTGAGAAGAACACATGGCTTGGTATGATTAAGAACGCACATCGTATTAAGATTATCTCACAAGAGAGAATCACCGATGAAATCTCAAAGATTATTACTGGTCCAAATGCCTCAATTGGTGTCCGCAAGATGTTATACTGCGGTATCTTGAAGAAGGTTATGCCAGACATCTATGATTTGACATTGGCTTACGAGTCAAAGAATCCTATGGTGACTACCTTTGACCATACGATGCAAGTTCTTGACGATGTGCAGCCATTCATCGAGAATAGGCTTGCTGCATTGTTCCATGATGTAGGCAGACTTGTGACTGACCAAAATAGAACCGTGTCTCCAGATGCGTTTAGTGCAGATGTCGCTGCATCAGACTTGAAGGCTATGAAGTTCCCTAACCACGTTGTTAACGCTGTGGAAACTGCCATTAAGTATCATAGGGCATTTAGGACGTATACAGATGGTGCAGTGCCACCAGACAAAAAGTTGAGAAGGTTTATCAACATGTGTGGTGACGAGGTTGGCACTGTATTGGACTTGATGAATGCTAACAACATCCATCAGACCTATGAGAAGAAGAAGAGACAAGTCTTGGACATCATTTCGAGGATTGATGAACTTGATGCGTTAGACGAGGCTAAGAACGTCAAGCTTCCTATCACTGGTAACGACATCATGAAGGAATTCAACTTGAAGAGTGGCCCTCACATTGGTAAGTTGATGGATAAACTGAAAGATGCTTTCTTTGAGAATCCTAAAATTACCAAGGAAGAGTGCTTCAAGTTGGTGGAACAAGAGTTAAAAGTCTTGGCGGTGTAAATCGCCAAGATTCTTTTTTCTTTTATATATTTTCTTTTTTAAATATATTAAAATAATATAAAATATAATAACATATATTAAATTATTTTTTTATATAATATTTTTTTAGTATCTTTGCATAAAGTATAAAAATATAATGGATTATGGGTGGAACATTGTGTAAAGATTGTCCAATGAAGGGTAAGAAGGACTGTATGACTTTGTTCGCAAAGACATATTTCAGTTCTTGCACCACTTATGACATAAAGGAGCATGGAAAAAGAGGAAGTGATAAAAAAGACTCTGTATGAGTTCAAGAAGTTCGCTCGTAAGGGTGGGTTTTGGGAACGCTATAAAACGTTATCCAACCCTCTCAATGGGATGGAAAGAAAAACCTTTCTTGAGGTTTTGAACAAACATGAACCAGTAGAACTGATACAAAGTGCTTTATGTTTTTGTGGCTGGCCCATTAATGAATGCTCACTTTGGAGAGACAGAAGTATAAAATGGGCTGAGATATGTGTTGATAACGATTTATTCTTCGATGAAAAAAAAGCAAGAACTTATGTTATGTCACACATATCTTATACAGTAGGAAATAAAGGATTAAAATAAAATAAAGTATGGGTAGAAAAATATTAATTTGTGTTGATTGCCAATACGATTTTTAAAAATTAGTTTATATTTATAGTTAGTAAATGTATTAACTATGGGTAAACTATTAACAAAAGATAATTTTATTGAGAGAGCTAACAAAGTCCACAATAACAAATATGACTATTCAAAAGTAGAATATAAAAACAATAAGACAAAAGTTTGTATAATTTGTCCTAAGCATGGTGAATTTTGGCAAAGACCAGATATGCACCTAAATGGCGATGGCTGTCCAAAATGTAGCTATGAAGGTGGAAGAAATACAAACAGAACATTAAATGGATTTATTGAATCCGCTGTAAAGGTTCATGGTGATAAGTATGATTATTCAAAAGTAGAATACAAAAACAATAAGACAAAAGTTTGTATAATTTGTCCTATTCACGGTGAATTTTGGCAAAGACCAGATAACCATATACATGGTCAAGGATGCCCACATTGTAAACTATCCAAGTTAGAGATAGATATTTTCAAATGGTTAACTTTGAATTGTATTGATTTTGTGTCTCAAAAGAGATTTGAATGGCTTAAATCTAAGCAAAATTATTTGAGATTAGATTTCTATTTGCCAAAATATAAAGTAGCAATTGAATGCCAAGGGATACAACATTATAGACCTACTGATTATGGAGGTAAGGGAGAAGAAGCAAGCAAAGAAGCATTTGAGGACACTTTGAGGTGGGATGAAGTTAAAAGAAACCTATGTGCAAAACACGGAATTCGTATTTTGTATTACAGCAAAAAGGAAATAAAGGATTTTTCAAAAGATTCAGAATTAATAACAGATAAACGTTTAATTTTAAAAGAAATAGTAAAAAGTTATGGGGAGAAAAATTTTGATAATTGTTGACCCACAATACGACTTTATTGAGGGAGGTTCGTTAGGTGTTGATGGCGCAAGAGAAGCTATGAATCGTCTTGTTGAGTTTATTAAGGCTCACTACAAGGAGTATGACCTTATTATATTCACAGCCGATTGGCATTTGCCTTCTCACTGTTCTTTCGAGGCAAACGGTGGTATCTGGCCTCGTCACTGTGTTGAGTACTCTCAAGGTGCTGCAATCTATCAGCCTTTGCTTGACGTATTGGATGATGTGAAGCGTGACTACGATGTGCTCACAAAGGGTTGTGATGAAGACCACGAGGAATATTCCATCTTCAAGAATGTTATCTCTTGTTCTTTCCTCAAGGCTCTTAACAAGACCAATGAGATAAGCATTGTTGACGTTTGCGGTATCGCTGGTGACTACTGTGTCCTTCAGACTATTGATGACGGACTCAGAGAGTTCCCAAATGCTACATTCAATGTCCTTTTGCCTTGTGTTGCATCTATCGATGGTGGCAAGGCTTTGGATGACTTTATCAACGAAAATGAGAGAGTAACATGTCAGCACGAATAGAGTTGAATATGAAAGAATATCAAGGCATGAATTCCAAGATTAGGAACTTGGAAGATGCCTTGAATTCTGTTTCCAAGGAAGCAGCAGCCAATAAGGAAAAACTTGAACAAGTGAAAGCCTTGGTTGCTGACTTGGAGAATGAGGGATTTTTTAACCGTCTCTTTGGATGGAAGAAAATTATAGAACCGTTTAAGGAGTTGTTCAGAACAAATGGGGAGATTCAAAAGACACCAGCAAAAGTATAGAACAAAAAAGATAGAAACCAAAAACGGTGTTATGACAATATCGACCTCGGAGGTAGTACCAATTCCAAGGTCTCCGAAAATTACCAATCTAGTTTCAGAACTCTTCATGTCGTTGAAGAAAAGAAACCAGTTTGGTAATTTTATACGTTCATATCACCCAATTGAAAATCGTCTCTATAGTGACGAATGGGATGAAGGTAGGCATATTTTCACTACTCCAGTGCCAATTGGTGATGTTGTCATCAATCTCAAAACATCTAACAACAAGTATGTTAGAAGCCAATATTACTATTCACCACTTGGTAAGTTGCGTATTCTATCGCATATTCTTTCACCAAGGCACAAAGATGTTGTCATAAGGAATGGTGATGTGCTTAGAATGTTTGCTGCCGATTGCTTAAAGGAATACGGAAACGTTAAGGCATATCCGAATGAGTTGTATTTCTCATTTCTGTTTGCAACCATTTTTGTGATAATTGGTATAACATTACTTTCATGGATACTCATCTGTGGATTTGGCCCAAAGATAACACTGATTTATCTTTTGTTTACGTTGTTCTTTTTAGTTATTACTAGGGGAGTTTTGTTTTTTAACGTTAATTAACCTATCAATTTTGGTCATATCAAAATAATTTCGTACCTTTGCAAAAAATGGAATTGACAGATGAAGTATTTAAGGAATTCAGAAGATTCTTAAAAATCAATGGTTTATACAAAGACTTCATGGAGTGCTTCAGAATCCAGAAGTATTGGCATTCAAGTTGTTGTATGCCAAAAGAAAATATTGCGCCATTAGTAAACTACGTTGATGCCATTAGGGAGCACATCAAAAACGTAATCACATACCACGAATATGGGGCATTAATTTTGACGTTTAATTCATTCAATTGGGCCAATGGCGGTTTTGTACCAACGGAATTTACTAGGAAATGGTGTACAGTTGGTGTTAAATGGGGATTATATTGCATCAATAAAGGTATCAACATTGGCAAAGACAACAATCACGAGTTTAAGCGTCTCCTCTCTTATTGGAATGGAAAGAATTGGATTGACCCATACCTTTTGTCGAAAGAGGAAAGAACAATGCTCAAAAATATGTTTGGGCTTATGCGAATAAATGAGATTTATACTGACGATATTTAAAAAATAAGAATATGGAAACTTACACTAAAATTGACACAATGTACAAGAGATACGCTTTCGATGGCAAGAATTGTCCGAAGAAAGAGTGGTTGAAGTTCAGAAACAAGATTATCCTTGGTGAGTTTTCAAACAAGGAGGCTGAATATCTGTTCAAGTGTTTGTGGGAGGCTTACAGCAAGATTGATGGTACTAACTCCAAGATTGCTTTCTACCCCTCTACACAAGAGATTCGTGTGGGTGGTAAGACCGATAACGCTAACTCACAGCATGGACAGTTTGAAATGCTTGAGAAGATTGGTGAGCGTATCAAGCCACAGCTTTGCGCAATGTTCCCAAAGGAGTCAGCACGTTTTGCTCCAATTAAGGAGGGAAATAAAATCAAGTTCTGGGATATATCAAGCGAAATTGATAGATATGCTAATGCAAATCCAGTAACACCAAATAGAGAGGGACAGTATGAGGTTTGCCTTGAGGAAGTTCCTATCTACATCTATGGTGAGTACTTTGGTACTGGTGTCCAGAAGGGTGGTGGCCGTTACATTCAGAATGGTAATGACTTCCTTGTGTTTGACATCAAACAGCAAGGTTGGTGGTTGCCGAAGGAGAATCGTGATGCGATATGTAAGGCTTTAGGTCTTGAGCAAGTTCCTTTCTTGGGACACATGACACTTGAGGACATTGAGAAGATGGTACGTGGTGGTTTCGCTACCAAGTTCGACAAGGCTGCTGACCCAACCCTTATTGAGGAGGGTATTGTTGCACGTCCAGTTATTCCTCTTTGCAGTTCCAACGGCAATCGTGTTATTGTCAAGGTGAAGTATTGCGATTACGTTGAGTATGACGCAGTGCGCAAGGAGTTCTCTGACAAGGAGTTCACTGAGTTCGACACTTGGTATCACGAGAACGTGGAGAGTTTGTATAAAAAGTAAATGATATGAGAGAACTATTAAGAGTTGGTCTTAGATTCATAATGATATTGTTCTTGGTGATAGGCTGCGTCCAGAATGTTTATTACATGGGCGAGCTTGCCAAGAACAACGAGTATGAACGTTATAGGGACAATTACAAACCTATACATTACGATGACGATATTGATGATGTTGATGATGAATACGTCAACGACAGAAATGTTGACACTGTAAAAACAGAAACTGCGGATGTCCCATATCCAGAATATAATAGGGGAATTAGTGCAGTAAGACCGTATTAAAATGAGAATTTTTACATATCTTCTTGGGTGCTATAACAAAATGGAATTTCCATTTCGTGTTGGTGATGTTGTGAAAGTAAACGATTTTGGAGCAACATATACTGGATGGGTTGGTGCTAACCTACATTTTACCAACAAGGCAATGAGTCCTTTCTATAGCATCTGTTTTGATAAAAGAGACACCAACATACCTTTTAAGATTAAGGGAATTATTTCTCACCCCAATTATAGACGTGTTGTTTGTTATCTTGAGGATAGAGATAAGAATGGTATTATCATTGGGGCACAAGCTCTAAGAGTGGTGAAACAATATCCATTGAGAAAGGGTGAAAGCGACACAATACAACTAAAGAAAGTTGATTAAATTAAAAATATTAATAAATGATTTACAGTATTCTTGATACCGATTTGTACAAGTTCACGATGTCAAATGCTTATTTCCAGCTTTATCGTGACGCAGAGGGTACGTTTACATTCAATGACAGAAACAATGAGGTCTATGACCAGAAGTTCTTGGAAATGTTGCAGCTTGAGTTTGCACGCCTCTGTCAGCTTAGAATGACTACCGAAGAGTTTATGTATGTGGCAAGTATTCGTTTCTTGTCCACCAACTACACTGAGTGGTTGAAGAATTTCCATTTCGAGCTTGACAAAATCAAGTTTGGGCTTGATGAAAATGGACATCTTCAGATTGAGGTTACTGACAAGATGTATAAGGTGACTCTTTACGAAGTGCCTATCCTTGCTACAGTGGCTGAGGTTCGCAACAAGTGGCTTGGTATTACCATCAACACCAAGACAGTCATTGACATTCTCGACAAGAAGATTGACTTTGCCAATGAGCATCAGTTGTATTTCTCTGAGTTTGGTACTAGACGAAGGGCTTCTGCCGCAAGCCATGAGGCTATTGTGAAGCGTTTGAAGGAGCGTTGTCCTATCTACTGTGTTGGTACATCTAACGTGTATTTCGCCATGAAGTATGGTATGATGGCTAGTGGTACTTGCGCTCACGAATGGATTATGTTCCACGCAGGTATTGGCGGTTTCAAGACAGCTAACCTCACAGCACTGAACGATTGGATTAACGTCTATCAGGGTGACTTGGGTATTTCGCTGATTGACACCTATACCACCGCTTCTTACCTTCACACTCTCACATTGAAGCAAGCAAAGTTGCTTGATGGTTTCCGTCAGGACAGTGGTGACGAGTACAAGATTGGTAACATGATTATCGACAAGCTGCATGAAATGCGCATCGACCCAACGAGTAAGACCATTGTGTTCAGCAATGCTCTTAACTTTGAGAAGTATGCTGAGATTGCTCGTTACTTTAAGGGACGTATTAAGGTATCCGCTGGTATTGGTACTAACCTTACTTGTGACCTTGGCATTGAGGGCTACAAGCCAGCCAACATCGTGATGAAGCTGTCTAAGTGCCGTTACAGTCCTCGTGACTTCTGGGAGTTTGTCATCAAGATTTCTGATGACCTTGGAAAGCACATGGGACATGCAGAGTTGTTCGACATTGCAGCCAAGGAGTTGCACTTTGAGGAACTTGGTGTTAAAGTAGCCTAAGTATGAACATATTTTGGTGGATATTTTGGCTGTATGTTGTTCCAGCAATTATTACAGCCATGTTTAGCATTGATGGTTCACTCTTCGACAAGCATAATATGTTGAGTGTGTTCATGCCAATTAAGAACCTATGGGAAGCTCTTATAATTGTTCTCATAGGTATTGCAGTAACCCTAATTAGTTTTGGGGAATTCTGTGAGGATATGCAGAAATCGTTTAAAAAACACTTCTGTTAAGAAAGATTAACGTGGGATACTTGTTTATCTCACGTTTTTTTTATATATTTGCAATATGGAGTATTTAGAGTTTTTGAACATAGTCAATAAAAGGATAAACCAAGGGAGAATCTTCGCCAAAATAGTATATCAACCACCTATGGCTAGAAAAGATTGGAAAAACTATATAATGTTCCTTCAACCAACTAAGGTAGAGCCGAATGATATGCATAATTTTTCTCCCATGTTTTCCGTTCTATTAGATGGAAAAGGAAGACTTGGTACAGACCAACAAATGAGAGGAGGTCTTGGCCTTTCTGGTATAGTACGTATAGATGATTTAACAACAGAGGACTATACCGATTTTGCTAGATGCCTCAAAGACATGGGTTTAAAGTTTAATAGGAAACTGAATATTATTGTCGGCAAAGATGATATTGGAAAAGGATAAGGTATATAAGGTAAAGCATAACAGACTGATGTTTGAAGATGATTTTCCTAGGGATTATATCATATTTTCACCAAAAAAAGATGTGTTAATCCCAGACGATTTCTTCACGTCTGTGAAATTTCCATATCGTAATGATAGGTCATTCACGACCAATTTTACGGTATGCCTTGACAACACGATTCTATACAAAGGTTCTTCAACATCCGTTGGTACTGATTGTGCTTTTCTACCGTTGAAGTTGGAAGACCATGATGATATACGGAAAGCAGTTAAATTGATTGGTAATGGATGTCTATACAATAGGAAACTAAACAAATTGATATTCGATGTTAAAGAGGGGACATGTATATAAGGCAACATATAATGTAGAGGTAGATGGAAACTACACTCAAAGAGATAATATGATTATTTCTCCAACTTATGATATTGATGTTAGAAACTTTATCGTCAATAGAAAAATGTCAGTGATTAATTGCCTATTCCACATTAATCTTGGTAACTATGTTTGCAGAAACATGCAGGTTGGTATTTTAGGGATTACAAAGGTAGAAAGGCCATCCACTCAAGAAGATTTTGATGATATTTCAAAGGCTATGGAAATATGTGGTCTAACTTATAATAAGCAATGGAATAGAATTGAAGGATATGAAAGCGGAATGGGAGGTATATTTAGAGCAATTAAATAATATTAAGATATGAGAGTAACAGATAAACATGTTTTTTTCTGGGGAGATTTCCCTTCAAATTGGTACAAGTGTCATTTTACTGTAGAGCGTAACGGTAAGACCTTGGAGTTTTTCAATTCTGAGCAGTATTTCATGTGGATGAAGGCAATAACCTTCGGTGACGAGGAAACTGCGGAAAAGATACTTGCAAAAGGTAAGAATCCAAAGACTGCAAAGGCTCTTGGAAGAGAGGTTAAAAACTATGATGACAAGCAATGGGATAAGATTCGCTATGACATCATGGTTGCTGCAAACTACTTTAAGTATTCACAGAGTGAGGAGTTGAAGGAAATGCTCTTGAATCCAGAGTTTGATGGGAAGCACTTTGTAGAGGCATCACCATATGACAAAATATGGGGAGTTGGCTTGGGGGAAAATGACCCATTCGTTGACGATGAAGCCAATTGGAAAGGTCAGAATCTTTTGGGAAAAGTTCTTGATGACGTTAGAGATACTTTGAAGAAAGAATGAAAAAAGCGGTTACAGCAATCATAGGCACATATAAGCATCAATTGGCAATATGCAGCAATCCAATTGATGATTACGAACCTATGAAATATTACCCAGCCATTTACAGTGGTGATGTTCTTCAACAATACAAGGATTCAATAGATGGAATGGAATATGGTTATTTTGTACGTTCTTCATTGTACAGATACGATTTCTTCACGGAAGAAGAATTTAAGCAATATTTCACCATTGTTGAGAATTGTGATGGGAATAAGAAAGTAAGCGGTCTTCTCTATTGGCTTAGAAGTGTTAGGTCTATCAAGATAACCATATGTCCTGATGTAAAGGAAGATGGTTATTGGTATGAGTACAGCTTTTGGACTTCATACCCATTCAATGTTCACAATGTCGAGGAACGTGGCTTTGCTAGCTTTGAACTTGCAGCAAAGAGAGCCATTAACCTTGCAAAGGAAGCTTGCCTCAAGACACATGGGATAAAAGGTATTAAGGAGTGGATGAATTATACCTTCAACAAAAAATAGTTGTTAAAAAACCTTAATAGATTTGGTCAATCCAAAATAATTTAGTACCTTTGCACCGTAAGAGATTTAAATGTTATGGCAAAAAAAGAAAAAGAAAAAGAACTGCTTTTGAAGAAAGACTTGTCAGCAAGAATTCCTTTCGGTGTTGATGTCGAGATTAACAACAAGTTTGTAGAGGGAGGTAGAGTTGCAATTAGACTTTGCGAGGTAAACTGTGGCAGCTTATCGTATCTCATCAACAAACTTGATGCTAAACCAATTCTTCGCCCAATGTCTTCAATGACTGAGGAAGAAAGAAATGAATTTGAGAACTTGTTCCCTCGTTATTCAATTTCAGAAGATAGAGGTTCTGTATATCATAGTTGCCGAGGTGATTTGAATCTGGACATTATTGATTGGCTTAACGAAAAAGAATTTGACTATCGTGGTTTAATCGACATTGATGTAGCATATTCAAAAAAAACATACAGGTATGCGTAAGGTTATTGAGAATATCCTTGAGGTAGCGATTATCACGCTTACAGCCGTGTGGCTTTGCTCATGCGAATGTAGCTTTTGTCATGGTAGTGGTGAGTGTGACTATTGTAGTGGCTATTGTAGAACAGCTAGGAAGAACGACAAGTTCTATGCCAACGCCTTATGGGGTACATGGCAGATGGATTACAATCGTATTGGTGTCTATGAGCTAAAGTCAATTGAGTTCTTCGACAACCACATGTGTGATGTCACCTATCAAAAGGGCAACGACCCAGATTGGTTTACTGATACGTTCACTTATACATATACAAGTGGATATATTAAGCTAAACAATAATAACATGTCATTCTCTTTTAAGGTGAGAGGGTTTATATTCCCAGAGTTATATTTGCAAGATTCTAGAGGAACTTATACTTGGAGAAAGGTTAGAAGTTATGGCTGCTAAGTTTATTTTATTCTTGATGATTTACGGTGCTCTTGTCGCTACTTTTATCACCATTTGCTATAACAAGGCAAAGAAAATGGCAAAGGAAATGGGTATAGATTACAAAATCGACCCTAGTACAATTGAAACAACCAATATGTTATAAGACAATGAAAAGATATGAAATGATTCGCCTTATCTTTGATACCATCTTGGCTAAGGGTGAGGCTTACAGCAAGGGAGACGCAATCAGTTCAGATTGCACACGTGATGGACTCGTAAACCGAGTTTACATCAAGAAGTTGAACGTTGGTAAGTATGTTGGCAATACCTTCATCGATAGTGCCACAATCACTTGCGGAAACAAGGACTACTCTGATGCTACTGATTCAGATGTCCGCATTGAGTTTGGTGTTGAAGTTCCTACTCGCACTGTGCTCTGGGCAAATGAGGTGAGCGATGCTGTGTTGGAGAAAATTGTGACACTTTGGACAAAGTGATAATGGAGAAAGTTAAACCAATTAGCCCAGACGAGCTTATTGCTCAGAAGAAAAAGGAGTTTCCTAGCATTGTCATCAAGGTAGTCAATAGATTACTCAAAGAGAAATGGGATGGTAAGGAAGCTAGAATCATGCAAGATGACATCATCAAGTATATTGTGCAGAATTCCAACTATACGAAGAACGAAATCTTTGACAAGCACCTTCTTGACTTTGAGGACGTTTATCGTGACCAAGGTTGGAAAGTCACATATGATAGTCCAGCTTATTGTGAAACATATGATGCCTATTTCTTGTTTGAGAGGGCTACTAAAAAAAGATAGAAAATGAAGATTGAACAAGAATACTATGTCATTGAGAATGATGGCAAATTCTTCGGTACAGAATACGAAGATGGGCATTGTACGGTTGAAAACTATATTGAGCCATTCAGTGAATCAAAGTGGTCGGTTAACGTTCCAATGTCAAAAGTGAGAAGAGTCAATGATTCATCGAAAAAATATGTTGATGAACATGGTATTGAGTCTCTTACTTATGAGGCTAATAAGAAACGTTTTCTTGAACAAATTGGAAACGGCAAGCTCAGGAAAGTTCGTGTGACTACAACAATAGAATTCATAGATTAAATAAAAGAAAAAATGAATAGTGGAGTAAAAACAATTGTGGTAATTGCTCTTATTGTCATCGTTGCGTTGGCAGTAATCACCACAGCAGGTAGCTATTTCAGCTACAATAATCAAGAGGTGGCTTTGCGTGAGCAAGCAGAGGCACAGCGTGGTAAGGTTGAGGGTGTCCACGATGCAATGTGGAAGATTATCTCTCAGAAGGCTCAAGTCTCTCAAGAGTATCGTGCTGGATTTGATTCCATCTATACCCACATCATCAGTGGTCGTTACTCTCAAGGTGATGGTTCTCTTATGAAGTGGATTCAAGAAGCCAATCCTAATTTTGACACTAGCCTCTACAAGGACGTGATGGATGCCGTTGAGATTCAGCGCACACAGTTTATGAAAGCGCAAGAGAGAATGATTGACATCAAGAGGCAGCACAGTACGCTATGCAAAACATATCCAGGACGATGGTTTATCTCCAATACTTCTGAGATTGAATACACTGTAGTCTCTTCAACTAGGAGTAAGATGACTATGGAAACTGGCACAGACGATGAAGTTAAACTCTATTAGTCCTAAAAAAAAGGAAGCCATACGTATAGCCTCACGTTTCTTGAAGGAAGTGGGGTTATACGATTTATGGATTAAATATCGTTATGACAACGAAACTCATTCCTCATATGGATTGGATAAAAGTGATGACCGTTTCACTTTGTCTGATATTTTAGGTAATACTGGTTTTACTAGATTTGTCCGACAACATGGCAGATGGAAGGACACTTGCTATTGGAATGATATTTGCGCATATGAGCTACTTGGTGCTTACATAAATATAGAATACCCCCAGTATGTCGAGGAAGGCTGGGAGCATAGGGGATATGAATGTGCAAAGATGCATCTTGTGATTGACAAGGAAAAGAAAAAAATAGAAATCATTTAATTTATTACTCTATAATGGAGATTATTATTTATTCATTACCGTTTATCATATCTTTATTTCTTCTTATTTTCTTTAAGAAGTATATTGTATGGTGGGAATACATTGCTTTAATTACGCTTTCAGTATTTTTTACTTGGGCGTTTAGAGCAGCCTTTATTTCGGCTATGGAATCAGATACAGAGTATCTTGGTGGTTATATCACTAGGATAACTCACTATGATGAATGGGATGAATGGATTACTAGGACTTGTACTAGAACTGTACATGATGGTTATGACAAAGACGGAAAAGAAATAACGCACGAGGAGAAATATGACTGTTCCTACAGGGATTATCATCCAGAGTATTGGGCATATACGACCAATACTAGTGAATGGGAACATTACTTTTCAAACAAGGCAGAGTTTGACCGTGCAATGAGAGACCTTGGATACCCAAAGATGGTATTTAGGGACATGCACAGAGATTACTATAAGATTGATGGCGATGCGCAAGACTATTTCTATGATGGAACACGTGAGCATATAAGAGCATATGTGTGGACTCACACATATACTAATAAGATATTGGCATCACATTCGATATTTAAGTTTGAGAACATCAGCGATGAAGAGGCTGATTCATTAGGGTTGTTCAGATACCCAGATGTGAACGTATATGACCAAGATGTTGTGCTTGGTTTCCAACCAGGAATTGTAACTCACAAATATTTCAAGTATATCAATTCCGTATATGGTGCTAAGAAACAGTTCAGAATCTATGTGTTAGTGTTTAGGGACAAACCATTGGAGATTTCTGAGAAACAGAAGTCATATTGGCAAGGTGGTAATAAGAATGAGTTTGTTCTTTGCCTTGGATATAACACAAAGAAGGGAACTATTGATTGGTGTAATCCATTCTCATGGTGTGATAAGCCAGAATTGGAAGTTGCCACCAAAAGGTATTTCAGAGAGCATCCTAGGATGGATTTGAGCAAATATCCAAAGTGGCTCGAAAGCCATCTTCATCTGTGGAAGAGAAAGGAATTTAAGGATTTTGACTATATTGAAAATGAATTGACAAAGGGACAAGGTATTGCCTTATTGATTATCATCTTGATAATGGATATTGTTGCCTCTATATTTTTCATTGGTAATGAGATAGACAATGAAATTCTATACAACGACAATACCTATGCTTCATCATCCATTCTATTCATAAGGAAGAGGAGAATTGGTTTATGGGACTGGTGTCACATTATCATTGATGATTTTGGTTTATTGCTTGGAGGCTTATGGCTTTGGTTGACGTTACAGCTTATACGTTTTGGTGATTCAATATCTCAGCATGAGGATTATATGCGAATAATGAAATGAAGCATTTTGTTTGTAAGAAAGTACCTGAAGGTAGTAATGACATCAACGCATTTATCGCTGTTGCATTTAATGGGAAAATGATACAGACTACCAACAATTATCCATACGGTAATAGTTATCAGCAGTATGGCATGTTTATACCTGGTTATATATATCATACTACATCTTGGTCTGATGATTATCTAGTAGATGGTAATGGTGTCAACAGCACTTTTGCTAATATCGCTGATTGCTTTGAGGAAATTGAAGTAAAGATAGATGATGAAGTTGCTAGGATTATAGCCAAAAAAGAAGAGAAAGGTGATAGCATTTCCATTCAGCCACTTCAAATTGTAAATGATGGTGTAATTCTTTATGATGTTTCATGTTATCACAACGGTAAAATTATACACCATATTGGGGCATCCCAATACGATTGCATTATCAATTGTTATAAGGGAATTAGAGAACAAGGTGATACAGCCAAAGTGTTTAAATATGTAGTTCATGGACATATATATCCCTATGGCTTTTTGGGGGAAATTAAAGAAAAAAGACGCAAAGAAAAGAAATGAAAGAATACGGAAGCATACCTAGATTTTTAGATGATGGTACACTCAAGGGTGAACAAGTTGTGGCTTTCAATAAGCTTGATGGCCAGAACTTCAGGGTTAAGTATACCCCAAAGGGTTTAACCAAGAAACAGTTCACCTTGTTTGGCTCACGTCATCAACTTGTGGACGAAACCACAGAGGGATTTGGTGACGCAGTAAGATACTTTAGGGAACATTGCGAAGAGCCACTTAGGGACATTATAGTCAACAACAGTGGCAAGAAAGGAGTGTTCAACGGAGTCGAAGAGATTACTTGTTTCCTTGAATGGTACGGTGATAAATCATTCGCTGGATTCCATCAAGAAGGTGACTCTCTACGTCTTGCTCTCATTGATGTATTTCTAAAGAAAAAGGGATATATAGAGCCGAATACCTTTATTGACCTCTTCTGTGAGGATGATAGGATTGAGACTCCAGAGGTCATCTATATTGGTAAGTTGGATATGGACTTCGTTAATTCAATTGTCAATAATGATTGGACTAAGGAGGGATGTCAATATCCAAATGTGAAGGAAGGAGTGGTTATAAAGCGTTCTACGCTCATGAAAGGGCAGAGGCTACCAATGTGTAAGGTGAAGACAAATTGGTGGCTTGAACAGCTCCACAGCAAATTCCCCAAGGAAATGTGGAAGGAACTTGAATAATGGAGATAAGAGAAAAAAGTGCAGGAATTCACTCAACCAAACTTATGTTGATGGAGGGTGAAACAGAGCTTGGTTTCTTAATATATTGTGATAAGAGACCTCCTCGTGAGGATTATATGGAGATTCTTTATTTTCGTGTTAATCCTAGTCACCGTAAAAAGGGATATGGAAAAATCCTCATGGATGAATTTTTCAGAAGAATCTATTCCTATGTTGGTGATGTGAGATTGTATGCAACCTCAAATTATGACATTGGTTCATTACATGGTGCTGAGAAAGACACTCAAATTTCACAAGCTGACTTGGAAGCATTCTATGGGAAGTATGGGTTCAAAAAGGTTGACCCTTCACAGAAACTTTATCCAATAATGATAATGACCAAAAGTTAATAAAGGTTAAAAAATTTGTTTTTTTAGATTTTTATTTATATCTTTGCAACATGAAAATCAGAAACGATATACCGAGGTTGTTAAAACGACATATTAATATTATAATATTGTATGTTTTGATTTTAATTCTCGCAATTTATTTCAAATTAGTATTTAAAGTATAACCAAGTAATATTTATTTAAAATGGGAAATTTCAAAGAAAAACTGTTAGGACTCATTGATGAGGGTGCAGCAAGAACATTGTCTTTGTTCGATTCAATGAACGAGACCATTGATTCTATCGACTGGGACGCACAGTTCAAGGCTCTCAATGAGAAGAAGGATGCCCTCTTGAAGAAGGGTAACGAACTTTTCGGAGAGTTTAACGAACTCCTTAAGCAAGTGAAAAACAATCTCACCGATTTTGAGGTAGTTGTACCTTTCGATGAGAGTCTGGGTGAGAAGTTTGAGCATTCCATCGAGGATGACAAACTGACTGTTAAGGTTTCTTTCAAGGATGACAATGTTACACGTTGTAACACCACAACCGTGAACATTCCTCAGAATTGTGACGTTGAGAAGTTGTCAACAAGGTACAACAACCTTGCAAAGACAATGACCGTCATCATTCCGAAGGTCATCATTGAGCCGAGTGCAGAGGCAAAGAAGGAGGAAGAGAAACCAACCGCTGGTTTCAAGCTGCGTAAGACAGCTACCACTCCTAAGAAAACCAAGAAGGAGGTAACTCCAGAGGAGCATCAGGCTAGTAGCAAGCTCTTGAAGAAATTCAAGGAGAATACTGCTAACGGTATGAAGCGTGCATCAAATGGTCGCTTCGTGAAGCGCACTGCTCCGACAGAATAAGGAAACATTGTTATTTTGTTCATATTGATTGGTAAACATTGCCTAACACCGTTTGTGAAAATAGTGCTAGGCTCTTTTTATACAAATGACGAGGTGACGGAGTGGTCAAACGTCTAGCTCTGCAAAAGCTTTGGCCTATGGCACGTGGGTTCGAATCCCACCCTCGTCTCTAAAAAATATAGTCGGTTCTATTGACATTTTCATCTTTTTCATTATATTTATAATAAAGGTATAATGATATGGATAAAGAAATGTTAATAGAACTTTTTAATTCCTCAGAATCTATAGCAGAGATTTGTAGGAAATTGTATGGCAAGAACAACGGTGGAATGCACAATAGAGTGCTTAAGTTGTTTGAAAAACTCGAATATGACTGGAATAATCATCTTTCCGAAATTGAAGAAAGTAAGAAGAGATATTGTCTAAACTGCGGTAAGGAAATTGTTGGTAAAGAACGTAAAAGAAAAAAATTCTGTTGTAGCTCGTGTGCTACACAGTATAACAACAAATTACGTGAACATAGTAAAGAGAGTAAGGAGGCTATTTCTAGTAGTCTTAGGAAATATTATGCAAACAATCCAATGACGGATGAAACTAAATCAGCCATATCAGAGGGACTTAAGAAATATTGTAGTGAAAAACTCACAGATGAGGTAAAATGGGAAAGATATTGTAAGAGATACAATATTGATATTACATTTGAAGAATATCTTGATAGAGTACATCATTCTTCTCATAACTATGCGAAAATCAAAAGAAGAAAAAAAGAACCTTTGAAATGCATTGTATGCGGAAAAGAGTTAGATGGTTACAAAACCATGTTTTGCTCTCAAGAATGTGTTGAAAAATACGATTTAAAATTGTATAATGAATACATTGAACGTTGGAAAAGAGGGGAGGAATCTGGTTGTACACCATCCTACAAAATACATAAGTATGTCAAAAGGTATTTGATAGAGAAAAATCATAACTGCTGTGAAGAATGTGGATGGGGAAAAGAAAATAAATATACTGGTAATGTTCCATTACAGATTCATCACATTGATGGAGATTGCACAAATAACTCTGAAGACAATCTTCAATTATTGTGCCCTAATTGTCATGCTTTGACTGAAAACTTTGGAAGTAGAAACAAGAACAGTAAAAGAGTATTTAGAAAACAGAAATTGTTTAGTCAAGAAATTGTTAAATGATTTTAAAAAATTTGGTTATTTGATATTTTTTTTATACCTTTGCAAAAAGAACTAAGATTATGGATTATAAAAAAATAACAAAAAATTATCTTAAGAACCATCCTTATCCTAATGGGCTTGATGAACTGACAGAATTTGCTTGTTTTATTGCCTCAAAATCAGAATGTTATGAGTAATAATCTCCCATCGGTTGTCAACAGGAAACAATTCCATTTCCTTTTAAACCAATTTTTAGCTGAACATAGGTTACAAGACAAATGGTTTTTAACCTCTTCGAATTACAAAATAAGAGACGATAATAGAAGGGCTACTTACAACAGATATAACGTAAAAGGTGATGAAAACTATAGTGATTTTATATACAAGTGTATAGACGTATACGTTGGCGAAACCATTGAAAGAGATTGGGGCTATTATAGCAAAACCATACGTGGTTTCTTTCGTTCATTCCTTCTGGAGGTTGTGATGGTCCTGAATGGTATAGTTTTTGGGAGACTTATTCTAAGTTATGGGAGAAAATAACTTATAATGTAAAGTATAAGAAAGATGGGCAAAACAATTGAAGAGCTTGCTGATGATTATTGCAAGTCAACATTGGTTGGTAGTCAATATGTAAGGAAGAACTCTTACATTCAAGGGGCAAAGGATGTCTTACAAGCAGTGATGGCTACAGTCGCAGTGTCAGATGATGAATGGCTAAGAAGCAATCTTCGCACACTAACACAAGGACTGAAAGGAAATTTACAGTTTGATAACGGAACAATCGAAGATAATCTAGACTTTTAGTTTTAAAAGTTGTTAATTGGAATTGCAAAAATTTGCTAATTCCAATTTTTTTTTATATATTTGCAAAAATTCTATGTTATGAATGACTTTCTGAAAGAATATAAATCTAGGACAATGTTCACCAAGAAAGAGGCGAAGGCAATCCTTACAAAGTTCTTGTTAATTCATGGAGTTTTGCAAGAATACGCAAAGTGCTATAACGATTACCAGTGTAACAAGAAAACGTCAGTGAAAGATACCATTGATTTTACAATAAATTATGTAATTGTACACAATGTGTATTACAATGATATTTTCAATAACATGAGTGCATCATTTTCTTGGAGTACATCTAGTAATCCGAAATTATGGAGTAAATTACATAAAATCTGGTTTTCTAATGTAAATCCAAGAGCTAAAGTTGTAATCGAATAATAAAATGAAAAAAACATTCACAGACTATATCACACGTAGAGACGCATACAAACTATTATATACATTTCTAATGGAGAATTGTTTGTTGAGTACGTATTGTAGGCGTGTTAAAGAGTTTAGACATAGATTTGGAGACATAAACATACCAACTAACTGTAAAGATGTATTGTATGGTGTGTTAGATAGGTATCTGAATACCCATGAATATACTGTGGAGTTTTTCCCAGCTAGATATGTAGGGGCGTTTGAGTGGAGTAAAACACCTGAAGGGGTGGAATTTTGGGAGAAGAACCATTACAAATGGTTGAAATTTTTATCCAATAGGAAAATATCTAAATATACTAGAATAGACAAATCATCTAAATAAAAGAAGAGTAAAAACCTAACAATTTATGAAAATATGTGCATTTTCAGACATGCATGGTCAAATCAATTTCAAGGTTGAGCCATGCGATATTGTCTTGATAGGTGGTGACATAATACCACTGAAAATACAAAACTATACTGTAGAAAGCGAAGAATGGTTCAAGACCGTCTTCATCCCTTGGTGCAATGATTTACCTTGTGAGAAGGTGGTATTCATAGCTGGAAACCATGACTTCTTCTTGATGCGTCATCCAGATAGAATGAGGCTGATGCTCAAAGACCAAGACAAGATTGTGTACCTTGATGGAGAAATCTTTGAATACAAGGGAAAAGTTATCTTTGGTACTCCTTGGTGTAAGCCATTCGGAAGATGGGCTTTCATGGAATCATACGAGGAACAAGACAAGAGATATGCAAGGTATCTTGAAATCATAGGAAAGGTTGATATTGTATTATCACATGATGCCCCTTATGGTGTGAGTGACATAATACTACAGAAGGATTGTTGGTGGGCTGATGGTACACATATCGGTAATCAGTCATTAAAGAAGTTCTTGGAGGCTTCTAAACCAGAGTATTGTTGGCATGGACATTTACACACCTCCAATAGAGAGGAAGAAATGTTAGGAAATACCAAAGTATATAATGTTTCATTACTAGATGAAGACTATAAAATGGTATTCAAACCACAATATTTTGATATATAATTACCATTAATCTTTATTTTTACCATGTAACTTTATATTTATTTATATAGTTAAATAGTAAAAATATGAGTAAATTACATTTTTTGATTAGGGAATATATTGAGAAATATTATCCTTTATTTGGCCCAGCAAAAGTTGGAGAAAAGTTAGGAATGAGTAGTAGTTCTATTACAGTCTATGCAAGAAAGAACAATCTTGTATTGAATAAAGTAGATGGGATTGGATTAGAAATACCTGAGTTTGAATACGACTTAGATTTTTCACACAAATTTGATTATATAGATGAAAAGCTAGCTTATTGGCTTGGTTTCTTTTGGGCTGATGGAACTATTAATAGGCATACAAGTTTAGTAACTGAAATTGTAGAAAAAGATGGTGAGAACTTAATGGAACTCTTCAATTCAATTTATCCATTTTCTGTGGCAATAAGAAGGAGAAGGGGTAGAAAAGGTCAAATGACGTTTAGGGTAAATAACAAAAATGTTGCTAAATTATTAGAAACACTAGGAAAATATTCTCATTCGTCAGAATCTCACCAAAAAATTTTTGATTACCTAAAAGAATCAAAACTACAAATTTCTTTTTTAAGAGGTCTGATAGATGGTGATGGGAGTTTCTATTGGAACAACAAAGAAAAATATGCTCAATTCACATTAGCATCAAACTATAATCAAGATTGGTCATTTTTATGTGAGTACTTAAAACAATTTAACCCACATATAGCAAAGGATATTGATAGTAGTGGGAAGTCTTCAGTATTAAGAATAACTGGAAGGGAGAATGTTATTGGGTTTATAAAATTTATGAATTATGGGGGTAATAACATAGGATTAAAGAGGAAAATTGATTATGCTAACAGTATAATCGAATTATACTCAGATAATCCACCTAAAGATTGGAAAAAACACATATTACAGTGTAGTAAAGATGGAGAGATAATTAAAGAATGGGATTCTTCTTATAACGCTAGTAAGGAACTAGGTATATCTAAAACCGCAATTCTTAATTGCTTGTGTGGAATCTCCAAATCATCAAATGGATATGTGTGGAAATATAAATAATTGAAAGATGAGTAGAGATATTAACTGGGTAGTAGCTTTAATTATTACCATGTCTGTCCTCATACCGTTTGCTTTGTTTTTGGGGTATGCTATGATGGGATTTACAAAAGAATTATTCAAAGATGACGAATTTTGATAAGAAGTATTTGTTAAGATGTAAGAAGTGTGGCTGTGAGTTTTACCCTTGGAAAACTCTTATGGTTACAAGTCCGCAAACTAATTGGAAAGAGTTTCTGTACTGTCCAGAGTGCCACAAGTTCGATGATAAAGACAATTTTAGAATTGATTATGATTAATTAACTTTTAAAATTTGTTTCTAAACTAAAAAACCTATATATTTGCAAATGAGTAGAAATAAGCACAAATTAAGACGTGTTATTGGAGGACAAGAGAGAAAAGATGTTGAAACATTAGTGTTCAGAATATTTTTGAAACACGTGAAAATGCATCACCTATACCCACAGTTCAGATGCAGTGTTAATATAAGTAATAGGCATAGAGACCTATTCCACACAGTTGCATTTAGGGTATTACCTAGTTATAACGAATTAGTCAGCAGACTACAATATAGCGGTTCTGCTTTTTCACATGCTAGGTCTTTGGATGAATTGCTTTCGTTGATGCGCACATCAATGGGTGTAGGCAAAATAGAGAACAATGGCAAATGCCAGATGAGGTTGATGAACCTTATCAATTCTCTTATCCATTCTTGCATAGAGTATTCTATCCGTCAAGATTTCCAAATACTTGAGGCTCTTGGAGAAGGAATATTCAATGAAGTGTGCCATGAGTTATTTGGTGATAGTTTCGTTGATAAGACTCAAGAGGAATTAGACCCAAGACAACGTGAAATGATTGAGAAGTATGGTAGCATGCCACCACTTCACATGAGGGGTAGAGCATCAATGGGTGATTATAAACCAACTCAAGAAGAAGTTGATGCATTCAGAATATGGATGGAGGAGCATCTTAAACAGCAAGAAATGAGAAATGCTGTACAATTCACTGCTGAACCTCAAATTTATCAGTTTATTGATGATGATGATTACGATGCACCATTTTAATAAAAATATATATGACTGAATTTCAATTAGGACATCCGTGTGCTGGCAAAGATTGCCGTGATTGCGAGACTTGCATATTTGATGAAGATTTATTTTTAGACAAAACACAGCCAAATAAAAAATTTAAAGACAATATGTGTAGAAGATTATGTAACGAATGTGTCAATTTAACAAGGTCTTTTGAAATGCGTGAACCAGGAAGGTTTGACGCAGCTTGTAAACTGGTCACATACGAAGCATTGGGAGCATCTAGGGCTAGGAGAATTGATTTCAATATCTCCTACGGCCAAGACATTATTGCCCCAAATTGGTGTCCTTTGAAGGCAGCAAAGCATATGGAGTTTCCGTCAGCAAGTAGGCCAAGACCTCAAGATACTGGCCCTCAGCCTAATCTGAATCCGAATGCAGCTCTTCCTTCACCTTCAACAAGCGTAAGCAATAACAGTAGTGGTGAGTTGACTTGGACTGAGAAGAGAGAGAGAATGAAGCTTCTTCCTAGACACCTTGAATGGGAAGACCTCAAAGAGGGACATATCTATGTCATTCCTAAGATTATGTCTCAGACAAGGAAGATTGTGAAGGTTATAACCAAGACCGACATGGTTTGCAGTTGTCACGAGATTAGTGAGTTAACTGGTAATGAATACAATTACAATTGCAGCGTTTATCCTACTGATTTGGATGCTGTCTTTATCACAGAAATGCGTAAATATTAAATAACTATGGCAGAAGAGAATACAGTTAAGAGTAAAGCAACTGAGCTTAGAAAGATTAAGCATCACATTGCATGGGAGAATTTGGAGGTAAACAAGATTTATCACATACCACCTATCATCACTATCGAGAGAATGGATATTCAAGTTCTTGGTATTGATGACGATGGTATCAAGTTCAAGAGAGTTGATAACACAACCGACAAGGAAGAGAAAATAATGAAGAAAAGTAGCATCCTTGCTAGGTTTCTTGTCAAGAAAATGAAGTATTAACATTTTTTAAACTGCAAAATTTGGGAATTATGATTATTTCCAATATATTTGCAGAAAAATATGAGATATGCTTTATAATACATTTCTAGTATGCATGATGATAACATCTGTTTTTGGCATCTTGCATATGGTCGATAACCAGAATATGGAATACATTATTTTCCCAATTGCATTTCTTGTTGCAGCAGTATTCAAGTTCTTTGATGCTAACGACAGAAAGTATTTGGAGGGTTTAGGGATTAATCCTGATGAATTCAACGCATTCTTCCCAGACTATTATGACAACTACAGTTATAATCATAGGAGAGGAAGAAACTTTGGAGCAAGCAGAGATAATAGTATTTATGCACCTGGTAATAACACTAAGGTGAATGGAAACACTATCACTTGGGATAATCCTAAAAACACAGAACGAAGAACCTCTCCAATGTATAGGGGCGGTTTCGGATTTGGGGATGATAGCAGATATATGCCTAGGAGGTATCAAGACCCAGCTTACAAGGGTATGACTGCTAGGTGTAAGAGAAATTTTAAGATAAGCATTAATACCGAAGAAAAAGATGAATCAACAGAACGAGTTCTCAGTACAGCAAGTAGAGCTAACTGAGACAGAAGAAACTAAAGTCTCAGTGGAGACACATCATCCTGAGTTTTATTATGGCTAGTTTTGAATTAAATGATGTAGAGAAGAAAAAGGCAGATGCTTTCATTCAATGACATAGAAGATGTAGGCCAAATAAAGGGGTTGACCATCTAAGACAGTATGCTCCATTCAAGTTTACGTTTACACCAACTGAGATTGGAACAGCAGTTGAAATCATTTGCCCTTATTGTGGTAAGAAAAGAGACGTTACCGACATAGATTCTTGGTAGAATATTAACAAATTACATAGATAATAATGAATACAGAAAAAAATTCAACTACCCCTACCGCTGTGGACACACAGAATTGGGAGGGCAATTTCAAGGATTTAGAGAAGTTTGGTGAAATGGTAGAACACACTGAACAAGTTGTTGCAGCACCTATATTCATCATCTTCGCTGAATACATGGGTTATGTCAGTCAGTTTAATAAGATGGCTGAGAATTGGTGTGATGGCAAAGTGCCAGAGGTACACGTTCAGAAGGTAATGATGCTTGAGGCAAGGTGTATCTATCGTCAGATGATGAAGGATTTCACTCTTGAGGAAGTTAGGTACTACTATGACAGCTACTACCCACTCATATTGAAGGAATACGTAGATAGTCTTGCTGAGATTGTCAAGGAGTAACACAGTATAATGGGCTAGCTTTAGATAATAAACGCTAGCCCATAATTGTTTTTGTACTATGGGAGAAGATAAAATTGCAGAATTCGTCAGAAGAAAGCGTAAAATTGCAGCACAGAAGGTTGAAATCAAGGAGGTGAAAACACCTTGGTATAGGAGACCTATTGACCGTAATGCGTTTACCGTTAGAATGGGTAAGGACAACAATTATTACGTCCAACATAATGAATGGTCTAAACGTACATGGATTGGCCCTTATAGTGATGCCGTAGATGCTCATATGATTATTGAATCATACGTGATGGAGTCCTTAAAGGGGACTCTTGATAAGAAGCCTATGGATTCAGTTCATTCCTTGGTTGTTGAAAATGAAAAAGATTTCTTTGTTTAGCAGATGCACATATAAAGTTTTGCAAAGACATCGTGCAGTTGATAGATTCTGTGCCAACCTTAAACTTTTAAGACCAGCATGGTTCGAGGAAAATGGCAAAGGATTGAATGTTTTGGAACTTATTGAAAAAAGTGGGGGACTTGCTATTGGCTTTAGTTGGGACTGTACTATAGAAGGAAGAGAATTTTGGTTTAAGATAGATTGCGAAGTGTGCGGCCTATCACAAACATTAAGGAGTTGTATATATTATGAAAACAGATAGAGAGTTACGAGCACGCCATCTTTTTAAGGCTTTGTGTGCGCACAACGCACTTGAGAACTTTGTAAGGAATGTCGCTAATCTTAAGTATAACTGCCCCAAAAAAACATATGCAGTTGGTTTTATAGGGGGTGAGAACAGCTTACTTACTTTGATGAAAGAGTGTGGTAATATTGACTATTCATTCACTTGGTCTGAAACACCAGAAGGACATAAATTTTGGTCAGACTTGCACCATAAACAAACAGATGATTTCCGTAAGGTGTGGGAAGATTATCTTAGAATTGCTCAATGAAAACAGAAAAAGAATTAAGAGTACATCACCTATATAAGTTTCTATGCCAACATAGACTTTTTGATAGGTTTATAAAAAATGTAGAAACTACCAATAGTAGTCTTTGCCACAGAAACATTGCTCTCAAGAAGTTTTTGGATAAAAAGGGCGATATATTCGCTTTTCTATATGAATGCATAAGCATTGGCGGTTCATTCACTTGGTCTAGAACCATAGAAGGGCATGATTTCTGGGAAATCCTAGATGATAAAGAAAGGAATCATTTCCGTAAGGTGTGGGAAGATTATGTTAGGATGCACGGAGGAAGAATAAGTAGGACTGATACCATATACTAAACTTGGCAATATGAAGACAGAAAGGGAAATAAGGGCACGTCATTTATATAAGTTTTTGTACAAACATAACCTTTTTGGTAAGTTTGTAAGAAACGTAACAACAACCAATTATGATGATTGTCAGAGGGTTATTACTCTCAATGAGTTTTTGAAGAAGAAAATCGATATATTTACATTCCTAACAGCTTGCATGAGCATTGGTGGGGCATTCCCTTGGTCTCAAACCCCAGAAGGGCATGGATTTTGGGAACATTTCAGAGGCAAGGAAAGAAGGAGTTTAGAAAGATTATGGAAAGATTATATTGTGATGAAAACATGAAAACAGAGGGACAGTTTAGAGCACATCACCTTTATAAATTCCTATATCAGCATGGCCTATTTGGTAGTTTTTTCAAGAATACGTTAGATAGTCCTCATTCTATGAGGAAGAAAGCTGCATGGGAATTTTTACAAGGTAAAATCGATTGTATCACTTTCTTGGAAAGGGTGGGTAATATTGATTTGGCATTTATTTGGAATGATACACCAGAAGGAGAAACTTTTTGGTATAGATTACATTTAAAGGAATATAATACCTATTGTAAACAGTGGATAGAATATCAAAAAATAGCTAAAAAACATTAAATTTCTTGGTTATATCAATTTTTTTTTGTATCTTTGCATTATGACAACAGAATATATAGTTTCGGCAATAATAACATTTATAATACTCTACTCCCTCATGGGATTAGCTGTCAGTAACTTTGCCAAAGTTACGATAGAAGAGTATGCAACGGAATATATAGAAAGCAAGAGTGTCAAGTCTTTGAAGTTGAACAGCATATTACAAACCCATAAGGATTTCATTGTTGTAATGGCGTTCTTTCTTCATCCAATATTTGCATACTTTTTGTTTGGTTGTTGGGTTGGTAAATGGGGATACGATATAATAATAGAGAACTACGATGAAAATAGGATTGCTTCTTGGGTCTTTTAACCCAGTCACAATAGCTCATGTAGCAATGGCATCTTCAGTAATCAACAGTGGGGTGTGCGATAAGGTATTATTCGTTGTGGCAAAACATAATCCTTGGAAAAAGGAAGAACCAGCTCCGTTTGACCTCAGATGTCAGATGATTGAGGCTGCTACAAGACCACTTGGCGATAAGTGCGAAGTCTGTAGGTTCGAGGAGAAATACGAGCCTCCAGTATATTCGTATATACCCATCAATGAAGCTATTAAGGCATATCCTAAAGACGTAATATTCGTTATAGCTGGTAGTGATACCATTGAACGAATCCCACGTTGGAGAAACTATAAGACCGACATAAAAGGCAAGGTCGGTTTCATTGAGATAACTAGGGGTAAAGCCAACACTGCAAAAGGATTGTTGGATACACTACCATTCGTAAGAGATACTTACCTCAATGAAAAGATTGGAGGATACATTAATCGTTTGAACATACGAGACATGGATATATCCTCAACGATGGTCAGATGGATGGTTGGCAAGGGTATGAATCCATATCCATTCGTCACAGATGAAGTGAATAGAATAATAACAGAGAATAATTTATACAAATAATGGAAGAAAAGCGTTTTTTCAAACCAGGTGATTTTGTCAAGAGGAACAATAAAGCTGGTGGATTTGTAATATATGAGGGTAATAATATCTCAGAGACAGCATGTAAACGTCTTACTGTGGTATGTGAATATGACCCAGAGAAGTATAAGATGACAGATGCTGGTTATGCCTATGTTCCAGTTCTTGATATGGGCACAAACACCAAAAGATGCCAAACCACCATCGATACAGAGAAAGAAGATTATTGGTACTCACTTTGCAATGAAGCAGAGAAGAATAGGGCAGAGAGGGTACTGTTCAGATATGGCTACGAATGGGATGCTGAGAATCTTAGGATGATTGACATCACAACTGGGGAAATCGTTAAGTCGATTAAACTTCCAGATGATAAGTATTATGGCCAAATTATCAAGCCAATGAGTGATGCTTCCAAGGCAATGCTCAAAAAGCTTTGTATTGAAAAGAACAAACCATTATATCCAGCATATGATGGTCCTGGATGGGATGGTTATGACGATTAATAAATAACTATGGAGAAATATCTTAGATGGAGATTCATGAGTGACTCATACATCAGAGGAAAATACGGAAGATACTTTGATGAATGGGCAAAGAACATTACGGAAGAGCAAATGAACTATTTCCGTATTGAAAGAGAAAGATTAACCCTTAGAGGAATATATAAAGAATAAATAACAATGATTGACGCAAAGGAATTAAATAGATGTATTGACCTTCTAGCAGAACTTAGTGCAGGAGCTGACCAACACTCAAAGCGACTCATACTAGAGATTGGTTATATCCTTAAACAAGAACTTGATGTTGTCAATGCTTGGGATGCCTCACAACGCTCAGAAAGAGAGCGTGGAAGACACCAACAGATTGATGTCAAGAAGTTGCTTGAGGATAACACCCAGCTATTCAATGAGAACCAAAAGCTCATGGAACTGAATCTCAAAATGAAGGATGTTATTGAAAAGAGAATTCCATCCGTTGAGACCTCTATAAAGGGTGTCAATGACAAATTCGATGCTTTAGAAACAGTAATAAGCAAACTTTAAAGTTAAAAATTCGTAAAATATTTGGTTTTTACGAATTTTTTTTGTATCTTTGCAAAAACTGTAAAAATGGCAAAAGAAAGTGTACTAAAAGAAGCTATTGCTAAACTGAAATACAATAGTGGCGTTCTCAAGGAGAAGAGAACCAAGTGCTCGAAGAGAGAGGAAGTTGAGAACATCGACAAACAGCTTGCTCAGAATGAGAGCATGATACTTGATTATGAGTATAGGATTAAAAATAAATTAGGTTAATATGAACGACATTACAAAAGGTAAATCAACCAATGTATTAAAGAAACGTTGGAAGAAAATTAAGGAATGGGAAGGATGGTTTATAATCTATCTTGCTATTGCTACAACAGTAATATGTGGAACAATAGGATGGGTTATTGACTATGGTGACAAAAAGAACTATCCCTATGGTGAGTATGAACTGACTTATCGTATCTACTATGATGCCAACAACATTAGGGAGTACAGAGTTACCCACAATAGACCAATCATGATTCGTTCACATGATGGTAGCAATGAGGTATATCTTTACGACAAAGGTGTAGTGGTTAGCACTAGTGCGCCAATTGAAAGCATAAGATATATCAACAAAGCCAAATAACCTCTATGGATGGCATTATCCTAATAGTTGTAGATGCTGTGGTATTTGTCATAATACTAGTCACCTATAACGTATATAACAGAATAAAAGGTAAGTAATATATGACTAAAGAAGAGAGAGTAGCAGTATACGCCAATACTATGGCGATTGTACGCAAGGGAAAGTATATGTCACCAAAGGGCAAAGAGGTGACTATTACTGACACAGACAAGATGCTTGAGGGCACAAAGTTCTATGGCAAGAAAGCCATTGTGGACTATGACGCAATCTCAAGGTATGAAACTGAGATTAAGGTCATTGACAATGATACAATATACGCTGCCAAAGCCCTTATCGACAGAGGTTTCAACCCTTGTGTGCTTAATATGGCATCATTCCATAAACCAGGTGGTGGAGTCGTTGAGGGTTCGTCAGCCCAAGAGGAAAATATCTTTAGACGTACCAACATCTTCCAGTCACTCTATCAGTTCCACTCAATCGGTGAGAACTATGGCATCAAGCAGAGAGAGGAACGTTACCCACTTGACTACAACTTTGGAGGTATCTATACCCCTAGTGTAACAGTGTTCAAGGGAAGCGATGACGTTGATTATATGCCTCTTGAAGAGCCTTTCAAGATTGCTGTGGTATCAGTGTCCGCAGTGAAAAATCCAACGCTTGTAAACGGAAAATTGCAGCCTTGGGTAATCGACACAACCAAGTCTAAGATTAGACAGATTCTTGACATTGCCCTTGAGAATGGACACGATTCAGTTGTGCTCAGTGCATTTGGCTGTGGCGCATATAAGACACCACCTACCGAAATGGCAAAGTTATTTAAGGAAGTTCTTGAGAACAAGAAATATAAGGGTGCTTTCAAGGTGATTCATTTTGCCATTATCAACCTTAAATCAACAAACGGCAGTCATAACCCACAAGGTAACTTCCAGCCGTTTAAAGATATTTTGGGATAAATGGCTAATGTTAACACAAATAACCAAACCTATTCCCAAATTTGGTATCGAGCCAATAAGGAGAAGGTAAGGGAAAATGCCAAGAGGAAATACCAAGAAACTGTGGTAGCCAAAAGGTTGGAACAAGCTTCTGCCCTTCTAAACGAAGAAGAGTGGAAGCCTATCCCCAATTTTGAGAACTACAGAATCAATAAGGATGGTGTTGTGGTTAATAAATTCGGAAAAGAATTGAAACCAGGTAAAATACCTTCAACTGGCTATCTTCATGTTTCCCTTTCCAATGGGGACATCAAGGGCAAACACTATTATATCCATCATCTGATGTGGATTACATTCATGGGAGAAATCCCAGAAGGAATGAATGTTTGTCATAAGGATGGTGATGCGGAAAACAATAAGTTGGAGAATCTTCATTTGTTGACGCATAAAGAGAACTTGAATAAGCCAGAAACAATCGAGAGATTCAAGAGAAGCCAACAACTATACCCACGTACTAGAAATGGAAAGAAAAAGAAAATTGTATATCAATTTGACCTTGATGGAAATTTCATAAGGGAATGGGAAGGTGTCAAAACCACTGAGGAAGAAGGCTTTTCATCAGCTTGCGTATCACTGTGTTGCAGTGGTAAATACAAGCAACATAAAGGCTATATATGGTCTTATACTAACACATTAAACAATTAAATGTTATGAAATTTACAGAAGTTGAAGAGAAATTGAAAGAGACAATGAAAGCAAAAGCCACTGCTGTTGCTAGCAAACAAATGCAAAGCATCATAGATGGCTTAACTGCTAGATTGAACAGTCTCAAACTCATTAAGTCAGAACTCATAAAGGAAAACCAGAAGGTTTATGAGCGTGCTGAATATCAAATGAAAGAGGAAGAGGAAATCTTGTTCTTGAATGGTATGGCAGAGGCTAGGAAAGAGAATATCAAGAAGTATTCAAAGAATGGCAGACAAGACCTAGCAGATGCTGAACAGCAAGAGCTTCTTATCCTTCAAGAATTCCTTCCAAAGATGCCTACTGAGGACGAGATAAAGGTCTTCATTGCTGAGAAGATTGACGAATACCTTGCAGCACAAGAAGAGGGTTATAAGCTTTCAATTAAGGACATGGGTAAGCTTAAGGAGTTGGTTACTGCCGTTTACCCAACTGTCAATGGAAAAATAATTCAGGAAGTGTTAATGGGTAAAATCAATGGATGAGGGAGCAATGCCAGTTCCTGCCTTAACAAAGGAACAAGTTGAGCAACTAGAAAAAGAAGGCTATATCGTAACCAATCTTGGAGAAAAGAAGGAAAATGATTCAGAAATTCTCTGTAAGATGGCTATCAACGGTAAGGCTAGCAAACTGAGGAATGTATTGGACACAATGATGTCCACCTTATATGCTACCGACTCAAGCTATAATAAGGGGTTTGATACCAATATTAGACTAACCCTTATGATTGAAAAGATTAAATAAAGTTAAGGGATTTTGTTAATCCAATATTTTTTCGTATCTTTGCATCATGGATTTTGAACAGATTAAAAAGATATTGGAAAAATACCACTTCTTTGGCTTCACAGTTAAAAGGGATGGCGATAGTAAATTGGAATACACCTTTAGGAGTATTTCATACTATGCCATACCGATAACTGTAGATGTCATCAGAGTCAATCCTGAGACCTTTGGCTGCAAGAAACTAGTTGCACGGATAACTATCAATGGGAAAGAAATTAATGACCCTAAAGAGCTTAAAAATCAGTTGAATAACATTTATGCTCTTCAAAAGAGGGAAAGAGTAAAACTATTTAAACAAGTATAATTATGGTGTCATTAAAACAAATTAATACCTTGCTTACAGTGGTGGGTACTGCCGCTACAACGTTTGAGATTATGATGAAGACGTTTAAGTGGTACGAGAAAACACACAAGAAGAAGGATAAGAAGGAAGACCTTACAAGACCTATTGTTAAAGGCTTATGAGTGGATTCAAGATAAGAGGAATATTTAATCCAGATGAGGATGATTACCTAACCTATGTCGGTATCGATAACTTTGATAATATTGGGGGGCGTTATGGTATAAGTGATGAATATTACTTTGCTGCTCCTGTTCTTGAGGAAGATGGTAGTATTAAACCAAACGATAAACTCTACTCTTGTTTCAGTAAAGATACTTCATTTCAAGAAGATATAGATGAAGGTGTTCCCATTGTGCCTTATGACGCATATTCCTTGCCAACACCAAACATGTACCTTGGATTAAGCCAAGTATTGAAAAAAAGAGGCATGGTATTCAACAAGAAAAAATGCCGATTTCAAGTCATAAAAAAAGGAGAGACTATTTAGTTTCTCCTTTTATCATATTATTAATTACCTCAGTAACTATCTTTCCAATCTTATCTTTGCTCTCTCCATACGGATAACGCATTGCATGATAAGCAGCCAATGAACCAGCTCCTTTCTCACGTGGGACATATACAGCTTGGTCTCTTGTATTCCTAAAGTCCTTGAAGAATTCCCTCTTCTGGTCTTGATTTGCAAGGTGAGGAACAAATACTGTCTTCTGACCATTGTTATATTGAACTGGAGTTTCATCCTCCTCTTCATCTTCATATGAATTTGGGCCATAGTTACCATCGATGTAATCACTTAACGTACAAGCAGTTACCTCTCCATTGTTTCTCTAGTCCTCAAATACCATATTGAATTGAAGCAATTCTTCTACTGTTAAATCAGTCTCACTTTGAAGGTCATCTAGAATGTTCATTAATGAATCAGGGTCTGGTTGCTCAGTTACATAGAAGCCTATCATTTTCAATTCTGGCCATACTCTACCTTCACCATATCCCATTTCAAAATATTCGTTGAAATCCATATCAATGTCTCTCAATGCGTCCCTAGTACCGTCTGTGCAAGAGAAATTATAGTTTCCTCCGACATTGTTATACAAGTACTTCTCAATCATATCTTGGCTAGGCATCCTAGTACCATTGTTCACATATTCTTCAATACAACCGCTGATGTATTCATCCAAATCAAAAGGACAATACACCTTGTCAGTTATTTCTGCCACAAAGTCATAGACATCCATTATTACAGTGCCATCTTGAGAGACATAGTTATCATCCTCTTCATTATACTGGTATCCGTATTCTTGGAAATCACTCTCAAAGTCACTGAATGCATCAGCAAGTTCACGTGCAGTATCACCTAATTGTTCTGACAACACATCGTTTATGTATCTTTCAGCAGCTTGACCACAAGCATCACCATGAGTAGTCCAAGGCTCTCCGATACAGAACATCATTTCATTGTTAGTGTCTATTGGCCAGTAACCAAATGGGAAACCATAGTCACCGTTCCAAGTAGCTTCATAGACATTACCTTCCTCATCCTCAAAGTATGGTGTGTCAGTGCCAGCACAGAAGTTACCACTCCAACTCATTTCATTTAACTTCTTCTCTAATATATGAATCCTTTTCATTATAACATTTAAATATTATTAACAATAAATATTTGGCTATTCCAAGTATTTTTCGTACCTTTGCAAAAAAGTATAATTTATGTTAGAACATTGGTTATTAGAACATCCTGTGTGTGATAAAATTTTAGGACTTGTTTTTCTTATCATATTTGCATGGCAATTGTATAAGTTTAACAAGAAATATCACAGTGGGGGGGTATAGCTATGGCAGATAAAGACAAATTATAAAAGAACTATGGGAGGTTTAGTATTGGTTATTCCAGGTATAATCATATCCGTAATTTTGGTATTATGGATGAGGTATCTCGCTAGATTTGAAAAAGAAAACACACCAAATAGTTAGCAAACATTTAATTTAATAAGCTATGGCAGATAGAGATAAAATTAAGGCTGAATTAGAGTTAAGAATAAAACGCCTTGAGCGTGCTAATGCTCATCCAGAGGTCATCAAAAGAGTTGAAGGCTCAATAAAAGCATACAAGAGTATGATTGAGTTTATCGACTCTATGAAAGATGAACCTATGGAAGAAGATTTGAACAAGGAAATCCAAAGATTCTCCATGAATCTCGCAGAACAAGAGAACGGTGGGGAATGGTTACATGACATCATGAAAACTGCTCGTCACTTTGCAGAGTGGCAGAGACAGCAAATGGAAAAGAAACATAGCATAGAGATTGCAAGCAATTGCATGAGGAACTATGAAGAAGGTAAGGCGGCTGGATATGAGAGAGGATGCAAAGATACAAAGGAACAGATGATGGCAAATGCCATTGAAGCTGAGGTTCAGTCCGCTGGATGCTTTATCCCTCTGATTACTCCAAAGGAATACGGAGATAAAATTCCTAATATAAAGTTTGGTGATACAATTAAAGTAATATTGGTTAAAGAATGACAAAAGAAGAATTGTTGGAATTGATACGTAACGATGAAGATATTCAGCGTGCAATCAAAGATGCCGTAGATAGCGAAATTGACCGTGATGCTGCGAGGGAAGCAGCAGCATGGGTATAAGTAAATAAGACGCATGAAAAAAGAAGATAAAGAACTGATATTGAAGGACTTATGCGCAAGGTCTTTCTATAGTGTCATGGTCACTGTGCCCATCATGTCCTTCATCAAGGGACAAGGCCCATACACTGAACCAATCGAATTGGTCTCAGTCAATGCAGTAGATATGACTTGTACGGTTGGAGACAGATACGCCCAGACAAGTGGTATTAAGATGTTCGATAGGGGAGGAGATTTGATATGCAAACCCTATCTTCGCCCATTGTCCTCAATGACCAATGAAGAAAAAGCTGAGTTAAAGGCTATTACCAACGAGTTTGGAGATAACTGGTTTGAGGCAACTACTCCAGAAGAAAGATGGAAATGCACTTTCTTGAATTCATCAAACGAGATTGATTGGCTAAACGCCCATCACTTCGACTATCGTGGTCTCATTGAGAAAGGTCTTGCTATTGAAGCACCAGAAGGAATGTACGACAAAAAAGAAGAATAAAATATGAACTACGATTACACAACAGTTGGAATAACTGAGAGAAGCAAAAACTTTCCTTATGGAACGGAATCTGTCTTTGTGCTCAAGAAACAAGACATATTGTATTACCAAGCAGTACCTTATGAGGATAAAACTGGGAAACATTGCCAGATTAAAATTTACCTTAGAGGGGGTGATTCAATTAGAACGTATTTCAATAACAGTGATGAAGTGAAAGAGGCTATGAATGTGCTTGGTGGCCTTGATAGCACCGTAGTAATCGCTAGAGCTAAGACAAAGGATGATAAGTCATTCCAGAGAGACTTCATTACCAATAATCGTAATCTCTATGAGGATGCAATAAATAATTTGTAAGAATATGTGTTGGGTTGGAGAAAATATTAAGAAAGTCGCAGAAGAGGATGTAAAGTGTCAGAAGATAGTAGACCATCATATCCCAAGTGATACCTATCATGCCTATTTTCATGAGTTTTTTGAGTATGAATGTGGAAAGGTATATGAGGAGAAGATAACTCCTGAAATAACAAATAGTTCCAATGACCATGAGTTTATTAGAATTAACGAAGGATTCCATTGCTATAGTATGGACATTGTTATGAAGAGATTACCTAGTCGTAGCATCGAACTTACAAATATGACTCATGGTACTCGTTCAGTGTATCCATCCCACGTAAATGCCGCATTCAATACGGTGGTAATGGAATGTACCATACCAAAGGGTACTGAGTATTACGAGAATGGCAGTGGTGAGATTGTCACCTCAAAACTAATAGTGGAAGAGGAAATTCAAATTAAGGATGAATTGTATGACATCACTTGCAAAGTTAAGAATTTAAACAAAGGAATATAACTATGTGCTGGGAAGGTAGGACAAAAAATAAAAAGATTGCCAAAAAAGACATCAAGGCAACAAAGGTACTATACCGATATGAGGGAGAAAGTAATTTGGTCTCTCCATATATGAAGAGCGAATATGAACTAGGTAAACTCTATAAAGCCCAGATAATTGGTAGAGTAGGCGATAAATGCGGAAGGAACGACTTTTCATTCTTTGTTCATGAGGGGCTTCATTGTTTCTCAAAGAAATGTATAATAGTCTCTACACCAAACAGAAGGGAAATATATGTGCGCACTCCAAGCAGACTTGAGAGAATATATATTCGTCTAGGTCTCTTCGCTTGGGTCTTCAAACACTCTACCATTCGTGAGAAGTGGGAGAGGACAAACGCCTCTTATGAGGAAATCTCATTCCCTCGCAAACTTATCCTTATTGACGTAATCATACCGAAAGGTACTACATATTACGAAAATAGGAATGGCGAGATTGTTACCGAAGCATATCAACTCGCTGAAACAGAGGGAATTAAAGAGGAACACAAGAACATCAATCTCTTTGGATGATAAATAATGTTAAAAGTTGAGATAATATTTGGTTATCTCAGCTTTTTTTCGTACCTTTGCAAAAAAAGAAGAAATGACAGTTATATTCGCAAATAACCACGATATTGATTGTGAGACCTTGCCAAAGATATGGGAAGGACAGCCCAATCTAACTCTCATTGAGATTGATAAACATTCAGTCGATTGGGAGGAAAAGGTGGAACAAGCCATTGAAAGTGAGGATGATACGCTTATCTTTGCTGGACATGGTACAGAGAATGGATTGCTGTTTCCAGACTTTGAGAAGGGGATGTATATCCTCCATGAGAATAATGTCCATCTTATCCATGCGAAGAATGTTATTTGCGTGTGGTGTTATGCAGCCAATTTCTGTGAGGCTAATAACCTACATGCATTTGCAACCTCAATGTTTATCTCAAACTTTGTAGAGGCTTACGATAACTGCATATATGGTTATTCGGACTATGACATCAAGCAGAACAGCAAGAGATTTGACTGTGAACTGGGAGACCTATTGGATAAGAAAGTTCCTCTCAATGAATGGTGTGAGAGACTTATATCCAACATGGATGCCAACAATGCAATCGATATGTTCAACAGAGAAGGACTAATGTATTATGAATAAGAACTGGAATAAACAGAGTGAGAAAGACCTATTCAACGAACACGTTGACTGGAGTTCAACATACTACGCTGTCATCATGAAGGATTTGACAGAGAAGATAGTAGTATCATATGCTGATGAAAGTTATGATGGTGCTATCAATCAATATTATAACTTTGTTGGCGATGACGATGATGAAGCGGTAGATTTAGATGAAATCCTTTTGTGGAAGGAAATCGAAGACCCATACAAAGAAGAAATACCAGCCAAGTGGAGCGAAGAAGAGGAGTCCATGATACGTTGTCTTGAAGGCTTTGTGAAGGATGCTTGGGCAAAGGCAGAAACAGAGGATGATGATGCAACCGTAAAGAAGATGTCCAATATCGCTTTCTTCCTCAAAACAATTAAACCTTGGAAGAAATGAATAAGCAATTGGAGAAACGTATTCAAGAGCAAAAAGAGTTCTTGAGAGGATTCCTTGATAGAATCGGTGTTAGGTATAATGGTGACTTTGCTTTAATCTCTCATAATTAATAATTAATGTTAAAAGTTGAGGTAATATTTGGTTATCTCAACTTTTTTTCGTATCTTTGCAAAAAATAATATAAACGTTAGATAAAATGGTTTTTAGTATTGGTGGCAAATTTAGTGTGGTTAGATACAAAAGAATTGATAAGGATGATGAACCACATTTAGCCTTCTATCAGCAGAGACTAGGATTAAAGCATATGCTGTGGGATGGTGAAAAACAAGTTCTTGTGTCAGATGCTGAAATGATGGATGCAACTAGAGAGGAGGCTGCTGCATTCAGAGCGAAGATTGACAAGGAGTTCAATGAGAAGATTGCAAAGGCATTTACCCCAAAGCCAAAGACACAAGTTACAAGTCTTGAGGCAAGCACTACACAAGTTGAGGCAAGTAATACTAAACCACACGAGGAAGAGGACAATATGGAAGTGGTGGCTGCAACACCAAAGAAGCCACTTACAGACTTTGACATTCTTCTTGCTGGAGAAGAGGATATATTATGATTGTGAGACTATTGAAGAAAAACAACGGCAATTATGACATCGTTACAAGGGGTGGGCAGAAGATTCATACCGACAAGCCGTTGGAGTTTTGCCTTGGGTATATGAACAATCAACTTCAAGGTGGTTTTAGTGAAATTAGAATAACGATATGAAACAAGAATATATTGACCTTCTTAGAAAGGATATAGCAGCACGATTGCCATACGAACCAATAGTTACAAACGAAAGGTTTGATGGTGGGTTTGGTCACAGACTCCATCTTGGAGACCTTGCAACTAGTAAATACCTTGATTCCCTATACATTGAGGATACAAAGGTATATCTACGTCCAATGTCAAGTATGACAGAGGGAGAGAAAGAAGAATTGTCTCATTTATTGCCAAAAGATTGGAGTGTTGAGATTGATAAACTCAATAATTTCTATTTTGATACGAGTCCTTCCATCTTTATGGAAATCGATGTGTTTTTAGATATTATTGATTGGCTAAATGCACATCACTTTGATTATCGTGGGTTGATTGAGAAAAGTCTCGCAATTGAGGTTACAGAGGAGAATAACCCTTATGTACACAGAACATATGCGGACATGATGAAAACTAAAGAAAAGCAACAATTATGAACATCAGTAAGATACTTACATCCATCAAAGAATGGTGGGAGGAAATAAAATATCCAGAGGATGTTAAGAAAATCATCCGTAGGGAACGTTTCATTATTCGTCTTCACGAGAAGAAACTCAAGAATATGAAGAAGTATAAGAGTGGAACACATCGTGCCGTAAAGACCAATCGTTACTTGATTAATAAGGCAAAGAAGAATATTCAAGGTATCAAGGAACATTATAATAATGATTAGAAGAAGAATGTTTACAAGTTATTTAGGCATTATAGCCATTGCATTGCTGTTAGCCATTGGATTGTGCCTTGGCCCAATTCATATGATAATGTGTGATGCTTGCACTGTTAAGCTACGTGGTAGCCAGTATGGTTATCTCCAGTATTATGATGAATTCACAGAGGTATGGCATACGGTCTATGCGTATGAGAAGTGGGAGTTTAATGGTGAGTACCATGAAGAGCCTTTGCGTTGCGAGAGCAAGGAAGAACTTGAGAAATATAGGGAGAAGTTCAAGACCGTAAACGATGTTAAGTCATTTATGGAGAATGAGAAGAAAAAGTATGACGCATACAAGGAAAGTAAATACATCTATTAATATATGGCAAAAACAGAATTTAAACAAGGTGATGCCATTGTAGGAAAGAAATGGAGTGGAAACCCCATTATAGGCATCTATGAATATACCAATCCTGATGGGTCACACACAGTCCTTGATGTTGAAAGCGGAAGACGTTTCAATATCAAGATTGGAGACCTCAAGTTGGCTAGCGAGACAGAATCAGCCATGATTAAGAAGGCTTTTGAAGCCAAGGGTTTTAAACTAGCTGGAAAACCAGAAAAAATCAGCTTTGGTAGTAAAAAAACAAAGAAAGAGGAGGAATTCGACATCCTCTTGGCTGGGGATGATGAAGACATCTTAGATTAAAAGGTAGAATTGAGGTTCTACCTTTTTTTATTTTTTAACACTCCCCATTTGCTTTTCACAATTTTTTTATATATCTTTGCCGCATGGAAAAGACTGCACGATTACGACAAATGGTAGGAAAGCAAAGCACTTATGACGCAATCATAAGGGTTTATAAAGACCTTCTGAGAGAAGGAAATAAGAAGAAACTATATCTCTTTAAAGCAGAGGTGTATGGATGTTTAAATCCTCTTGATACCTCTACTGCTTGGAGAAATGTAGATGATTTCTTTGGAGAAAAAGAGATACACCTAACAGTAAAATGGTTATTTGAAAATAATATGAACATGAATAAATGCTTCGGAAATGATAGAAGTGAATGCATTAGGAGGACGATATGAAAGAGACTAGACTACGACAAATGGTAAAGGAACAAAGCACTTATGACGCAATCATGAGGGCATATAAAAATCTCTTGAGAGAAGGGGATAAGCATAGCTTATACCGATTTAAGGGTATATTATATGCTTGCTTAAACGCAAACGATGAACCTGGTTGGAGAAAGGTAGATGATTTTTTTGGCGAGGAAAATCTTCCTAGTGTAGTGAAATATCTTATATGCGGTAAACAAGAAAATTGGTTTGGGCAAGAGCTAGCAGAATGTATTAAGAAAACTATATGAAACAAACAAGATTACGACAAATGGTAGGTGATGATAAAACATATAACCTAATAATAGACACATACAAAAAATACCTTAAAGAAAATAAGAAGAAAGAGTTCTACTACTTCAGAGGAATAATAGTTGCTTGCATTGAAGCTCAAAATGATGCCCATAGAGGGTGGAGAACACCACAAAGCTTGTTTGAGGAATTCAATACAAAAGAACATATAGATAGATTGATAGAACTCATAAAAGGGGTAGATAAAAACTCTAAGTCATGGTTCGAAAGAAGCATGCAAGACTCAATAACAAAAACATTATGAGGAAAACAAGACTTAGTAATTTCGTCTCAGAACGTGCTTCAAACTTCCTCCTTCATTGGTATAAGGAAGCAAAGAAAACTCATGATATAGAGGCCATATTATCCTTTAAATCGTTTGTTAAGAGGATGATAGAGGCACAAAATGAATATGAATTTGACGGTAGAAAGTCATGGACGGATGTAGACGATTATATCGATACAGTCCTTTCATCAGAAGAACATATAAAATATTTCAGGTATAAAGACACACTAGACTATATAGTTGGAAATACCACTAGTAAATATGGCCCATTTGGTTATATAAGGAAAAATGATTTGTTGAAACTTTTATGAGTGATTATAATCTCTTTACATTTGCATCAAATAAAGACGGTAGCAAGATATTCTGTAGACTAGCATATAAGAAAAAAACAGTTGTCAAAGGATTCTATGATTTCGATAAAGGAAAATTCGTTATTACAGATTATGTTAAGTCAAACTTTGAAAAGGGAGTCGGAAGAAATACAGTTAAGAAAAAACTAGAAGAAATATTACTAGAAGATTATGACTGGGAACTTTAAAATTATAATGATATATAGTAAGGAGAAAAACCCCAAACATGGATGGATGGTACATAAATGCAATATGGGAACACGTAAATTCTATAATTATACGTCAGTCATGAATGAGACCTCCATCATGAAAATCACTAAACAGCACCTTGAGGATTTGTTTACAAGCCATAACACCAAACAAACAAATAGCACAGAATGGAGAATCGATGATGTGAAAAGAAAACTAGATTTGGGAGAGTATATGACTCTAGGATATAAACTAAGACATTTTGGATTCAAATATAATAAGAAAACAGATAAATTGATAAAAAATGAGCAATTTCAAATTATTGATGGTGTATTCCGAAGGAAATAATGATAGGAAGGGGTGGATTGTCAGTGTCAAAAACTGTGGCATAAAGTATTTCTATAACTATGTTTTATGCCTCACAACTGACGCAATAATAAAAATGCCAAGGAGACTGCTTGCAGCATTGTTTACATCCCATAAGGAACACCAAGAATCCAAGACACAATGGAGTTGCGAGGATAGAAGGAGAAAACTGTATTTCGATGAATATATGGCTTTGGCATTTGCGTTAAAAAAACAAGGATTTATATACAACAAAAAAACAGATAAATTAACAACAGTATAAATTATGCATAAACTATTATCTTATGACATATCAGATTTCCTAGAGGAAATTGATGATGCAATCGGTGATTATATTGATAAGGTAGAGTTAGAACCTATTAAACTAGGCAATAACATGTATCTAACTGGCTTCCGTAGAACTGCTTTTGTATATACCAACATCGAGGCACACATAAAGGAAATAAGAACCGTTAAGCTTAGTACCCTTAGTGCTGCCCTCACAGATGAAGACGGATTCTATATGATGGAACCAGATGGAGAAGTGTGGATGCACGTTGATATGTTCTCAGACAGACTCATAAGAAACGCTTTCGAGCAATTCAAGACCAACTTTGAGAAACTTACCTCACTACACGTAATGAACGTGAGATATAAGGAAAAAGGCAGTAAAGCCACACACATCGAAACATTGGTCTTCAAGAACAAGAGAGTCGCTTGCAAACAAGGTTTGCTCTTCAAGAGGAAATATGATGAAGTGACAATAAGATTCACAGAATATGTCAAGGTCAATGATGAATGGATAGAGAAAGACAGCTCAGTCGAACAACCAAAACACGAACCATCTGACCTTGAAGTGGCAATGGCAGCAGCAGAATGAAAATACCTATAAATGAAATAATAGATGAAAGTTACATAAGGAGAACAGAAAGATTACTCCGATTGGTAAGGAAGAAGTTTGGACCAGAAACACATCTTTTGGTTAAAAAGATTCTGCTTGTCTCATTATATGTGGATTATTATCAAAGAATAACTGCCCACTATTGCTAAGATGCAATAAAGCATGGAAAGAAACAAACTATTATTATAGTAGCTTACTTGACTTCAAAAGAAAATTGTCATCACTCAGATTCAAACTAATGAGAATATAACTATGTACCAATTGATTACAAAAGATACCAACTTCAAGAAAATGAGACTGTATTACTCCGAATACCAAGAAGAGTATGCATACTATTTTCGACCAGTAATAAGAACAGTGTACGTCAGGACTGTAAGATACTATACCTATGGCTTGATGGAATTGGTTGGAGAAGGTATAATAATAAGAATACATCCTTGCGACATCCCAGAAGAAGGAACATTCTCCGTACAAATTGGAGATAATAAAATAGTATCAACTTCAAAACAAGATATTGCAAGATTCTGGAAACGTAAACTATTCAGCAACTTTCCACTATCACACTTCGCATACAATAATAACGACTTCGTATCAAGACAAAGCAAATATAAACAATGCCTTGCTATGCTTAAGAAACTGTTATGATAACAAAACAAAAACTCTATAAGGAACTGAAAGAGAAAAAACTCTTTTCAAAATATTGCCTCACAATAGCATCAGCATTCTGCAAAGAACGTAATCCAAGGACAGAAAAAGATGACTATGAAACTGGATGGCTATCAGAACGATGGACTGATACCAACTCCATTAAATGCTGGTATCCGCAATATCTTCTAAAAATACAACAATAATGCAGAAATGAAATATCCAGAATACATTAATGAAGAACTAATAAAGAAGACAAAAGAACTCTTCAACTATGTAAAACAAACACAAGGAACAGAAGAAGCTTTCATATTCAAGAAACTCTCACTAGCAGCCGCATACGGACAAATGTATGTCTCAAAAATATCATATAGGGAATTCTTATACAATTTTGAAGACTATCTACATAATTCACAAAATTCATGGAGAAGAAAATCACTTGACAGCACTGGATGCGATAGACCACTAGTATCACACTATTGGGGAATAGGATACTGTGACGGAACAGCATTCTGGGTCTCACACGAACACATCGCAAATGATAACATCGAACAATTAGAAGAGGCAATAATAGAACAATTGAAAAGAGCACATGGTATAGTAGGACATGAAGTGTATACAAAATATAACAAATATTGTAATGAAGTAATAGAAGAATATGAAACAAGAAGAAGCAAATAAAATCATAGGACTCTCTAAGTCAGTCTCCAATATACAAACACTATTGGGAGACCTACTTATGCCTATCTCAGCAATGCAGACAAAATACAACTGCACACCAACAGAAGCATGCAATATGAAAATGCATGCAGATGACTGGCTAACCAAATACGGATGCATGACTCTTGACGCAACCGTAAAGGGACTACAACAACTAGCAAAAAAAGTGGACGATAAACCACAACAAACAGTTAAAGTCCTACAAACAGTATACCATAACCCAAAATAAATAAACATCATACAATATGTATTACGTACAAAATAACGTAGAGGGACCAGAAACATATAACGAGAAACCAAAATTAACCCTCACAAACAGAACCAAGAAACTCTATAAACTGCTCAAGGAACATAAACTCTTTGGCATCTATATCACAACAGTGACCGTAAGACCACAAGTAATACAGTCAGAACTTACATGGCTCTATACCTCACCACTGAGACAAGCAATATGGGACTTGCAAGAAGCACAGTCCAATAGAACACTCTCACCAAAGGAAAAGAATAAATTCCAAAAAGTAATCCTTGAAGCAGCTAACGATACTATCTCAAGACTCGATGAGACATATGCCGTAAACCTCATAGAGTACGTGAGAAGATACTTTAATTCAAGCAGAGGAAAAAATATACAACTTATGTAATATATGCTTAATATATCAACAGACACATTCATACACGAAATAGAAAGAATGTCCTTCTCAGAAGTGGAAAAAGTAGCAGGAAAAATGCCACAAGAACTTGAAGACCTCGAAGAAAAAAGAAGATACCTTTATGGAACACTTAAACAACATAAACTCTTCGATGTCTTCAAAGACCTCATTGTGTGCGGACAATTCACACTCTATCACCACCTTAAATATAGAGTCCTAACACTAGGGGAAAATGAAAGAATCTGTATGGCTATCGTCAATAGAGTTATAAATGTCTCACTGTGCAAACCATTGTTCGAATACATAATGGCATCACTGCCAGAAAAAGAAATAATAGAACTAGTGGCAAAATTCTCAATTAATAACAGATATGGGAAATATATACTCAATACCATGTCATTGGACTGGGAACCCAAAAACCAAACTGGAATAGAAGATGTCTTCAGATTCGATAAAATCCTAACAAAACAAAATGAAATATAATGAAAAGACTCAATGATAAAAATATCATTAAAACAGTTAAACAACATAAACTGTACCTCGAATATAGAATACTAGTCAACGCACTAGTAAAACACTATTACGAATCTGGTAAAATACCAAGAAACTCACTTACAGAGGATTTCATGAAATCATTCGAAAAAAATAATACAACACTATTACTACAAACACTGAGTTTTGTACACGCTAATAAACTAGAACCAGACAAAATATATAGAAACTTCACATATCAATGGAAATATGAGAAATAAACAACAATTCATAAGAACACTCAAAAACTATAAACTATATACCATATTCCGCATACTGATAGTCAAAGACTTCCTATCAACATACGGAAAGAAAGAATTGCAAAATAAACAACTAATAGAGAAATTCCTAAACCACCAAATATGTTGGTACTACTCAACTAAACCAACACATATACTAGTAAAACAACTGAGGAGAAAACAATACTTCTATCTCAACTTCATAAAAACTGATATACAGAAATTCGCTCTATGACTAAAAGAGAAATTGTCAAATACTTTAAAGAAAAAAATCTCTATCCACACTTTGTAGCACTTGTTAACCAAGAAATATTCTTCACAAAAATGCTTAACTACACTTGGGGATATGTACCTAATATGGATGAACACCATACAACAATTGAAAACATCATCAGAGATAAACAAGACCTCAAAAAACTAGAAGATAATATAAATGAACTAAAACAAAAAGATTGGTTCTTTCCACAAGGTTTTATTGTATGGGTACTATCACGCTTCTATCTCAAATTACACGTAACGTAAATATTAACTTCTACCAAAAATTTTCGTATAAAACATTACTAAATTATTGAAAATCAAGGAGTTAGAAAACACTATTTTTAAGAAAAAAATTTGGTACATTTGTGGCGTATTTACTAGGGATTTCTACCAAAAATTTTCGTAAATTTTTTGAGAAAGTGGAAAGGGTGATGTATAGGGAGATTTTTCACTTAAAAAATATATAAAAACATTTAAATTTGTGAAAATAAACAGTTGTGTCTGTATTCCAGAAAAATTTTTATAAACTGGCATTTGTTATTTTCGATTTTTTACTATATCTTTGCAAAAATATATAAAAATATAATATGTCTAAAATTAAGATACCTCTAGAAAATATCAGACAGTATGTTCGTGATTTATTTCATGAGTATATGGATGAGCAATATGAAATGAGAAGGACTAAGCCTCGTAGAGGTCATGCATATGACTGCATGGATGATGATGAGGTGGTGGCTCTGATGCAGTTAGGGTTTGTGTTCCCAGAGGATGAGGACTTCGACTATTACAACTATGACGAAGATGATGATGAGGATTACAATCAAGTCTGGCCTCCAAAGAAAGAGAAGACAGCTTATGATGTCTTTTGGGAGAATGAGGAGCGCAAGGCTAAGAGCAAGCACAAGAGAGGCAAGGGTAAGAAGTCAAAGGCTAGGGTGATTGATATAACTCAACCTTACAGTGGAGAGGAGGAAGACCCCACTGAGTATGCATCATATGAAGAGATTGGTAGTGATGGTATATTAGAGGGTAAAGAGATATGGTTCTATCCGAACTACAGAGACAAGTATGATAAGCTTGAGTTCAATACTCTCAAGGCATTTGATGATTTCTGTGCTGAGAATGGATATGTAGTTCCTCCTTATATTGCTGAGAACATTGCATATAGAAGAATTAGTCATACATGCTTAAGGCCAGATGCTAGAGAGGACGGTATATTTGAGATAATGGCTGAAGAGTCATATGCGGATATGATGTATGAGGCTTGTGATGTTAAAGAATTAAGTCAGTGAAGTAAATATGGCAAATTTAAGTAAACAATTAAAGGCACTGTTCAATCAGTATTTGTATGGCCCAAAGAAAAGTAGTGTAGAAACCAGACATGAATCATATACACCTCCAGTAAGAGGGTTTAGTGAATTTACTGGAATCATCTACTTCTATGAGTGGTCAGATGCTACAAGGACACCGAAGTCATTCTATGCTCTTGATAAGTTTGAGGAATTCCTTAATAGGAGTGGGATATACTTGAAGAGTTATCAGCGTGAGATTATCAAGTGTATGCATAATCCTTATATTGCTTGCAAGAAGGGTGAGAGGGATTTGATAATCAAGAAGAGTTATGAAATGCTGAAGAATGAGTTAACCATTCCTAGTCCTCAACCAACACCAGTGAGTCCATCTACCTTTAGGGGTAGTGAGGAGAGAGAACCATATCCAGTGGCGATTACTAGACCTCCTATTCAGAGACCTTCAATGGTGTTTGAACCAGAGGGTAGGTATCCAGACTACATGGATTGTTGTGGCAGAGGTCACATGCAAGGTGAGTTCTGGGATTGGTAAATGGACTTAAATAAGTACAAGGGGCTAAAAAAAAGGATGGGAATTACTTCTCATCCTTTTATTATATGTTCTGTGGTAATATCTTTGATATTATCCTTCCCATAATATTGATATAGTTTCTTGATATATTGTGGCACTTCTTTTTCCTTTATACCTTTAGCACTACTTTTATTAGTGGTTGTAACTGGTTTACCAAATATATCAACACGTCTTAGGTAGGTATTTTTCCTACCATTAAATGTAAATTCCAGAATAACCTTATCCATATATAGACTTAAAAAAGTACATCAACGATGTTGTTGAGGTTAAATGAGAGGTGGTGAAAAAAATAAACACCACCTCCTTAAAAAACATATATAAATGAGAAAATAGTTGGACTTAAAAAAGTACAACGTTAACCTATTGCTTCTGCTGGAGCTTCATCTACATCTTCATCCCATGCTTCCTCTACTTGTGGAGCAGCTTCCTCAACCACATCCATTTGTGGGGCGACAGCATTTACGAAAGCCATACCTTGTAGACCACCACCTCTGCTGTAGTATTTACTATCTAGGGTCATGTACTGTAGTTCAGGATACTTATCCATGAAGTGAAACTCTAGGAACCCCTTTTCTGAGTCAGCGAAGAAGCCATCATCCTCATAGCGTGCCTCTTCGACCTTATCAGTGAATTCTAGTGTACAGTTTGCTCCATCGATGCTTTTAATCCATTTGACAGGTTTGTCTGGTTCTTCAATCTTAAAATATGCCATAATTGTTAAGTTATTTTAGTTTTATATTATTTTCCATTGCGAAATGTATATAGTTACGCAATGCAAAGATATAAAAAATATTTCAAATAACCAAATAACTTAACTATATTTTATGATATTTGTACTTGATTAAGTACAACGGTAACGTTGTTACCATTGAACTTCAGTGAAATGATGTACAATTAGTGTTCTCACCCACTAACACAACATAGTGGATGTAACATTACCCTATTGGACTTAAAAAAGTACACTCCTCTCTCACTTTGCTGTGTGAGAGAGGTAGTAGTCCTTAATTGCTTTTACTTTCTCCATGAGGGTCTTAATCTCCTCTTCAGTGAGCATATATACTGAGCAATAGGGGTCGTTACGTGTGGAGATATTATAGTTGGGATACCAATGAATCATTATGTGTGCGATGTCATGGGACACAACCAAAATCTTCTTGACGTAAAGGTCGCCTATCTTCGTGGAGTTGCTATCGAAGCGGAATCCACTCACCTCGATGTTGTCGCCAAAGCAATACTTGATAGCCTCAGCGAGTTCCTCAACCAGTTTCATTTTTGAGGATGATACCTTATACAACATCATCCTTTGTTTATCAAGTTCAGTCATTTAAGAAATAAATCCAATTTAAGTCAATGATATTACGTCCAGCACCTTCAAGACGTATGTCATCTTGAAACTCATTAAGGCTACCCCAAATTTGGGTATCTCCGTCAGCACACGCTGCCTCACTTCGCTCCCTATCATTAAGAGAATCGAGCCATTCCTTGTCGTAGTTTCCCTTGGGGAATCCTACCACTCTTACACTACTATTTTTGTCCATATCTCAAAGTTTGATGCAAAGGTACGAAAAAAAATCGACATGACCAAATAAAAATAGATTTATTTTAATTTTATTTTTCCCCTATATAATATTATAATAAGGTATATAGGGATTTTGTAAAGAAACGAGAAATATTTTAAATTGAAAGTAATTTTTTGTGTTTTTTTCTTTGCCAGTTCAAAATAATTTCGTACCTTTGCATCAGAATTTAAAAAGGATTAGTTATGAAGTTTACATTAAACGGAAGAGAGTATGAGGACTATGAGTTGAGCAACGCACAGATTATTGAGTTGCTTGAAGGCGACCATGATGTCACAGACATGGGGCATGAGTTCCTTATGAAAAAGGTCTATGAGCGTTTCAAGTATGACCTTTGTCCTAAGAGTGGTGAAGATACGGATGATGTGTTTGCACGTTTTTTTGGCAACTATGTTAATGGCAAGTGCCATGACAAGAAAAAGGTGGCAGAAATTATGTGCCGTGAACATCGTTACTTACAGAATGAAATGTTTAAGGTGTGTTTAGCATACATCAAGAAACTCGCTGAGAATTGTGAGAATGGTTACTATGACCCTCGCAATAAGTATGCTGCTGAGACATCTAAGAAGATTATAGATTTCTTTAAACAAATAAACTGGCCGTATTGATTATGGGAAACTTATTAATTAAGGAGAACTTTGATACCCTTGCTGAGAAGATAGCAGAACTTGCTAAAATCGACAAACAGACAAGGGATATTATATTAGAGGTGATTTCATGTGAAACCATGTTGTCCTTTGGTAGAATCAATTTCATTAGGGCATGTGCTAAGTTAGGGATTGACACAGAAGAAGAATTGCTCTCTCTCAATAGCATAGATGCAGTTTTAGAGAGGTATTCTCGCTTCTTTACTTAAAAAATGTAAAAGGATGAAACTTTTTTTCGAAAAAATTTGGTAGATTCAAAAAAATTTCGTACCTTTGCATTACAAAACGAGATAGAAAACATTTAGTAACAATTTAAAAACAATTAGAATTATGCCAGCAAATATCGAAATGGTGAATGGAGTCGCAAGTTTTGCAGAGAATGGACGTAGAGAGCGTGCATGGCACGGCCTTGGTCAAGTGGTCAATGAGCCAATGTTCGTGAAGGATGCGCTGAAGCTTTGTCACGCTGACTTTAATGTGGGTTTGCAGAAGGTTGTAGCCCTCAGTGAAGAGTTGCAGAATGCGATGGACAATGGTGAGTTTATCAATGCTGCCATGCTTCGTGACCTCCTTATCGACAACACAATGGCTACGATGCGCCTTGACACCAACAAGTCACTTGGTATCGTATCTGACAAGTATGGTATCGTGCAGAATGAGGATGCGTTCAAGTTCGTGGACATGTTCTGTAGCGGTAAGTTTGCCAATAGGGAGAACACCCCAGTCATTGAGACTTGTGGTGTGCTTGGCAAGGGTGAGCGTATCTTCGTGACCGCAAAGTTCCCTAAGTCCATCGTCTTAGACGCAAAGCGTGATGACCTCGTTGACATGTATGTGGTGTTTACCACTACCCATGATGGCACTGGTGCAGTTCGTTGCGTATGCACGCCAATACGTGTAGTGTGCAACAACACTCTCAACTGGGCCATGAAAGAGAACATTGGCCGTATCGCTTTCCGTCACTCTTCAAAGGTGATGTCTCGCCTTGACCTCCTTAATGAGGAAAATGCAGAGTTTGCTTATAAGGCTCTGAATGTGGCTGAGACTTACGCCAATGGCCTCAAAGAGAGTTTCGACCACCTCCGCAACATTAAGTTGGCTGAGAGAGACCTTGACAACATCATTGCGCAAGTGGTGCTTGCTCCAGACGCTGCAAAGGAGTTTATGCAGACACGCAACATTGAGAGCGATGCAATCAAGACACGTGGACGCAACATCTTCTTGGGTGTTAAGGAGTGCTTGGAAACTGGTGTTGGTCAAGAGGGTCAAGAGAGGGGCACTGCCATGTGGCTTCTGAATGGTCTCACCTCTTACTACCAGAACGAGGCCACAGAGCGTAGCGAGGAAATCAAGTTTGATTCAATCCTTGATGGCAACATCTACAAGAAGGTGCAGAAGGCTTACGACCTCGCCATTGCAGCCTAAATGTTAAAAATTGGGGGAGATTGAAAAATTTCTCCCAATTTTCTTTGTCAATTCAAAATAATTTCGTACCTTTGCATCAAGAAAACAAAACGATTAAGATATGAAGATTACAGACTTAGAGAGATTCAGATTCAACATTGGTAACACTACCAACGACCTTGATGTTGTTGCAACCAATGAGGGTATCTTAGTAGATGAGGAACTTGATGGTGAATATGACAATGTGGACATCTTAGATGCGCATGACCTCAAAAACGCCATTGACGATGCAATCCTTAATTGCGCCTCTCTGAATGACGAGGATAGGGATGAACTGGGTACATACCTTGGTGCTGAGATTGATATTGATTCTTGGTGGGAAGAAAATTATCAATAATTGATAAAAAATCCTCATTTTTTCTTGGCCAATTCAAAATAATTTCGTACCTTTGCATCAGAAAACAAAAAAGGAGATTGAGATATGAAGATTAACAAGTTAATTACGGAACACGTTACCTCAAAGGTAAAAGAGTTAAAGAATACCTTGGTTGAGACCACTATCACCTTGCTTGACATGGCTTTTGGTGAGGATAATGTGGACATCAAGTTAGAGAGACCTATCACGCTTGTGACTGCCACCACAGACGATTTGGGGCGTTCTACCATTAGCAGCCATGTGGTAGATACCATTTCTTTCAAAAAGAGCAGTGTGCGTGGTGACAAAACATTTGATGGGTATTACATTCTCTCAATGGGTGATAGGACTATAGAATCTTCTACCTTTATGAACATTAGTAATTGTATGGTCGTTTATGAGGCTGTTAAGACACTTGTAAGGCACAAAGAATGAAGAAAACGTATAGGGTAAGGGTTTATATCCCTACGGAAGAAATTGGGCTTATACTCAATGAGGCAATAGATACCAATGCTTTCAAACTGACGAATAGTTATGATGGCATGAATGGGATTATTGCAATCTACGATGGCTCATGTAGTGCAGCGATGTTGAAGTATTTAATATCGTTTGGAGTTCCTTATTTCCCCTTGGATAATTATGGTGACTTTGTTATCACTTGTCCAAACTGCGGTGAGAGGATAGACGATGATATGATACTTACGACCTACGATGAAAACGTTCTGAGTGGTTATAACATTCTGTGCAATAGAGAGGATTGTGGCACACAGATGGCACATGTGGAATTTAAATTAGAATAGGTATGGAAACGATAATTGGTATCATAGTATTGTGGATTATTGTGGTAGTCATAGTGAAGAAGTATTTGTAGGAAACAATGTAATATTCACTGAAATATGTGTATTTGGGGGTTTATCTGTGAGGGTAAATCCCCTTTTTTGTCAAGATTTCAGAAAAATATTAATATAAATTGAAAATAATTTGGTTTTTTCTTGGCCAGATGAAAATAATTTCGTACCTTTGCATCACGAAACAGAAATAAACAATTAAAGATTATGGTTGGTTACATCAAAGCAAAACAAGAGTTAGGAATCGCTTACTTAGGTAGCGTTGCACAGAGTGTTAAGATGCGTCTCTCTTATGAGAATGGCACAATGACATACTGCCTCTACCTTGCGCCTTGGAATCTGAGTGGGTACAATGTGTGCCCCAAAGGTCAGCACTGCAATGAGTTCTGCCTTAATGGAAGCGGACAGAACAAGTGTGACGAACTCGCAAGGGGTGTCGAGGGTTCTAAGATTAATCGCTCTCGCATCAAGAAAACGAGATTGTTCTACGAGAATAGGGCACATTTCATGGATATTCTTACGCATGAGATTGCATCGAAGCAAGCGAGGGCACAGCGTATGGGATATGGTTTTAGTGTCCGTCTCAATGGCACAAGCGACCTCTCGCCTCTCGCATTCAGAGACCAAAGCGGAAAGAACATTTTGGAGTTGTTCCCAGACGTTCAATTCTACGATTACACAAAGGTCTATAATCGTATTGGCCTTATGGAGGAATATAGTAATTACGACATTACTTTCTCCTATGACGGATATAACTGGGACGAGTGCGAAAAGTTCTTACAGAACAATGGCAAGGTTGCAGTGGTCTTTTACAGCGAAAAGGGTATCTTACCTAAGAAGTTTAGGGGATATGACGTAGTGGACGCAAACGGCTACGATATGCGTTACCTTGACCCCAAAAGGTCTATCATGGGGTTGCATTATCACAAGACCGCCAATGACTATAAGAGTGGTCATTTTGTAGTGCCAAACACACCATTCGTCATAAATCTTGACAAAGAAACAGATGTGGACTGGGGTTTTTAATCACCCCACCACATTTTTAACATAAAAAGTTTGGTCAATTCAAAATAATTTCGTACCTTTGCATCAACAAAACAAAAAGAGATATGAAGATTACAAACATTACTTGGGAAACTGATGGGTTAGATGCCGAAGAACTTGGCTTGCCCACAGAGGTAGAATTGCCAGATAACATTGATGGTGACGATGATGATGCAGTTAATGACTATCTATCGGACACCTACGGATGGCTGACGATTGACTGGTTTAAGAGTGGTAGATATGAGGTGTATGACCACAATGACGAAGTGATTGATACCAATGATGATTTGCAGATGGCTCAGATTTCAGCAGAGCATCACAATGCAAAGTTTGTCTATGACACAGAAGAAAACAAAGTAGTTTGGGGTTCTAATTAAAAACAATAAGGATTATGGCACAGAGAGAAATTAAGATTGAGTTACCACAAGAAGTGATTGACGAGTTAGTTGCATTAGGAGTATTAACAGAAGAAAAGGATTAAGGATTATGTTACAAGTTGTATTAAATTTAGAGGTTGACACAGATTTGCAGTCACCAGACGATGTGGTTAATCACATTGATTGGGATGCGCTTCTTGAAAGTGGTGATGATGTGGTGAGTGTTACAGCCACCGAAGTAGA